>Ga0310695_10003167_pt1 | contig 32883 bp, 27 predicted proteins | sample RumenRJG_04DNA_FD_203882 | JGI IMG/M metagenome (GOLD analysis project Ga0310695, IMG submission 203882) | Bovine rumen microbial communities from Lethbridge, Alberta, Canada - RJG_04 (v2) (version 2) | ecosystem: Host-associated > Mammals > Digestive system > Stomach > Rumen | place: Canada... | reverse complement strand
TATCAATGACAATGAAGATTTATTCAAGTATGTGAATCCTTTTTTCTGATACATAGTGACTGCAGGTATGTTTTGGCGTTGCACCCACAGTTGATAGCGGCTGTTCTCATCCAAATGTCCTTGTTCGACACACGCATCCAATAAGCCCCGGCCAACACCTTGACCTTTTTCTCCTTCCGCAACTGCAATATGGCGAATCCAAGTCACTCCGGCCTGCTTCTCAGTATGCAATGAACCAAGACGTTTGCCATAGGCACCCTTTGCAATCAGAATCGCCTTGTTATCAGCAAAGGATCGTGCCATTTCAAGAGGTATGAAGTCACCGCTCCATTTGTCAAAAACGGTGTTGAACAAATCTATGGCCCAGACAATATCCTCCAGCGACTGAGCCATTTCAATGGAGATGCCTTTCGACGGTACCGGAGGGACAAGTGATGAATACTTCGCGTAATACTGGTCACGGACAAGAAAACGTTTGAATCCACATCTTTCCAGATAACTAACCTGCTCGGAGGGTTCACCGACGTTCTCGCGAAAAATGATTTCTGTGACAAGAGTTTCTCCATCCTGGATCAATTCCTCCTCCAAGTCGTTCAAGTAGTAGTATATACGCCAAAACCCGTCCTTCTTCACCAGCAAGAAAGCATTCTTTTCCCCGCAACACTCATACAGGGATTCCTGCGCAATCAGGTCAGAGGCTTCCCGTTGTAAATAATCGTTAGTCATACAGCCCTTGCCGCCGTATTCCTTGACGATTTCCAGATAGCGTTGGTATACCTCAATCCTTATTGGACGCATATAGATTCTTGAGTTCCATCCTGTCAATCTTTCCATTCATGTTGTATGGCATAGCTGACAGATGGATGATGATTTCCGGGAACATATACACCGGAATCCTGTCCTTGACGATGTTGATGATGTCCAGTGTCTGCCCATCAACTGTGGTGTAGTATAGCACAATCTTGTCGTTGGCCTGATCAAAGATACAGGCAGCATTCGTGACTGCCGGGATAGAATTGACTGCAATCTCTATCTCTCCCATTTCGATGCGGTTGCCCTTGTGCTTGATCTGGAAGTCCTTCCTGGAAACGAACTCCAACTCTCCACGCTCGTTGTACTTGACAATATCTCCCGTACGGTAGATCCGGTCTTCATACAGGTCGTGCAGCGGGTTCTGCACAAACACTTCTTCTGTCTTCTCCTTATTGTTGTAATAACCTAAAGCAACGCCGGATCCCCTTACACACAGTTCCCCGGGTTCTCCAACCTTGACCAGTTGATTGTCTTCGTTGAAAACAAGTATCTGTTTGTTGTGGCAATCGCGGCCGATGGGTATGAATTCGTCGTCGTCAAACTCGCGGTCAACCTCATAGTAGGTGCAGTCTACAGTTATCTCCGTAGGGCCGTAGAGGTTAACAAAACGGGCATTGGGCAGTTTGTTCATCCAAACCTTCAGTTGCTTGGCTGGCATTGCTTCTCCGGCGAATGCTACCCGTTTGATATAGCGGGGGAGAGCAACATCCAGTATGTTGCTGTTGCCCACCAGCATTATGGCCGATGTCGCCCAGAGGATAGTGGTGATTTGGCGATCGTTGAGGAATGGGATAAGCAGCTTTGTAAAGGTGAAGTACTTCTTGCCTATGACATTCAGGGTAGCGCCTGCTTTCAGGCAGATACAAATGTCCTTTACGGAACCGTCAAAGTAGAACGGAGTCTGGTTGCCCAAAGCATCCGTTTCATCAAAGCCGAAGGTCTTGACCAGCCAATCAGCCAAGTCAATCATACCTCGATGGCTGATCACGACACCCTTTGGAATACCGGTCGAACCGCTGGTGAAAATAGAATAGACGGGGTCAAGGTCGATTATCTGCTCTCGGATGTCTGCCAGTTTCCTGTTGTCTTTTTCAGAACCAATTACATCGACATATCTGAAGCGTACTCCTGCGAATAGAATCTGATCCAGAATCTGCTCGTCAGCTGCAGTGATTGAAATCGCAGCGATAGGATTGAGGACATCGCAAATGAGCTTGACACGCTCGAACGGCATTTTACAGTCAATGGGTACATAGAAATTGCCGCTCTCCAAGACACCCATGAAACCAACCAGGCATTCGATCTTTCGGTCAACAAATACAAGGACCGGCTTGCGCATCGCCCCATCAGTCGCATCTGCCAATGCTGTACCGATGCGTTCGGCATAGTCTTTCCACTGGGAGAAGGTCAATGCGTTCTTATCGTCAGCTATGGCGACTTTCTCAGGCCATAGGCTGGCGGAACGATCCAGATACTCAAGAATATTGGTTACCACTATTTCTTATCGTAAAGCTGATTCGGGTCAGTAATCAATCCATCTTCATAGATGGCATCATCCTCGTAGACGGGAAGGATGTCTTTTATGTTAATATCAAAGGAAGTCGCCCCAAGCGAAATACCGATTCCAAATCCGCACGCCATTACTTTGATGGTCTTATTATCCGCATCATTCCCATAGCGGTCGCAGAGGGACACAATCGCGGAAGCGCCGGATGTATTGCCGTATCGGTCAAGTGTGATGGGCATACGCTCGAAATCCAACTTTGTTTTCTTCGCTATCTGCTTGAGAATGTACAGATTGGCCTGATGGAAGGCAAAGCAATCATAATCATCAGGTGTGGTCTCAGTCTGTGTCCAGAAGTCCTTTATCAAGCGTGGTACATCAAACACAGTGAACGTAAACACCGACGTTCCTTGAATGAAGGAGTTCATTAAAGTGCGGGGGTTGCCATCCTCACACATTACAACCTTTTCACTCGCGTGCAGATTACGGTATCCTCCTCCTGGAACTATCATATAGCGATATCCGCTGCCATCACTCCTGATAAGTGCATCGATCTCATCAGAAGGGTTATCCGTCTTCTCCAGCAGCATTACGGCCCCTGCCTCTCCGAAGAGCATAACTGAACTGCGGTCTTCCGGATATACGGATTTGCCGGCCGTATCGCCGACAAACAGAAGAGCTTTTCTAATGTCGCCAGAAGCCATTAGGGATGCCACAGTCTGCATCCCTACGACCAATGAGGAACAGCCTAGACTTATGTCGTAGCAGACCGCTTCTTTTGGAATCCCCAGGCGGTATTGAAGAACGAATGCCGTGGCCGGACGACGGTAGTCCGGGCTGTGGGAAGAGAAGATAACGGCTCCGATCTCTTCTGGCTTAACGCCCTTGTGTGCCAACAGTTCACTGGCGGCCCTAAACCCTAAGTCGCTGCAGGTCTGATGCTCCGAAGTCCGGCGTGAACTGCGGACACCTGTCATCTGTATAAACTTCTCCACCTCTTCGTCCCCGAAAACAGATTTGAAGGACTCCGTTTTGACCTTGTTCCCGGGAACAGCGCACGCGACGCCTGCAACCCGGATATTATTGAATCTGAAAAATGCCATGGAATCTCGGAGTGACTGGATAAAGCCGATAATTATCTTGCTTGTTTGTGGATACCGATAAGTTCCAAACTCTTTTCCGGACTGCCGTATGCCTCCCAATAAGCTCTGGCACCGCGCTCCAGCCGGTTCCTATAATCAGGATTCGCAATGATGTAACTGACCGCCTCCTTGATGCTGTCCACATCATTCTCAACGAAATGTATATTAATGCCATGCGTGAGCGGGGCGGGAAGGTCATTGAACAGGGGAGTGGAGATAATAGCCTTTCCTAAAGCCAAATACTCTCCCAGTTTCCATCCGTGGCAGTCCCAGAAAGCAGGGGTGTTAAATGCCACTGCAGAGCGTTTCGTCTTCTCCAGCCAGACGTTATAAGGATAACCGTTCTGTATCATACAGTCACTGAAGATATCAACCGAAGAACGCCCCTGCTGAGCGACAAATCCACCTTCGAATTCTATGGAGCCAATCTGTTTACAGGCTCGTATAAAACAGGCTCTACGAGCATTCACATGGCTGTCATTCTGGTTGGAATCATCATTGAACCATAGTGTGCTGCAAAAAAAGACATAATTGGATAAGCTTAGTCCAGGAATCATGTCTGTATAGTAGGGGCGCTTCAATAGCCTTTTATAGCTCCCCAGAAACGTCTTAACGGATTTATCCGGGCATTCCTGAATATACTTGAACGCATTGAGCAAACCAGTAATGACAGTATCCGCCGCATTGCTAATCCTAATACCGAATGAGGGTGCTAAGGAAACTAACTTCTTCCTGTCGGGAGTCAGTCTTGAATTGGCATTGACAGATGCATATACATCGCACCATTCATAAACTTCCTCATTGATCCGGTATGAATCAGACCCACAGATAAATATCCTTCTATCTTGCTCCTTTTTCTGATGAATGATGAACAAAAGACCCTTGGATTTCTGGCTGTTGATGGACAAGCTCTTGAAGGGCGCACTGTCGAAACGTAATGCAGAACGTCCTAGCACTTTCTGTAGTCCATATATATAGAAACTGGAGTATAGGATATTGTTGAGTGGATTGATCGTAACTGTCGTCATTTCAGGTCAAGACGTTTTTTCTTATATAGATAACTTTCCACTCCAAACATATGGGCATCAGTTTCGTATCGTTCAATAACACTTTTGAAAACACTGTCGTATTGAGGAATAAAAAGCTCCTCATGTGAAATTGCCCTTCGAATAATCTCCTCGGCGAGGTCTTTAGTCATTTCCGGATTCGTAACGCCACCAGTAAAACCTGTCCCTTTCATCGAGCCAGGAGAGACCTCCAAAATGCGGTTTTTGCTGCCTTGTACGTCCAATTCGACATTAATTGCTTCAATGAACTTGCTGAGAGCTGCTTTAGTAGCGCTATATACGCTGAAGAGGGGGGAAGACAGTCTTCCAGCAATACTGACCATTACTCCGCAAAAGAAATCGTCGCGTGACAGTAAACGGTCATAAAAATGGCGAATGATTTGTATGGGGGCAATAGCATTGACAGAAAAACTATTCTGAATATACTCCTCAGAAAGCTCTTGGAAGAACTTTAAATGGCCAAAGCCGGCGGTGATATAAAGACTCTGGATATCATCCATACCCGTTAGGCAGGAATACTCTCCGAGGGAAAGATCACAACAAGTGTATAAAACTTTCTCGGTTTTATACCCCCTAGGGAAAGCAGACTTGTCCAAGACATAAACTCTGTCGTACTCATCCCTACCGATTAGATTGAGTACGATTGACAGACCAATGCCTGAACTTCCTCCAACAACCAATGCTCTCATTTTACAACATCAGGATTTGGCTGATGATCTATCCTGCGGATAGTGCCTTCGTATCTCTCCAGAACTTTTTTCTTTATCTCGGTGGTTGATTCCCCTTCACCTCTCGGGAAATAGAATACAGTTACCCCGAGTTCCTTTAGATAGTCGTACTTGCCCACCCAGTCGTCTCCTACAACAAAAACGTCGATATTCATCTTCTTCACAGCTTCGGTATGGTCCAGTGTTTTCTGAGGGATCACAATGTCAGGGAATTTGAGCGCCTTTATGATTGCGATCCGTTCTTCAAACGGGATAATGGGAGGATTCTTGTAACTAGCCACAAGCTCATCAGTGCTTACTCCAACAATAAGCGTATCTCCAAGCCCTCTGGCATACTCAATCATCTTGAGGTGGTTGGAGTGAAACATATCAAACGTTCCTGAGGTATAGACTACTACTCTGTTGTTGTACATTTTATTCCTATTTTAAGTAATCTGTGTATGGATGCTCTGTATCAAAAAAGATTTGCCCATGATAGTTGTTAACTGGTTTTGGTGTATGCCAATCATTTCCAAATGAAACATTAAGACAGTCTTCATAATGGCAGGGTACAGCTACTTGAAGCATTTCAAATGGTAAAAACAACTCATGATCCAACCATTCCTTGTTCCAGATATGTCTCCCCAAAGGGGGAATAATCATTTCGCCAACACGTTTTGTGTCAATACTATTGTACGAAGTGATCAAGTCTAAATGAGCCCTCAAGTACTTGTTATAATCACCATCATTCTTGTTGACATACTTGAACCAAAGATGCTTGATAAAGTAGTTGTTTCTTTTAATGAACCCTTTACCTTTTTTGGGCTTATAAAAAAAAACCAAATTGCGTAATTGCCAACCATGATTTTGTATTTCTTGCAAGTCTCTCAAATGATTCCGAAGTTCATTGTCATCGTCGGGAAGGTGATCATAAGGAAAGATATCAATGAAAACACCTTGGTTGTATGGATATCGAAATTGTTTCTCCCATATCTGGATGGCAGTAGTCTGACTGTTGCGAAGCCTTGCAAAACTCCGACAGAAAAAGACATCGGTAGCTTCGGTTTGAAAGAAATAGGGTGATTGGAATAACTTTGGACCGATAGCGCATAATCTATCATAATCAGCGCGGGGCATCATTACGTCTATGTCATCATCCCACGGTATAAAGCCATTATGCCGGACAGCCCCAAGTAAAGTCCCCGCATGCACGAACCACTTAAGATTATACTCAGAGCAAACCGTAGTAAACTCATTCAGTAAATCTAATTCGACAGCCCAAACTCTTTTCATCTTTTCGGACACAATGTATCCATTTCTCTCCTCCGATTGAAGAAAGGAATCATCTATCTGTAATTTGATAGGGAGCATTACCTTATTGAAATTCTGTTTATTGCGTCGGTATGGGCAAGCATTACGCTATTATCGAAAAAGAAACAACCTTCCGGTTCCCAATTGACTTGGTACTTTTGTAAATCGATGCGAGCCAGAAGAGCCCTATTAGCTAAATCAACGACATTTAAAAAAACATAGCCTACAGCAGGAAACCCTTGCCCAATATATAATATCCCGTCATTAATACAACCGCCTTGCATATTGAGTGCACTACAGTCAATCATGAACGAAGACAGGATGTCTTTATCTTCTAGATAAACGACCTCATTATGAATATCCGGTATCGCGAACTTGCTGATTTTACACTTTTTATAGTTATCCTCGGCTGTATTGTTGTTCCTGGAATATGTGTACATAAAACCATCTTCAGGGTCAATGACACAATTCGCATTTCCTAGGGAGTTCTCATATTTCATTGCCGGGAGAAATACTGTTTGGACTTTTTCAACGGAGAAAGATTTATACTCTGATGTTACATCATCATAAACAGTTTTTATCCTATAAACTTCGATGAAGCATCTCTGGTCGGATAGGGCACGTTGGCTGATATATAACAGTGGAAAAGGATCAGATGGTTCAAACAGCTCAATACCAAATGTACTTTGGTTACAATGATAGGTATTTTTATTTGCCATCTTCATATTATACACACACAGTTTCTCCTTCTTCTCAAGATTATACAAACAAATTTGAGGATGCCCATCTTTTACAAAAAAAGCGTATCTTCCGAAAGCAGCGGCACTTTGATGAGAGTACCCAAGCGAGGCATATTGGTTGACAAATACTTCGATCTTCGTTTCCCAATAAGGATGTGAAGCTACAGTTACGGAAACAGTATCCATATCGCCATCGGCATACTCTATCGAAAGGATATCATTGGGAGTGCATGAGTATATAAACAAAGCAGAAATCAGCGAAGCAAAAGACAAAGTCCGCTTTGCAAATAATGATACTCTTTCAATGATAACAGTATTCATTACCTAAACGATTCTCATGATCGGCACATGGAAAGAGGAGCTATCTATTTAACAGTTTTCTTAGTTGTATCTCTATATGATATGTCAAGTGCGGAAATAGCATTGCTTCGTTCATTATTCGTTTTTCTTTTTTCCCTTTCAATAGGTGAAGCATATAGGATGCCCAACTCTGCTTTCTGAAAGATTTTATATTGTCAACGAAAACAACGGTATTCGAACAATTCAATAGATAGTAGTAGAATTTCCTCAACAGTCTGAGATTAACATCATTCCGGACATTTGAAAGTGAATTGAAACCTGTAATTTGTTCCAAATCGTTCAGGCCATCATTAATTCGAGTATAATGAACGGCCAGATCATTTGCCGACATTCTGAATTTTATGTTCCTGCTTATATTCTCCATCCGGTACATGTAGTCAAGCGAAGGTAATTCAAAACAAGTGTTGGAATGAATTAAATACCTCATGTTAAAAAGCATGTCTTCAGAATAAAAAAGACTCTCATCAAAACGAATCCCATTCGTCTGGATAATGCTGGAACGAAATCGTTTGGCAAAAGGTAAACAATAGATGATATTAATACCAGTTTTAGTATTCCAATGATTTGGAAAGTCTTCAATACTGAAGGATGAGGTTGACATTGGTGCGATAGAGTCGTTTCGCGCGTTAAACCTTTGGGCTCCGGTTATAACTAAATCGGAATCGGAACTCATCAGATGCTCAATATAGGAAGCATGAACATAATCGTCTGCATCAATGAAAATGATGTATTTTCCTCTCGCCTCTTCCAGTCCTTTATTCCTCGCAGAACAAACTCCAGCATTCTTCTTGTGGAGAACAATGACCCTATTGTCTTTTTTCGAATACTCATCACATATATGCCCACTTCGATCAGTGCTGCCGTCATCAATCAAAAGCAATTCAAAGCAATTAAAACTTTGACACAGAATGCTATCTATACATTGAGACAAGAACTGTTCCGCATTGTATACGGGCACAATGACTGAAACAATTGGCATATCGCCTCTAATATAACTACTGTTAGACATGTCAAAGCATTGTAATGAAAAAAGCAAATGCCTCTCTCCTAATTCTACTTATGGGGCGATTGGCTTCAAAAATCTGATTCAAAAGCTGGATTCGTGTATCACCTGAGAATTGGCAAAACAAGTTGAAATAATACTTGAACAAGTGACGATTACCATAAAACAACCGTCGCAGATAACGTGCCGCCAATTCTTCATCAAGAGGGAAATCATACTCACGGACAATTTGCTGAGATTTGAAAAATATAGATGCTCTCGTCTCCAATTCTCCCTCTTTTTGACAAAAATGTGAAGTCAAAGACCCTTCTCTTTCAGTTACGACATAAAAACACTTATCTTTTGCATCTATCAACTCAGCTTTACATCCACTAATAGTGGAGAACATCACATCATTTGAATACTTAACTTCTTCAAATCGGATTCCGTTCCCAGAAATAAATGAAAATCTAAACAATTTACTCCACGGTGAATGCCATCGTGTTCGGAGTTCGATTTCATCCCCTTTCTCAATATATGAGTCAATATATGAGTAATATTTACTGCCTCCTCGATTAGAAGTTAGGTTCAGATTATTACTATGAACAAATCTAGGACGAAAGAAAATAATATCTGCCGTAGAATCAATCTCCTCCTCAAATACTAAATTGACCGTAGGAAGCAAGAAGTCATCGGCGTCCATGAACAATAGCCACTTTCCTTTTACATGACTGATCCCGACATTCCGTGCATATCCGGCACCTTTCCCTTCTTTTGTAAAATAGCATTCATAATACTTACCTTTCCATTGAGGAAAATGGTCAAAATCAACTATATTACCATCGCTGTTATCATCTACAACAATCACTTGAACATCGTCACGTACTGGAATGGAATCCAAACAACGCTGTAGCAAATCAGGAATATCTTTATGCGGGATAATAATGGAGAAATCAACCATAATATCTAAGGTGAATTCTATTTAGAAGTACAACACTCTTTCAAATATACATCATCACTCTCTCTTATTCCTAACTTACGGATGTATCCATCTATTCTTTCCCAAAGGGATATCAATTCGGCATACGAACGCACCCCTTACCTCTCGTTGATCAAATGAACAATGTGCTCGTGTACAGCCGGTGCCATGAAAAACAGTAGTCTCTCTAATTCTTTTTTCAGAGTACTGTCTGGATTGGCAGCTTTCCATTGTTCCCAAACATAATGACCATTTGATAGTGCAAAACGCTTGAATTCCGGAGTCCCATACCAATCCGTATAGTGTGTATAGGCATAAATCAGGCTCGTTAAGCAATACTTTCGGAACCATATCCGATCATCCTTGAGGATCGCATTATCTATGAATACGACCAAGTGCTTATGGTTCGATACCTTGTCCCAAGGGGAGCGTATAGGTCTCGAAGTCGTGATGGATCCAGACCTGATACGATAGTAATAAACCATATTGGCGAAGACATGGACTGTGTCTGCCAAATACATTAGAACCGGCCCGAAATACACGTCTTCATGAATCAATCCTTCAGGGAAAAAAAGCCATTGACTATCCATCATCGCCCTTTTCAGGACAAATCTTTGTGATGCCCATACGGGTAATCGTAAATCACGTAATACTCCCTTGCCACTGATTGTCTGTTCCTTTTCGATTGTGTAATCCAAATGATTCTTGGACGCATCTTCATAAGTCCACTGTAAAGGAAACATCAGGACATCTGCGCTTGGCCTGTCTTTCAATAACTGTAAAACTATACCGACACCGTCCTGAACCAACCAGTCATCGCTGTCAATGAACCATACATATTCTCCATTCGCAACCGTCAAGCCTTTCATCCTCGCTACACTTATGCCTTTGTTCTCCTGCTCCAGAATAGTTAGGTTGGAGTGTGTGGAGAACTGGTTGACGACTTGCATCGAATTATCCTGTGTCCCGTCATTTACGATTATAACTTCGTAGTCCGATGGGCAGGCAGTCGTGTCGAATATAGACTCCAGTGTCTTTCGAATGTATCTTTCAACATTGAAGACCGGTATGATGATTGAAAGCAGTCTCACCTTATACCGTATCCATGAAACTCTTCTGGACCTTGTTGAAGATGACGATTCCCAAGGCCAGAAGGATACACATGAAAACAAAACTGTATATCAGCCATCGCCAGCCGACAAACTCCCCGGCGCCGAGGAAGCCATATTTAAACGTCTCGATAACAGGGGTTACCGGGTTGAGGCACATAAAGGTATGGACCGGAACACCCAAGAAAAACTTGCTCCCGGTCTGGCTGAGGGGATATACGATAGGAGTCGCGTACATCCAGAGAGATACGAGGAAAGAGAAGAGCACCTGTAGGTCGCGGTATTTGGTGGTCATCGAGGAGACGATCGTGCCAAAGCCAAGGGCAAGCCCGGCAAGCATCAGAATGACGAGTGGGAGAAGGAGGGCGTACCAGGTAAGGTGTGCGGTGCAGCTGGGATCGAAGAAAAAGTAAAAAACGTAAACGACAATGAAGAATCCAAATTGGATTGCTAACGTAAGCAAGTTACTTATGACCGTCGCAATCGGCATGACCAGTCTTGGGAAGTACACCTTTCCGAAAATGCCTGCATTACTCACAAAGGTGTTTGATGTACTAGTCAGACAGGTGGCAAAGTATGACCAGGTGCAGGTACCGGCAAGGTAGAAAAGAGGACGTGGCACTCCGTCCGTTGGGATGCCTGCAATACCACCGAACACTACCATATACATAATGACGGTGAGTGCCGGTTGTATGATGAACCATATCGGGCCAAGGATAGTCTGCTTGTACCTGGTGATGATGTTTCGTTTGACAAACAACATGCAAAGGTCGCGGTATCTCCATAGCTCCTTGAAGTCTACTGCCAGAAGCTTGTCCTTAGGTTTGATGACAATGTCCCACTTCTCTTCTTGTTCAATGATCTTCTCTTCTTCTGCCATATTTTTTAATGTGATCTTTTGTGCTTGAATAAAATGTTGCCTACGGTGCCCCAGAAATATCGCCAGTCGGTGGCAAAGGGGTGTGCCTTGTATGCATCTATATATCGCTTCTCAGAAGCCTGTACATCTTCCAGGGTGACAGGGGAATGCTCTTCATAATAGAACGGGGGGAGCAGTCCTGGTTTTACGCTGGTGTGAAGTTTCTGCATCTCCGGAGTATAGAGGCTGAAATAGTGGCGGCTTAGCGGACGTACTCCAACGAGCTTCATCTGGCCTTTGAAGACATTGATGAACATCGGAAACTCATCCAGCCAGGTGTTGCGCAGCCTCTTGCCCCAACCGTTGACGCGGTAGTCGTTGGCGAATTTGCCTCCATCCTGCAGGCCCTCATGCTCAAGCATATAAGGCTGCAGATACTCAGAGTAGGAATACATGCTCCTTAACTTGTATACTCCAATCATCTCGCCGTGATATCCTACACGGTTGAGTTTTACGAGAGGTCCGCAGGTGGGTTCATCATCCCAAATGGGAGCGCGGAATTTCCTTCCGAGTATATAATACTCGCCCTTGTGGAATCGCTCGTCAATGACTTCAAATCCAGCCCTGTACATGCGTCCCAGAAGTTCCACCCTATGGTAGGTGCGGTTCTGCCCTTTGGTTACCCAAAAATAGAACCAACGGGTCCATTTAAGCTTCGGAAAGACGCGGTGCCAGATGTAGTGAAGGTAATAGCGTATACGACCCCCAAAACCGGGATGGGCCTTAAGTATTACTTCTCGTTTAAGACGCGCTGTGCGTGAATGGACCCATAGATAGCCGCCGTTTTCAAGGGCTTCGTTTGCCTTGTTCAGGAAAGTGTTGAGATGCCTGATGCGCGTCAGCGCCATCTTGTTGATAATAAGTTCGGGGTGGTGTGGCTTGAGACCGTCGAGGGATGCTCCGCTGTCGGTGTTCACGACGAAGGTCGTGTCCTCGAACTGGTTCATATGCTCATCCAGCCAATCTTCGATTCCTTTAGGGTCCAAAGACTTTGTCGCGTTGAAGATGGTTTTCAGGTCCTGGTTTGTCGCCAGGTGTCGCTCAAACTTTGCTCCTCTCTCTACACCTTTTTCAGAGTAGTTCTCAGGGATGAACTGCTCTTCGTATCTAAGGGAGACCCAGGGGCTCTTTCTTTTGAACAATCTCATCTGAGAGCGGCTTTTATAGCGTCACATACGCGAGTGATGTCCTCTTCTGCGAGGTAGGGATGCATCGGCAGAGACAGGACACGGGAACAGAGGCTCGTAGCTGTAGGGCAGAGTCTGTTGTCAAGGCTAGTGAAAGCAGTTTGCATGTGCATCGGGGTGCGGTAGTAGATCATTGCAGGGATGCCGACGGCCTTTAGTGATGCCTGGAGCGTGTCTCGCTCTGCGGCATCCTTGAGTTTGATCGTATACTGCGCCCAACTGGAGCGGTATCCTTCGGGTAAGCCCGGCGTCGCAACGGTGTCACGGAGAAGGGTAGTGTAGCGTTCCGCTGCGACATTGACTGCATCCAGCTCGTAATCCTTGAAGGCCTTGAACTTGACCTGAAGGATCGCTGCCTGGATCGTGTCGAGCCTAGAGTTCAAACCTATGCGGACATTGTCATACTTGTCCGAACCCTTGCCATGTACACGGTAGGAGGCAATGAGAGCAGCCCATTCATCATTATCGGTGAATACTGCTCCACCATCTCCGTAGCATCCGAGCGGTTTTGCTGGAAAGAACGATGTCGTGGCGATATCACCGAAACTACATGCCTTGCGGCCGTTGCAGCTCCCGCCGAAGCCCTGGGCTCCGTCCTCGAGGACCAAAAGCCCGTATTTGTCAGCGATTTGCCTGATCCGTGCATAATCTGCCGGAAGGCCAAAAAGATCCACTGCAACGATGACCTTGGGGGCCAGCTTGCCCTCTTCCAAAGTCTGCTTTATGGCAAGCTCTAGATCCTCCGGGTCTATGTTGAAGGTATCCTCGCAAACATCTACGAAAACAGGCGTAGAACCCTCGAGTGATACGACTTCCGCTGAGGAAAAGAAGGTGAAGTCAGGCACGAACACCGCATCGCCTGGACCGATGCCCCAGGCCTTGAGGGCCAGGGTGAGGGCGTCAGTACCGTTGGCGCAGCTGAGGCAGTGCTTCACGCCGACATACTCGGCAAGCTGCTGCTCAAGTTCTCGAACCTGAGGGCCCATGATGAATGCCCCTGCGGATGAGACATCCTGAATAGCCCTGTTGATCTCCTTTTGGAGAACGCTATACTGTTTCTTGAGATCTCTGAATTCCATTTAATGCCCTATATATATAGCTTCGCCCTTGCTCTGTGTATTATTAAAAGAGCAAATCAATTGATTCTCAGGCTATTTGGCTTAGCCTGGAATCTATTTTCCGACCTGCTCGAGAGAGTCCCCGACAAGTCGGTAGCTACGCCCGCAGCTGCAGGTGAGGTCGAGGTTGTGGAGGCGTTTGCCGCACTCGCATACCCAACCTATCTGACGGGCCGGAACCCCGGCCATCAGAGCGTAGTCCTTTACGTCAGCGGTCACCACCGAGCCGGCACCTATCAGGGCGCTGCGGCCGATGGTATGGCCGCACACTATCGTGCAGTTCGCGCCGAGCGATGCGCCTTCGCGCACGCGCGTACGCGCGTAAACCCCGTGCACCGGGAAGTGCGCCCGCGGGGTGTTCACGTTGGTGAACACGCAGGAAGGTCCGCAGAATACGTTGTCCTCCAGCTCTACTCCCTCGTATACCGAGACATTGTTCTGGATACGGACGCCGTTGCCTATACGGACGTTGCTGCCTATGTTTACGTTCTGTCCGAGAGAGCAGTCAGATCCAATCACGGCACCCTTCTGGATATGGCAGAAATGCCATATCTTGGTACCGGTACCTATCTTGACTCCGTCATCGACGTAGCTGCTCTCGTGAACGAAATAGTCCTGCATTGCAGTTATAAAACCTCAATGTTGTCGCGTTTAGCGACTGCTTTCATAGCGTTTTTGGTGTCGAATACGGCCTTTGAATGCTTCTGCACGAAGTCGTAATCGACAGTGGTATGTGCGGTCGTGACGACCACTATATCGGAACTCTCAAGCAGTTCCGCGGTCAGTTTCTCCTCTCCTTCGTACCACGCGCCTTTGTGACGGTAGCGGCTGATGAAAGGATCGTAGTAGCTGACAATCGCTCCTTCCTTTTTCAACTCCTCTATCACCCGGATGGCAGGGGACTCGCGATAGTCGTCGATATCCTGCTTGTAAGCCACGCCTAGCACGAGAACCTTCGCTCCGTTCAAGGCTTTGGCGAAACGGCTGTTAAGCATATCACCGATACGCTCCACGCAGTACTCCGGCATACGGTCGTTGATCATCATCGAGGACTCGATCATTGATGTGTGGAAGCCGTATTCGCGTGCCTTCCAGCTCAGGTAGTAGGGATCGAGCGGGATGCAATGCCCGCCGAGTCCCGGACCGGGGTAGAAAGGCGTAAAGCCGAAAGGCTTGGTCTTGGCCGCCTCGATGACTTCCCAGAGGTCGATGCCCATCTTGTGGCAGAGGATGGCCAGCTCATTGATGAGGCCGATGTTGATGTTGCGGTAGGTGTTCTCCAGGATCTTGGTCATCTCTGCCACAGCAGGGGAGGATGCCCGGAACACTTCACCCTGAAGCACTGCCTCATACATAGCCGAAATCACTTCGGATGCGTCTTCTCCAAGTCCGCCCACAACCTTGGGCGTGTTCTTGGTCTTGTAGATAAGGTTGCCTGGATCTACCCTTTCAGGGGAGAAGCCCAGGTAAAAATCTTCGCCGCACTTGAGTCCGGAACTCTCCAAAATGGGCTTGATGAGTTCCTCGGTCGTTCCGGGGTAGGTGGTGGACTCGAGGACCACCATCATACCGGGATGAAGATACTCTGCGATTGAGCGCGCAGAGGACTCGACGTAGCTGATATCCGGCTGTTGGTGAGCATCCAAGGGAGTGGGCACACAGATGGCAACGAAATCGACGTCGCGGATGAAACCGAAGTCCGTAGTGGCCGTAAGCATCCCATCCTCAACAAGGGTGACGAGATCCCGGTCCACGACATCGCCGATATAGTTGTGACCTGCGTTGACCATGTCGACCTTTTCCTTCTGGACGTCGAATCCGATGGTACGGAAACCGGCCTTTGCCTTCTCAACGGCAAGTGGTAATCCAACATAGCCGAGGCCCACGACCCCGGCTATGATAGATTTGTCGTGAATTTTCTGAAGTAGAACTTCTTTCACGTGTGTGTCAGCAGATGATTACTCCTTGATGGAGTTGATCATGACGCAGCGGCTGAGCTCCTTCTCGTTGTAGAACATGTAGTCCACACCGCCCTTGAAGTCAGTGACGATCTGAGAAGCAGGAACACCGAACTGGTTCACGAGGACATCGTAAACAGCGTTGGCACGGTTCTCGGAGAGCATGAGGTTGTGCTCAGGAGTAGCGGTCTGCTTGTCAGCATAGCCACAGACGAGGTACTTGGTGTTCGGGGTGCTCTTGATGAGGTCGGCAATGCTCTGAAGATTGATCATCTCACGCTTGGCAATGTCCCACTTGTCGACTACGAAGTTGATGTGGAACCAGACCTCGGGGATATCCTTGACGTACTTGACGGTCTCGGCATTGGCGAGCCTGTTCCTAAGGTCATCGTTGGCAGCATTGGCATCAGCAAGGGCCTTGGCCAGACGGTCACGCTCTGCAAGGACTGCGTCGTTGTAGTGGATCTCGCTGCTACGGCTTGAAGTCCTCCAACCATGCTTGTCAAGACCATAGGTGAAACCGAGGGTTGCACCGAAGATACCGTCAAGTCTGTGGTTGGCAAGGAAATTACCCTTTGTATTCTCCTTGGGATAGGATTCGCCGTCAAACTCGTCAGAGACGAAAGCGCCACGAAGGTTGAGGTTGATCTTGAAGCGGTCGGTTACGCGGAAGTTGTTGGCAAGTCCGAGGTTGAAGGTAGCTCCAAGAGCACGGTCATTCAGACCGGTGATGATACCACCACCACCGAAAGCTATGACATCGAAGAAGCGGCTAGGATTGTATCCGAAGAAGATATTTCCCAGGTCGGCGTGTGCCAGGACATAGGCATTGAGCCAATTGCCACGCTGATAAGCAAGCTGCTCGGAAGCATACTTGGGATCAGCATCCTTGTACAATTCAACCGGTGAAGTGATGAAATTGGCGTCGATGTAACGAGGACCTCTCTGATAAACAGGATTGGACTGATAAAGTCCTTTGAACTGTCCATAGCTAAGTCCAAGGCCAACACCGAAACTAGGAGAAGCCCACTTGGTCAGATAAAGGTCGATGGCCGGGAAAGTGATCATCTCGGTCAGCTTCTTGACCTTCCAGTCGTTGTCTCCATAATAAAGCTGTGCACCGAGGTTGCCGCTCAGCGTCCAGTTGCGCCAGAAACCGTTGGTGAAAACGGAATTCTTCTCATAGACGGTAGTCGTAACAATCCTGCCCTCAGGAGTGTTGGTCTCCTCTACGATGGTGCGGGTGTTCTCATCCTCGCTCGTAGTGACGGTCTGCGCGAAAGCGGGGAACATCAGAAAAGCCGATGCGATAAGCAAAAATACTTTCTTCATAATAACTGTATATAAAATATTTTAATTCATATTCAGCGCAAAAATACTAAAAAAAAACCACTAAGCAAGACTTTTCAGGCTTTTTATTCAATTATTTCTCGTTTTCGGACCGCCTGCAGGCACGACATAACTCTTCGGAATCTCCACGCGCGCACATAAGAGCGATAAAACGCTCACTGTGAGGTAAAGTCCTTGGGGTGTTTCCACTATGTCTCCCTCTACTCCGCTGAGCGGGCCCTTGACCACCCTGACGCGGTCTCCCTTGACCAGCGGGACCTGCGTGAGGCACTCCGTGTCGGGGGAGAGGTCGAGGATACGTATGAAGTCATCCATCTGTTTGTCAGGTACTTCCAGCAGCGTCCTCGTATTGTGGTCTATCATGAAACGCCCCTTGACTTCTCCGGAGTTGACCAGAGTAAGTGCATTGCTCTTGGTCGTGTGCAGGAAGACCAAGGTTCTGTAGCTGTACGGAATATAATGCCCGACGCCCAGTTCGTCCAGGCGCCTGTCAATCTTCTTCCACTGTCCGCTGCGCGTGATCGTCGCAAACCAGCAGACTTTTTCCTCCTTGACCATGTTTGTGTCTTTCCTCTTGCAAATATATGAAAAAAGCCGGCTCATCGGCCGGCTTTCGTGCAAGTAATGATCAAAATTAGTAGGTCATGACGCCAGGGAGTTCCTTGGCCTGGTCGATCATGCGCTGGACCTCGATCTCCACGGGGACGCGGCGTACGAGGTGCTTCTCCTCGTTCACCTCAAGCATCTTGGCGGCGAGGTTGGCGGCATTGCGGTGGCCGAGCTCCTTGACGGTGTCGACGCCCGCGGCCTCGAGCAGTTCAGCGAACTGAGGGCCGATGCCCTTCACCCTATACAGGTCGGCGTGGTTGGTCCAGGTGAGGATCAGCTTGCCGGAAATGCCGGTCTCGTCCTCGAGAGCCTTGCGGCCCGCAGGGGCTGCGCACTTGGCGAGGAGCTTGTCAGCGGTGTCGATGCCGACGGCGAGGAGTTTTTCGGCGTATACGGGGCCGATACCTTCGATGTCAATGATTTTGTAAGCCATAGTAATAGTTTTATTAATGAAACGTTAGTCAGTACTTTCAGTCAAGTTGCAAGTACAATAATAGTCATTATTCCGTAAAATCGCAAAAATGCGTAAACTTTTTTGGCTCAATCGTTATCAATCGTTGTTCAGCTGCCTGATGTCCGGCCTGCCGCGCTGCGAATCCCCGAGGAGCCACTCGCTGAAATAGTCGGCCATCCTGTAGAAGAAGTACTCGTTCATGTCACCGTAGCCGTGGCGCTGTCCGGGCAGCATCAGGAAGTCGAAACGCTTGTTGGCCTTGATCAGGGCATCGACTACGCGGATGGTATTGGCCGGATGCACGTTGTTGTCGATATCACCGGTGACGAGCATAAGGTGTCCCTTGAGGTTCGACGCTATTTCCGGATTGGTCTTGATGCTGTACACGAAGGTGGTGTCGCCCTGTTCGCTGATCTTCTCCATGATGCCGTGATGCTGCTCGCTCCACCAGCGGTTGTAGATGCTGTTGTCGTGGTTGCCGGAGCAGGAGACGGCGGCAGTGTAGAAGTCGGGGTAGGTGAGGATAGCCGCGGTGGACATGAAGCCGCCGCCGGAGTGCCCGTGGATGCCCACGCGCGTGCCGTCGATCCACGGGTACCGTGCAGCGAGCTGCTGCACCGCGGTCTTCTGGTCCTCGAGACCGTAGTCGCGGAGGTTGCCGTAGCCGTAGTTGTGGTACCACTTGGAACGGTCGGGATGGCCGCCGCGATTGCCTACAGTGATGACGATGAATCCTATCTGGGCGAGCCTGTCAACACGAAGCATGCTGGACGACCAGGAGATGTTGTTGGCCTCTACCTGCGGTCCAGGATAGACATATTCGATGATCGGGTATTTCTTCTCCGGATCGAAATTGAAGGGCTTGTACATGGCTCCGTAGAGGTCCGTAACGCCGTCCGCAGCCTTGACCGTGAAACGTTCGGGCATCTTGTATCCGGCCTCGTAGAGCAGGCTGAGGTCAGCCTCCTCGAGAGGGGTGAGCTTGCCGTTGCCGTCGATCAGGGCAGACTTGGGTGCAGCATCCACACGTGAGTAGTTGATTACATAATAGCGGCCGTCATCGCTGGCTGTGGCTACCACATCCATGTCATCCACGTCCAGGCGGCGGATAGGGCCGCCGTTGAGGCTGACGCGGTAGGTGTGCTCGTGGTAAGGGTTCTCACCCTTCTCCACGCCGCAGGCTGTGAAGACGACGTAGCCTTCCTTCTCGTTGACCTGGACGACGTCGGAGACGTGATATGCACCCTCGGTGAGGTTGCGCACGAGCGTTCCGTCGGAATTGTAGAGATAGAGGTTGGCCCAGCCGTTGCGCTCCGACCATTCGATGATCTGCGATCCGTCCTTGATGAGACGGAGGTCGCGGCCTTCGATGAAGGAGTTCATCCTCTCGGAGATAATGGTCTTGGTGGAGTCGGAGCCAAGGCTGATGTAAACATAGTCTATCTTCTTGATATCACGGGAAATACGGTGTGCGTAGAAGCCGTCATTGTCGCCTAGCCAGACGCGTGAGCGGTACTTGTCATAACGTTCGACGTTCTTGCGGGGACGCATCTCGAAGCTCAGTTCCTGGTCTTTCCACGCATTGGTGCGATAGCGCTTCGAAGAACCGTCCGTCATGTCGAAGACATACAGCTCTTCCTGTGGCCCGGGCTCGCCGGGCATCTGGTACTTGTAGGTTTCGAGGGTGGGACGCGGCTGCGCCACGGAGTTGATGACCCAGAGCTCCTTGAGCTTGCGCATATCGTACTTCATCGTGGCGAAATGCTTCGAGTCCGGTGACCATGCGATCATCGACACGGATGTGCGCTTGGTCTTGGAAGTGTCGGTATTGCCGGTGTAGTTGCCATAGCCGTAACCGTAGTCCCGGATGCCGTCGAAGGTCAGCTGGTGTTCGACCAGCGTGCTGTCCTTTTCGTCCTTGGCAGCTTTCTTCATGTTCTCCTTGTCCATCCACCAGAGGTTGTTGTCCTTGGCGTAGACGCCGGTGAGGCCGTCGGGGGAGACACTGGCCCAGGCAGGGTACTCGCGCTCCTCGGGCTCGTATTCCTTCAGTTTCTTGGACGCGATGTCGTACTCGAAATGGTAGACCTTCTTGACGGTCTTCTTGGACTTCGGATCCTTCTTGAGGGCCGTAGTGTCCGGGACATCCAGCGTGCTGCGCACGTCGAAACGGAAGACCTTGTCATCCTTGAGTTCAAGACCTGTCAAAGGCAGATGCTGCGCATCGAAGGGGTCATGGACAATGGAGGTCACCTCCATGGCAAGCTTCTCCATGTCGAACGCCTCGGTCTTGGAGCCCGTAGCGGGATCCACTATATAATAGCGGGTGCCGGCCGGAGTCTTGTAGCTGTACCAGAACTTATCACTGTCCTTGAACCAGTTGGGTGTCACGGAAGTGGAGAAGACCATGCGGGCGATGGCCTTCTGCGAGAACCTCGCGGCAGCCTCGTAGTCCGGGGCTTCCTGCGAGAAAGCATTGGCGCCCATGAGGAGCGCCAATGCAAAAAACATAAGATGTAAGCGTTTCATTTATTTCTGCCTGTTGCGCCAGAGGGCTGTCATGTCCTCGAGGGTCTTGCCCTTGGTCTCGGGAACGAGCTTCCAGACGAAGAGTGCAGCGAGGATGCAGAAGAAGGCATACATGCCGTAGGTGAATGCAGGGCTCCAGGTGTAGAGCGGCACGAAGGTGGAGCTCACGATGAAGTTGGAGATCCACTGGAAAGCAACTGCGATGGCCACTGCGGCGCCGCGGATGGTGTTCGGGAAGATCTCGGAGATGAGAACCCAGCAGATAGGACCCCAGCTGAACATGAAGGAAGCGGAGTAGATCATGATGCTGAGCACGCCGACGATGCCGGGGATGCCGGGGACGGCATCGGCAAGGGCGACGCCGATGGCGCCGATGGCCATGCCGAGCGAGCCGGTGATGAGCAGCGGCTTGCGTCCGAGTTTCTCAACCGTAAAGATAGCTACCAAGGTGAAACTGATATTCACAATACCCATGAGCACAGTCTGCGTCATAGGATTGCCCATACCCATCGATTCGAAGATACGCGGAGCGAAGTAAAGCACGGCGTTGATGCCGACGAACTGCTGGAAGACGCTGAGCATGCAGCCGATGAAGATGACGATGAAACCGTATGCAAGGAGCTTCTCCTTCTTCTCCACGACGGTGCTCTTGATATCGGAGAGCACCTGGGAAGCGACAGAGCTGCCGTTGATGCGGGTGAGGACGTGGAGGGCCTTCTCTTCCTGGCCGGACATGACGAGGTAGCGGGGAGTCTCAGGCACGAGCATGATGAGCAGGGTGAAGAGACCGGCAGGCACACACTCGGAACCGAACATGAGTCTCCAACCGACCTGGTTGGTCCACTCGACGACGGCGGGATCGTTCTTGTGCGATTGGATTATGAGGAAGTTCACGAAGTAAACGACCAACTGACCGAAGATGATTGCGAACTGGTTCCAGGACACGAGCTTGCCGCGCTTGTTGGCCGGAGCCACTTCAGCGATGTACATCGGGCAGATGGCGGAGGCCATACCGACACCGATACCGCCGAGGACACGGTAGAGGTTGAATGCCACCCAGAGGGACTTGGAAGCTACGCCCTTGGGGAAGAAGAGGAACTCCGGATAGTAGGAACCGGCTGCGCTCAGGAAGAAGCAGATACCTGCGATGAACAGGCTCTTCTTACGTCCGAACTTTCCGGCGAAGAGGCCGGAGAGGGCGCTACCGATGATACATCCGATCAGTGCGCTGGATGAAGTGAATCCGTGTAGGAAGTTGGTGTAAGTGAAGTCCTTGGCGCCCTCGAAGAACGCCTGGAGGCCTCTTTCCGCACCGGAGATGACGGCGGTGTCATATCCGAACAGGAGTCCACCGAGCACTGCTACGAGCACGATGGAGAACAAGTAAGACTTGCTGCCTTGTGTTTGATTTTGCATAGTAGTATAAATGGTTAATTGTGAATAGCTTGTTATTTGACTTTGATGTCTATGTGGGCGGATCCGAGCTCGGAGTTGACTGTGAGCCGGGCGGATCCGGGTATGCCTTTGAATGAGCGGATGACGGCGAGGGCCTTGCCGCTGAAGAGCGGCTTGCGGTCGCCCTTCAGGCAGAGGACATCGGCGGGATTGCCGTTGTCCACGCCGAAGAGCTCGCCGGCGCCGGTGACGCTGAAGTCAAGCATCAAGTCGGCGGTGGGGACGGGCCTTCCCTTGGAGTCGACGGCCTCTACCGTTATATAAGAAAGGTCATAGCCGTCGGCGTGGATGGTGCCGCGGTCCGCCGTGAGCTTGAGAGCCACGGGCTCTCCCGTGGTCTCACGGCTCTCGCGGGCCACTACGCGGCCGCGGCGGTACGATACGACCTCGATCTTGCCTGTCTCGAACGGTACCTGGTTCCACTGTGCGTGGAGCTTCTCGCCCTCCTTGTGGTCCCTGCCGTAGCTCTTGCCGTTTACGAACAGTTCGACTTCATCTGCATTGTTGTAATAGGCCCAAATGTCGACCTTGTCCCCGATGTTCCAGTTCCAGTGGGGAAACACGTGCAGGACGGTCTCGTCGGTCCATTCGGACTTGTACATCCAGTAGCAGTCCTTCGGGAATCCTGCGAGGTCCACGATGCCGAAATACGAGCTCCTCGACGGCCAGCCGAAAGGCGTGGGCTCGCCGATATAGTCGAAGCCCGTCCAGACGAAGGTGCCGGCCATCCATTCGCGGTCGCGGATGCGCACCCATGCTTCCTCATGCAGCTCGCCCCAAGGGACGCGGCAGTTGTCGTAAGCCGGCAGCTGGTGGTCTTCCGACTCGTAGGACAGCCACCACTGTGAAGGAACGATCAGCGTGTCGGTGGAAGGCTGGGGATAGACTCCGCGGCTGTTGATGGCCGAGGCCGTCTCAGATCCGTATATGGGCATCCCGGGGAACCACTCGCGTGATTCGTCGTAAATGCTTGTGTGATAATTGATGCCGAAAGCGTCGGACATGCCGGAACGGACAAGGTTGTTGGTCGGTCCGGGATGATTGCAGCCTGCGGTCAGGGGCCTTGTCGGGTCCAGCTTGCGGACGATGTCCGCCATGTGCTGGGCCAGTATGACGTTTGGACTGACGTTGGCCTCCAAGGCACTCTCGCGGTCGTCCTCAATGAAGTTGAGGAAATAGTTGGCTTCCTCCGGCGAGAGGTTCTGGAGATTGTCGTCCTGCGAGTCGCCCTGCTCGGCGATCTCGTTCGCGAGGCTCCACATGAATACGCTCGGGTGGTTGCGGTCGCGACGGATGAAGTCGCCCAGGTCGATCTCGTGCCAGTCGTCGTAGAAGCGTGCGTAGTCGTAGCGGGTCTTGCGCTTGCGCCACATGTCGAAAGCCTCGTCGAGGACGAGGAATCCCATGTCGTCAGCAAGCTGCAGGAGCTCCGGTGCGGGAGGGTTGTGCGATGTGCGTATGGCGTTCACGCCGAAGCTCTTGAGTATCTCGAGCTCGCGCTGGAGCGCGCGGAAATGCACTGCCGTGCCTATGCAGCCCATGTCATGGTGCAGGCAAACGCCGAGGAGTTTCACCTGGCGCCCGTTTAGCAGGAACCCCTTGTCAGCGTCCATTTCCGCAGTGCGTATGCCGAAGCGGGTAGTGTAAACGTCCGTGATCTCGTCGTCGACTTTGACGGTCGTCTCCAGGGTATACTGGTATGTGTCGTCGATGTCCCAGAGGTGGGGCTTTACTATGGTGAGCGTGTCATGGACGACTCCGGAAGGGTCGGACAGGGGCTCGCCACGGGCGACCACTCCGCCGCGGTCATTGCGGATGAGGTTAGTAACGGTCGCATTGTCAAAGTATTGCGCGCTGATGGCTGCGGGGTTCTCCAGGGTCACCTCCACCGCCACCAGCGCGTTGGCGGAGGTGATGGAAGGAGTATTGACGAACGTTCCGCTCCAGGCCACGTGGATTGCTCCCGTGGTGACGAGGCGGACGTTGCGGTAGATGCCGCAGCCGGCGTACCAACGCGAGTTGGGCTGCTCGGCGTTGTCGCATCGCACGGCGATGACATTGTCTTCGCCCTCGGGGTTGAGGTAGGGGGTGATTTCGTAAGAGAACGAGCTGTAGCCGTAGGGCCGTGTCCCGACCGGGTGGCCGTTCACGAAGACCGTGCTGTTCATGAAGACGCCGTCGAACTCAACCGACACGACCTTGCCTTGGGAGACGCCTTCCGGAGTCTCGAAATGCTTGCGGTACCAGCCTACGCCGCCCGGAAGGGCGCCTCCGCTGGTGCCGGAAGGATTATTCGGAGAGAATTCGCCTTCGATGGACCAGTCGTGCGGCAGGTGGAGCTGCCTCCAGTCGCTGTCATCGAAACCGGGCGACGCCCAGTCGTACATGAGTACGTCCCTGGTACCGGAGGCCAGGGGGTCGTCGCCCAGGGTAAACCGCCAGTCGAAGTTGAAGTCTTCGACTGTACGCGGCCTTTCAGCCCTACGCGAGCAGGCGCAGGCCAAAACCAACAAAGCAGCTATGATGACGAATCTCTTCATGATGTCAGAATCTAATGACGGTTTCGCTACCGTCGTATTCTACCTGCGCCAGGATGTCTTCCGTACCTTCAGGCATGTTGAGGCTGGCGGTGATGCTCCTGGTCTCCTTCATACCCTTGAATGCGCCGTTGCGGGCGCCGATGGTTAGGGTCCGGGCCTTGTCGTCCCATCTCATGGGAATAGTGGAGTATTCTCCTTTCTCATAAGCATAGGTCAGGCCGTCATCCTCGTAGAGGGTGAAGGAGGCGTCGCGGCCGCCGTAAACCATGAGGTGCAGGCTGCCGTCCTGCTCCTGGGAGGTGTATTCGATGTCGGGTCCCGTAGGGACGATGCTTCCGGCTCGGACATAGACCGGGATGTGGTCGAAGGGGGCGGCGGCGATGAAGCGCGAGCCGCCTTCGAAGAAGCGGCCGCTGCTGAAGTCGTACCAGCCCCCTTCTGGGAGGTAGACTTCGCGGCTGCGCGCCTGATACTCATAAACGGGGCAGACCAGGAACGCGTCGCCGAACATGAATTCGTCGTCAATACTGCGCGCCACCGGGTCGTCGGTGAAGTCCATGACCAGGCCGCGCATTATCGTGTAGTCATCGAACCAGACGCGGGAGTCCAGGGTATAGATATATGGCATCAGGCGGTACCGGAGCCTGTCTTGTGCCACGATGGTTTCATAGGCCGGGTGCCCCTCCGGGGCGATATTCCACGGCTCCCGGAACGGGAACTGGCCGTGGGCGCGGTAGAGCGGGCAGAAGACGCCCCACTGGTGCCAGCGGGCCTGCAGCTCGCGCCATTCCTTGAGGTCTTCGGTCTCTGTGCCGGTGGCGTCGAAAATGCGCTGCGCCATCGCGTAGCGGTTTTCGACGCTGAAGCCACCGATGTCCTGGCCCCAGAAGGGGATGCCGCTGAGCGAGTAGTTCAGGCCTGCGGTGATCTGCGTCTTCATGTCCTCCCAGCGAGTACCTATGTCACCGCTCCATGAGGCGGTGGAATAGCGCTGGAGGCCTGCGAACCCGTTACGGGTGAGCAGGAATACACGTGTATCGTTGTCTACGCCCCTCTGGCCGTCGTAGATGGCCTCGGCGTTCATCAGTGCATAAGCGTTGAAATACTCCGTGGAAGAGCCCAGGGCGGTCGGGCCCTGCATGGCCTTGCGGTAATCCATGTCGGTGCAGTCGTGGATGTTGGGCTCGCTGGCATCCATCCACCAAGCATCTACGCCAATGGGGTAGAGGTGGTCGTACATCTGCTTCCAGAAAAGCTTGCGGGCCCCTTCCGCATAAGCGTCATAGAACGACTGCTGGTATCCGAGCCAGTCGATGACATTGTCATCTACCGGAACGCGGTACATCCACCCGTTCCGGTCCATTTCCTTGAAATGCTCGGTATTGGTGTAGAACTTGGGCCAGACGCTTATCATGAACCGGCCGCCCATGGCGTGGACGGAGTCTACCATGGCCTTCGGGCGGGGGTAGCGGTCCTTGTTGAACTCATGGCTGCCCCACTGATCGTCGTCCCAGTATTGCCAGTCTTGTACGATATTGTCAATGGGGATGCCGCGCTCACGGAATTCCCTCAGTGTGGAAACGAGTTCGAACTGGTTGGTGTAGCGCTCACGGCTCTGCCAATAGCCCATGGCCCATTTGGGCATGATCTGGGCCTTGCCCGTCAGGGTGCGGTAGCCGCTGATGACCTTGTCGATATTGTCACCCTTGATGAAATAGTAGTCAATGCGGTCCTGCATCTCGCCCCACCAGGACATCTGGTTCTGGACAGCCTCTTCCACGGGACTGAGGACGCGGAGACCGCAGTAGCTGGTGCCGCCGTCCGGTTCCCATTCGATCCGGATGGGCACTTTCCTGCCTCTCTGGAGGTCGACTGCGAACTTGTGGCTGTTCGGGTTCCATGCGGTGCGCCAGATCTCGGGGACGACCAGTTCACCGTCTATGAATACCTTGGTGTAGCCGGCATAGTACAGTAGGAAGCGGAATGTGCCGCTCTCCTTGGGCTCCAACTCGCCTTCGAAGGTCACGTGCGACCCGGCGAAATTGAAGTCGGGCGCACCCTGGACCTTCTGGCATTCGGGCGTGATAAGATACTCCTGGTTGATGGCGGTCTCGCGGCGGACCAATGTGTTATTCTGAATCTGGTCGGGGGTGTCGTGGCGGCGCGCGGCCGGGACGTAAGTCCCTGTCAGCGCGCCCTCTTCGCCGTCTTTGTCATAAAGGGTGAACACCTCTCCTAGATGCAGGTAATCCCTCGGGTCACCCCAGCGAAGGAAGGAGTAGCTGTCCCAGAGGATGCCGTAGTTCCTGGATGAAACAATGAACGGGACGGATATCTTGGTATTGTACTGGTAAAGCTCTTCGTTCTTGCCCTTGTAGTTCCATTCGTCTGCCTGGTGCTGGCCGAGACCATAAAACGCCTCGTCATCAGGAGAATAGAAAGTCTGGCGTACAGTCCATTCCTTGTCCCCGTCGACTTCGATGGGCTCGAACTCCCTGGCAATCTCCTCGGTTATCGGCGTGCCGTCCGCGGTAGCGTAGCTGACGCGGCCGTCGGCCTTGCGGACCGTAACCTTCAGCGTATTAGTGAGGATCTCTACTGTCTCGTCAGATTTGTTGAGAGTGTATCTGGTGCCGTACTTCTGTGGCACGACCATAAGGGAATTCTTGTTTGGGAGCCTTCCTCCCGAAGGGACAGCCTCGACGTGGATAATGTCGTCAGTGACAACCTCCACCCTGACGAATGCCCCGTCAGCGGTGCCGACAAGCACCCCGTGGCGGGTCCTCCATGCACCGGGTGCGCAGGAGGCCAGCATGAAGGCTGCGGCTATCAATAATGTGGCTGTTTTGTTCATAAAGTCGTTTGGTGCCGCTCGGCATCCGGCATAGCTTTCAAACAAACAAATATAATTATTTTTTTTATAGATACACCCACTCTCCTCCGCCCTTTTTGCCTTAACCTTCGACCGTCGGTATAAGGTTTATTATCTTTTCAACTAGTTATTTCCGCGAGTAGAATAAAAAGCGATGATTTCGTTTTTTTTTTCTATATTTCACAAATAATACTTATTACCTCTGACGAATTGCCTGTGATGTTATTGATTGTTTTTAATTCATTATGAAACCGGTTTTGTCTATAATTGTGCCTGTATATAATGTGGAGAAATACTTAAGTACTTGTATACAGAGCATTTTAAATCAGTCATATTCGGGTTTTGAATTAGTTTTGGTTGATGATGGTAGCTCAGACGATTCGGGAGTAATATGTGATTCGTACGTGAATCTGGATGCTAGAGTAAGTGTTTACCATACCGAGAATAAAGGTGTCAGTTGTGCTAGAAACTATGGGTTAGATCATGCAAAAGGAGAGTTTGTAATGTTTGTTGATTCAGACGATGAATTGCCGCAGAATGCTATTGATCAATTATTAAAGAATCATGCCGATTTTGTAGTTGGGGGAGTGATCAGACGGATGTGTGGAAAGGAGCAATACTATAAATATAGAGAAAGTAAGGATTATTTATATGACAAAAACGCCTTTTTTGATGACTCTTTTTCTGTATCGGTTCTATTAGATGGCCCTTCTGCAAAAGTATATAAGACAGATATTATTAATCGTAATAATCTGCGATTCAAAGAGAATATTAATTATGGGGAAGACAAGCTATTTGTTTATGAGTATTTATTGCATGCTAATACGATAATAGCTATCTCGGATTTCGTTTATATTCAAAAAAGAAGGGAAGGCTCTCTTAGCAGTGATATTTCAAGTCAACATCATCTGAAACAAATAATCGCTTTTTTGTCTTGTTATCATATTCTTGTAAGAGAGTATCAAAAAGCTTTTTCTTGTCATGCAGTAAAGACTATGTATCATAATGATGTTATCAGAAGGTATGTTTTTCGTTATTTAACCATAGTGAGAACTATAAAAACAAGATTTGTTTCTCTTCATGATATTAGATTCATTTCTTTTTTGTTGCGCAAAGATAAAATTAGGATAGGGAACACTGAGAGATTGTATATAAGGATTTGCAAATGGATTAGTAGTTGTTTGCCACCTTCTTTTTTGTATTCGTTTATTTATTTGTTAAATACTTTGCGATAGGTTTTTATGTTTAGTTATAACTTTAAGTATTACTTGCTCTTGCCGGTATTAATGAATATTCCTTCCAGGAGGTTTCGTCTATGGGTAATGAGGAAGTATCATGTCACGGTTGGAAAGGATACGGTTGTTTGCAGGCGGGTGAGTTTTAGGAATGGAAAAAACATATACATAGGTGATAATTGTGTAATTAATTCGAACACGTTACTAGATGGAAGAGGTGGAGTAATTAGAATCGGCAATCATGTGGATATTGCTCAAGATAGTATTATCTGGACATTGGAACATGACATCCATACTCATGAGTCAATGGGAGGAGATGTCACAATAGAAGACTATTGTTGGATAGGATGTCGGGTAATGATAAAACCAGACGTTCACATAGGGGAAAGCTCAATCTGTGCAGCATATGCCGTAATTACGAAAGATATCGAAGGCAACGCGATCTATGCCGGTATTCCAGCAAGAAAAATAAGTGACCGTAATAGAACCAGGGATTATATCTTATCTTTTAATTCAAAATATAGATAGTGTTTCGTATGAGAATTTTAATGGTAACTCAGAGTGATATAGGAGACAATCCTTTTGTGAACTCTTTGGTTAGTGGTTTGATTGCGTGCGGAAATGAAGTAGAGTGTGGATTGCATTTGTTCTGGAATTCCTTTGAGAATTATGATTTGTTGTTTTTCCAGTGGCCAGAGTTGATTTTTGGATGGAGAAAGGGACAGATTGATATTGAACGGTTGTCAAGGCATTTTGATCGCATTAAGAATACTCGTGTAAAAACACTGATCACCTGCCATAACTTACATCCACATAATAATGATGAAACCACAGTTGAATTATATGATTTAGTATACTCTAAGGTGGATGCTTTTCATCACATGGGAGAATACAGTTATCAGCTGATGAAGGAGAAGTATCCCCAAAAGTATCATTTTGTGGCTCCTCATCATATAGCAGACATTCTATGGGACAACAAATTTGGTTCAAAAGATGCAAGAAAAGCACTTAGTATTCCACGAAACAACATAGTCATATCATCTTTTGGCGCTTTTCGGAATCTTGATGAAGAGCGATTGTTTGTTGATTTGGCGAAGGACTTTTTAGGTAATAAAGTGACTTTTCTCGCTCCTCGTATATCGCTGGGACATCTATATAATGGTCGTCATCTCAATAAGACTTTAGTCTTCCTGTATAAACGCATATCATACATGGTATTAAGTATTAGGGCCCACGGGTTTCTATCTCAGGAAGAATTGAAAATGTGGTTATCTGCTTCGGATATTGTTTTCATACAGAGAAAAGAGATTTTGAATTCTGGAAATGTCCCGTTAGCTTTCTCTGCCGGGAAAATAGTTGTTGGCCCCAATCTTGGTAATGTTGGGGAGATTCTAAAGAAAACAGGGAATTTTACATTTAACCCCAATGATAGGGCTTCTGTTAAGAAAGCTGTACAGGAAGCCATTAATGATGTTATGAATAAAACCCAATTGGGTGCCAAGAATTATCAGTATTCAAAGGATAATTGGTCAACTAAAAGGGTGTGTACCCTGATTAATAATGAGATTGCTAGAATTTGTGAGTTATGATTGAACCTTATATCCACAAAGTAAAGTATTACGAATGTGACAGGATGGGAGTTACCCATCATTCGAATTATATACGTTTCATGGAGGAGTCCCGCATCGACATGCTTGACCGCATAGGCTACGGCTTCGAGAAGATGGAAGCTGAGGATGTCGTTTCGCCGGTCACCGAAGTGCATTGCAACTACAAGAAAACGACGACTTTCCAGGACGAAATCGCCGTGGAGGTTTTTGTGGAGGACATTTCTGCGCTGAAACTCCGGATAGGTTATGTAATGACATGCCGTGGAGAGGTGGTTTTCACCGGGTCCAGCGTACACTGTTTCATCGAGAATGGCAGGCCTGTCGCTTTCGGCAACCGTTTTCCCGGCTTTATCGAAGCCCTCGCTCCATACAGGCGCCAGTCATAGCCGTCGTGTTTTATGGATGTAAAGATCACCGTTGTACGGAAGGCCTGCTATCAGGATCTTTCCGCGCTTTATGAAAACCCTATCGAGCATGCGTGTGACGTGTGCGAGGGGCAGGTTTTCATTTCCCGGGACGGGCTCAAGCCCGAAGGCCTCTGCGATAGCGCGTGGGGGAGCATGCGGGAATTCGTCGAAGAGCTTGCCCGCGGAGGCGGCAATTTCTTCGACGGCTGGATGAAGGATCCCCGCAGCGCCATGATCTCCTGCAATGACGGCTTCCGCCCCGTCAGTTTCTATCTCGAAGCCATCGAACCATAGAGTTTATCGGGTGATGGACACCCTCGTCTTGATAGCCAGTTAGGGCAGCCCTGCTCTGTCCCTTATACTTTTGCTGCTTCTTCTGAGAATTTGTGCTGCCTTACCCCATCTGTGCCGTCTCACCTGTGTTTATGTACTGTCTCTGAACAAATACCCTTAATTTGTTCATTTTCATCCCTTTTTAACTGTTATTTGAACAAAACGGCCGCTTTTGTTCACGATTAGGTTATCCTTCGGCTTTTTGCCGAGGGATATGGTGGGAAGTGCAGTATCCTTTGGCGAAAAGCCGAAGGATGAGGTCGGGAGTGGCGTAACCTTCTACCACCGGTCGAAGGTTGGGAGGGGGTGGGGCTTTCAAGAGTCGTTAAAATGTTTTAAATTTGCACGTTATGGCAGATTAGATTTGCGTATTATGGCAGACGAAAAGATTATATTCTCGATGGCGGGTGTGGGCAAGGTCCTTCCGCACAACAATAAGGTTATCCTCAAGGATATCTACCTGTCTTTCTTTTACGGGGCCAAGATCGGTATCATCGGTCTGAACGGTTCCGGTAAATCCACGCTCCTGAAGATCATTGCCGGGGTGGAGAAGTCCTACCGCGGGGAAGTGGTCTGGGCTCCAGGCTATACCGTGGGCTACTTGGAGCAGGAGCCGCAGATGGATCCTGACAAAACCGTGCTGGAAGTGGTTCAGGAGGGTGTCCAGGAGGTTATGGACCTGTTGAAGGAGTACGAGGAGGTGAACATGAAGTTCATGGAGCCGATGTCGGATGACGAGATGACCGCCCTGATTGAACGCCAGGGCGAGCTGACGGAAAAGATCGATCACGTCGGTGGCTGGGACATCGACGCCAAGCTCGAGCGCGCCATGGACGCGCTCCAGTGCCCGCCTGAGGACGCGAAGGTCGCGACCCTCAGCGGGGGTGAGCGCCGTCGCGTCGCGCTCTGCCGCCTCCTGCTCCGCGAGCCGGACGTCCTCCTGCTCGATGAGCCCACCAACCATCTGGATACCGAGAGTATCCAGTGGCTCGAGGCTCATCTGCAGCAGTACAAGGGCACTGTCATCGCGGTCACCCACGACCGTTATTTCCTGGATAATGTCGCCGGCTGGATCCTCGAACTTGACCGCGGCGAGGGAATTCCCTGGAAAGGCAATTATTCCTCCTGGCTGGAGCAGAAGAGCATCCGCCTGGCCCAGGAGGAGAAGCAGGAGAGCAAGCGGCGCAAGACCCTCGAGCGCGAGCTCGAGTGGGTCCGCATGGCGCCCAAGGCGCGTCAGGCAAAGCAGAAGGCCCGTATCGGCGCCTATGAGAAAATGGCTTCTGCCGATACCAAGGAGAAGGAGGCCAACCTCGAGATCTATATCCCCAACGGTCCCCGTCTAGGCAACCAGGTCATCGAATTCCACGATGTGTCAATGGGTTACGGTGACCGCCTGCTCTTCGAGCATCTCGACTTCGTCCTGCCTCCGGCAGGCATCGTAGGCGTCATCGGCCCCAACGGAGCAGGCAAGACCACTCTTTTCCGTCTGATCATGGGTCTGGAAAAGCCTTTGAGCGGTGAGATAGTCATCGGCGAGACCGTGAAGCTGTCTTACGTGGACCAGCAGCACAAGAGCATCGATCCGGAAAA
>Ga0310695_10003164_pt1 | contig 32917 bp, 32 predicted proteins | sample RumenRJG_04DNA_FD_203882 | JGI IMG/M metagenome (GOLD analysis project Ga0310695, IMG submission 203882) | Bovine rumen microbial communities from Lethbridge, Alberta, Canada - RJG_04 (v2) (version 2) | ecosystem: Host-associated > Mammals > Digestive system > Stomach > Rumen | place: Canada... | reverse complement strand
TAAAGAGGCTGCTCTCACTTCCGAATGAGGAACAGCATGACGACCGTTATTTCTGCTCGCATTTTGTGGCGGAGGTTTTGAGGGATTCGGGCTGCGTGGATATAGGCGTCCTTCCCGCGAACTGCACTCCGAACGACCTTTTGAAGGAGCTTGAGAAGAGCGGACAAATCCTCTATTCCGAGGTTGAGGCGACGATCGACAATCCCGTCGCCTCCTTCCTTGAGGGTGCCAGCCAAAAGGCGGAGCGCGCAGGAAACAAGGTGACCGGGGCACTCAACAGCGTAGGCCTCAACAAGAGCAAGGACGGTGACAAGGCTTCCCTTTCTGAAAAGATAGGCTCTGTCTTTGAAAGCGTGGCAGAAACCCTTGAAAAAGGAAAGGACGCTTTGGAGAGTGCGCCGCAGAAGCTTGCCGAAAAGACCTCCTCCATTGTCAAAAAGGGAGGGGAACTCGCGGAGAAAGCCAAATGGCCTGGAAAATAAAAAACGGTGCCGTCTCCCTTGGCGGAACAAAGATGTACTATGCGGCTTTCGGCAGTGGCAAAAAGAACCTTATAATATTTCCCGGGATCTCGGACGGCCTTACCACAATGCGCGGTAAAGCCCTCTTTCTCGCAAATACATACTCTGTATTCTTTGACGAATACAGAGTTTTTCTTTTCAGCCGGAAGGAATCTATGCCCCGCGGTTATTCGATCCGCGATATGGCAGGGGATCAGGCGCGCGCGATGGAAAAGCTCGGGATCAAAAAAGCCTCCTTCCTTGGCATATCACAGGGCGGCATGATAGCGGAATATGTCGCGATAGACCACCCCGGGCTTGTGGAAAAGCTTGTGCTCGCGGTGACTGTTCCCGCCGCAAACAAACTGATAAGGCGCAATCTCAAAGTATGGGCGGATTTTGCGAAGGCCGGGCGGCACAGGGAGCTTATGATCGACATTGCGGAGAAGAGCTTTTCCGAAAGTTTTCTTGAATCGCACAGGATGTTCTTTCCGTTTTTGGGAATAGGAAAGCCGAGAAGCTACAGGCGGCTCTTCATAAATATAGAAGCGACATATCATTTTGATGCCTCATCGCTCGTAGGTTCTATAAGCTGTCCCACCCTCGTGATCGGCGGGAAGCTCGATAAGACCGTGGGGGTTGAGGGCTCCTATGATCTTCATGAAAAGATACGGGACAGCCGCCTTTATATCTACCCAGATTTCGGCCACAGTCTCTATATGGAAGCGAAGGACTTTTACAAACGGGTGAAGGCTTTTCTGATGATGCCCTGACCATCAAGACCATTGTGTCAAAGGAACGGACATTTTCCCACTCCGCCATTTCCACGGTATCCCGGAGACGATCATGCCGGCACCTTTTACAGAAGGCGGACCTTCAGCTTCGTGATCTCGATTATCTCCTTCTTGTCAGATTCCCCCAACAAACTGAAATAATAAAGAAGCTCTTTTTCCGTATCCGTGAAGAAGCGGTATTTCTTCCGGTTGAATTCCTCGTTGAAAAAGGAAAGGTAGCCCTTCAATTCCTCGCTGGAGTTTGATGGCGCAGGAGCATCGTAATAAATATCTTTATCGAGATTGACAGAAAGATGCATCAGGTCTTCGACAGAGATGTTGTAAAGACCCGCGAGCTTGTATAGAGTGTCGGATGAAGGTTTGCATCTTCCGGTTTCGTAATGGCTGTAGGTCTGCCTTATCACGCCGAGAAAAGAGGCGACATACTCCTGATTATAGGAATGTGCGATGCGAAGCTGCTTCAGACGTTCGGCAAGTCTGTTTTTGTCCATAAACAAACACCCCCTTTGTATATAATACAAAATAGGGGTTGATGCGGGCTTTGGTGCTATTTTGGATAGCGTTTTATCCTATTTCCGAGCATTTTCATAGCAATTGCGCTATTTAATCTCTTCTGTAGACATTTTTTGCAGGGCTGACATTTACGATGATCCTGCCTACGCTTTTGTATTCTTGGGGATAGCCGGGATCCGGAGTGCCGGAAAGGGCGAAATACATATTTTTTGTGAAAGGCCCATCTATGTTTTGGTAATAGGTCCCGACGCTCTTATCGATTGTTTCAAGAGTCATTGTAGCAGTGGTCATACTACTGGTATGGGTGCCGTTGCGTCCCTCTTGAAGTAAATTATATTTTGCGAGTTCAGCATTACTATCCGAAAAGATACCTATGACAGAGCCTGAGGCATACGGGTCGGAATTCATCGGAGAACCACCGTTCTCAAAGGAAAAAACTGCATCCATCGGAAAAGTTGAATAATTTGTAACCGCTATCAAATTATTGTGCCAGTCAACATGATTATCTATCACCCAGCCGCCGTTCTGGTAGCCTGTCTGTCCGGTCCTATAAATATGCTTGTCCGGATCCCAGTAATACCCGTAATCATATTCAAACCGCATCGAGTTCCATGTGATCCGTACATCATAAGTAATCTCCGGTCCTCCGGAAGTACTGACGGATACAATATTCATCTCAAAGCTGGGCGTAGTAAGGTTTTCAGCCGTAGCATTGTAGGAACCTGATGCGTTTTGAACGACTTCCCCGGTACCCTGTATGGTAAATTCCACAGCAAATGCCTTTTCCGCGCACAGCAAAAAAGACATCAGGAACAAAAGGGCTGCTGCCATCCCCGAAAACAAACGGTTTCTTTTTTTGTTGCAATACCGCTTTCTCATCCCTTTATCAGTCTTTGAAATTGCTTTCTTTCAGATTGCGAAAAAAATAATAGCATAACCACGCTCTGTTATGCAAGAAGTGAAAGGACGCTCTCCGTGCTCCTGTTCGCCTGTGCGAGCATGGCCTGGCCTGCCTGCGAAAGGATATTATCCCGGCTGAATCTCACAGTTTCAGCAGCCATATCCGTGTCACGCAGACGGGACTCGGCCGCCTCGGTATTCTCTTCCGTGCTGCCAAGATTGTATATTGTATGTTCAAGCCTGTTCTGGACCGCTCCCAGCTTTGCTCTTTCTGTGGAAACCTTGTCTATCGCATCCTGCACGCGCTTCATCGCGTCCCCTGCTTTTGCAAAAGATGAAACCGATATTTTCCCGCCTGTAGTTGAAATATCAACATAAGAGCCTACCGTCGGTGTTCCCGAAAAACTCAGTCCGAAAGAGCTTTGAAACTCGCTTGTGGTATAAAGATTTCCGCTTTGATCCTCCCAATAATCTCCAGGAACAGCAATCCCGCCTCTCGCCATTATGTGATCCATATTTGCGGGCGTTCCGGATGTGACCTGCACGAAACCAGTCATATTATTCAATTTCGTAGCAGAAGATTGTATGAGATACTTTGACATGACCGGATTCCCGCTTGAATCCTTTAATTCATACCAGCCCGTAGGGGAAACCGTCCCTCCGTTGTATGGAGTGCCTGCCTCAAGATAGAATAGATAACGGTCGGTAGGATCTCCGGCAAAGGCTGCCGCGCCCGCTTGTGTAAGTGTCGCTGAAAAGGAGTTTCCTGCATTACTTACAAAGGGTTCACCATAGCGCGTCTTTGTAAGATATGAAAATCTGTCATTCACAGCTGCAGCCTCTTCGTCTGAAACTGTAATATCAAGGTTGCTTGTTACTGTGATTGTGAGATCGTTGTTGACAAGCCCCAGTCCGCTTGCTGAGAGGCTCGATATACTAAGCTCGATATTCTGTCCCGAGAGCGCTCCCACTTGAAGATTCTTCCCGGTAAAGCTGCCGTCCAGAAGATTCATGGTATTGAACTGGGTAGTACTTGAGATCCTGTCAATTTCGGAAACCAACTGATCTATCTCTATCTGGATTTGGCTTCTGTCAGCCTGTGTGTTTGTATCATTTGCAGCCTGGGTCGCAAGCTCGTTCATTCTCTGAAGTATGGAATGAACTTCATTCATCGCGCCTTCTGCGGTCTGAGCAACGGAGATCCCTGTTTCGGCGTTTTCTATGGCCTTATTAAGTCCCCGGATCTGGGAACGCAGCTTCTCTGAAATGGAAAGTCCTGCGGCATCATCTCCCGCCCTGTTTATCCTGTAGCCGCTGGAAAGGCGTTCCGTGGTTTTTCCCCGGTTCCCCGATACCTTGTTCAGTTGTCTGTTGGCGTTCATAGCCTGCAGATTGTGGGAAATGACCATTGATCCAAACTTTCCTTCTTATGCTATTATTTATAGCGTCCATTTATTTTATCGGAAATACATCCCATTTACATAACCCCTTATTTATAGAGTGTTGCCGTTTCTTGTCGGTTTGACAATTTTATATATAGATGCTATTATTCATTGCACCTGACTGCCGATATATATGTCGACGGTGTTTTTGTGAGGGAAAATGAGCCGGGAAAAAGACAATTCTGTCCTAATAGCCATTGGACAGATCACGGACAAAATGGATTATGACAATCCAGAGCACCTGAAATTCATACTGAAAACAGTGATGAAGAGCGAGGCTTTTCTTTCATCACCATACGGCAAGAGGTATGCAAAAAAGATCTCCGACAGGCTGAAATCCATGGAAGACGGCGGCTCAGTTCCCATTGAGAAGCTGATAAAGCAGTCGGACGAAAAGACGGAAAACCTTTTCCGGGAGATTGACAGCAGCCTGTTTCAGGTTGCGAGCCAGCGAACAACAAGGTCTACCCAGCGACTGACATGGGTCATTTTGGCGCTCACCCTTTTGAATACCGTAGTGATCTTCTTTGTAGCGCTTTTTGTATGGAAGCTGAATATGGGATAAAGATGGCAGAGACAGACAATGCAGCAGGCGGTTTCACCGCATTAAATACCGGTACCATAAAGGATAGCTATTGCATATTCATCAAAAAAAAGAAGAATGCTCCCGGGTGTTTTGTCGCAAAAAACAGAGGGGATGTAAAGAATTCCTTCTCCGCCGGAAATGACGGTACCTTTGAACACTGGGACAAAAACGGAACAGTCCGAAACAGCAGGATCAAGAGCAGGGCTGATGCCGAAGCTCTCGGATATGACCTCGACAATATCTGGTCTTATGACGAAAAGGACAATTCCCTCTCCTTCCGGGAGGAAAACTGGAAAAGAGAATCCGCCTTCTCTCCGGAAAGAAAAAAGTTTTTGATAAAGAGCAAAGACGAATTTCTCCTCTTTGCAGACCTTGTAAACAAAGGGGACAATCGCGTAACAAACGCCCTTGTCCGCCTTGAATGTGATATAGATCTTGGCGGAAAAAGCATCAACCCGATCGGAACCACAAGAGAGAATTCCTTCAAGGGGATTTTTGACGGCAACGGGCACTCTGTCAAGAATTTTCGCATAAAAAAGAAAGAGATCTCTTCTCTCGGACTTTTCGGAGTGCTGATTGGAACGGTCCAAAACCTCCTTATCGACTGTGAGGTTTCCGGGGAAGGAAATATCGGCGGCTTCTGCGGCATAAACGAAGGAAACATCTATTGCTGCGGCGCTGTTTCAAATGTCAACGGCACCGGTGACAAGCTCCGGCTGGGAGGCTTCTGCGGACAGAATCTCGGAAATATCAGAATGTGCTACTCCGCCGTCAGCCTGAGTGTAAAAGCCGTACCCGTTCTTCCCGTGGTTCTGGCTGCGGCCTCTGCTTTTCTGCTCGGTACCATAGCATTTTTGCTCATTCCGGCATCCGGCATAGCATCGCGCCCCTACGCGACCGAGGAGCCAGACAGAAACCAGATCCGGATACCGAAGGAAGAGAGAACGACTCCGCTTGAGCAGGGGATGCATTCTCTGGAATTCAGGTTCAATGAGACCCTGCATATAGACAGCAGCAACGGGAACTGCTATCTGAACTTTGAAAATCCGTCATATGCCACGAATATGATCGTTGTGACGCTTGAATCCGACGATGGCTCAAAGACTGTCATGGCAAGATCCGGCGCAGTCACGCCGGGACACAGGCTTGATTATCTGACCCTGACAGACGCGGGCTATGACCTCATAAACAGCGGAACACGCACGGGAAATATCGTACTTACCGGGTATGACAGCGAGACCTCTGACAAGGCCATGGTAGATTCCGTTCTTCCGGTTCATATAGCTATAGACTGAATCAGGAGAATGACATGAAAAAAACGGGATCAAAACAGACATATCGCTCCGTGATGCGAAGGAAGAGCAAGATAGCCCTGCTAACAATAATACTCATCATAGTGGTGCTCGCGCTCGCAGCAATCCTCGTAAGCACCTTGATAAAGTATTCCCCGCCTGCTCATGAAGCGGGGGCTGAATCCGGCGAACCTGCGGTTTCGGAGGAATATCTTTACAGAGAGATAAGTACGGACTTTGGATATTCCTTCTCCATGGCTTCAAACCTATACCAGCAGGAAGACGGATCTCTTAACATTTTTCTTACCAACCCGGCGAAGAATGAAGTCCATATCCTGTGCGAGATAAGGGACAGAGACAGCAAGGCAGTCTACTACAAGAGCGGTCGGCTGCTGCCGGGAGAATATGTCAGGAATCTGAAGCCGCAGACAGATATTTCAAATGAGCTTCACAATGTGGATGTGATCATCTACGCCTTCGAGTCGGACAGGTACTTGAGTGCCGGAACCACAAACCTTAAGCTTGTTCTGCAGGCTTGGTGATATAAATAATTTTGATTGTAGTTGGATCTCAGGGAAGAGAAAGGAGCAGTTTATGAGAAAAAAACAATTGATTAAGTCTATGGCTCTTGCCATGGCAGGGGTGCTTTTCGCATCCTGCGCTATCAGCGCTTCGGCGGCACCTCCCCCCGTCACGATCCACGGAACGGGAACCACGACAAAAGAACCTACTACCGGCCTTTATATAGCTAACCAGGCCGCCGATCTTGAAAACAATCCGGCGTCAATCGATGTTCAGGCAAAAACCAGCGGCGGAGCTGAGATCGTCTATGATCTGACTGTTTCATGGGGCAACATGCAGTTTGAATATGATTTCGGCGGTCAATGGAATCCTTCAAGCCATACTTATACTCTTGGAACCAGCGGAAAACAGGGCGGTGGCTGGACAGCTGCAGGCGTAGACGGAACCAACAACGCGATCACCGTGAAAAACGATTCCAACTTCCCCATGACTGCAACTTTTTCTTTTGAGATAGGAAGTACGCTGAATCCCAGCGGCAATACTAATAACGGCGCGGTTGTCGGGATCTTTTCCGAAAACAACAATGATTTTGTAACTACTTCCGGCGGCTCTCCTTCCACCACCTCACTGCTTGACCAAGGTTATAACGGCACCGGAATTGCTGCAAAAATGAATCCTACTGTAAATATGGAGATGGTTGCCACAGAACTTGAAAGCGGACAGATATATTATGCGACAGCTGGCAATGCAACAAGTAATATAGACACTGCAAAAAAGGATATGTATTTTGCATTATCAGGCAGGCCGGATACGGGATTACAGCAGTCTAGCCTTACTTCCATAGGTACTCTTAAAGTAAAAGTGGCTCCGTACATAAACGCTACACGAATTACAAAACCGTAATAATATCACAATTAAGGAAAGCCATAATCACTACAATCAAAACACATAAAGGGGCAGGCCGCAAGCCTGCCCTTTTTGTCCTCAACTTTTGTGATACCGGACGGACCGATGTACATTACCGCGTGATGGTTTTGTATGATGCATCGATAACTCCGTGATAAGACCTTCTCTTCTTCGAAGGTCTTTTTCTTTTGTCTGAAAAGTCATTCTCTATGACACGGGGACGAGTCCCTTGTCAACCTAAAACGATGGAGTTAGATAGCTTAGGGTATCGGTTCACGCCGGTGCCCCTTTTTCGTTTGCTATGCTCGCGATGACCAACTAACGGGATCTTAATTCAGCTCTTCTGTCCGATATACCTTCAATTCCGAAATCACGCTTTTCATCATTTCGAAGTGCTTATCATTTGACCAGACGGGGATCCCATAAGTCAGCGCGATTGAGGCCATTATTGCATCAGATATCGGAATTGTCACGCCATGTGTTCTGTAATTATACAACTGATCGCCGAGAGCTTCCCAATCAGCTCTTTCAAGGTCCAGCGTATCGAACTCAGCAAGGTTTTCATGCATTTCCTTTTGGTTCTTCTCCGACCGGCTCCCAAGAAGAAGTTCTGCTCTGACAATTCCCGGAATAACAACATCATTGGAAACAAATACTTTGTTGAGGGCCTCGTATACCTCCCTCGATGCAGGCTTCCAATAATCAATAATAATATTAGTATCTGCCAATAAGATCATATCATGCTTCTTTCCCGCATCTCCTGAATTGCGTTTTCATCAATGTCTATCGTTCCAGCTGACTTCATAAATCTGCTCATTCGCTCAGAACGTGTCGCTTCTGTAAATTCAGGGCTCGGCACATAGTCGCGCTTTTTATAACTTGACGTAGATGTACTCTCATACTGTTTATTATTGATAATGAACTGCATTACTTCCGCTTCAGGCATCATATTGATTATATTTATAGCTCTCTGCTTAACAGCTGTCATACGAATCACGCTCCTTCCGTAGCTGTCTTCCCTTTAACAGTATAGCACAGAACGGCTTATACTGATAGCAGAGGTATGACAAGGGGACGGGTCCCGTGTCAACTTTCCTTGTCAATCCATGACGCATCGATGACCCCGTGATAAGACCTTCTCTTCTTCGAAGGTCTTTTTCTTTTGTCTGAAAAGTCATTCTCTATGAACCATCTGTACGCCCTGTCTCCGATCATCCTGGACTCCGCAAGATCAAGTACGCCGCCGAGGCCCGCGCCGAAGAGCGGGATCATCTTTCCGACATTCGCGGCGCCCTTTGTGCCGAGCTTTGAAAGGAGCTTCAGCGCGACCCTTTCATTTATCGCGACAAGCGTCTTCTCCGGTATCTTTTTCCCGATCGAATACGCAAACTTCTTCTCCGCTGTCGCATTGTTTTTCACCAGAACATGAGAGACATTGACATCGGAAAGACAGGCAAAGACCAGCGCCCTTGTCTCGTCGCTTTCCGTATCATAGCCCCCGATATAAGCAAGCGCCGCAGCCATCCTCATTTCAAAATAGAGCACGCTCGCCACATTGGCAGGTATCGTTATGGGAAGCGTGATGATTCCTCCGAAGCCAGTCACAACGCCTGAGGTCAGGCACTTTGCAACCTGCGCATCTATGAGCTTTCTCGCGGCGCCCCGCCTTGTGGTGCTCTTGTAGATATAGGCGTTCGCGAAATTTTCAAGCGGCCTGCTGATCACAGGGATCCCGTCAAGCACCTTTGAATAGAGGCTGTTCAAGAGCAGAATAAGCTTTTCGCTGTCAAGCCCAGAGGTTTTGTTTTCGTTTTTGCCGGCCATGATATCCTCCACGATCGATCACAGTTCTGCTGTCTTAATAAACATCAAAATCTGTTTTGCTTTTTCTTTTTTTCTATATAAGCAGCCAATACACTTATCAGTATTGATATGATTATACTCACGATCGCCAGCAAAAGGCTCCTCTCAAAGGTTAAAGCAGTCATCGTTTTCGGATCGTATCTCAGGGAGAAGCCGGTAATGCAGCAGATCACCCATGCCACAAACACATGATACATATACAGGTAAATGGAATGTGACCCCAGAAATGCGATCTTACTGATGTTTACACCCTTGTCTTCTATCTGCTTACATACCATTGATACGCCCCAAATGCAGAAAAAGCCATTGACAAACAGCAGCAGCATAATAAGGACCTGCGGCTCCTCAATCGTCCCGCGGAACAACTTCGTTCCATAGCCAAAATAAACGGCGACGGCCGTGCTGCCTGCCGCGGCTATAACTCCCAAAACCCACGCCGCCATGCCTGACAGCCTGTCAAACACCTTTAATCGCCTGCAGATATGTCCAAGAAGCACAAGAGCTGTCCAAAACGGAATTATCTGCAGATTATAAGGAAGACTGAGCGAAAAGTGGCTGAGTATGCCTGTTATAAATAGCAAAACAGCGATGGCCGCAAACTGAGACAGGACTGTCTTTGATATTTTTTCAACTATGACTATAAACACTATGCTGGCAAGAAAAAGCGCAGGAAGAAACCAGAAATCTGCAAGATACGGGTAATTTTTACCCAGAGAATGATAATCCCAGCCAAACAGATTCTGGATCGTTCTGTTCCAGATAGAACCGGCATAAAAATTCCGAAGACAGCACAGGGCATCGATGATCGTTGCAGTTTTTCGAATGATCAGAATAATGCTTCCTATGAGCCAGAACGCCAGAGAATATAAAAAGAACGGAATAAGCAGTGCTTTTCCCCTGGATAAGATGCTTTCTTTCATTGGCCTCTTACCCGGGCTGTAAAAATATCCCGAAAAAAAGAAAAAAGAAAAAAACAATGAACCGATGGTCCCCGCAAAGAATGTCTTGAACATTCCGGGCGCAATGATATGGTATATGGCCACGCAAAGAATTGTTATGCCCCTTACCATGTCAATAAACCGGACTCTTTTTTTCTCATCCATTTTTGTCATCTCCCTCTAAGTGATCGGATTGAGCTCTGTAGCCGCAGCTATGCAGGAACGTTATGAACCGGTACTCCTTTTATTCTTCCCGGTTGTCAGCGGATCAGGAAAAAGATCCTTCGCTTCGCCCGGATCGCACTTTACCTCTTTACAAGAATAATATATATGAGTCCTTTTCACCGAGCATCACCCGAAAGGGTTATTTTTATTATTTAATTGCACCGTCGGGAAGAAGTCAAGAAGAAGACAGGGGACGGTTCTCTGTCTCCCAACGGATGTATGGACTCTTTTGTCACCTTTTCAAATGTATATGCCGTATATTATAATGCATATCCAACAGAGGCTAATTTTTTATTGCAGGTCGAAGGTAATGGCCTGAGAAAAGGAGGCACACATGGCGAAATTTTGCACGAACTGTGGAGCGCCGATTTCCGAGGACGCAAAGTTTTGCGAAGAATGCGGCACCCCGGTGGAGCAGGGAGAGTCGCAGGCAAACCGTAAGCCGCAGGTAAATCAGGACGCTCCGGCGGGCCAGAGTACGCAGGCACATCAAGGGCAGCATGTCAGCCAGGGAACTTCGATAAATCAGGGGCCGCAGAATGGCCCGATGCCTCAAGTACCTCCGAACTCTCAGGTACCTCCGGGGGCTCAGGCGCCTCACGGACAGCAGTACGGGCCGGGGCAACAAATACCTCCGGGACCGCAGATGAGCCAGGGGGCAAGGCCGCAGCCCGGGCCGCAGGGTTATCCGGGGCCTCAGTATCAGCCCAAGCCGCCGAAGAAGTCAAAGACGGGTCTTATAGTCGGGCTCATCATTGCCGCGGGCGCCGCAGTCGCGTTGATACTGTTCCTTTTATCGCCCTTTGGGAAAAACCTTATTGCAAAAATCACTAACAGGCCTGCTGCCACATCTTCTATCAGCGCCCCGGAGAAAGCATCATCACAGGTTTCACCACGGTCTTCTTCACAGAATATTGCAGGAGCATCATCAGCGCAGGAAAGCTCAAAAGCTTCCTCGCAGACCGCGCCGCAGAGCGCTTCATCCGCGCAGGCTTCATCCGGCAGTGCCCAGTCAGCCCCCGCTTCTTCCGCCAAGCCATCTCAGAGCGACTTTTCTTCACTCAGCACGACAGAGGTTCCCGAGTACGTTGATTTCCTTTGGTTCTGGGAAGATGTTTATCACAATGGATCTCCGGCCGCAAAGGAGATGCAGGGAGATTTCAGCGCTCTGGCCGGAAGCTGGAAGGCTCTTGTCTATATCGATCCGGGAAATACAATGGATTCAGAGAGTTATGATCTATCTACCTATACCTTTGAAGGCACAGAGGACTTTGTCACATTAAAAACGAAGCGCCATACCTTAGTTGACCTTAGAAACAGCGAGATAATCGACGCCTCAAACGAAGGCTCATCCACCTGGCACGGCAAATTTGAAAACGGCGCCATCACCTTTGACGGCCCCGGCTCAATAAGGATAGACGAGATCTATACCTACAATGGCCGCGAATACGCGCTTGGGCATTATTATTATCCTTCAGGGGAAAACGGGCCGCTCGCGCTTGTGAGGCCGTAACGAAAAAGCCGACAGATGACCCGTCCCCCGTCACATGTTGACCGGGGGACGGTTTTTTTGTCATCTTTCATTCAACCCCCATGACCTCTTTCAAAAATTCAGACTGGATAAAGACGGTCAGGGTTTCGATCTGTTCGTCAATGCTGCAGCCGGCGTTTGAGATGATCTCAAAGGGCCTCTCCCCCGTTTCATAATACATCCTTTCCGCCTGCGCATAGAACAGAAGGCTCACGGTCGGTATATGATAATCGCTCGATACGATGGCAAGGTATTTCACTTTCGGTGAAGCGTTTTTCAAGATGCCAGCGGAGAGCCTTGCATTTTCCGAGGTCGTCATGGACCTGTTTTCTTTCATTATCCTTTCCGCCCCGACTCCGTTTGAAACAAGCCAATCCGCCATCACATCGGCTTCGGCTGGTCCCACCTTGCCGGCGTTTTCTCCGTAGAAGACACTTGTCGGACCGCCTGTCAGAAGGAATCTTGCTTGGGGATATTGCGTTGAACAGCGCAGGGCAAGCTTCAAGCGCTCTATAAGCTCGGGGCGCATTTCACCGTCCGGTGTCAATTGGAAGCCGGGAACCAGAATGCAGAGGCTATCATCTTTGGGAAGACCGTCGGGAAGCGCGTCCTGATTTATCGTAAGATCGGAAGAGACATACTCCCAGTGGTCCATTATCTTTTTCCACAATTCCCCAATGTCATGATCCGCCGCCACAAGCTCTGCCAAAAGCGCTTCAATTTCAGCGTTTCCCCTCGACCCCTTTTTCTCAAAAACAGCGATCATATCCTTTACAAGTGGAAGGGTGCGCTCGTCATATGAAAGCGCCCGCTTCTCAAAAGGGATTTCTTTGATCTCTTCAGCGGAGCTGATTGCAGATGTCTGTGATGTTTCCGGGTTTTGTGTTCTTCCCGGATTTTGAGGGGTCTCGGGCTGTTGAGACGTCCCGGCCTGCCGGCTCGAAGAAGCTTCCGCAAAAGTACCGTTCGTACTTGAAGATAATGCGGCTCCGCCCGGCAGCGCAGGCTTTTCCATTCCGCCCGTCTTTCCGCAGGAGACCGCGAGACAGCAGACGAAACCAAGGAGTATGATGGCAGCTCTATTTTTCATGGCATTCAACCTTTTGCTCCCGAAGATATTACTCAACTACAACTGCGGTCCCACAGGCCGTTACCATCATCATCCCGTTGTCTGCGCCGAGGACCTCATAATCCACGTCCACGCCAACCACCGCATTCGCGCCGATATAGATCGCCCTCTGCTCCATTTCGTAGATCGCCTGCCCTCTCGCGTTGATGAGTTCTTCCTCATAGCCCTGGGACCTTCCGCCAAAGAAATTTCTGAAGCTCGCGCCAAAATCCTTGATGAAATTGATCCCGGTGATGACCTCGCCAAACACGATCTGTTTGTATTCAATGATACGATGTCCCTCTATCGTGGGAGTTGTGGTTGAAACCATTTTTTACCTCCTTTGAGAATACTGCATATCATTTATTATAATACAATCGGGTAGGGTAAAATACCCCTACCCGATTGTCCGTTGGCCGTCAAATGCCTCTTCGGGCAAGCTTCCGATGCACTTGACGGATTATCGCCCAAAAAAGTCCATCCCCTTTGTCATCCCTTATTTCATGCGCCGTGGCGTCTCCTGTAATCATTCTGGATGGGGGCAAGCATCTCATCACTGTCAAACGCCTCTTCCATAGCCTTCGCGCTGCCGCAGGCTCTCGCGCAGCTCACCATTTTTGACATTATATTGAAATTGAGCTTGGTACCGGCACTGTCGCATTCATATCTTACTGCCCTGTTTTCGGCGACGCCGAATTTTCCTGCCACCTCCACCGCGTCAATGTTCGCGCCGAGGAAAACAAACTCCCAATGATCCTTCTCCTTCCTCTTTTCCACCATCTTCTTCACCTTGCCGTAGGAGTACTTTTTGCTCGCATTTTCCATACCGTCTGTCGTTATTATGAATAATGTCTTTTCGGGTCTCTCCGAATCCGGAAGTTCCTTTTGAATATGGCTGATGTGATGGATGGCCCCGCCTACCGCGTCAAGGAGCGCCGTGCAGCCCCGTACAAAATATTCTTTGTCTGTGATCTTTTCTACCTTCTCAAGTTCCTGCCTGTCATGGAGGATCTCCACCTTGTCATCAAAAAGGACTGTTGAGATCAGCGCCTCGCCCTCTTCCTTCTTCTGCTTTTCTATCATGGAGTTGTAGCCTCCGATAGTGTCACCTTCGAGCCCTGACATTGAGCCGCTTCTGTCCAGGATAAAAACGATTTCTGTTAAACCCTTTTTCATGATACTTACCTCACTTTCTTTTGCTTGCCATTATCCGGCTGATTTCTTTGTTATGAGATAAGTATATTTTTTTTTGATCTGATGAGGTCGCCTGCGAAGCGACACTTTGCGCGTTTCTACAAGCGGGGTGCAGCTGTTCTCATTAAGTCCGGCGGGAGCTTGCTCACGCAAGGACTTATATGAGGACAGCTGCATAGCGCGACAGCGCGACAGCGAGTGGCCGAAGGACACGAGCTGCCCCGCAACGTCTGTGCTGGTCTTCGAGCGGGGTGCGTCTGTTCTCATTAAGCCCGGCGGGAGCCTGCTCACGCAAGGGCTTACATGAGGACAGATGCATAGCGCGACAGCGCGACAGCGAGTGGCCGAAGGACACGAGCTGCCCCGCTACGTCTGTGCTGGTCTTCACTCCCCCAGCAGCGGCTGGTCGTGCTCGAAGAGCGCCAGGTTTATCGTATATGTGTCATAGACCTCATTCTCAATGAAATACTGGATGATAAGATCGAACCTGCTGCCCGGCGACAGCGCATATCCCGCTCGCCCGAGCAGATCCTTCGTCTCATCCAGGCTGAGATGAAGAGCCAGCGCAAAAGAAACCGCAGTGATCTTCTTTGGCTGATAATCGCGATTGCACCTTATCTTTGAAAACAATTTCCTATCAACGTTTGCTCTCTTATAAACCTCTGTATCGGTAAAACCTTTTTCATCTATCAGGCGAAGCAGGCTTTCCGTAAAGGTCTCTCCTACATGAGCCATGATATCTTCAAGTGAACGATTTGTCTTTGATGCGGCAGCGCCCATCGCCATTGACATTGCCGCGGGAATCGCCGATGCTTTCGGAACCATTGCCATCGCCGACTCTTTCCCGCCCATTGCCGCGGGCATGGCTCCTGCTTCCCCTGCTGCTGCCGCAGGCATCGCCGGTTCATCTGCTTCCTCGTCACCCCTCGCCGCCTCCTTGCGCCGTAACGAAAAAGGTGAGCCCTGAAACAGCCCCCTCCCCGGTTTCTTCTTTTTTTCTTTGGTCGGCTCAGTTAGAGTTTCTTCATCATTGACAATCTCTATGCTGCTTCCGAAATCCCCCAATTTGAAAACATAGTGCTCATCAATATAAGCATCTATCCCTGAAAAGATCCCTTCCGACAAAGATAATGAAACATCATCGGGAACCGCGAGGATGATCTCCATATCCGAATCAGCCAAAAACTCCCTGAACGAATCCACGGCGATCTGAAGCTCCTTTGTATTTGAAAGTCCGTCCTCGCCTGCCGCGATCAGGGGAAAGGCTATGCTCCCGCAGCCAAGCTTTTTTGCAAGGCCAAGGCAGCTATCATAACAGCTTTGAAGGGCTTGCTTCTGCCCGCCGGCCCGTGCAGGACAGGCGGTTCGGATCAGATATTTTGCGCTAGAGCCGAAAGCCTCTTCATATACCGCCTGTCCGGTTTCTACAGCGCTTTCCTCCGGCTTTGAAACCCTCACTACCGCATCGGCAGATACTTTTTTTATATCATTTCTTATTATCTTAAAAGCCATTTTTCAAAAACCCCCGCACACTTTCTTATATTCCGGAACCATCCTGATTTTACCACTTTTATGAGGTCAAAAAACCCTCAAAGGCGTTTGTGTATTATGCCGAAAGCAGGCTGCCGTAAATATACATATTGTCTATTAAGATTATCATATATATCAAGTAAGATGGCTGGACTGTTCGAAAGGAGGGAGACATGAACAGACAAAAAACATCCAAAAAAAAGCTATGAGCCATTGATGCTGCGAGTCTGTAAAGTGTAAAATAAAAATGTAGGTTTAGTGGAATATAAAAATGTAGGATTCCCCTAAGAGTGATACCCTTTTCCATGGAGGTGATTTCCATGGATCAGAAGCTTATCACTCAACTCAAGATCTGTAGATTGAGTGGCACTAAACCAAATTTCGCTGAACTTGGCCGTAGATACGATCTAGATTGGCGAACCGTAAAAAAGTATTATGACGGATACGAAGGCAAGCCAAAACATCGTGCAAAGCCAAGCAAACTCGATAACTATTTACAACTCATTAAGGACAAACTTGCCATAAAAGGAACTACTGTCCGAGCTGTTTACGAGTTCATTCATGACTCTTCATCAAGTTCATTTACCTGCTTCTTAATGTCAATCAGACTGCTATATAATTTATCATCTTTGACCTTTTCGGCCTCTGTCATCAAATCTCTTATCAGGCCATAAATATCCATTACCACCGACATAGTATTCCTCCTTTAATTCATTCTTCATGCATGCTTTTCGTTAAAATAATTCTGATAGCAATGCAATTAAAACAGACTCATCTGACCATTCATGATCTTGTAGTAGCCATGCTCTATTCTCTCATTGCCCTCGTGCGTCATTATCTCGAAATTGCCCAAAGCCTGTTGCTTTATGACAAGCTTGATCACACATTCAAAGCAACTGGTAACGTCACTTTTGTTAATGTCCGAAAGGCAAATGAGCTGGACATTAAAGTGTTTTGCGATATCAAACATAGGCTTCAATAAATGGGCCGAGGTAATCTTTCCAAACGGATTATCCAGGATAAGAACGCTCTTAGCCTCTTTGCTTATGATCCCGGAGGTAGATCTCGTGTAATTCATAAGTGTAAGCACTACTGAGAAGAACACTACAAATTTTTCCGCTCCGGAGCTTTGTGTCAAGGTGTCCTCCCATCTCTTATATGTCGAATTTGCAATATTCAGATCGATCTTGTAAACCTTAACCGATACAGACTCCCTGATGATGTATTTGTGAAGGAGCGTTTCACTTCCTACAATTCTCTTTGCCCGCTTCCGAATCTGCTTTTCCTCATAGTTATCGACCAGCATCTCCTTGATTTCGTTGGCGCCTTTTTCTATTTCATTTCTGATAGATATTCTGGATGCTTCTTCAGACAACTCCTTTTCCTCAGGAAGATCCATCTTCAGCATCGGAATCTGAGGCTTCCCTTCATAAATATGTGCCTTTGAGCTACCGGCGATCATTCTAAGATCTTCGTACACTCGTTTTCCCTGCAAGAAACACTGGTCGGTCAAATCATTGAAGTCGTTCGTAATCTCCCTAAGATCAGTTTCAATCTTACTGTTGATCTTCCGAATAGACTCGATCATCGCGCTGATACTCTCGCTTATGGTAAACAGACGATCTCCTTTAATCCCGACAGCATCAATCATCTCGCCAACAGCAGTCAGCTTATCCACAATCTCCGCCAGCGCATCACCCTTATAGCTTGTGACAGTATCTTGTATCTTTCTGTATAATTCATCTTTCTTTCCGGAATACTCAGTTTTGCTGGACTTAAGCCTTGCCTTAAGCGCTTTCCATTGCTCATCCGGATTCGCACTCAAGCCAATGCCCTCAGCAATAACTCCTTCTGAATACTCCTCAAGTTCGCTACTAACTTGATAAGATATCTTTTCCAGGGAACTCTTTTCATTTTTTAAGTCATTAAGACGGTCATTAAGACTCCTTATCTCTTTTTGTGCTTTTGATAATCTCTCATTAAAAGCTTCTCCAATTTCTTCCTGCGGAAGGGGAATGCCCTCATGATCAGACAGTGCTTCCTTTGCATGCCTCACTTCCTGTAGTGCGGCAGTATAGCTGCCATTCTTATCCGTATACTCCACCTGTCTTGATTCCCGGACTTTTTCACAGGCTTCTTTCTCTTGTCTCACACGGGGTAGTGCTTCCACTGGGAGCGTTGGATCGGTGTATTCGCTCTCTTCACATGAATAACCAGCTAACTCCTCTTCATGCTTCTGCTTCAAATTCTGTTCTGATTCCAGAGTGCTTCTTAAGCCTGCCAGACTCTCGCCCATATTTCTTGATAGAGCTTTATACTGCTCATAGAGTGACGAATAATCTCCTTCAAGCACATCCGCACTTTTAGCATTATCGACGTTTTCAAGAATAGTACCAATCCTGCTTATCAGGTCATCAACACTTTTCAATTTTTCCTTCAATGACGCCAATTCATTACCATGCTTTTCTGCAGCGTCACATGCAGCTTTATGATCAGACTCCGCAGTGCTCTTCGCCATGTACAGATCTTGCTGCACTTTATACTTTTCCTGCTCGTCAGATATCATCTCTCTTAATTCGTCAAACGAATCCAGCCATTTATCAATCTCCCAAATTAAGGCTGTACACTTCTTCTGCTGCTCCGTAAGTTTGTCTACTTCCTCTTGAAGCCTTTTCCGTTCACTCTCAAGCTCTTTCTTCTTTGTCTCAGAAGCACTGATCTGATCCTTATAGGTCGCGATCTGAGTTTCCTGCTCTTTTCTCCAATCTTCAGCATAAGAAAATCGCTCTGCTACATCCCAATCTTTCTTGCCTTCCTGCAGATGGTTTTGGAGCTGAGCCAGTCGGTCTTCCAGATTGGAGATTTCTTCGCCCAAGCGGTCAAAATAACCTTCTCTATCAGCAAAAAAGCTCCTGTCATACGCGGTCAGGAAAACACCCGCTTCCTTTGTCCCTGCAAAGATATGATCTATTTGTTCCATCGTAAACAGAGGAACCACAGCCGGAAGCCAATCGATGTTTCCGGCGGACAATAGTCTCTTGATGTCTTTCTCATTATTGAACAATAGCGCATAGGCCATCTCCGGGTAAGCACTCAGGATCTCCTCCGCTCTATCTGCTGATACTGTGCCAGCCTCAATCTGACCACATATATACTCTTCACCGGTCGTTGGATTCAATCCTGTTGAATTCACATAATCCATGATTTCCGGAAGTATGTGTAAATAGCCGGACTCTGCCGCTTTCCTTTTCTCTCTGAGGCTATCAAGCTTACGTTTTTTTGTCGCAATATCCGCCTCAGTCGTCTCAATATCCCTGCGGATCTCATCCCGCAGAACACCCGTGAAAGCGGCAGTACTTTCATGGCTATACTTCTCACAGATTCTTACAATCTGCCCAAATATTGAATCATATTCTTCCAATGCGCTCTGTGCATCTTCTAAAGAACTGGATACATTATTAATATCAATCTTTAGATCCGCTTCTTCTTGAGGAATCCGGTTTTCTCTTTTCCTGATCTCTGCAACACGCTTTTCAATTTCAGCCAGCGTGGTCTCTTGCTCTTTTTTTGATTTTTCTCTTTGAGCTTTTGCAGCGTCAAGTTCCTCTTCTGCGTAAAAGCCTGTAAGCCTTCTTATAGCGTCTATCTGCAAACTGCTGACTCTCTTATCTGTATTACCCTTACTCGCATTAAGCGCCGCTTCAGCTTCAGTATATCTTCTACTAGCCCTATCACGCGCTGCCTCTGCCTTTTTCTGTGCGTCAAGACATTCCGCTACTGTTGCTGTTTCCTGATCGATCTTTTTCTTCAGTTCTGCCCTTCTGCTCTCTTGCCCGTTTTTCGCCTCCGTGGCCTTAACAAGAACCGAATATTTCAGATTTGCAATCCGTTCCGCGTCATCTGAATTGTTCTCTTTGTCTTCTATAAGTTTCTTTAACTCACTAATCGTGCTATCTGCATTTTGTATTTGACGGTAAAGATTTGCGCTCTGCAGGACATCCTCTTCATGCCTCTTTGCCTCAAGCAAAGCTTTGCTCTGTTCGAGAAGTGCAAGAGCCTCTTCCATATCTGCTTTGGCGCTCTCGAACTTTTCACTGGCAGCATAATAGTCTTTTGATTTCTTTTCGTAATCAATATGAGAAATCAAAGCATTCTGTCCTTCCATTTCCTGATTTACTCTGCCGGTCTCCCCATCTACTGCGTTCATGCGATTGCCAAGCGCAGCGGCAAATCCCCTTGTTTCCGATACATTAGCAACAAATGTTTCATTCGCATTATAGAGGTCATCACTGATTTCGCTAACGCACTCGAGATCCTCCAGCAGTTTCTTGTTTGTACCGTGCTGCTTGATCACAGACTCTTTGTCCGTAATCTTCCTGGCATAATTAATAAGCATCGTTTCCAGGGAACAGTCAGTCCCTTTGGATGCTACGCTCATCAGCTTTTGCTCAATAGCCGGTATGAAGAATTTTGCTATCAGTTTGTCGGAAGTTCTGGCTTCGTCGAAATACTGATCAAGACCGCCTTCGTCCTTATTCAGCACCTCTATAACGCTTTCCCATTCTGTCCTGAAAATCCCATATTCCGCCAGAAATTCAGCCCACTTTACCGCATCATCTGAGGAATAATAAGTCAGAAGGCCTCTGCTTGATTTTGCCTTTTCCCTAACATAATCAAACTGAGCCGGGACATAATTTCCGTTTTCGTTTTTTGACAGATCAAGGCTGGAAATACTATACGCAGAATACGTTTCATAGCGTGTCATAAAGGTATAATATTTAACCACATTCCCTCTTTTGTCATCTTCTGTCGATGCACTTGAGCTTGCCGCGATTGAAATACCGGTCAGCAGTTTCTCCTTGCTTCCATCAAGATTCCATTCCAGCAATATATACGAATGATCACCCGTATGCGAAAAATAGTCCTCAATGTGCCGGCCACCGGCCATTGCCTTTGGATGTACCGGTTGCATCATCAGTTGAACAAGAACAGTCTTTCCACCACCATTATTTAAATTAAACAACGTATTCAAAGCCTCTCCCGTATCAGGAGAAGCTAGATCATATAACTCATCCGGAATAAAGCGGTTGCCGTCATTGTAATTGAAATTCACTATCCGGATCTTACCTATCTGAGGCATGATTTTCCTCCTCTATCCAGCTATTGATCGTCTGAACACGATCCTTACGCAACACATAAGGCATAAGATCTTTGGCTTTTTTTGTAGGTCTTATTCTTCCACCTTCGTCTTCCAGAAAGAGCTCATCTGCTTTGAACTTCAGCAGAATTTTATTTACGACTCCATAACGGTCATCAATCCTCTTACTGGTTATTTCGCCTTCCTTCTTACTCAGCCAATCCTCTGCCAGCATGTGGAAGTTTTCGCTGTAATCATCCGTTTTGTCATCCTTATCAATATCATCGCGAGTAACGTCCTGACAATGCTTTGTGAATTCTTTTATCAGTTCTCCCTTTGTAATGAAGTCTCTGGTCAGTGCATCCACTCCTTCACCCTTGAAAAAGATGAAGAGAATATAGATCGCCAGATAATTCATCAAGTAAAGATCCCTGCTCCTCACCTCATTCGTAGCCTTGATATCAGCACGGTAATCTACATTGTTCTTGAGGAAGAGATCATTATCCTGGGTCGGAACCATATAGATACGGTCCTGTGCCTGGATTATCTCAAACCCCAGTTCATTCCCCATTTGGTCAAGTTCATCTCTGGCATCAGTATCCTCTGCAAGATTCCAAATCAGGCTATTATCATTTCTGTCAATCCATCCTTTTTTCATCAGTTCATGAAATAGTTTAAGGGCACTGTTGTTCATCGCTCCACCTCAACAACAAAATTCGTCATTTGAATCCTTATAGAATCCTCGCCATCCCGCAAATCAAAATCAAAGGATTCGCCCGATGTCGCAAAGCTCAATCTCTGCATTTCGAGATACTCCCTTGGCAGCTTCGACAAAATCCACAACAGATCAAGTTCTCCCAAAGGTTCTGCAACTATAACGCCTTCTGTGTTCCTCAATTCTTCAAGGTCGATCTTGCCCGTTTGATAAATCGTCATCAGCGTATTGGGAAGGTATCCGCCTGTACTCCATTTCATCAATTCATCCAAAGATAACGAATGAATGTATTCCTTTATCTCGAAGGACGTTTTGCCTTGTACGTATGCAAAAAACGACCTGCAGATATCCAGATATAACCCGTTACGTTCCCGGATCCGTCTTTCCGCTTCTTCGTCCTCGTTATCTATTCTGAGTCCCGGCTCATCTTCTTCATTGTTGATATATCCATAAGCCGCATAAAAATTCTCAATACTGAACTTCTTCTCCAATCCGGGACTTGCGAGTGGCCAAAGCAGCGTTAATACTGCGTCACCTAAACCATCGCCCATCCTGCGGAGCCTGACCATTATTTCCTGATCGAAGTTCATCCGTTCAAAGCTCTTAATTGCAAAGCTATCGCGTAGAATCTGGTTGTACGAGTCTGACGCAAGATTCTTCGCATTGATCAAGGATCGCTGCTCTGTGATCGTCAAGTCAAGATTCTTGTTTATTTCATTTAATTCCCTAAGGTTCTTCCTGGCCTCTTCCGTATCAGCACCACTTTCGAGAGCATTCTTTATAGCCTCTGCCTCCCGTAATGCAGTCTTGTGTATCTCCTGCAGTTCCCGTTGCTCATCTACCATCAAGGTTCGGAACTGCCCAACAATTCTCTCATACTCATCAACAGTAATCTTTGTAATGTTCTCACGGCAGCGCAGAAGAAAATCATCCAGACTATGTCCCATATTACGTAACCGTGCTACCAATTCCCTGCTTTGTGTCAATGCCTTGGAATAATTCTTTCTCTTCATGTATTCCTGCATTTTAAAGCGCGTCACGGAATAATCCAATTCCGATTCTATCTCCATCGACCTGTATAAGAAGTCGAACACATCATCCGTAAGATAGTATGATCCCTTCTCCTCATTGATCAGTCGTACCGGCATGCTCTTGAACACTTCCTCATCTGCAAAGAAAGTGTTGTACTCTATCATTTTTCCGTTGTTCTGAAGTACATTTACGACAATGTAGTATGCCAGCTTATTCGTATCAACCTCATACGTCTCCGGTACGATCTGAATAATGCTATCGAGGAATCCCTCTATATCCTTTAAAGTACAGGTTTGAACATCACTGAGCGTTCTCTCCTTAATGTACAAAAGAACCGCCACGATCAAGTTGTTTAAGGTGTCAAAATCATTCTTAAACATCTCTCGAATATCGTCCGGGCAATTCGAGACAGAAATGCTTCGAACAATATCGATGAACTTCATTCTGTTTTGAAAGCCCGCAAGCATTTCTTTAATATCAGGGCGAAGCATTCTCTCACCTCTCGCTTAATATGGTATAGGGTATTATTTCCTGCGGAATCAGCTTATTATCTTCAAGAACACGGTTTAAAAATTGCTGCTCCTTTGCTGAGAATCCCTCAAATAAATCCGCAAAAGACACACCCTCTTTTTTTGAGGACGGGCTATCCTCAAGGCTGATGTTCTGAGCCCGTTCGATCATCTTCCTGTACCCGGGGATAAATAGTTCTATATTCAGGGAATCGTTCACATCTCTTGTCCGTCTGAAGATATCAAAGCCTTCACGGTCAATATCACCCCAATACAGGAAGGTAACGTTTGGATTTCCCATAAACCTTACATATTCAACCAATGCTCCGGCCTTGTTTGATACCTTATTTCCATTTCCATATACAACGCCATCTATAGACACGCCGAACAAGCTCTTAAAATGGTCTTCAAACATACACCGCCGGATATTGAACCAAATATCCTTATTCTCACAAATAAGCAGGATCAGTTCATTTTTCCGCTGCGGTATATAATCATGAAAACAGTATTCAGGAGTGTCATAGAATTCCAGATCGGATTCGGATATCTCCAAGTGGCGCAGCAGAGACTTCACCTCTGAATCATCCAACACCTTCTCACGTCCAAAGATCTCAAAAGACCGTTCTTTTCTTGAAATCGGTTCTCCTGCTTTCTTTGAAAAAAGAAAAACATTCAGGCAGTCGATAGCTTCTCTATGCCTCAAATACTCCTGAACATGCCTGGACAGATATCCGGTTCTTTGCAAAGTTGGATGCAGCTGTCGAATCTGTTTTTCAACATCATCACCCGGCTCTTCTTTGATCAGGATCCGATATTTCTTGAATAGCGGATATTTACGATTTCCATTCTGACCGGAATTCTTTACGGGTTCCAAAACAGAAGCATCGACCAATTCAGAAACCTTATCAAATAAAGCTTTCGTATCCGAAGTCTCGACCTTCAGGAAGTCTGTCAAAACCTCAAGTGTGATACTCTTTTTCCCATATGCTAATAGCTTGCCCTTAATATCCATCAATAACAATCCTCAGCCAACTGGTTATAAATATTGTATGATCTGCCCCTGCTTAATCTTCTCTACCAATATCTCATCTGCCGGCAGCCACTTAATGCTCTCCAGCTCATCATATGTAAGCCACCTTGCGGCTTCCGCCTCCTTAAGAATTAACCTGCCTTCAGTAATCTCTGCCCAGAAGCAGTCCATTGACAGATGAAAATCCGAATAATCATATTCGACAGTCTGGATCAGATCATAGACTTTAATCCCCGCGGTGAGTTCTTCTCTTATCTCACGTACCAGTGCTTCCTGCGGTGTCTCTCCGGCTTCAATCTTTCCGCCCGGAAACTCCCACCACCCTTTGTACTCTCCGTACCCTCTTGCAGTAGCAAATATCCTCTTCTCCTCCTGACTGTCATCCACAATAACAGCGGCAACAACCCGGACATACTTAAGCAGTTTGCCTTCAGGATTAAGTATAACTTTCTTACCTTCTCTTAATCCCTGCCTGCTTATTTCCGCTTCCGTTATTTCAACATTCCTTTCGCCATTCTCCGATGACAGCTTAACCAACGCCATAGGCTCTGCTGTTTCCTCACAACCATAGTCTGCCTCGGCTATTGATTCTATCGTAAAAATTTCCATTACCTATGTATTTCCCTATCTTAAATAGTTACTATATATTCATAAATATAATCTAAATGATTGATCCTGCGCCAAATGTACCGTCACCTCCAAGGCTTTAAGGAAACACTGAATAAATCAGTGTTTCCTTAAACCCTCCGGGAGGATGCGCAGAAAATCGCATTGGAAGGCGCTTCGCGCTGCGATTTTCGCGCAAGGAAACGCTTTAATCAGCGTTCCCTTAAATTTCTGTCTGTAACCAGCTCTGCCCATGCAGGCACAAATCCTGCACCCAGAGCGACCTTCTGTGACGCAATATGTGACATAGATGTTCCATAGTACGGAAGACAGTCCTGCTCCAGTATCTCATTCTTCAGCAGAGCAACAAGCATCCTGCCAATACCTTTTGCCCTTGTATCTGGATCTACGTTTATTCCTATCTGCCACATCACAGGGCTGTCCATGCTGGCCCCTGCCATGCCCAGGATCTTATCATCCTTAACGGCTGCAACTCCTATGATATCCGGAGCTGTCTCGCAGAAAGAATATGCTTCATCAAAACGGGAATCTCCCCGGAACTGCTCTATCTCACTGTCACGATACCAGCGTATCTCGTAGTCCGAAGTATCAACCTCCGATTTCTCTTCAGCAATATAAAACGGATGCACCATGCCGATCTGAAAGCCGTCCCGGCTCAGCCTCTCATTAAGCTTATGCATATTCTTGGCTTCAAAGAACCATTCCGAGCCGGTGTCAGAATAATTTTCCCTGCACCAGCTGATAATGTCCTGTTGACCTGTGAAAAGAACCTTACCATTAACAGCCGCTATCTTAAGAAAACACTCTTCCTTCTCATGATATCTACGTCTGAACTCAAGCGATCTGTATTCTGTAAAATGATTCTTCGTATCAAGTATCTCATCGCGGCCGCAGCAGTAATCTCTTGCCAGCTGCCCACATAGTATGTCGTTCATTATTCCTTACCTTTTGCTTTGATCTTGTATTGGCATGACCAGTATGATTGTAATCCAATCTTACAGAAATACTATTATTTCTGCATCATATTACCTCATTTTTCAAGAACTGTTTCCTTCTATTCCTCCCATCCCTTGCACACATCACACCAGCCGATAGAATCGGTGGCCTTTTCCAGTTAAGGCTCGAAGTGCATACACATGGATGGCATCCAAGATCCTCTCCCTTAAGCACATCTTCATCTATCAAAAGCTGTACTGCATGGTCTTTGTCATTCATCAGTCCCATAATACTGACCGCTCCGGGTTCTATATCAAGGTATTTAAGCATATCCTCCGGCTCAGCAAAGGAAAGTCTTGCTGAATTTATCTGCGATGACAGTTCTTTTGTCTTAAATTTCTTGTTTCCGGGCATCATCAGCAGATAAAAGCCGGTCTTCTGCCTGTTGCAAAGAAATAAATTCTTGCAGATCACCACTCCAAGCACCGCATCTATTTCATTGCAGGCTTCCATATTGTTTGCAGGCTCGTGATCTGTACGCTTGTATTCAATGCCAAGACTGTCGAGAAAATCATATGTCCTTATCTCCCTTGGCAGTCTGCCCTCTGTACTATCCGGTCTTCCATTATACAAGTCCATATTCAAAAAACTCCTTTATCTCCCTCATCAGATTAATGAGCCCCGGGGCTCATTATCATGAATCACAAAACAGCCCGCAGCCACAAATGACCACGAGCTGTTTGAAAGCCATACATATTTGATCAGGCCTTTGACTGTCTTATGCAAAGATCGTATCAAATCCGGTTGTTTCGATGATCTCCTTTACACCATCACTCATATTGATGATATTGATGCCTTCATTGCCCGAAAGGGACTTCCTCATTATCAAAAGAACCCTTAAGCCTGCTGAGGATATATAATCAAGCTTTTTCATGTCTACGGTTATCTTCTCTATTTTCCCCTTCGCTTCAGCTTCCTTGAAGAGCGCCAGAAGATCCGGAGCAGTAATCGTATCAAGACGGCCTGCAAGCTCTACTGAAAGCTTGTCGCCATCAAGCCTTACATTGGCATTGAAGTTTTCGTCATTGACTGAAAAATCTTCAACAGCACCGGCCTTGGGAGTCATGACCCATATCTTTACTTCCTGCAGGCCTTTTATAAGCTCTTCCTTTATATTGTCGGGATAATTTGCAAAGCTTTTGATCGTCTGCGGAAGATAATCTTTAAACGGAACGAACTCAAGATCAAATCCCATATCCTCAACAAATTTCTTTGCCTTTTCCCTGTCATTGTCAAAGAAGGCATTGTTTTCCAATGTTGTTTTTGCAATTACTCCGGCCGCCATGTTTGCAACCGCTCCGCTCGCCTCCTTGGGCATGCTTGCCATAAGAAGCTTGATCGCTTTTTCCTGGGCGATGTCCAGTTCATTATCAACCGTGACCCATCTGCCGCCGTATTCCAAAAGCAGCTTTCTGATATTCGCAAACACAGTCTCGATCTCCGACTGGGTAAGGTACATCAGAAGGCCTTCCGTGGTAATATGAAGCTCGCCCTCTACATCACCAAGGCCGTTTTTGAGCGAAGCATAATTTGTGGCGTCAACTTCATGATATTTGACATTCTCATTTTCGCCGATGACCTTTTCTACAGCGGATTTCATCGAATCAATGACCGCCGGCAGATCAAAACCGAAATACCTGATACCGCTTTTTGCAAACTTGATGCCACGGGATGTATATCCGCTCGGAAGATCGACTACATTTTTTACACCATTTTTCGTAATGAAATTGTTTAATGAGAAAAACCGTGTTTCCACCAATGAACTGAAGACCGGCATCAAATATAAAAGCAGCTTCTTTGCTTCCTCAGGCATCTGCGGCCCTCTCTCATTTGCGTCAGCCAGAAACTCGGTAAACCCGAGGACCTTTCTCAGATTTTCGGAATCCTCATCTCCGGTTCCCGCAACGATCTGCAGGCACGAATGCGCCGTGCTGAAAACAGGATTGACTTCTTCTCTTAATTTTGCAATGTTTATAGCGTCAGACATCATATACCTCCTATTAGCACTCCAAAGGGGAAATTTTCAGAATGATAGCACACCCCCCTGCTCTGTTGCAAGCTAGTATCAGCGCCATATCAACACCCTCTTTAAAATAACATATTCTGATCAGAGATCTTTCCCCATCAAAATAACATATGTTTCCTTGTAGAAATGGGGCGGTTCCAATGTCATTTAGATAAGCAAATTCGCTATGAGTAGTGTATTATAGTAAATAAGATAAATCCAGACAAAATATAACCAGTTCTCGGGTTTACGGTCAAAAACTCATGTTTTTGAAAAAGGCAAACAGACAGCCGTGGTGGGCTGCCTACTATACAGGGTATTCTGTTTTGTGATTTATCTGTATCCTAATGTATCAGCCGACTGGCGCCGGAGGTTTCTTTTAAACTTCCGGTCTGGTCGGACTGGCACAAGAAACCTTTGTATCAAAGGACTGACATCTTGAATGACTCCCTTTAGAAAACGGGTACAGATTTTTTGCAACTGAGTATGGTTCAAATTGTAGGTATACTTGTTACAGTCGGTTTGTTCCGTTGATACAGTCTGAGAAAGAAACGATGAGAAGTTATACATAGTTAGCTTTCCAAATATTTCCTGAATGTAGAATTCCTTTTTTAAGGAATGAATATGAACCATATTTCCTGCATATTTTAGGTGTCGAAACGCCGTTTCTTCATTCCACCGGAGATTGTAAAGGTTCTTTATCGTCGACAAAGAAAACGCATATGCAGGCAGATTTGTAACGATATACTCATAAGAATCCTCTGCTTCGGAGTTGCTGCCTTTTCGTTGAGAAAATGAAAAGAGCAGCAATGGCTTTCCGCGTCGGACAATCTGGAAAAAACACCGGATACACGCCGTCCGAGATATCATCGGCGCCCGGACAGGCGGAAAGAGCAGAAATTTTCCGAAAAGCATTGCATTCTTCATCGATTGATGGTATAATTAATTGGGCTAGAAATCGCGTATAGCCAAACAAAAATTGTCAGAAAGCAGGCATCGGTATGGATACTTGTTTGAAAGAGGCTTGCGGGAAATACTTTCAGCCGGTACGAAAGGAGATGGGGGATCTTTCCGCTGTCAAAGCAAAAGGCATGCATTTTGAAATGGAGTCCTATGAGGTGAAAGGCGCCGGCAGCCTTTGCCTGATCTCCATGAAGGGAATGGCTGGACTGATGAAAATGGAGAGCGCCTCCTTTACGCCTTCCTGTCTGGACGGTCCGATCCTGTCGACGGACCGGATTCACCTTCCCTGGAAGGAGATCCTGCTGATCGAAATATACAGGACTACCCTTACAGAACAGCCTTTCGCTGAACTGGACGCGGTCAGGGCGCGGTACGGCAGGCTGCCGTCCTATACCCCCGCGGAATCATGGTATTCCGGCCTGCTGCTTCCTGTTTCAGCTTACTATAGGGGAGGCCGCGGGATCCGGGACGAACTGGATCGGTTTTCTAGGGAATACTGTGAGGCTTATATAGACCTGCTTGCCGCCTGTCCGGCCTGTGATCCGGCGGAAAAAGCCAGGGCAAACGCCGTACTTCCCGAAGGACTGCTGAAAAACGGAGGTCCCGCCGTAAATCAGTTCAAGGCGATGATCGGCGAAGAAAAGACGGCTGAATTCATCAGGAAATATATGTTCTGCTGTAAGTAAAACTGAAGTTTTGAATGTGAGGAAACACAATGAGCTACTGGATTGTTTTTCTGGTAAGCATGGCTGCATGCTCGATCGGTTTTTACATGTATATCTGGTTTTTCTCCGTTGGGTACGGCCTTGCCATCTCCGCCATTGCCGCGGCGCTGGGAATCGCTTTCCACGGATCGATGGGAGCGGCGGAATGGATCGCCTGCATACTGCTGTTTATCTACGGACTCCGGCTGGCAGGATACCTGCTGCTGCGTGAAAAGAAGAGCGCCGCTTATCGCATCGTGCTCAATCCCGAGTTGGAGCGGAGCAAAAAAATGCCTCTGGTCGCAAAGTTTTCGATCTGGATAGTCTGCGGTCTTCTGTATACGCTGATGACCATTCCGCTCTATTTCCGGATGCAGAATCATGCCGAACCGGATGCGGCGCTTTGGGTGGGGGTGGCGGTCATGGCCGCCGGGATCGCTTTGGAATTGATCGCAGATCAGCAGAAAAGCGCCGCCAAGAAAAAGAACAGCCGCCGTTTCGTGGATACCGGACTGTACCGTCTGGTACGCTGCCCGAATTACTTTGGCGAACTGCTGCTTTGGCTGGGGGTCCTGATTTCGGGCGTCACCGCCCTGCAGGGCGTATGGCAGTGGGTGGCTGCCATTCTCGGCTATCTCCTGATCACCTGGGTCATGTTCAGCGGCGCCCGCAGGCTTGAAATCCGCCAGGATAAGAATTACGGTGATGATCCGGAATATCAGAAATACGTCAGATCCGTTCCCATTATCATTCCGCTTATCCCGCTTTACAGCGTCAAGAAATGCAAGTTCCTGGTGGCCTGAGTTCGCGATGCACCGACCGCGGATCGGCCGTGCCTCATCCAGAAGGAGACAGGGGACGGTTCCAATGTCATTTAGATAAGCTCCCCATGTCTTTAAAATACTTAAAATGTTACAAAACAGAGATGAATAATTCTCTGTTTTTTTGTGCGAAAATGCTTGACAAATGTAGTAAAAAATGACGCCGCGCCTTTGAAAATATGCTTTTTTCGGAGGTGCGCATATGAATCAAATTTCTCAAGAAAAACCTAAACAGGTATTGTTCTCGATCATCAATTCTCTCCTTGACAATAGGGATTAGTTTCTCGTTAATCCCCAGTCAGATTTTACCCGGTCCAAAAAGATTACCTTTAGCCAGACAATACTTTTCCCTATGATTGCCGGTTCTGATAACGTGGCCACAGAACTGCTGGATTATTTCGGCGAGAATAATCCTCCCCTTCCTTCTGCTATGATCCAACGGCGTAATCAGGTGAAGCCTGAAGCTTTTAAAGAATTATTCCTTCGCCTCACCCTGAATATCCCCAAACTACAGACTTTTCATGGATATCAACTCGTTTCTGTAGATGTGTCTCGTATTAATCTCCCTTATAATCCATCTGATGAGAGTAGCTTTATTCATAGTATCAAGGGGCGTAAAGGCATAAATCAAGTCCACCTAAATGCTCTTTATGATCCATTAAATGACATTTTTCTGGATGCCATACTTCAGGGAATCCATGAAATGGATGAAAAAGCCGCCTTTACCACGTTTCTTGACCAGTATGACCGGAAATCTGGCAATAAAATTTTTCTGGCTGACCGTGGTTATGCTTCATATAACATTTTTGCTCATGCCATCCATAATCAGGAACTGTTCCTGATCAGGCTTCCGGAATCCTTTGCGAAAGCAATCTGTCCGAATCGCGAGCGCTGGTTAGAAGGCGACTGTAGCGATGAGAATGTGACTATCAATATCGGACGGAATCGAAAAAAGAAAAACCTGCAGCTCGAAAACTATCATTGCATCCCCAAGTCCGGCCACTATGATTACATAGAAGCTGGGACCGATAATATAGACACTTTGAAGATGCGGATCCTCAAATTCCCCATCGCAGAGGATTCTTATGAGTATATCGTTACAAATCTGCCTGCATATGCGTTTTCTTTGTTGACGATAAAGAACCTTTACAATCTCCGGTGGAATGAAGAAACGGCGTTTCGACACCTAAAATATGCAGGAAATATGGTTCATATTCATTCCTTAAAAAAGGAATTCTACATTCAGGAAATATTTGGAAAGCTAACTATGTATAACTTCTCATCGTTTCTTTCTCAGACTGTATCAACGGAACAAACCGACTGTAACAAGTATACCTACAATTTGAACCATACTCAGTTGCAAAAAATCTGTACCCGTTTTCTAAAGGGAGTCATTCAAGATGTCAGTCCTTTGATACAAAGGTTTCTTGTGCCAGTCCGACCAGACCGGAAGTTTAAAAGAAACCTCCGGCGCCAGTCGGCTGATACATTAGGATACAGATAAATCACAAAACAGAATACCCTGTATAGTAGGCAGCCCACCACGGCTGTCTGTTTGCCTTTTTCAAAAACATGAGTTTTTGACCGTAAACCCGAGAACTGGTTATATTTTGTCTGGATTTATCTTATTTACTATAATACACTACTCATAGCGAATTTGCTTATCTAAATGACATTGGGGCGGTTCTCCGCCCCCATTTCAATCATTATATTCAATAATGCCTGCCATAACAGATTGTACACTGACTTTTGAATTCAGGGGACCCTCAGACTGCCCAATCCTCTATTTTCAAGCCTTCAACACGCGAAAACTCTGATTTATTATGTGTAACCAGGATAAGGCTTAAGGATCTTGCATGCGCGGCAATAAGCATATCATTGCTTCCGATCAGATTGTCTGTCTTTTTTAACCGGAAGCGAATTTCTCCGTATTCAAGAGAGGCAGCTGTGTCGAAGGGAAGAACGGCTATTCCGGAAAGAAACATTAAGAGCGCCGTTCGATTCTGATTTGGCTTTGAGCTGTTGAATACCCCAAATTCAAGTTCAGCCATAGTGATAGAAGATATGCATATTTCTGACGGGTCGTGTTGTAATAATCTTTCAAGCACACATGGCGGTCTGCGATTCCGGGCATAGGCAATCATATTTGGGTCTAACATATATTGTATCATTCAAAGGTCTCCCGATCCTCAACAGGCAGTGATTCAATCGGTTCGGAAAGGAAATCATCTGTAAACAGATCCAGACTTGCCAGGAGACTTGACCAGCGGTCATTTTTGGGATAGAGAATAACAACATTGCCAATATGGTTGACAAAGACTTCTTCCTCTGAAAAGCGGCAGCTTTTGGGCAGCCTGACGGCCTGGCTCCCACCATTTGTAAATACTTTTGCTGTATCCATAATATATACCTCCTCGTATAGTATCTTTTAGATACCTTATTTTCTAAAAAAATTAATAGTTACCTTTGTTCAATAGGCTTAGTAAAGCCCATGGTATAATTGCTCCTTAGTGTCAATCAGGTATCAGTTCTAA
>Ga0310695_10003163_pt1 | contig 32927 bp, 24 predicted proteins | sample RumenRJG_04DNA_FD_203882 | JGI IMG/M metagenome (GOLD analysis project Ga0310695, IMG submission 203882) | Bovine rumen microbial communities from Lethbridge, Alberta, Canada - RJG_04 (v2) (version 2) | ecosystem: Host-associated > Mammals > Digestive system > Stomach > Rumen | place: Canada... | reverse complement strand
CGCAGCCCCTCCCCTCCCTTGTAGGGGAGGGGTTGGGGTGGGGTCAGTATCTTTCTCACAGACAGGATATTACAGACCCCACCCCTGCCCCTCCCCTTGATGGGAGGGGAGTGGCTGCGCCTTCGTGCGCGACATGTCCTGACTTTTTAAAGTGGACTCAGAATATTATAGACCCCGCCGTTGGCAAAGAGCAGACTGCCAAGGGCGGAGTCTTGTATGAGGTAGGATGTTCAGCCGATGGCTATAAGCCGGTTATCGGTCATGTCGTAGTTGACAGGATGGGCATAAGAGGTAAAAAACAACTTGTTTTATTGGTTCGTTAGGAAAATATTAGTACCTTTGCAGACAAAATTCTGGCATATAGATGACTTCGAAGAAGATAAAGGACCGATATGTGCAACTAATGGGTGTTGTGATTCTTATCCTGGCACTTGGACGTTGCACATACGACGGTTTTATAAAGAATGATGATTCAGCGATGGCCGACGAGGCCGTTGCTCCGAAAATAGAGACTTCGGCTGCTGATGAGACAAGTGACAGCGTTCCTCAAGTACGGGAAATCGTGAAGGAAAAGGGAGAGAGGCAGTTTCATCGCATCTACTCGGTGAGCGACTATCAGGTGGAATTTCCTGATACCAACACCCTTCAGCTGACGGCAGCGAGGTTGTGGGGCGTGACACCCGTTGAGAGTAGGGCTGATGCCGAGAAGCGGCAGAAGGAGCTGGTGTATGTGGGCCTCAGTCCCTACTATCATGTAGACCCTCTGCAGCGTAGCATCCCTTATTTAGTGCCCCGTGCTGCTATACTGCTTCAGGACATCGGACAGTCGTTCTACGACAGTCTGCAAGTGAAGGGCGTGCCGCTGCACAAGTTGATTGTCACGAGCGTGCTGCGCTCGCAGGAAGACATCAGGAAGCTGCGCAACTACAACAAGAATGCCACCGAGAAATCGTGCCATCTCTATGGCACCACCTTCGACATCTGCTATAACCGATACATCACCGTTGAAGCCCCCGACGGTCCCCGTAAGCGGCAGGTGAGGAACGACTCGCTGAAATGGATTCTGAGCGAGGTGCTAAGAGACATGCGTGCTAATGGTCGTTGCTACGTGAAGTATGAGCGGAAGCAGAGTTGCTTCCATCTGACGGTGAGATGAATGGGATAATTTGATAATTAAAAAATTAAAAAATTAAAAAATAAAATTGACGGAGGATTTGCTTAGCCAACTGAACGATAGCCAGCGCGAGGCTGTTGAGTATTGCGACGGTGCCTCGCTTGTCATTGCGAGTGCCGGTTCTGGAAAGACGCGCGTGCTGACTTATAAGATAGCCTACTTGTTGAGTGACAAGGGTATGAAGCCTTGGAACATTCTGGCGCTGACGTTTACCAACAAAGCTGCGAAAGAGATGAAAGAACGCATCGGGTTGTTGGTGGGACAGGAGGTGGCCGCTTATCTGCACATGGGTACCTTCCATTCTGTCTTTTCACGTATCCTGAGGGCCGAAGCATCGACGTTGGGCTATAATTCCAACTTCACGATCTATGATCAGGCCGATGCCCGCTCGTTGGTGAAAAGCATCTGCAAGGAGATGGGGCTTGACGACAAGGAGTATAACCCTCATTCTGTCAGCGACAGGATCTCTATGGCCAAGAACCACTTGGTGCGTCCCGACGCATTTGTAAATAGTTCGCTGTTCGACCCGAAGAAACCGAAGGTCGTTGAGATTTACAGGAAGTACGCAGAGCGATGCCGACAAGCCAACGCTATGGATTTCGATGACCTTCTGGTGAACACCTACCTGTTGTTTGCACAGCATGAGGAGGTCAGGAGAAAATACGTAGACAAATATAAATATGTGTTGGTCGATGAGTATCAGGACACCAATTCCGTACAACAGGCCATAGTACTGCAGCTTACGCGTGAGCACCAGCGCGTGTGTGTCGTAGGCGACGATGCTCAGAGCATCTACGGTTTTCGTGGTGCCAATATTGACAACATACTCGACTTCAGGCAGTCGTACGACAATGCCAAGCTGTTCAAACTGGAGCAGAACTACCGTTCGACGCAGCTGATTGTCCAGGCTGCCAACAGCCTGATCAGCAAGAATGCGCGTCAGATACCCAAGACGGCATACAGCCATAATGCGGAAGGCGACAAGGTGCAGCTGAAGCTTGCCTATAGCGACAAGGAAGAGGCGCTGATAGTATGTAATGATATCCTGAGGCTGCGCAGGACTGAAAAACTGGAGTGGAACGATTTCGCCATACTCTATCGTACGAACTCCCAGAGCCGCTCTTTCGAGGAATATATGCGTAAGCAGAACATCCCTTATCGCATTTATGGAGGCCTGTCGTTCTATCAGCGCAAGGAAATCAAAGACATCATTGCTTACTTCCGACTTGTAGTCAACCCCAACGACGAGGAAGCACTGAAGCGAGTGATCAACTATCCGACGCGTGGAATCGGAGCGACGACGCTGACGAAGATTATCAACGCCGCTACGACGTATGGCGTGTCGCTATGGGCTGTCGTTTCCCAGCCGGTATTGTTTCATGTTGACCTCACTAAGGGCACAGCGTCGAAGATTGAGGCTTTCCGACAGCTGATTGAGGACTGGACAGGTCGTGTAGCCAGTGAGGATGCTTATTTGTTAGGCCATGATATCATTACTCAGAGTGGCGTTTCGAAGGAAATATACAGCAGTCATGATCCGGAAGATGTTGCCAGGCAGGAGAATCTCGAAGAGTTCCTTGGCGGTATGCAGGATTTTGTGGAGTCGCGTAGGGAAGAGGGACTGGGCGACCAGGTATCTATGAGCGACTTCCTGCAGGAAGTGTCGTTGTTGACCGACCTTGACAGCGATGGTGATGCCAACAGTCCGAAGGTGTCGCTGATGACTATCCACTCGGCCAAAGGACTTGAGTTCCACACTGTCTTCGTGGTGGGATTGGAAGAGAATATTTTCCCTTCGCCCATGTGTACGAACTCTATGCGTGAGATAGAGGAAGAGCGTCGTTTGCTCTATGTCGCCATTACCCGTGCTGAGAAGCATTGTATCCTGACTTGTGCCCAGAACCGTTTCCGTTTCGGACGGATGGAATTTGACACCCCTTCGCGTTTTATCCGTGACATCAATCCGTCGCTGTTGCATGTAGATAACCAGAAGGATTTGGCAGACGAACCGTATGCACGTAGTCAGCGCACAAGCTGGACGCAGAACCCGCGTCCGGTAGCCACTCAGTTCAAGGCCGACCCCATACCACGTGCCGTAGCTCCACGTCTTGAAGAGCCACCGGTAGACCCGTTCTCGACACAGTTCAAGGCTCAATTGGCCGGAGCCGCTGCCAAGAGATTCAAACCGGTGTCGTCGCTGAATAATAGGACAATGAACACGGGGAGTACTTCTCCTTCAGCGTCCAGCACCCGGCATGATGGGTTGCGTGAAGGTTGTCTGATAGAACATCAGCGTTTCGGAGTTGGCAAGGTGTTGCGCATCGAAGGTACTGGAGAGAACGAGAAGGCCACGGTAGAATTCCGGAATGTCGGCACGAAGCAGCTCTTGCTCAAGTTTGCAAAGTTCACCATACTGGAAAAATAGATGACTATTCCTGATTTTTCCTCCTTTTAAGTAGCAGCCAGCCGATGGCCAGGACGACGACGGCCAGAATGGCGACGACGATGTAGTGGTTGTATCGTTCAATAGTCTGCGACAGCTGATCCTCAGGAACAACAGCATGCAGATACCACCCCATAATGGCAAGAATGGTGTGCCAGGCTCCTGCTCCGATGGTGGTGTAGAGCAGGAACTTCCAATAATTCATACGTGCCAGTCCTGCCGGCAGGCTGATCAGATGACGAATGCCGGGAATGAGACGTCCCGTGAGTGTAGCCACGATACCATGCTGGTCGAAGTATCGCTCGCTCTTCTCGACTTTCTCCTGATTGAGCAGGCACATCTTTCCCCATCGGCTATTGGCAAAACGGTAGATGACTGGTCGGCCTACATAGAGTGCCACGAAATAGTTGATGGAAGCACCGATGTCGGCTCCGATGGTAGCAAACAGGACGACGAGCACCACATTGAGGTTTCCTCCGGCAGCATGATAGGCAGCAGGTGCAACGACAAGTTCTGAAGGCACTGGTATGACCGTGCTCTCAAGCAGCATAAGCAGGAGGATCGTACCGTAGTTCAGGTTATTGAGAAGGGTGGAGATAAAGTTCATTTCTTTAATTGGGAATAGACGTAATCGTAATACTTTACAGGATCAAGGTCGGCAGGAAACATGTGATGAAGCACCTGCTTGCATTCCATGGGATTACGCTGGCAGGCAATCTTCAGGTACGCCAGGAACTCATCGTATTTCTTCATTTCGAGGCAGCACAGAGCCATATATGCAAATCCCAGTTTGTAATCGGGTGGGGTGGTCTTGTAGAGGGTGCTCAGAATATCGTACGTCGTTTCCATGTGCTTGTTGTCGAAGTACGACACAGCGATGCGCATGATGGTAAGGTGCTTGTCGCTGCTGTTCTCTACTGCCATACTGAAGCATTCGTCGGCTTCTTTCAATCTTCCAGCCGAGAGCAGTACGTGACCCTTGACGACTTCAATTTGCGAATGGTCACAATCCAGAGTGTCGGCCAACCCGAGGCAATGGAGCGCTTCGTCGGTCTTTCCCTGTTCGTTGAATGCAAACCCTAATTCTGTATATATCTCGCAAAGACTGGGTGATGTGTTCCCTTCGTCGTCCACCTCTTCCGCAAGTTCCCTGGCTTTTGTCAGAACATTTACTGCCTCATCTATCCTTCCCATGTTGATGAGGCATGTGCCTTTGTGCAGCATGCCATGCTCATCGTCGGGAACGAGCTCCAGATACCTCTGATAGTATTCGTTTGCCTTTTCATAGTTGTCCAGGTGGTACAAGGCATTTGCCTTGGCAAAAATGCTGTCGGCGTCGTTTGGGTCGATGGCGATGGCAAACTCGCTGCTCTGTATGGAATTCGAGTAGTCTTCATTCATAAACTGTGCTGAAGCTAACGCGTTCCAATAATACTTTGAAAAGGGATTGTCATCGATTAGTTCGTTGAAGAGTTTTTCGGAATCCTTGTATTTCCCCAGTCCGAACAGTGTCCGTGCCATGAGCTCCTTAAATTCCGGTGTGTCTTCAGGCATGGCACGACCCATCCACTCCATCGCCTTTTCGCTGATTCCATAGTCGGTGAAGATGTTGGCCACATCGACTACAAAGTCTTGACACTCCTCGGGCGGCAGTTTCTTCAGCTCATCCCTCAAGTAGAGGTCGGCCTCGTCTATACGACCTTCTGCAATCAGTATCTCGGCTTGGTTGTAGACGTAGTCGGGCTCTTCTTTTTCAACAATCTGGTTGAGGTAGACACGGGCCATCTCTGTGTCGCCATTGTAGAGCGCTTCGTGGATTTTATAGGTAAGTGGCGCTATAGCACCGGGCGACAGGCTCAGCGCGAGGGTGATGGCTTTGTCGGCAAGCTCATCGTTGCCAGTTATCTGGTAGTAGTCGGCAATTTCGGCCAGCTCGTCGGCATCCATGAACACGGGTTCACCAGTATTCACGGCCTGCTCATACTCGTTGAGCAGGTCGTGAAATTCTTCACTATCGTAGTATTCGTCACCCGTCTTTTTCACGTGCTCGCTTATTTGTTCTTCGTGTCCTTCAGCTCGACAGTTCTGTTGAAGATGGGCTTTTCGGGTGTCGAGTCGGGGTCTACGTTGAAGTAGCCAATACGCTGGAACTGCAGATAGCTCAATGCGGGCAGCGTGGCGGCGAAGGGCTCCACAAAACAGTCGGTCAGCACGTGCAGATTGTCGGGGTTCATCATGCGTCTCATGGCGGCAATGCCTTTCACCCCCTCCTCATCCTCGAGCCGTTTCAGCTCGTCGCGTGGATTCTCTACTTTCCACAGACGGTCGTAGAGGCGTACCTCGGCCTTGACGGCATTATGGCAGCTCACCCAGTGGAGGGTCTTTCCCTTGATTTTGCGATCAGCACCGGGAAGTCCGCTGCGTGTCTCTGGGTCGTAGGTACAGTAGATGGTGGTCACGCGACCATCGGCGTCCTTGTCGCAGGGGTGCTCCTCGTCGCACTTGATGATGTAGGCATTCTTCAGGCGCACCTCCTTACCGGGAGCCAGACGCATAAACTTCTTCTCGGCCACCTCCATGAAGTCGTCGCGCTCAATCCATATCTCGCGGCTGAACTCCACCTCATGCGTACCGTCAGCCTCGTTCTCAGGATTATTCACGGCTGTAAGCATCTCTGTCTGGCCTTCAGGATAGTTGGTGAAGACCACCTTCACAGGGTCGAGCACGGCACTGACTCTAAGTGCACAGGTGTTCAGGTCTTCGCGCAGTGAGCTCTCGAACAGGGCAGTGTCGTTCAAAGCGTCAATCTTGGTGTAGCCAATCTTGTCGATGAATTTCTTGATGCCTTCGGGTGAATAGCCGCGACGACGGTAGCCACAGATGGTGGGCATGCGCGGGTCGTCCCATCCGCTCACTACACCCTCGCTGACCAGCTGTCGCAGGTTGCGCTTCGACAGCAGGATGTAGTTTAGGTTCAACTTGTTGAACTCCGTCTGACGGGGCCCCTGGTAAGTGGAGAGTGTAGAGTACAGAGTGGAGAGTTTGCTACCGCTCTCGGCTGTAGCACCGCATTCAGCAGCCCATTCGCGCATCCACTGCACGAAGAGGTCGTACAAGGGACGATGCTCCACAAACTCGAGTGTACACCAAGAGTGGGTCACGCCCTCGAGATAGTCGCACTGGCCGTGGGTGAAGTCATACATTGGGTAGGCGTTCCACTTCGTTCCGGTCTTCACATGTGGGATATTCAGTACACGGTAGATGAGTGGGTCGCGGAACAACATGTTCGGATGGGCCATGTCAATCTTTGCCCTAAGCACCAATGTGCCAGGTTCGCACTTGCCGCTGTTCATGTAGTCGAATAGCCGCAGGTTCTCCTCAACGGGACGGTCGCGGAAAGGCGAGTTAGTACCTGGCGAGGTGGTTGTGCCCTTCTGCTGGGCAATGACCTCGGCGCTCTGCTCGTCGACGTAGGCACGGCCCTGCTTGATGAGCCACACGGCGAAGTCCCACAGCTGCTGGAAATAGTCGGAGGCATAGTAGACGTGGGCCCATTCGTAGCCCAGCCACTTGATGTCCTGCTCTATGTTCTCGATATATTCGGTGTCCTCTTTCACGGGGTTGGTGTCGTCGAAGCGCAGGTTGCACTCTCCGCCATATTTCTTCGCCAGTCCGAAGTCGATGGCAATAGCCTTGGCATGACCTATGTGCAGGTAGCCGTTAGGCTCGGGTGGGAAGCGTGTCTGCAGTCTTCCTTCGTTCTTGCCTGCTGCCAGGTCGTCGATTACCTTCTGTTCTACAAAGCTGACGCTTTTCTTCTCTTCGTTCTCAGTCAGATTCTTTTCTGTCATAATTATGATGCTCTATGTTATTTCGTTGTTGGGATGCAAAGGTAGGCATTTTTTTCGATATGACGAAAACAATTGTCATATTATTCCTCCATCAGTTTCCTGTAGCGTGCTCTTTTTGGCTCGTCGAGTCCGAGGCGCAATGCTTTGTTTGCCTCGTATTCAGAATAGTTGCCTTCGAAATAGAACACGTTGCTCTCACCTTCAAAGGCTAAGATATGTGTACAGATACGGTCGAGGAACCAGCGGTCGTGGCTGATGACGACAGCACAACCGGCAAAGCCCTCCAGACCTTCCTCCAATGCGCGAAGGGTGTTTACGTCGATGTCGTTGGTAGGCTCGTCGAGCAGCAGCACGTTACCCTCTTGCTTTAGGGCTACGGCCAGTTGCAGACGGTTGCGCTCACCACCTGAGAGAACACCGCACTTCTTCTCCTGGTCTACGCCGCTGAAATTGAAGCGCGACAGATAGGCACGTGCGTTGATGTCCCTGCCTCCCATACGGATGGTCTCGTTGCCGCCACTCACCACCTGGTAGACACTCTTCTCAGGGTCGATGTCCTTATGTTGCTGGTCTACATAGCTCAGCTTCACCGTCTCGCCTACGCTGAAGGTGCCTGCATCGGGCTTCTCCATTCCCATGATGAGTCGGAAGAGCGTGGTCTTTCCTGCTCCGTTGGGACCGATGACGCCTACGATACCGTTGGGAGGAAGTACGAAGTTCAGGTCGGTGAACAGCGTTTTTTCCGGGAACGACTTGGCCACATGCTCGGCCTCAATGACCTTATTGCCCAATCGCGGACCGTTGGGAATGAATATCTCCAGTTTCTCTTCGCGCTCCTTCTGCTCTTCGTTCAGCATCTTGTCATAAGAGTTCAGACGGGCCTTACCCTTGGCGTGTCGGGCTTTCGGAGCCATGCGAACCCATTCCAACTCGCGTTCCAGGGTCTTGCGACGCTTCGAGGCATTCTTCTCCTCTTGTGCCAGCCGTTGGCTCTTCTGCTCCAGCCACGATGAGTAGTTACCCTTCCAGGGGATGCCCTCGCCGCGATCGAGCTCCAGGATCCATTCAGCCACGTCGTCGAGGAAGTAGCGGTCGTGGGTCACGGCAATCACCGTACCCTCATACTGCTGTAGATGCTGTTCCAGCCAGTCGATGCTCTCGGCATCGAGGTGGTTGGTAGGCTCGTCGAGCAGCAGCACGTCGGGCTTCTGTAGCAGCAGTCGACACAGTGCCACACGTCTCCGCTCGCCACCCGAGAGGTTCTTTACGTTCCAATCACCAGGAGGACAGTTCAGTGCGGCCATTGCGCGGTCGAGTTTCGAGTCCATGTTCCAGGCATCGGTGGCATCGATGATGTCCTGCAGTTCAGCCTGACGGGCCATGAGCTTGTCCATCTTGTCTGCATCCTCATAATATTCGGGTAGTCCGAATTTTACGTTGATGTCGTCGTACTCGGCCAATGCGTCGTAGACGTGCTGCACGCCCTCCATCACGTTCTCCTTCACCGTTTTCTCCTCGTTCAGCGGAGGATCCTGTGGCAGGTAGCCCACGGTGTAGCCAGGACTCCACACCACGTTGCCCTGATACTGCTGGTCCAGTCCGGCAATGATCTTCATTAGTGTCGACTTACCGGCACCATTCAAACCTATGATGCCTATCTTCGCTCCGTAGAAGAAACTCAGGTAGATGTTCTTGAGTACTTGTTTCTGGTTCTGCTGGATGGTTTTGCTTACGCCTACCATCGAGAAAATCACTTTCTTATCGTCTACTGTTGCCATGTCTTATTATTCAAAAAGATTTGTCTGTTTTGTTTTTCTCTAAAGGAATTGTGTCAGAGCTTAATGGTTTTCTTTGCTCCCTTGCTCTCGTTATGCAGGCGGTTCAGGGTGGTTACCACATAGGTATACTTTCTGCTTCCGCTGGTGTAGGGTAGTGAGCAATAGTTGTCTTTGGTGATAAGCACCAGTTTCGTAGCATCATTGAGGTTCACCTTTTCTCCTTTCTCAAATCGGTAGACAGCATATTGGTGTGCATTTGTGCGCCAGTTCTTGCCTTTTGGTGCCGTCCAGAAGAGTTTTAAGCCATCGCTTGTCCATACAGGTTTCAGTTTGCGAGGCTTCTTGGGTACGGTTTTGTCTATGAAGTCCATGGTGGGCTGTAGAGCAGGCGTTTTCCAGTAATAGTTGCGAAGAGTTGAACCATAACTGCCAATATTGTCGACGACAGCCTTGGCATACCAAAGCACTGTACCCTTCACATTGCGCATTTCCCGATGTAGTGCGTATTTGGCATTCATCTGGTGGGTGTTAGGATTACGCAAGTCCTTATACTTGACGGTGCGTTCCACGTCCTCGCCTATGATGAGTGGTCGTTTGCCTGCATATTGATTCCACCAACGTATGAGCGTATCGTAGTCGGCTGCCTTATTGCCTATCTCCCAATAGATCTGTGGCACAAGATAGTCGAGCCATCCATTGTTCACCCATAACAGGATGTCGGCATAGAGGTCGTCGTAGTTCTGCAGGCCGTTGGTATTGCTTCCTATTGCAGATGAACGCTTGTTACGATAGATGCCGAAGGGTGAGATACCTACCTTGACCCAAGGCTTGACTTCGTGAACTGTCTTGTAGAATTGCTCTATGAAGAGGTTTACGTTGTAGCGCCGCCAGTCGCCTTTGTTCGAGATACCGTTATTGTGGAGTCGGTATTCATTATTGTCTGGTATGTCGAGGCCTGCGACAGGATAGGGATAGAAGTAGTCGTCCATGTGAATACCGTCAACATCGTAGCGTGTTACGATATCGCGCACTACGTTGCAAATGTAATTGCGGTTCTCGGGAATACCAGGGTTCAGTATGAGCAGGTCGTCATACTTGAAACAGCGCTCTGGGTAGCGTGCGGCAACATGGCTGACAGCGAGTTCCTTCGTGTTTTTTGTTTTGGCACGGTAGGGATTGATCCATGCGTGCAGTTCCATGTTACGCCGGTGACACTCGTCAATCATCCATTGCAGTGGGTCCCAATATGGATTGGGTGCTTTCCCCTGCTGTCCGGTAAGAAACCGGCTCCAAGGTTCAATCTGGCTCTGATAGAGAGCGTCGCACTCTGGTCGTACCTGAAAGATGATGACGTTGACGCCGTCTTTCTGCAGTTCGTCGAGTTGATAGCTGAGCGTCTGTTGCATCTTCTGTGTTCCTAAACCTAAGAACTGACCGTTGACACACTGTATCCATGCCCCACGAAATTCTCGCTTCGGCTGTGCCAATGCAGAGCTAAATGATAAGAGGCATATCATTATTGACAAACATGTCAATATTTCCAAGTGTTTGGTTATGTGATTCTTCATCGTCAATTATTTCCCTTTATTATTATTTGAGATAACTATATATCTCCTCTGTCCAGTCGGCTCCGTTCACAGGGCAGTAAGTTCGGATACCTATCTGACTGGCAGCAGCCACGTTACGGGGACCGTCATCGACAAAGAGACATGCTGACGGTGGTATCTTCTCTGCCATGAGCACACGACGGAAGAAGGAGTCGGCAGGCTTCATCACCTTCATCTCATAACTCAGGTAACAGGCATCCATATAGTCACGGATGCCGTGACCCTGACCATCGAAACGGGGCGAGTCGACCCACTCCATCATATAAGGATTGGTGTTCGAGAGCAGGATGAGACGGTAGCCTTCGCTACGCAACTTTTTCAGCGCATCGAGGTTGCGCTGCGGCAACTCCTTGGCATAGCCCTGCCAGGCATAGCAGCATTCGTCAAAGGACACTTCGCGTCCGATGAGTTTGCTTAGTTCCAAACGGAAGGCCTCGGCATCAATCTTCCCTTCTTCAAGGTCACCGAAAATGCCCTGTTGTGTATAGGGGTCAAGCCGCTGTTCGGCATCTTTCAGGCCGAGGGCCTCAAAACGACGCACTGCCTGTGGCTGGTCGAGCGTGAGGATAACACCGCCAAGGTCGAAAATAATGTTCCTAATCATTCTGCAAAAAAGTCGGGTTTGTTCTTTCTCGCCTCATCGAGCGAAACAAGCGTCTGTTGCTCCTGCTGGTATTGTTCGCGCAGATGGGCATATTCTTCATTCAGTTCCTCAGACACACGCTGACCGTCGGCCATAAGGCGCGCAGCAACCAACGGGTTCTGAGAAGCATCTTTCATCCAGACCACAGGGCCACCGTAGACAGGAGCTATCTTCAGGGCTACATGCAGCTCACTGGTCGTTGCTCCACCAATCATCACGGGGATGTCAAGTCCTGCCTTTCTTAGTTCTTTAGCCACGTTGACCATCTCTTCGAGGCTCGGTGTGATCAGTCCTGAGAGTCCAATCATGTCGACGTGCTCTTCGATAGCCTTCCTCACGATGTCCTCGGCAGGCACCATCACGCCCATGTCGATGACTTCGTAGCCGTTGCATGCCATCACGACGCCCACAATATTCTTTCCAATGTCATGCACGTCGCCCTTCACGGTAGCAAGTAGTATCTTACCAGATTTCCCGGTTTTTCCGGATAATCCGGACTTTCCGGATTTTCCGGACTTTCCGGAATCCATATAAGGCAGAAGGATTTCAACTGCCTGTTTCATGGTACGGGCGGTCTTCACCACCTGCGGTAGAAACATCTTGCCTTCACCAAACCGACGGCCTACCTCGTTCATGCCTTCCATGAGCGGCCCCTCGATGATATCGACAGGACGCTCATACTGCTGCAGGGCTTCCATCAGGTCGGCCTCAAGGGTTGAGCTATTGCCTTTGATCAATGCCTGTTGAAGACGGTCTTCAAGGGACAGTGGCTTTAAAGAAACTATAGAGTCTTTAGAAGCCATCGTATCTATTGAAGAGGTGTTCAGGCTGCCAGCCATCTCTATAAGCCTCTCGGCAGCATTGGGACGGCGGTTCAAGATCACGTCCTCAAGCACTTCCCGCTGATCCAGCGGAATATCGTCGTAGGTCACCTTCGTGGCTGGGTTTACGATGCCGAAGTCCATACCCGCCTTGATGGCGTGGTAGAGGAACACGGCATGCATGGCCTCACGGATGTAGTTATTGCCCCGGAACGAGAACGACAGGTTGCTTACACCACCACTGACGTGGGCTCCCGGCAGGTGCTCTCGAATCCACTGCGTGGCACGGATGAAGTCCAAGGCATAGGCGTTATGCTCTTCCATTCCTGTAGCTACAGCCAGAACGTTGGGATCGAAGATAATGTCTTGCGGAAGGAAGCCAACTTGCTCAGTAAGAATATGATATGCTCTCTCGGCAATCTCAATGCGTCGTTCATAGGACGTTGCCTGTCCCTCTTCGTCGAAGCACATCACCACCACGGCAGCACCAAGACGTTTCACGTCGCGGGCATGCTGTACGAAGACGTCTTCGCCTTCCTTCAACGAGATACTGTTGACGATGCTCTTACCCTGTACGCACTTCAAACCAGCCACGATAACATCCCATTTCGAAGAGTCGATCATCACCGGCACACGGGCGATATCGGGTTCTGCGGCAATGAGGTTCAGGAAGGTCACCATCTCCTGACGGGCATCCAAGAGCCCGTCGTCCATGTTGATGTCGATGACCATTGCGCCATCGTCAACCTGCTTACGCGCAATCTGCAGCGCCTCTTCGTAGTTCTTCTCTTTGATGAGCCGCAGGAACTTGCGCGAACCGGCCACGTTGCAGCGTTCACCGACGTTTGTGAAAGTGGGGAGGTTGGAAGTCGGGAAATTGAGGTTTGAGCTTACTTCAAGTACTTCCAAACCACTCAGCCATAAACCATCCGGCTTAGGAGCAGGCAAGTGCGGTTTCTTCCATTCGCGGGGTATTCTCGTTTCACCTTTCACCATCCACCCTTCACCAACTAACGGTGCATACTTGGCAATGAAATCAGGCGTGGTGCCGCAGCAGCCACCAACGATATTGACAAGTCCTTCGTCGATAAACTCCTGTATCTGTGGGGCCATCGTCTCTGGTGTCTCGTCGTAGAGGCCGAGCGAGTTAGGCAAGCCCGCATTCGGATAGGCACTGATATAATAAGGTGCACGTCGGGCCAGCTCCTTCAGGTAGGGTTTCATCTGACGGGCACCAAACGAGCAGTTCAAGCCAATGGAGAAGATGGGATAGCTGCTGACCGAAGCAAGGAAGGCATCAAGCGTCTGTCCGCTCAACGTTCGACCTGCCGCATCACTGATGGTCACACTGAGCATGATGGGCACATCGTGTTCTGCCCGTACTTGAACGGCGGCATCAATGGCTACCTTCGCGTTGAGCGAGTCGAAGATGGTCTCGATGAGCAGTAGGTCTACACCGCCCTCGATAAGCGCCTCTATCTGTTCGGTATAAGCCTCGAACAACTGGTTATAGGTCAGTTCGCGACGGGCAGGATCAGATACATCGGGCGACATGGAGCACGTCTTGTTCGTAGGACCGATACTGCCTGCTACGAAGCGAGGCTTCTCCGGTGTAGAGTATTTATCGGCAGCCTGTCGAGCCAGTCGTGCACCTTGCAGGTTCATCTCGCGACAGTAGCCCTCCAAGTGGTAGTCGGCTTGCGAGATGCGCTGGGCGTTAAACGTGTTGGTGGTGATGATGTCGGCACCGGCCTTCAGGTACCGCTCGTGAATATCACTGATGACATCGGGACGAGTCAGATTCAGGACATCGTTATTTCCTTTCTGCGGCACGTCGAACAGCTTACTCTCTGGCCGAACCACATTACCTCGAAAGTCCTTTTCGTCAAGTCCATACTCCTGAATGACAGTACCCATAGCACCGTCAAGGATCAGAATCCGTTTAGTTATAATGTCAGTGATCATTTGTAATCTTTCATTGCCCGGTCAATCTCGCGCCGGTCTTCCTTTTCCTTGAGCGTCTGCCGCTTGTCGTATGCCTTCTTGCCCTTGCAGAGGGCGAGGTCCATCTTCGCCCGACCGTTCTCATCGATGAAGACGAGCGTGGGAACAATGGTGTAGCCCGTCTGCTTCGTGGCACTCGCCAGGCGGGCAATCTCGCGACGGGTGAGCAGCAACTTACGGTCGCGCTTCATCTCGTGGTTGTTGTACGAGCCGTAGAAATAGGGGCTGATGCTCATTCCCTTCACCCAAAGCTCACCATTGATAATGGTACAATAAGTATCGACAAGGCTTGCCTTGCCCATTCGGATCGACTTGATCTCGGTTCCAGTGAGCACGATGCCTGCGGTGAACTCCTCGATGAAGAAGTATTCGAAGGCAGCCTTCTTATTCTTTATCTGCACAGGACTCTTCTTCCTGAGCAACTCCTGTTCTTTGTTCATACGATGGTCGCAAATTTCTCGATATGCTCGTCAATGTAATGTGCCACCTGCGAGGTGTATTCCTCCTCGTTCTCCACGAACATGTCATCGTAATCGTCGAACTGGGGGAAACGCTCGAACAGCGCCATGAACTCTTCATCGGTGCATTCGCGTTCTATCTCCTCACGGTTCTGAAGCCAGAGCGTGTGTACCTCGTAGAGCATTTTCGACAGCTCACGCATGCCCCACATCTTGTTCAGCGCTTTGGCAAAGGGATTCTTGAAGATATAGGGGCCATACCCGTTGTGAATCAGCTGGATAAATCCTCCGTCCATTACCTCTTCATGCAGGGTGTCCCAAGCCAACAACGTCAGCTGGTCGGCATTCAACTCCTGCATGGTATCCTCTGTCAGTTCACCGCCGATGGCTTCGCGTATGGCTTCGACAAACACATGTATGAATGCGTCCATGCTTTCGAGGGCCGCATTGCTTAAATCTTGGTCTTTTACTATTACCTGTTTCATTTCCGTGCAAAGGTACTTCTTTTTTTTCAAACTACCAATTTAAAAAAGCCTAAATTAACGAACAAGGCGTTTAAGGCCTGAAAAATTTGCAGGTTTCAGATTTATTGATTACTTTTGCGTTCCAAAACAGATAGTAAACGATGAACTACGAAGAAATGCTCGATACAAGGGAAGGTGTGGCTACCCATCATGAGGATTTGCCCATTGGAACTTTCTATAAGAAGCTGATTGAAAAGAAATATCGTTATGTTGTCGAGATTCGGCCTGAACTGGTTGACTGCATCGTGTTTTGCGAGGCGCTGAAAGCTGATGCGATACTTACTGACACCTTGGTTCATCCTGCCCAGCTACACTTTAAGATTAAGGAGGACAGTAGCGGTATTTACGAGATAGAACTCGATTCAGGCAACTACCAGTCGTTTGAGCAACTGCTTACACAAAATCCTGCCGTTGTGACTGGTAAGGATTACATTGACCACGTCATTAGCCAGCTGGCTTCCGTCCTGAAGTGTCTTCATGAGCAGAATGTCTATCAGTGCTGCCTATCACCGAAAACCGTCTTTGCCCGGAAGAACGACAACATGCCCATGTTGCTGTGGCATGGTTCTTTCTTCAAGTCAATGAACAACAAAGAATCACTTTATCAGGGATTCGAAGATTATGTAGCACCCGAGGTTGTCAATGGCGACAGTGTCGATGAGCGTAGCGATGTTTATTCACTGGGCAAGTTCATAGAGCGGTTGCATGCTGATGGCAGCATGCCCTTTGAGTATAGGAAAGTGGTGGCCAAGGCTACGGAGGCCGACCCTTCGTGCCGCTATGCTTCTGTCGACGAGATGATCGATGCCGTGGGGCGTCGACGCAACTTCTTGCGCTCGGGCATCATGGCCCTGGCAGCTGTAGCTATTGCATTGCTTTGTATCGGACTGTACATAGAAGCGCTGCCTGAACCTGTCGACGTGGATTATGTCAAGCCTGCTAACGAGGGTATCGTGCAGGATCCTTATGACGCATCACTGACACCTACCGAGCTTGGGCTGGATGTCAGCGACACCATTCTCATGTCGGATGAGGAGAGGGCCGAGATGGAGGAATTGGAAGCCGAGGTCGAGCGTATTTTCCGTCGTCAGTTCAAACAGGAGACAGAACGTGTGTTCTCTAAGATGTATAGCAAGGACCGCATGAGTTCCAGTGAACAATCATTCATTTCAGGCAACAACACGATGATGGACGAGCTGCTCCGCAAGCGCGATGCCCTTGCCATTCAGGCTGGCATCAGTGCCGACAAGGCAGAAAGTATTTCCAAACAGATTATGAGCGAGGTGCAGACTCAAAAGCAGAAAGTACTGAAAAAGTACGGCTATCAACCTGCTGGAGATAAAAGCGAATAACAATCAATTCAATAATCATTTACAAGTAACAATCAATGAGAAGCAGAACAGCTATGTGGTTTGAGTGCAAGATCCGTTACGAGAAGACCATGGACGACGGCTTGCAGAAGAAAGTAACTGAGAATTATACCGTAGACGCCCTTTCCTTTACCGAGGCCGAACAGCGCATCATGGAAGAGATGTCGGCGTATATCAGTGGCGAGTTCGAGGTGGCCGACATCAAAAAAGCACCCTACAAAGAAATCTTTTTCGATGACTCTGACCTGGCCGACCGCTGGTACAAGGCAAAGCTGCAGTTCATCACTATCGATGAGAAGACTGAGAAGGAGAAGCGTTCCAGCGTGAACTATCTGGTTCAGGCCGGCACGCTCAATAGTGCTGTTAAGAACATCGACCAGGTAATGGGTGGCACCATGATCGACTATGTGATTGCTTCTGTGGCCGAGACCACGCTCATGGATGTCTTCGAGTACAAGAAGGCAGATGCTGGCTCACCGTCTCAGGATGAAAAGCCTGAGTTCGAAGGGTAGGGGGATTCTGAACTCCTGAAAAAACTAGAATTATGTATAATGTAAAGGACAATCTCAACGAGGTGCTCGCCAGTCTTTCTGACGGTGTGCGCCTCGTTGCCATCAGTAAGTATCACCCGGCCGACTATATCTTGGCCGCCTATGAAGAGGGTCAGCGCGTGTTTGGCGAGAGCCATGAGCAGGAACTGAAACAGAAGCACGAGCAGCTGCCCAAGGACATCGAGTGGCATTTCATAGGCCATCTGCAGACCAACAAGGTGAAGTACATTGTTCCCTATATCTCAATGATCGAGGCCGTCGACTCCATCCGTCTGCTGCGCGAGATTGAGAAACAGGCCGCCAAGTGCGACCGTGTGGTAAAGGTGCTGTTAGAATTGCACATTGCTGAGGAAGCCACGAAATACGGCCTGACACTTGATGCTTGTCGTCAGCTGCTCGATGAGGGCGAATGGCGCCAGATGACTCACGTCAGCATCTGCGGACTGATGATGATGGCCTCGAATACCGACGATGAACAACAGATAGAACAAGAGTTCCAGACAGCCCACGATTTCTTCGACGAGGTGAAGACCCACTACTTTGCCAACGACCCAGCCTTCTGCGAACGTTCGTGGGGTATGAGTGACGATTATCTGCTGGCCTTACGCCACGGTTCGACGCTGGTACGCATCGGAACGCGTATCTTCGGCCCACGCGTCTATTAGAATTTATCTACGAACACACAACCTTACACGATGAACAGCCCTACACCTATTTTTATTATAGAGGAGCGTAAACTGCGTCGTAACCTCCGACTCATAGCCGACGTGGCCCGTCGAGCCGACGTTGAGATTATCTTGGCATTCAAGGCCTTCGCCCTGTGGAAGACGTTCCCCATATTCCGCGAATACATCCATGCCACGACGGCCAGTTCGCTGAACGAGGCCTTGCTGGCCTTCAATGAGTTCGGTGCCCCTGCCCATACCTATTCGCCAGCCTATACTGATGCTGAATTCGACGAGATTGTGCGCTGTTCCAGTCATCTCACCTTCAACTCGCTTTCCCAGTACGAGCGCTTCCACGACAGGGCCACCCGTTGCAGCCTTGGCCTGCGTGTTAATCCCGAATACAGTGAAGTGGGCACGCTGCTCTATAACCCCTGTGCACCTGGTACCCGTTTCGGTGTGAGTTGCAGCCAACTGCCTGAACAACTACCCGCTGACATTGAGGGCTTCCATTGCCATTGCCATTGTGAGAGCGGAGCCGACGTGCTTCAGCGCACCCTCGTGCATATCGAGAAGAAATTTTCGCGATGGTTCCCACAGTTGAAGTGGCTCAACCTGGGTGGTGGACATCTGATGACGCGCAAGGACTACGATGTTGAACTGCTTGTCACTCTGCTTCAAGGCTTGCACCAGCGCTATCCCTGGCTGCACATCATCCTCGAACCAGGCAGTGCCTTCGCATGGCAGACGGGGCCACTGGTGAGCCATGTGGTAGATATCGTTGAAGACCACGGAATTAAGACTGCCGTGCTCGATGTCAGCTTCACCTGCCACATGCCCGACTGTCTCGAGATGCCCTATTATCCAGATGTGCGCGGAGCCGAGCATGTCGACGAGGAGTCGGCAGTCACCATGCCTTCGGCTGCCACTGCCAATGTCTACCGTCTTGGCGGCAACAGCTGCCTCAGCGGCGACTTTATGGCATCATGGCGTTTCCCAAGACCGTTGCAGATAGGCGACGAGGTCATCTTCGAGGACATGATACACTACACCACCGTGAAGACCTGTATGTTCAACGGCATTACCCATCCCTCCATCGGCATGCTCCATGAAGAAGGAACGTTAGAACTGCTGCGCCGCTTCGACTTTGAGGACTATAGAAACAGAATGGACTGATACACGAAGCAGAGAATGGCAGGCGCACTACCAAGTGTCAGCTACATGGTGCTCAGTTCTGTGTAGATTCGTTGTACGGGCAGGCCCATGACGTTGAAATAGCTGCCGTTGAGTCCAGTGACACCGATGTAGCCAATCCATTCTTGTATGCCGTAGGCTCCGGCTTTGTCGTAGGGCTGATAATGTGTGATGTAGTGGCTGATCTCCTCGTTGGTAAGCGATTTGAAGGTGACGTCAGTAGTGACCGAGAACTGACGCTGAAGAGTCTTTGTGGTCAGACATACGCCAGTAATGACTTGGTGCGTTCGTCCGCTGATGGTGCTGAGCATACGATGTGCGTCCGCTTCGTTGCGTGGTTTTCCCATGACCTCTGCGTCGACTACTACGATGGTGTCGGCAGTAATCACCAGCTCGTTGTCGGCCATCGTCTGTACGTAGGCATCGGCTTTTTTGGCGGCTATGTACTGAGCTATGTCGGCTACAGGCAGCGTAGTGGGGTAGTGCTCGTCAATATCGGGTAGTACGCGAATGTCAAAATCGATGCCAAGGCCAGCAAGTAACTCTCGGCGACGTGGCGAGTTGCTTGCCAGGATGATATGGTAGTTGTTTAGATTATGGAGCATGGAATGATAGGTTTTTCGAAGTTATGGAGTAGGGGGCTACCAGCCGAAGGCACGTTCGTCCATGAGCCATTTGCCCTGGGCGCGCAGCGTCTGTTCTATCACGTCGCGTGCACATCCTTGCCCACCGTTGCGCTGACTGATATAGATGCTGGCCTCGCGCACTTCGGAGCAGGCATCCTTCGGACAGACAGGGCAGCCCACGCGTCGCATGATTTCGAGGTCGGGGATGTCGTCGCCCATGTACATGATCTCGTCGTCGTGCAACTGGTACTTTGCGAGGAAATCGTTGTATATCTTTATCTTCACCGAGCATCCCATGTGGATGTCGGTGACGCCGAGACCGCTGTAGCGAGTGCGCAGCGACTCGACGTTGGCTCCGGTCATAATGGCAATGCGCAGTCCGAGCTTCATGGCCAACTGTATGGCATAGCCATCCTTGATGTTCACGGTGCGTAGGGGTGTGCCGCTCTCGGGCAGGGTGATGGTTTCCTGACTGAGTACGCCATCGACGTCGAAGATGATGGCGCGTATCTTGGTGAGGTCGTAATTGATCATTAAGAGTTATGGGTTAAGATTTAAGAGTTGATGCGTGGATGCTCTTGCTAAGCAGGTCGTAGACTTCGCGTACCATCGGCCATTCGGCCAATAGACTACTTTGTGCTGCTATCACCTGTTCATCGAAGCGTACTGCCGGTCCGGTCTGTGCATCGAGCGGATGCATGGTCTTTACCTTCTCTGCCGTCTCTTCTATCAGGGGGAGCATCGTGTCGAAGGACAGACCGTGGGCTTCAAGTAACTGTGCCGACAGTGCGTAGCAGTGGTTGACGAAATTGCAGGCAAAGACGGCAGCGAGGTGCAGGCAGCGTCGGTCGTCGGACGACAGTTGGGTCACTTTGTTGCTCAACGACGTGGCGATGGCGTTGGCAAGGGTCAGCGTTTCTGCGTTGTTCGCCTCAATGAAAATAGGAATATGACTGAAATCTACTTTACGCTCTTTCGAGAACGTCTGCATAGGATAAATGACACCATATCGACTGGCTCCTGCTGTCGAGAATACCGACATGGGTATGGAGCCGGCAGTATGGAAAAATGCCTCCTGACTCCTGTTCAGTATCAGTTCTTGTAGCAGTCGGCTGATGACGGCATCCTTCACCGCGATGATGAAAGCATCGGCATGCAAGGGCAGCGCCTCGATGCTGTCAGTAGCCACACCTCCTACGATTGAAACGAGTGCCTCTGCCGATGCCATCGTCCTGCTGTAGACGGCTGTCACTTCGTTACCTGCTTGGCAAACTGCTTGGGCCATTTGGGTGGCTAAGCGCCCTGCACCTATAAACACCAACTTCATCTCAGAATTTGTCTATATGCACGTTTTCCCACTTCAGCTTATCTTCGTTCTGGGGCTTACGCTCATCAGCAGGACGACCGATACCCAAAATGCAGAGTACGTGGAAGTTCTCGGGAATATCGAGCACGCCCTGAATGACGGTGTCGGCTGTGGTGCCGTCGCTCAGTCCCCGTCCGCGCATTTGGACCCAGCACGAGCCCAGCCCCAGGTCGGCAGCCTGATACTGCATGGCGATGGCTGCAATCGAACCATCTTCTATCCAACAGTCGTTCTGTAGCGGGTCGCCCAGGACAACGATGGCAAGGGGAGCCCCCTTAAGGAACTGTGAACCGAGGTCTTTGGCATCAGCCAGTTTCTCGATGTCGGCAGGATTGTCAACGACGACAAACTGCCATGCCCGCTGGCCTTTCGATGTGGGCGACATGAGGGCTGCACGGAGAATGAGCTTCACGTCCTCGGCATCAATCTCGTCGGTGGTAAACTTGCGGTGCGAGCGGCGTTGCTGCACCAAATCCTTGAAATTACTCATAGCTCTTTTCCTTTCTTTTACATTTCAGGTGCAAAGTTACGAAAAGTTGAGAGCAAAACAAAGAAACTCGTTTCTTTTTTTGCCGAGACGGAGTAAGTTCGCTGTCGCAGACGGCAAAGTTACGAAAAAAAGTTGTTGTAACGAAGCGATTTGGGAAATTCTTTGCAAGCAAAGCGTCCTTTTAGGCCGAGCGAACGCAATTCGGCCTGAAATAAGGGCAAAGAGGGGAAGAATGAAGAAGTTCAAATAGGGACTAAAAGCAAATTGGGGAGAATTGGTGAAGGAGTTAGGTTGCCAAATCGTAACCCGTTCTTATTCCGCAAACTGCTACATTTTGCATAGCGATGGATGCCAAAAGAAATAGTAGTTTTGCAGCCAAAAATAAAAAAGGAGTAAGGAACATGAAAAGTACTTTTAACATTCTGTTCTATGTGAGTAACTATTCAGCACCCTCAAGATGAGTGCCCCGTTTGGGGCAGAAATCTAACAAAATCTATACAAATCTGACATAATCAGAGTAGAAATTGAAAGATTTTGAACAGATTTGTATGATTTCTCGCCATAGGCGACTTCTTTTGCGGTTTGCTGAATAGATTTTTTAGGGGTGCTGAGTAGCTACCTATGTGAACAAGAGTAAGGAGAAGGGAGGGCCACGAGACTGAGTGTCTCGGGGAGGGTACCACGGTGTAGTGCCAGTGATGGGCAGGGTGACGATTAACGGCACTTAACCGCGAACTGGATAATATCAAGGCGCAGATTATCAAGCATTATCAGCATTTGTCTGATCGTGAGGCTTTCGTGACGGCAGAGATGGTGCGCCGCTCGGCCCTTGGGACGCTTTGCTTGCAAAGAACTCCTATCAGGGATTTGGCAGCGAGTACGAAACGTTGTTGAGTGCTTTTGACAAGGCCTCTCTGACCAAACGGGGTGACCCAAAACGGCCATTTTGAGACTCACAACCATCTCATTTACAGGGAAATGATTTTTTTTATGACAAAATCCTGCGGAAAACAGGAGGCTCAAAGAATGGCGTGGCCACTCTTATGCACTTACCTAAGGGGCGCGCCTGAGAAAATGGAACCCCTGTACTCTTATAAGAATGCTCCACGCCATAGGCGTGTGCATAGCTTAATGCAAGAGTACTGGGTCGCCTCTCCGGCTTCCCTCGCTATTAAATCGAACTATTCCAAAAGAAGTTTCTTGTGATAGCACGATATAACTTTGACCGCAGTCTCCGTCTGATTCTCTTTGATGCCATTGAGATTATAGAGGTTGCACTGAGGGCGAAGATTATCAACCATCTGTCACAGGCAAAGGATAGTGGGCCTTGCCAAACAGCCCATGAATATCAAGGGACATCGTGACAAGTGGTTGAACACCCCATTTACAGACAATCAGAAAAAGAAACCATACGGAGTTATCACGGCTATGCTCTATCTCTGCAATGCCGTGTATCCAGAGAATCAAATCAAGGATAAGATTCTTTCTCTGCTGGATAATAGCAAAGATATTCCCTATGGTAAGTTAGGTTTTACAGGTAACTGGCGAAATGAACCGATATGGAAGTAAACGAACAGATGGTGCTGATGGTGATTGAAACCGCACTCCTATTGACTAATAGGACGTAATCTAATACGCACTTTTCTGGCAGGTGCCACAAAAGATGCCGCAATCAGTTCAAGAGCGTTGAGCAAGCTCAGAACAAAAAGTTGAGTCCGGATTTGGTTCTTTCAAAAAGAATGATTACCTTTGAGACTATGTCTCGAAGTTACTCTCGTTCGAAAATACTCAAATAAATTTGGTGTTTTGCTCACTCATTCGTAACTTTGCACCCGATGATGAGTCATAAAACGGCTGATGACTCACAATCAGGTGTTCATTGAAAGCAATTCATAGCAGGATGTGGAATTGAGTACGGTTGCTAAATAGTAGAACTCCAATTTCCTATTTGAATATCAGTGAGTTACCTTTGAATAGAAAAGAGACAGGTAACACTTTAGAAACGAGAGGACTTACATATTCCTACACATTTCTCACCAAACCAAAGCGCTCGACCTATGGTCGCTTCGCCTCTGCGAAGAACGCTCATCTTGGGTGCAAAGGTACATAATAATTTCCTTTTTGCCAAATGGTGTCATATACTTTTTTCAAGTTTATTGCGATATTCTTTTTTATAGGGATACAAACTACTCTGTTCGGTCACTCCGACGAACAGAATCCTGTCTGCCATTTCACATACATATCTGTTCCTGGCCATTGCTGTCACCTTTGATTGACGGATAGCATTACTAACGGAGATTATCAATAGACGGTTCTGAGCCAACGGCTCTTTTAGTTCGTCAAGAATAACCTTATACATCCTTCGTGCAAGCACAATGATAATGGGCTGACTGCCTTTCAGCAGGAAGTGAAGTACGTCTTGCTCCAACTTGCTACTGAAACCGCTGACCACACACTCCCCTCGATTGCGCATCTCTGTTGCCCAGTCATAGCATCGCAGCACTGTCTCCGAAGAAATAGTGCTCGATGCCAAAAAGGCAGTTTTCTTCAGTTTCAACAGTTCCTGATTGCCAAGATATTCTACTGTCATAGTCCCTCAATTACGTCTCTGCATTGTCTTCAATAATTTCCCAGTGACCACTATAACCACTGCCGACATATTTGATATGAGCGAGTTTAGCAATATGGCGTTTGATAGTTCTAAGTCCCTTTTTACTTATTTCTGCCAATTCTTCGGTAGTGATCTTTTGATTTTTCCTAATCTGATCTTCAATCCATATATCAAGTGCATCACCTTGAGTATCACTTTGAGTATCACTTTGAGTATCACCTTGAGTGCCACCTTGAGTGCCACCTTGAGTGCCACCTTGAGTGACATCTACAGTAGAAGGCACAGTCACTTCAAATGCTGTCAATTTGGACACATCAAAAACAGCCTCCTTATTGCCATTTTCAAGCAGCATATCCTGCACACGCCTTATACCTTGGTTGAACATATTGACATATTTCATCTCCTTCATGGCTTCCGCTATAATAGGATTACGATAGTCGTTTACATTAGGAAAATTCTCTGGACGTGCCTCACCGTATAACCCTCCGGCGTTCATAATTTCGATATGGTCGTCAAACTGATATAGCCGGATAGGCATATTCGATTGATAGTCACGATGCATACAGGCATTCATCATTAACTCACGCAATGCATTATTGGGATAATTGATAACGGTCTTCTCACGGAACAGACTCACAGCGACGGGTCTTTGCGTGATAATGGCATCACTAACAAAGGATTCCAATGCAGGCAGCAATTGGAAAAGCGGGCCCTGAAAACGTTTCTCGTTCAGCACCTCTCCGCCAATAGTCTTGCCTGCAAAGCGTACAAACTGAACGTATGCCCCTGGCAGATAATAGCGAGGATTCTTGCCAAACAAAATGATGGCTGCGTATGTAGGGCAACCATGAATGCGGTCATACAGACGGACCGAAGCCAATTGCTCCTTGATGTCCCGTTTGTCATGAGCCAACACTTCTGGGGTTACTACAGAAGGTAGATACTCTTTCTTGATATACTCCAGATTCAAGTCATCCAATATAGCACCAAGACAAGGTGTGGCATCAAAGGTTGCCATATATGCCATACGTCGCTCCGTTAATATCCGTTCTTCCGCTTCACTGGCTATATCACGCCTGGGACCGATACGCACGAACACCCTTCCACGATACCGCACAGGAGGCAGCAGCGAAGGGGAAACTTCTGCTACCAATAAGTCACCATCAAGAAACTCTAACCGTTCTACCGTCATCACAGGCAATGGCAGGATGTTGCCATCCGAGCGGATGCCAGAAATCTTTTTCAGCAGAGCATCGTCCACCTTTAGTCCCGACAGCCGTCCGTCATCATGGGCACCTATCAGCAGATAACCCTTTTGCCGAGAGTCTGGCAAATCATTGGAAAAGGCACAAATGGCCTCACAGAATTTGTCCATGTTCGTCGTGGATACCGTTCGCTCTACCCGAAAATTCTCCGTGCTATGCAGCAATGCCTGTATTTCTTCTTTAGATATCATACTCTTCTTTCTAGAAATAGGGTCAAATCCAAAATCATTCTTTATTTTGCAGTTCAAAGATAGCTTTTTGCTTTTCTATCTCCCGTTGCAATTCCTCTTGCGAAGGCAGAAAGGTCAGATATTTTGAGGCAAACAGTTGCTTGCTGTCGTGAAGCACAGAATAGCGGGCGATGTCCTCACTTGTCTCAGAACACAGTAGAAGCCCAATGGTGGGGTTGTCACCGTCAGTGCGTTTCAAATCGTCAAACATCCGTACATACATATCCATCTGTCCTACATCTTGGTGCGTCACTTTCTGTGTCTTCAAGTCTATCAAGACATAACATTTCAGCACCACATTATAGAAGACAAGATCGATGAAGAAATCGCCTGCATCTGTTTTTATATGATATTGCTCAAACATAAAGGCAAAGCCTCGTCCCAATTCCAGCAAGAACGCTCTGAGATGCTTAATGATAGACCTTTCAAGGTCGCTTTCCGTGTAGTCACTGTTTGATGGCAGTTGCAAGAACTCTGCCACTACAGGGTCTTTCAGAAATCCTCCTGCATCCTCCTGTAGCGGTGCTGTCAATGTTTGCATTTCAGCAATAACAGCCTCTTTCTTAGGTGATTGCAGCAGACGATGATAATACTGTGAGCCAACATTGCGTGCCAAAGTGCGAACACTCCACATCTCTCGTGATGCTTCCTTCACGTACCAGTATCTGGCATCGTCACTTGCAACTGAGAGTAATGTACGGAAGTGAGTCCACGTAAGATTTGGCACTCGCGAGTACCAAATCTCTAAATCACTGAAACACAGATAGAACTGTCTATATGCTCTCAAGTCACGAGGCGTATATCCTTTGGCATAAGTCCTGCATAAATCTGCAGAAAGCATATTGATTATCTGCGCTCCGTATTCTGCCCTTTTCTCTCCTCGCTGTTCCTCTTCTACGATGCGTTTCCCCACTTGCCAATAAGTGAACACAGTTATGGCATTCACATTTTGATATGCCTTTTTCAGTCCACTCTCTACAATGTCTCTGACATCATTGATGAGACCCGACATCGTTGTCTGTATTGTATTCTTATCGTCCATATCGTTTGCAAAATTACACATTTCTATTATTATGAACTAATCATAGGCTAGTGCATGATTGTAAAGTCACGCAAATTTTGCCTGACTTGCGACAAGTCATAACACGTAGAACTTATAAATATGTTTACTCCTGTCATAATTCTTGCTTTATAAAAACATCTCTTTTCGAGTTTCCCACTCGCTCGACTTTGTCGCTTGGCTCGTCCAAGAAGTATATTGTAGTTCCTACTTATCTTAGAGAATTAGCCCATAACTAAATTTTGAAAGTACCAACACATAAATTATTAGGAAATGCGCTACGTAACACATTTCTTGCAGCTTCGGATGACTTCAGATATTCAAGAGCTTTCTTGTTATATGAAGACATTCCCAATGCTTTCTCAACAATAGAATGAAGTCCTTTGTTATTATATGAAAGAATAGCCTTTTCAAAATCTTTCTTGTTAATAATCTGATTCAGCACTTGCAATCTTTCTGTAAACCAATTCTCAATCTCAATCTGGGATGTGAAATTAGAATAATGGTTCAATATTTCTTTCTTTGTTTTCCCATTTTTAATATGTGATTCATTGAAAAAATAATTGATTCTTTGAGTCACATAAAATGATGCTTGCTGCTCAATATTTTCTTCAAATAGTTTCAATATTTTATCTTTAATATCATTTATATCACATCTTTCATTTTTATATTTTGCAAAACCTTTGATAAAATCCTCTAACAAGAACAAATTTTCAATTTCTGCTACATTATATGAAAATACTTTTTCTGTTTTCAGTTTATCCAACTGTTCCGTTGTTCTGAAATCTCTGTCAATGATTCCGAATGCTTCTGTATATCTACTATTTTCTTTGTTAAATGCTCTCGTATAATTTATAACATCCTTGCATGATGCCACAGGTGATATTGTAAATTCCGGGAAAAGAAGTTCAAAAATCTGACAATCTAAACTATTCTTTTTCCCTTCACAGAACAGAATCCTCTTTCTGCTACCCAATAATTTCATTAGCAATGCTTCCGGAATATCGTTCTCAGGGATAGGCTCTAATTCCCAATCCTCCAGAATATCTGAGGTATATGATTTTAGCCAACACTTTTTAGCTATTCGCGTTGACGCAAAATCTATATCATGAGTTAAATATATAAACATACAATCACTACGTTTTTGCTCCAAAGTATCCCAAAGCTTGTTTAGAATAGTCTTATGAAGATGCAGTTCTGGTTCATCAACAACAATAAGGGAGGAGGGGGTGCTAAGAAGTATACGACCTACAACATAAAAAATCTCACGTTCTCCATCACTCATTTTATAAGCTGGATATTCCTTAGTCTCATTAATATTTGAATACTTTATCTTAAGATTCCCAGAACTATCACAAAATAAGGTTCTATGCTCTATTAGACTGTTCCAAATTTCAAGGACTTCGTCTAATTTACTTTTAAATTTATTGGTATCTACAATATCTCCTGTATGGAGAGATGAGCAATATTCATCCCTTCGTGCGATTCTTTCTCCTAACAATGCAGATACAAGAATCCTCATTTCTGAACCATACTGAAGTATCAAATTGTATGGTATGTCATCACTCTTACTTGCATTAAATGTCTGCTTATCATCTAAAATATTTTTTTGTCGGTTTTGAAAGGATGTATATGCAGACTTATATGTTGGTACGAAATCGTATGTAGGAAAGATTAAAATTTTCTGGGCAGGAATAACAATTCCACTATCAGTTTTCTCAAGAGTCTCCCTAATTGAATTGGCAAAGGTTGTCTTTCCACTACCATTAGCACCAATGAGGACGACATTTGAATTCGTGAAGCCTATTGCCTTAAGTAGATAATATGTTTTTCCTACAAATAAACTATTTACAATTACATTATCACAAGGTCCTTTGTCTGCTTCTAGTTTGTATCGTCCCCCATTTTTCTGGTAGCGATTCTTTAACTCGTCGATACCTAATGTTTCTAATAGTTTAAATATCCTATCATACAAAGAAATAGGAATTAGGCCATCAGAAACATCATGTATTACATCATTCAGAAGGTTGGTTAGCCTTTCTTCTTTTTCATAAACCCATTCTTCCCGATATTCATCAAGAAGAGTCTTGATAAAAGAAGAATAGTTACTAACTTTATCTAATAGATCTTGTTTATTCATAATCAGTATTTATAAAAAATCTTCATTTAATTCATCACCCATACGATATTTGATGTCGTAGTTGATGATGAAGTCTAATTCTTCTTCGGTGAAACCGTAATGAGAGGCGAGAAGTTTGTCTATCTCGTCAATGATAGGTTTGGACTTTTTAGGGAAATACTCATCATAGATGACTTTCCCTGTACTTTTATAATAAGATTCTTTTCGATTCTTATTCTTTTCATAATCGTCCATCAATCTCTTTTCAAAAACACATAACTCCGTGATAATATTGCTTGGCATTCCATCTATGTCTATTGGGTAATTGTCTACTTCTCTTGCATTTAAATGCCTGCAATCAGAAAGTACAATAAACCACAAGTAAAAAATAGAACTATTCAATGCACAACAAGCAATTTTTGAAGATTGAGAAGAATTGAAACAATAAGTTTTAAGAGATACGGACAATTTATTGCCATCTACTTCATTCCAGAAATAGGGTACAAAATTAGTAGCTCTTGTGAAGTATTGGGGAGCATTGTGGGTATAAACTGCATTTTCATTTAAAGAACTGTAATTTACAGAGAGAGGTTTTAGTGGCGCGATTTTTTCTAATACCGTTCTCAACAATTCATTACCAATCTTGGGTATTGAGTTTATGCCATTAACCATTATAAGTGGTATCATCGTAATAGTCTTAAAAACATTAGATCGACATTCAGAATACCATCTAATATATTTTGTTGTAAACACTTTTGGTTGTTTCCCTGTGGTGATGAATATTGTTGCCCTGATATGCTGCAGATCATCGAACAACTTACCTGGTCTGTCATCGAAAGTTAGAGACCAACTATTCCTTTGTAACAATAATTTTTGAGCTTGAGACATTCTGTCGGTACAAGCTATTGGCAACTGCACAATCATTCCGACAAATGAATTATATCTACTTACATTTTCGCTTCTTTCATATACACAAGCATACAAGTTACCACAATTAATTGTAGAATATCCGTTCAACTTATATTGTTTTGTCGTTTTGCTTATTTCCACATACGGCGGATTACCAATAATCACATCAAAGCCTCCGTGGTCATTGATGATTTCGTAGAATTCTGCCAGCCAGTGGAAGGGCTGGTGGGAACTGAGCCAGACATCGTAATTGATAGTGGAAGATACGGAGCCATACATCTGACGGTTTAGCAGGTCGTTGAGGGTAGCAAGACGGACTTTCAAGTCGTGCTTGGCGCGTTTGAAGGCTGCCATATCCTCGGCCTGCGTCAGTTGGACGGTCTTGAAGACATCGTAGGTCAGTGCCACCTTCTCCATTTCCTCTGTCACCTTGTTGCGGAACTCCTCAGCCGTGAAGAAATCGGAATAGGCAATGCCTGCCTCTAACTCCTTCTGCGTGGCATAGCCCACAAGGGTATTGCCACAGCGGATGTTGAAGTCGATGTCGGGCAGCGGGTCGAGACCTAAGTTGGGATCGCGCTTATCGACATCTACTACTGCCACCATCTTCAGGAACAGGCGGAGTTTGGCAATCTCAGTAGCCTCCACCATAATGTCAACACCATAGAGGTTGCGCAGGATGATACTCTTGTAGATGAAGTACTGGATATTGGACCGGTATTTGTTTTGTATCTCCTGCAACTGACGGGTGAAAAGGTGCTGGTTCTTCTCGTGGAACTCCTGCATACGGGCGATGCACACCTCGTAAAGCGGTTCAAGGATGTTAAGGGCAGCAAAGAGGAATGCACCAGAGCCGCAAGTGGGATCAAGAATAGTGACACGCTGCAAGGCATCGTAGAAATACTCCACAAACAGATGATTCTGCGTATGAGAAAGATAGTCGTAGGCATACTGCCGGATGTCAAGATTGTAGGTGATGAAATCGTTGATAGCGGTAATCTCACCATTCTCTATCTTTGCCTTGATGCTGCGGTATCGCTGCAGCCGCTCAATGGTCTCTCGCCAAATCTCGGTAGGCAGTGCCAAAGCGTCGGGTGTGCGCTCGTTCCAATGACTGCGACGCTCCAAGAGATTGGGCTGCGTGGTATCAATGCCAACGGCTATCTCCTCTGGGATAGGCTGGTCGTGGCCCTTCTTTACTGCATCAAAGATGTATCGGTCGCCACTATCACGGAGGAACTGCCACAGTTCGCCATTGGTTTTGAAGAGTTTATCGTCTTTCTGCTTCACCGCATCCATCAGATAAGGAATGATGGTGTTGCGACCTATGTACTCCGTAATGTCCTCCTTGGTGTAGTAGGCTCCCATCTGGGCACGGTCGTTGATGTACTGCTCGAAGATATAGCCCAACACATCGGGATTGATGTCGCGGCCTGTGGCCGTCATGCGGTCGTCGAGGTGCCAGTGCCACTTGTCGAAGAAATCGAAGAGACTACGGAAAGCCTCGTCAGCTATGTCAAGTCCGGCATAGTCCTGCTCTATCTGGTGAACATCGAACATACCACCATTCAGATAGGGGATGCGCCCATAGACGGATTCAAATGCCTGATCGTGGTGGGGGGCGTTCAGTCCGTCGTGGAACAAACTGACGAGGAAGCCTTTGTAGAACTTGTTGAAGAAGCGGTCTTCACCCTCGTTCTCCTGTGTCCACTCCAACTTATGACGCAAGTAATCGACATCGCCATCAAGAAAGCCTTTCTTCTGGATGAAGTAGCAGAACATAAGGCGGTTGAGCATGACACTGGTGTACCACTGCTTGTTCTTGTTGTCCTTATCGGCCAAATGGTCGTCAATACCCGTAATGAACTTGGCGAAGTTGGTGTGTTCCTTCTTGAAGCCTGCATAGAAGTCCTTGGTGATTTTCTCGGAGTTGATGAGGAAAGCCGCCTGTACCTTCTCGATGATGTCAAGGATGGTGGGTGCCTCGTCATCGAGCGAGAAGGAGAGTCCTTCCATCTTCTCAAACAGGAAACTGGCCTTATCCACCGTGTCGTATTCCACCAATACCAAATCGCGCTTCTCCACTTTCTTGACAGGGGCTACCCAAAGATGGTGAAAGCCTTTCCTGTCGCATTGCAAATGCTCATACTCGCTACTGCCGGATTGCAAATCCGACAGAACGAAAATGCAGATATAGTTCTCAGCGTTCTTGCGGAGTTTGGTATCCAGTTTCTTGCAGACGGACGAGACAGGAATCTCGTCAACCTTGCATTGCAGAATCTGGAAACCGCTACGCTCGGCTATCTGCTCTATTTGGAAGGTTCGCTCATCAATGGTATATTCGGGCAGCAAGGTCGCACCCGAAGGATTGTTCCATCCCATCTCCGTGATAAACAATTCACGGAAATTACTCTCTGACAGATATTGGTTAAATACGTTTCTTTTCATCTTGTTTTAGGCTTTATGAGTCTTGCTCTTCGGTGTCCTCTGGTAACAGATAGTCGCTGGCCTTGGCAGGCGAAATAACACTATGGCCCAACTGGCTCTCCAGTTGATTGCGGGCTGCCTTTGCTACGCTGCCTCCATCTTTTGCCACTTGGGCCTGCTGACGGAAGCCGCGAGGGTCGCGTTGTTTGGAGAGTTCTGTGGCTGAGGCTTCCGCAAGGATGTTAAAGGCTATTTCAAGGTTGGTCATATTGTCGCGCAGGTTCTCTTTCTTCAATCCTTTGAAGTGCTTGTACTGCTTCGTCGTGAAACCGCTCCATTCTCGGGTGATGATGTCAGTCAGCGAAGCATATTCCATTCCCTCTTTTACGCCCGTCCGTTTCCATTCGTCTGTCAATTCCTTGCGCACTTCGATGCTCTTGATGCGTTGATTGATCCAAGCATCACTATATCCTAAACGCTTATAGTCGATAATGGCTTGGTCGATACTCAGTTCTGGGTCTTGCATCTGGTCTATGCGCTGGCTCGCCACCTGAGCCATCCACTGTTTGAAAGGTTCTGCTTTAGGCGAAGGGATAGACTGGATAAGTCGGAAAAGTTGTTCTGTATCAGCCACATCCGTCAGACGCATCTTACCATCAGATGCTTTCATTTTCAACTGGTAACAATTTGTTACCGTTTCATTTCCTTCTTTGGAAAGGCGTCCCTTTAAGACTTTCCAGT
>Ga0310695_10003161_pt1 | contig 32931 bp, 28 predicted proteins | sample RumenRJG_04DNA_FD_203882 | JGI IMG/M metagenome (GOLD analysis project Ga0310695, IMG submission 203882) | Bovine rumen microbial communities from Lethbridge, Alberta, Canada - RJG_04 (v2) (version 2) | ecosystem: Host-associated > Mammals > Digestive system > Stomach > Rumen | place: Canada... | reverse complement strand
ATACCGAGGTATACGAAAAGAGCTTCTACCTAATAAATAGAGCAGGATTTGATTGGCACTCATCAGCATGGGAACCATGCTATCTATGGTTAAATATGCTGATTGGCAAATTTACTGACAATCCGCAGTATCTTTTAGCAGTTTGTAGTGCAATAATACTCACGGGCATAGGGCTGTTTATATATAAAAATATGGATCATACCAAATCAGCCTTTTGGCCAGTGTTTTTCTTCATGGTATTTCTACACTATCTTAATTCTATGAATTTATTGCGCCAATATTTAGCAATGGCGTTTGTCCTTCAGATTTATTGGGTTTTGCGTGATGTAGAAGGTAAGAAAAAGTATATAATTTCAATTGCACTTTTAGTTGTAGGCGTTAATTTTCATATCCCTTCCATTATAGCAGCTATTTTATTCGCTCCGTATATTGTTAAAACTGTTCGGCGAAGAGTATTGGTGCTCATAGGTTTAGGAGTAATGATTATTATAGTACTGTTTAGTTATCTTGTTCCTTTGATATATATTGTCTTTCCACAATATATAAAATACTCAACAAGTTCTTATATGGAAAGTGATGGCTTTGGGCCATACTATATCGCATATGCCCTTTTGATATTAGCTTTGATTATATATGTGTTTACTCTTTCACCTGAACAAGAAGAGAATAAACCAGTTTATAGAATGACATATATTGCCATAATATCATTAGGCTTGTTACTTTTAAAAAATCAGGTAGTGCTTGCGCAAAGAACAGGATACTATTTTGATATTTTTATACCACTACTAATACCAGAAGTGGTAAACAGATTAGGTAGAACGAAAACGATTATATATTTTATGCTCATCATGTATGGTGTTCTTTGTTTTATAAGCACAGTTGATTCCGAAGCGAGAGGCTGTTATCCGTATTTGTTTTTCTGGCAGTAAAGAGATGACCGAAGAATCATACGGCTTGAAATCATTATATTACTAAGGATAATTCAAGATAGGAAAATCATTTATATAAAGTGAGGAAAGTTATAATGAAGATTGAGAAATTTATTAATGCAATTGGAGCTGATTTTTACACTGGAGTACCAGACTCACAGCTAAAAGCTCTTTGTAATTATTTGATGTCTACGTATGGAATTGATCCACAGCATCATATTATCGCTGCTAATGAAGGATCGTGCACAGGTCTGGCTGCGGGTTATCATCTTGCTACAGGGAAGGTTCCGGTTGTATATATGCAAAATTCAGGAGAAGGAAATATTATTAACCCTGTTGCGTCCTTGATGAATGATAATGTATATGGAATACCATGTGTTTTCATTATTGGATGGCGAGGAGAACCAGGTGTACATGATGAACCCCAACACATTTATCAAGGGCAGATCACTTTAAAACTGTTAGAAGACATGGATATCAAATCATATGTTGTCGGCAAAGAAACAACTCCCGAGGATATATGTGATATAATGAACATTTTTAAGGAAAAGTTGTCAGTTGGGAAACAAGTGGCCTTTGTTATTAAGAAAGGCGCATTAGAGTATGATGGAAAAATTAAGTATAAAAACGATTTTAGTATGAGCAGGGAAGAGATAATAAGACACATTACAAAAGTTACAGGAACTGACATGATAATCTCTACTACGGGGAAGGCGAGCCGGGAGCTTTTTGAGATTCGTGTTGCAAATGGACAACCTCATGGGACGGACTTCTTGACAGTTGGCTCTATGGGTCATAGTTCATCTATCGCACTAGGGGTTGCTATTCAGAAGCCTGAAAAGAAAATTTGGGTTATTGATGGCGATGGAGCTATGCTTATGCATATGGGAAGCATGGCTGTGATTGGATCACAAAAGCCGGCAAATATTACTCATATTGTTATAAACAACGGTGCGCACGAAACGGTAGGGGGGCAACCGACAGTCGCACGGGATATTGATATTGTTGGCTTGGCTAAGGCGTGTGGGTATCCACATGCAGTAAGTGTAGATAACTTCGAAGATTTGGACAAGGCTTTATTACTAGAGAAGGAAAGAAATGAGCTTGGGTTAATCGAAGTTAAATGTGGTATTGGTGCAAGAGCAGATTTGGGTAGACCTACAACAACAGCTAAAGAGAACAAAGAGAACTTCATGAAATTTCTTGGATTGTAATGTGTGAAAGCAACATTTTTTATAACAATCAGAAATTAGTTTAGGAGCTTGTTAAATAAGAACGGTTTTATTGGAGGAGGCAATTCGTATGAACGTAGCAATTATTATTGCCGGAGGTTCCGGTGCTAGAATGGGTCAGGACATTCCGAAGCAGTTTATCAATGTATATGATAAACCTATTCTTATATATACTTTGGAGGGTTTTCAGAAGCATTGAATATTCCGGGGCGCTGAAAGCGCCCGTCCGGTAAAATGGAAATCACCTGTCCGGCGACAGGAAATCATCTGTTCATCTAATACAAAGGCGGCGAAGCCGCCGGGAGGTCACGCAGACCTCCCGCCAAATGCATAGCCAGTCCTGTGTTACTCAGCTTCTTCCGGGCTGAGGCCATATACTTCACGCATGGATCTGTCATGATCAGGATCCAAAGCCTGGATCTTGATCTTGTAGGCATCATACTTGATGCGATCCATGATCGAATCGGCAAGAGGATTATCATCACTGCCAATGCGCTCATACCAACCTTCATCGAGGAACTGTGAGCATAATATGGTCGAAGATTTCTTCCTCCGCTTATGAATGACCTCGAAAACGATCTTGGCTTCATCATCGTTAAGAGGCGTGAGCAGCCATTCATCGATGATCAACAGCCGTGGATTCGTGTACTGCTTGATCGCCTTAACAAAGGCATCTGTGCCTACAAGAGGCATCAGTTCTATGAGCAGATCAGGGAGTCTGACGAATCTGACTTTGTAATAGTGCATACACGCTGCCAGACCAAAAGCACAGGCTAGATATGTCTTGCCGCTGCCGGCAGCTCCAATAATGAAAATATTGCGATATTCAGAGATGTACTCACAGGTGGAAAGCCGATCGATCAGATCCCGGTTGAGCTTACGGCCGGCTCCATAGTTGATGCCGGCTATTGTAGCATCCGGCTGCTCGAATTCAGCTTTCTTGATCAGTCGCTTCAGTCTGTTGTCCTTGCGCTTCGAGTATTCGATGTCCACAAGCATACTGAACCGATCCTCGAAGTTCACTTCGTTCATCTTAGGATCTTCCAGCTGGATCCTGAGTGCATCAGCCATAGCGGTGAGTTTCATCTCGATGAGTTTATCTATGGTCGCGTTAGTCAACATTGTTCTTACCTCCGTAGTATTTAGCTCCTCTGGTGAGACTGTAAGGATTCTTCTTAGAAGACTCTTGCTTTGAGTCATCAGCAGCAGAAAAATCTTCCGGCTTCATCGTAGTGAAAAGGTTTTTGATGCCTTTGTAGCTCGGAGAGGCAGTGAACTTAAGCGCTTTAGTGCATACAGCTTCAAGTTTCGCTTTTGAGTGTTTGTCTGCTAAACGCATGACGCCCATGCAAGAGCGATAGGTTTGCTGTTCGATCCTGCCTGAGGTAAGTATTGAGTTGATCACCTGATATGTATTAGGGCCGACCTCCTTTGCCCAGCGCCTGAAACGGTCACCATCCCACTCAAGATACTGCTGATGTTCCTTAGGCATATGTGCCTGAACAGTAGCGTATTGACCTGGACGACCGGTGAGACGTCTGTGTGAAGCGATACGTTCATTTTTATAAAATATTTCAACAGTCGTGTCTGTTAGCCGCACATCGACCCTTTCTCTGATATACTGAAAGGGCACTGAGTAGAACATCCTGTCTACTGAGATGTGATAATTGAACTGGACTGTAGCCTGTTTCCAGGTAGCCAGTTCGAATCGGGTAGCAGGCAGCGGCATCAGCAATGGCTTTTCTTCCCCAAGAAACAAGCTGATCCTGCTGCCTTCCTTTTTCTGGAAAGGATGAGAATTGAGCAGCTTCAACTTCTTCCTGATAGCTTGATTTAGCTCTTCAATGGAGAAGAACTGCTCGTTTCTGAGAGCCGCCGTGATCCACGTTGAGGCGTGATTTACGGAGCCTTCAGCATTAGGCTTATCTCTGGGTTTACGTATTCTGGCTGGAACTATAGCTGTGTTGTAATGTTCCGCCATTTCGCGGTAGACACGAATAAGTTTAGGTGAATACCAATCATATTCCCTGTGATCTACTGCAGTAGAGGCGTTGTCCGGTACAAGAGCTTTAGCAACACCGCCGAAATACTCATACATATGCACATGCGCTTTTATCCACGCGGGTTCACGCTGGTTGACGAACGCCTCAGCATATGTGTACTGGCTGTACGTCATTACACCGATGAAGATCCATGCTTTGGTGATTTCTCCGGTATCCGGATCAATGATCTGAGCCGGATCACCGGCCCAGTCGACCTCGACCTGCTCACCGGGTTTGCGAGGGATACGCATAGTAGCACGGCGTTTTTCTTCATCCTGCTGTATGTAGTGGCAGAACTGAGAATACATCAGAGGCTCATCTCCGGCCTGACGGCACTCCTCAAGATACTCTGTCCACAACAGTTTCTTAGTAACACCGTTGCGCTGCAACTCTTTACGGACATACTCGAAGTCTGGCATACGTCTTTCGGTCTGCACAGCTTCGTGGGGGAATAACTTCTTGCTCAGAGCGATGTCCGTCATGGATTCATCCAACGGCCAGGCCAGTTGCAGCTCTCTGGCTCGCTTCTGAACTTTAGAAACGGTCTTTTGCGAGACACCTGCGCTGCTGCAGATATCTCGCTGTGAAAATCCTAAGGCAGTAAGCCGAAGGATCTCGCGATACTTGGTCATAACTTCGACCTCCTTAAAATTGAATTTACACCATAGGTGCATGATTCAATTATATGAGGTCGATTTCCCGGCTGGAATGATGATTTCCATTCTGCCGGAATGGTGATTTCCTCACGCCGGACAGGTGCGGGAAACTACGCCGGAATACTCAGATAGGAATCGGATACAGAAGCATAGAAGTCTTCGATAGTTTGATCGGGATTGATGTATTTTGGTTTTCTGGGCATGCTCTTCTCCTTGCACATTTACTACAGCACTGGAGAGATAATAACCATCACAAAGCAACATAATTAGCCGAAAGAAAGGTGCGGATTAGTACCGCACCTTACCCTCTGCAACAGCCTTCAGATGCTCGCCATACGGAGATTTTCCATAGGCCTTTGCACTTTCCTGTATATGCCGGTCAGTTTGAACACGCTGCACGGCGAATTTGAGCAACCTTGCCGCTAACCTTGCCGCTCTGCTGAGCAGTCCGGCAACCATCCTCATATAATAATATTGGCACACATAAGTGTGACTATTATTCATAGGAGGACGGTAATTATGGTAAATTATCGCGACATCCTGAGACTGAAAAGTCTCGGATACAGTAACACCGACATCGCGGCAAACGTCCATAACGCGCGCAACACTGTTTCACAAGTGCTGAGTCTCGCGGATGCACTCCAGATCAGCTGGCCGTTAGGCGACGATGTCACTGATGCCGATCTTCAGTTATTGCTCTATCCGAACAGAAAGAAGCATGAAGAAGACCGACTCATCCCGGATTATCCGAAGATCCACAAAGAACTGGCGCATAAAGGCGTGACCTTGACGCTACTGTGGACAGAGTACTGTGCGCAAGCCCATGCCGCAGGCAAGAAGCCGTACATGAGTACCCAGTTTGGTGACCTCTACCGCAAATGGGCCAGGATCACAAAGGCGACCATGAGGATCACCCGCAAGCCGGGTGACATGATGGAAGTCGACTGGGCCGGTTCGACCATTAACATCTATGATCCTGCTACAGGATCGGCAACACCTGCATATCTGTTCGTGTCAGTACTTTCGTGCAGCCTGTATGTGTATGCGGAAGTCTGCCCGAACATGCGGGAAGAATCTTTCATCAACTGCCATATACACGCATATGAGTATTATGGCGGCGTGACCAGACTCCTCATACCGGACAATCTCAAGACCGGAGTTACTAAGAACACAAGGTTCGAGACTGTCATCCCAAGAGCATATCGCGAGATGTCTGATCATTATGGTACGGCGATCGTACCGGCCAGGCCTAAAGAACCTGATGACAAACCGAATGCTGAAGGCTCGGTCAAATATGCAACAACGTGGATATTGGCCGCTCTTCGTAACGAGCGCTTTTTCTCCATCGAGGAAGCCCGCAGGGCAGTTGCCGAAAAACTGGAAGAGCTGAATGAGCGTCCATTCCAGAAACGAGTAGGCAATCGCCGCCTGGCTTATGAGAATGAAGAAAGAGAATTCATGCAGCCGCTTCCAGTTGTTCCGTATGAGCCTGCAGTCTGGTCCACTGTCAAGGTTCAGAGAGATTATCTCATAACTGACAGCCTGAATAAATACACTGTTCCTTTCGATCTGATCGGGGAACATGTGGATGTCCGTACAACCAGTGATTCAGTGGAAGTTTTCTTCCATGGAACTCGTGTCGCGACACATGTACGCCGTAAGAAGGCGCAGCGTGACCCGATCAGAGTCACAGAACATATGCCGCCGGAACACCAGAAGTATCTGGCTTATGCCTCAGACGAATTCCTCCTTTGGGCTAATGGAGTCGGTCCTTTCACCACAAAGGTGATCGACTACTTCCTGACCTCGGATAAGGAGCCTGAGCAAGGTTACAAATACTGTGTCAGCCTTATGAAAGCGGCCGACCGTTACAGCAATACACGTGTCGAAAAGGCTTGCGAACGTCTTCTTTCGTTCACTACTCAACCATCCTACAGAAGCATACTGACGATCCTGCGTAATGGTCAGGATCAGCTGCCATTGGACAAGCCTTCAGAAGAGAAGGCTGTTTCCGAGACCCGCAGCCGCGGAATAACCCGTGGCGTTGCTTCGTTCAGAAAGGATGGTGACAAGTAATGATCGATCGCTCAACCATAGATACACTCAAGGCCATGCGCTGCACTGCCATGGCAACTGAATTTGAGAACCAGCTCAACACTCCGAAGAATTATTCGGAGCTCGGATTTGAGGAACGCTTCGCTCTGATCGTTGATGCCGAATGGAACCGGCGCCAACAGAACAAAATGAAGAAGCTCATCAAACAGGCGACATTCGCTCTATCTTCTGCCAGTATTGAAGACATTGAGTATCTTCCTGACAGAAAGCTGGATAAAGGGCAGTTTCATAGGTTTGCAACCTGTAAGTACATAGATGAGAACCATCACATCATACTGAAGGGTGCAACCGGTTCCGGCAAGACATATCTTGCATGTGCGCTTGGAAATGCTGCCTGCCGCAAGTTCAAAACCGTAAAGTATATCCGCATGCCGGAACTCCTTGACGAACTCAATGTCGCGAAGGCTACCGGTATGTTTGCTAAAACCATCAAGAACTACCAGAAGGTCGATCTGCTCATAATAGATGAGTGGCTGATCCGTGTACTGTCACCGCAGGAGACTTACAACCTCCTCGAAATCGTAGAGGCCAGAGTCAACAGTTCCAAAGGCTCTATGATCCTCTGTACTCAGTACAACAACGAGGAGTGGTATTCACGCATAGATCCTGAACTGGCTGAAGGCAGTCCGATCTCCGAAGCGATCATGGACAGGATCATCTACAATGCCTACGACATCCTGATCGAAGGTCGCGAATCCATGCGTAAACGTCATGGTCTCGTGTCCTCGAAGGAAGGAGGCGGCAATGATTAAGTTCTGTCCGTTTGATGAACGTTTTCGCTGCGGTATCTGGATCGACAACGAGGTGCTGAGATTCGCTGAGGAAGAAAGTGCAGAACTGTTCCGCTCAAACTGGAACGAGATAGTCTTTCTTCTCGACAGGGTTCGTATCCTCGAGGATTACATCATATCCATCGGAGGAACTGTGCCTCCGGCTTATCCGGATAATAACGAGTGACCTATATCTTGTTTCCCCGGGAAGGCTCCGGCCTTCCTGGGGATGGGAAAATTCTGCTTACCGTAGGGAGAAAAAACTCCTTACCGCATTTTGCCGCTGTGCTCAACAATCCGAGATTATTGATCAGTTTTACCGTCACGGGTGCTCAATTCTAGCGTGGCAGCTGATCATGAACGACCGGCGGATTGCTCAGCGCACCGGTAAGCTTGCTCAAAACGAGCGGCAAGCCTGCTTAAAAAGACCGTGCACTGCGCTCAAACCGAGCGGTATATACACTTTCCATCAGTTTTTCTTTATCGATGAAACCGTTGATGTATGCGATTTCTTCTGGAGCGGAGATCACGATGCCCTGATATTTTTTACTCATCCAAGTACTCCGAAATGGTTTGATAGAGGTCACACAGCCTACCGTCATTGAGGCCATCATAATCGTGTGCTTGATTGAAGTCAAACGTCTTATGAAACAGATCTAAATAGCCAACGTAGACAGGTATATCATAATCTTCAAACTGATCACCTGTAATATCGATTATCAGGCCACCTTGTAGATCCTCATATTCATATCTTGTAATGTCCATTTCCTGATCTACATGTTCAGCCCCATAACCAGCAACGATATCTCGCAGTTCTTCAGGCCACGAGAAAAATTTTGGAGTTGGCCGCTTCACTCTCTTGTCCTTTACAACAAGCCATGCATGACTCCAATCATCGCGTTGTGCCGAATACCAGATAGTCTCAACACCTTTACGTCTCAAATACTCCGAAAGCAGATAGCATGTGTCACCACAACTCCCTGTCGGGAAGTCATCAAAGCCAATATCATTAACAAAAAGCCTATCTTTGTGAGCAGCTTCAATTGCTGATCTATATTTTATTGCTAATTGTCTAATCTTTGAATCTGTCATCTCATTATCTCTTTTCCAACCCCAGCTGTGTTCCAATCAGCTCAGCCAATGGATGGTCGATTCTCTTTCCTTCGCATAATGCAGCATACAGTCGGGCAATCTCATATTTGTTGTCTGTTGTTTCAACAAAATCCAGAATCTTCTGCTTTTTATCTATGTATTTGGCATCTGTTGCACGAATACACGAATCATCCCCACGGAATCTGGATCTCTTTGCATCTTGAACCCGCTCGTATTTCTTCCAAACATTTTTGAGCGTTCTATCATTACTGTTTTGTATTGCCCTTCCAACAGCTTCATAATAGATTTCTGGATTTAGACAATCCTCTATTTCGGTCTGATCATAAGCGCCACCCGAGGCAGGGTTCAAAAGATTTATTACGCCTTTGACGATCTGAAGCCTGCGCAACAAGATGTTGTTCCCGCTCTTATTCGCCATCGCCTGTTCACTGACAGGAACCCGTTGGAAATCTGTATCAATCAAAAAAAGTATATCAGCTTTTGCATCTTCAGCTTTTTCAGTCATGAAACCATATAGAATCTGATAGAGCTTTATGACATTTCCGCAGCCTCCGAGCGGAATAATGTGGAAATCCTTATATTCCTTCAACATTGTCTCAAGGTAGAGCTTATCGTCACTTCCCTCGCAGATAATCCATTTGTAACCACCAACCCGGCGCATATATGAAATCAGGCTTGACGCCAAGTCAAACATGCTCTTCAGATCAACATCATCGGGATACGCGCCGCGCTTTTCCATCAAACTGTACAGATTGAAACTGGTAATCTTTGTCTGATTGTCTTTCAGCTCCAAATAGTGCATGTTACCGTTCTGAGCAATTGGTAAATACCCATACCAATGCGTTGTGATAATCACCTGTACACCGCGTTTAGACAGTTCTTCTAACCTCGAGAACTGATCAAAACAGTTTGAGATATGCATCGATATTTCTGGTTCGTCAATTGCCAAAACTATATTTTTCTCTGTTTTCCTATCGCGGTTTGCCATCAATGTGGAATAAGCCACATCAATAATAGCACGCCTCTGTTCTCCTGAACTCAACAAATCCACTCGACGATTATTGACCTTCAAGGTTCTCAATGGGAAGAACGCTTCAATAACCTTGGCTCGAATATCCTTAGCTGTCAGGCTTTTCTTGTTTCCACTTTCTGGTGCAAAACTGTAATCAGAATCAATTCCAGAGATAATATCATTGACGTCCTTGATGAACGAATCTAAGTTTTTGTTAATTTGATTTACAATGGATCCGCCTTCCTGCTTCTGCCTCAGTATTTTTTCAATCTCTTGCAGAATATCCTTGTTGAGAAGCCGCTGCATCGTGCTGTTCTGAAGTTGAAGCAATTCCGCTGGGGACTCTTCAACCGGAATATACAAATAACTGTACAGGCCAAAAATACTATCTTTGAGTTCATTGGCCCGGCTCAGTTGTTCTTCCTCTGTCTCACCCAGTAGGTTCAAAATATTCTTATTGAAAGACGCAAAGAATGCTCCTTGGGTATCATACTGGGTCCCCACCATCACAAAGTAGTGGCTCTTTGAAAACATTGGCTTCAATGAGTTCTTATAGTCTATAAAGCTCTTTAAAGCCGCTGTAGTGCTTACATTTGCATTCTTATCCGGTTCATCGCTCCAAAAGAAATTACTGACGGCTTCGACATTTGCCTTTACCTTTCCAGTAATCTGAGCTTTTGGAATAAGAAAGACAGGGCATATATATGAGTCGGTTTTCTTTACTCCCTGAGTAACATTCCACTGTCTATGATTACAAAATGCTTCATTAAGAGCTTCAAGAATCGCGCTCTTTCCCACGCCGTTATTACCGATGTATATGCTGAACATGTGATCTGGGCAATCCATCAGTGGGATAAAGCGTTGATTCTCATAATTCTTATAATGGCGAAGAAGCAATCCAGTTATCATCTATCTTTTCCTTTGTTTTTCTCTATAGACTTGATATCGTTATTATATCAGGCGAATATGAAGGATGTGTAAACTCACAGATCACTATACAGATCCGCTTTATACTCCCCATCCTCTATCAGTTTCCGGAACGCCGCTTCCACAGTCGGCTTGTCCTCTTTGTATGTAACGCCGAACCAGTGGTCATTCGTAGGCAGTACCGTGAACTCCGTTCCCTCTTTCAGCATTCCATCAGCAATGATCGGGAGGAGGTATTCGTCCTTTTCGATATTGGGTGTGGTTGTGAGAAACTCCGGGAATCCAGTTTTCAACACATCAAGAAACTCCGCCGGGTAACACCAGAAGTTCATGGAAACAAGGCTCTCCACATCAATGGCCTTACCATCCGCTTCCGCACCACCTGCCGTCTTCACGATGTTCTTCGTTTCTGTGATGCCCACAAGCCTTCCCTGATTAACAGAACATATTCCTCTTGTCACGCCGCCGTTATCGGACAGTGTGTTTTTCAGAATATAGCCGATGAGGGCGTAGCTTTCGGGATGGGCAGAAATGAAATGAGCGGCAATGGAAAACCCGTTCTTCCCGTAGTAATCATCCGCGTTGATCACAGCGAATGGGGAGTCTATATGCTCTGCAGCACAAAGAACAGCATGTCCGGTTCCCCAGGGCTTCTCTCTTCCCTCGACCTTAACCGGCACATCGGTTATTTCCTGATAAGCATAGGCAATTTCCACACCCAGCGGCTTGCAGAGCTTCTCAATCCTATCGCCGATCACAACTCGGAAGTCTGCCTCTATATCAGGTCGAATGATGAAGACAATCTTATTAAATCCTGCAGCTATTGCATCGTGGATGCTGTAATCGATGATAAGATGGCCGTGGTCATCAACAGGTGCTAGTTGTTTTACTCCGCCGCCAAACCGGGAACCAATGCCCGCTGCGAGGATTACAAGGGTTTTGTGGGTCATGGTGTTCTCTCCATAAGTCAGTTCTAAGCTCTGTGAGTTGTAAGTTTTACAATGGATTTCTCTATCCAAAGAAGGATTATTGCGATAGGAATATCAATCGCAAGTAAGATGCAATAATTCAGTATTGAGTAGTGTAATCCATAGACTACCGGCTGCAACAATTTGTAGATCAACAAACTGTGTGTTAACCACATATATGTACTTTGGTTTCCGAGAAAACTCAGTATTTTCCCGGTTCTCTTTCCCATTCTTACGTGGCAAAAAGCACAAACTATTCCGGGAATGACTAAAGGAAGATAAAACGATTCTGGAATATTGGTAAACTCAAATACCCAGCCAACTAGAAGAAATGGCCATAGCTTTTTTATCTTTTCATCCAATTTCTCAAAGAGATGTCCCTTTGCAAAAACGAATCCAGAAATATAAATCGGCTGTTTAATAAGGAAGGTATATACTTGATTTAGAATAGTATTACCATTTGTTACAGTTGGAACGACCACCTTTAATCCGTAACCAACACACATCAGGAAAAGCGAAACTATTATGACAGGTCTAATATCCTTCTTCCAGCCGCCTAATTTATAAATGATAAATGAAACAGTTTCAAGTTCAATATATAAGCTAAAGAACCACCACTCTCCACAGTATGAATAGAAAAAACCCGAGTAGTTTTTCAAGCACTCAACAAAATTAAACTCTATTGCGCCCGAAGCGATGCAAATAGGAACAAAGACTACAAAAACAAGCCAGTATTTTGTATAAAGTTTTTTGATTACCGGCCAAACTCGAATCGACTTTTTTTCTTCCAAGTTAACACCGTAAGCATACCCTGCCATAAAAATAAACAGCGGCACACATACACTACATATCTTCAAAATAAACTTTATGGGCCAGAGATTATCTCCTGTAAAAACCGAAAGGTAATAAATACCACTATGTAGTTTGTCGTCATGGCAATACAAATGGATCCAAAACATGAATAGAATTGCAATCCCCTTGAGTTGCTTGCTCTTTTCTTTATCGAATGGAACCATCGTCATATACCTCGAAAACTTTATGTTAGCTTCTTCCCTACTATTGGAATCATCTTAACAAATGAATAGATCGCTCTGTTTTTCCCAATTATCTTTCGCGTCCGAATCAACATCCGTTTCTTCTCATTTGCGTGGGTCAAGGCATAAGCAATGCCCTTGTCCCTGGCTAACGAATGAAACCTATATGAAAAACGACTCTGAGGGGTGGGATGCCTCAACTGGTTGTTTCCTTCTATCGCCTCTTCTACTGTACGTTCCCAATACATACAGGCATCTTTGACTTCATCCCAAATAATCTGTCCTAAATCAGTATTGATTAATACAGCATTAATTCCTTCGGATGTATCTCCATCGAATGGCACTTTATTCCCTAATCCCCAGAAATCACATAATGTAATGTCTCCGCATCTCTCTGAACAAGCATAAGAGCATGAATAACAATTCTCTCTGTAAATGTATCCTTCCAAAAAACCATTATAATAGAGGCTATTCTTCAACCCGAAGTCTCCCATTAGGTCTCCAGTGTGATCGTAAACCTTAAGAGAGAAATGGTTCCCTTCCCGGAAGGAAAGAAATCCAACATCTTCGATTTTAATGCCTTCCATAGTCAAATAACGCTGAAAGGTATCTTGAGTTGGTACTCCATGACATACTATATCAATTGAAACAAGTGATTCATATTTTTTTCCTAAATAGCTTCGAAGTCCGGCAACTTGACATGGAGTTCCAAAGAATACTACCCGCTTACCATCTGACAAATCATTTTTGACAAGTTTATATGCATCGTTGACATATGACTGAATATACTTTGAGCCATATAAAGCCTCAATTTCATCATTTCGCGTCATTCGTTGAACAACAACTGAATATGTCTCATTAAATATGGAGCCGTATACGATACCGCCCTCTCGGACGGTTCTTTCAGCTATCAATCCAGCGACGCCTCCTGAAGCCGCCTTCATTCTTTTAGTATAATCTTTTTGATATGCAGCATAACACTTAGTAGGTCGAACACATTCGATTTTACTATTAACCGGGCAATGTTTCGTGCAAGCATGGCACTTTATGCATATGGCCTCATCAATAACAGGCTTTACTTGCCCATACTCATCCGGACGCATTGAAATACAGTTCTTCGGACAAATATTGTAACAAGCAAAACAACCCGTACACTTTTTTAAATCACAAACTTGCATTTATCTTAACCTCTTTTACGAGATATGCGGCTCTTTATTGCAGGGATGGCCTTTCGTAATAATTCTTGGTTGGTAAAATAAGTGAACCCCATAACAAGAACCATATTAACGATAGATGTCAACAATGTATTCTGAAGGAAAAGGAAGACTACAGCAACGCTAAAGATTGTTGAGCCAATGCAGAACTTCATATCTCCATCAAAAGCCATATACTCATTCAACTTAATTCTTCGATATACACAAATGACAAAGTTAGCTACAAATGTAGAAACGGCAGCGGCGTATAAGCCAAAGTTCTTTATCATCAGCAGATTTACAACAATATTGATAATTGCGGCTACGATTGTTGTAGTGCCCATAATCTTAGTTTTCATGTAGGCAGAGAAAATTCCCCCATAAAAACCTGAGATATTGGAAAAATATACTCCGAATATGAGAATGACCGTGTATATATAACCATCATAAAATTTTTCATTAACAAAAATTCTAAACAAAAATGGCATAGCGGCTGTGACAAAGAGGGAGAAAGAAAACAGCAAGTGTTTCAAATTCTTATACATGCTGTTGTAAAACTTCGCAATTTCCTCTTGTGTGCCATGTAGAACTCTTGCTGCAGATTCTTTCCAAGCAGTAAGGAAAAATCCATATACAGTATCTATCAGCGACGGGAACTTATTTGAAACCGAGTATATTCCATTAGCAGATGGATCAAGCACGTTGAATACGATTAGCCTGTCAGAGAAGTTGATAATCGTCCACGAAATACTATTGGGGATCAGTGGGATCGAATAAGTAAGCATTCTCTTAATCATTGGCTTAGAAAGCTCGTTATAATGTACTAACTTCCAAATCTTAATTCTTATCAGAAAGACGACACTCACAAGCAAATGGGCAACCACAAATCCGCTAAACAAACCCAACAAGCCCATTTTAAGCACTACAATAAAAAAGATGTTGAATATTACTGTTGCAAAGGAGATAATAAAATTATATAGGGCATATTGCCCCATTTCTCCTATTCCTCGAAGGATTGCGCTGACACAAGTACCCGGAATCAAAGCATAGATATAAAACAAAATATATAAAACTAGGGTGTTTTTTGTAAAAGCAAATACCCCTAACATGATAACGGTAAGTGCAGCAAGATTAGTGCAGATTATAATGATGGAATTTGAAATAACTTTGCTGCGATCTTCTTCTTCTGCGTCAATAAGGAATCGAAACATTGACTCCTGCATTAACATAGTGACAAAAGGAGCAAGCATTGTTGCGAAACTTACAATGTAATCATAGCTTCCATATTCACTCGTCGATAAATAGCTCGTATAAATAGGAAGCAGTAAAAAAGCGATAACTTTTGAACTGAATCCTCCTATCGCAATTATAGCCGAGTTCTTTAATAATCGCTTTTGCTCACCCATACATGCACTTCTTTCTGGTCGTTGCACTATCAATGATCCAGCGCGTTGATCAAATAGTCCATAGACTCTTTTCTTTTTTGCAAAATCAGAGTTTCATCGAAATTGATAGGTTGATCTATTATAGAACCTGTAATTTCCCCATGTGAAAGATACCTATCTTCCAAATGTATATTCTCAAGTAATTCGTTAATTCTAACATCTACAAATAGGTTTCCATCTACGACAGGCTTCAATGCGAAAAACCTCTTACGGTAAATCACAGAAAATGCTGTTCCATGAAAGGAGTTTGTTAACACTAGATCCGCATTCTTAATAAGTGATAAAAAATCTCCTGGTGCAGAATGTTTGGTTAACTTAAAGCTTGATTTAACAACTGAAAAGGTCTTATTGGAGGAGAATATCACAATAACTTGCAGTTTGGTCATTTTTGATATAAGCTCCACCATTTTAACCACTTGAGGATTATAATCGATTGAATAGAAAAAAATATAAGGCTCGTCAGGCTTATACTCAGACTCAAACTGTAGATAATCCTCTTGGTCAAGCAACAAAGTGGGATCAAGAACAACCTTTGCGTCTCTCCCTGTTAGCTGCTTAATAAGCTCTTTTCCGTTTCTCTCCCTAACCGAGAGGTGCGAAAATGAACGAATAGCGTCCCCTACGAGGGTTGGATTTGAGTAATCATCTACTATCGCCTTCTTTGAGCTTGGAGCATAAGCTATCTTTTTCCCAGAATAAGTTGGAGCAAAATATTCCATACTAAAATCAAACGAATGTGGATTCCAGATTTGATCGCTTCCACATACGATGATATCGTATTTCTCCAGTTCTTTTTCTATAACCTTTTCATCAGTAATCGAACTAATTCCGCCATCAAGAAATCCCTGTTGAAACGACTCGAATCCTCTTTTTCTATCCTTGAGCAATGTTCTGTACAAAAAGGCTCTAAAGTTCTTTACAATATTCTTAATGGAAGTTGGCTTTAAATACACCGAGTAAAATTCTTTTTGCACCGCAGGTTGATAATCTATCACTTTGCAATCATACCCTTCAATACCATTAATATAGTATTTGAGAGCACACGCTTGTAGCGCAGAGCCATAGTTATCGGATCTGTGAAAAGTCAAAATACCAACCTTCATTTACGCAAACCTCTTACTTTATTGGTCAATCTTTTTATTTGGTATTGGGCCGAGAATTGCCCCTCCATTAAATAATGTCTTTTAACCTCTTGTAATTGAGTTGTTACCACACCTGGGGCAACAACATAAAAATCACCTTCAATATTAGGTTCTATTTGTAGCTTACGTTTTTGAAAATGTGCATATAATATCTCATGTTCATAAGATTCTTGAAGGCTACAAACAAACAAGGTGCCATCCTTCCAGTGAAAATACAGATCATGTCGATTTGCTGTGTCTTCTCTTTCTCTAACCTTAAAGTATCCTGTCCTGAAGCCTATATCTGCAAAGTCATAATTATCATATGACTGGATATTATTCTCTTGAAATATAAAGGAGATCCCTCCCCCAACATGTCCCCCCCACTCATCGAAGCAACAGGACTTCGGCGAAGAGAAAACATTTTTCCAATACTGGTATTTTTTCGTAGAAAGTGTCCGATATCGAGCATTAAGTTCGTGCTCATTTCTATAAAGGCAGCAATGCCCGTGAGTGTATACACGATCATATGCAGAAAGAAGATCGTCAGTAATAAAAGTCTCTATATCCCCCCATATTAGGTCAATATCACAATGCCCCCAAAAAGTGTATTCTGTCAGATACCTTGAAAACAATTCACCATAAGCGGGTCTATAATCACATAATTTATATGCAGACTCAAGTGAAATTGGAAAATCATAATGGCTCTGAAATTGATCCTTCAATTGTCGTAAATCAATATAATTTACTTTCACATTTGGAGGATAATCGAACCAAGAATGATCATCAGTGAATATTAGAAAATCGACATTTGGATTTTTTGCACATGTTTTTAGCCAAAGTTGAAAGTAGTTGGGAAACTTTCCAATCCACGGAATTACAAAACCTATCTTGTTATGCATCTGCATCATATTCTCCAATTTTCTCTGTTGCTCTTTTACTTCCTGAATTCAATCCGTAAATTTTCATCGTTGCAGCTATAAGACACAGTGCTAAGCCGGCTCCTCTGGAAATGTAGGATACAGATACCATGTCGTGGACATACATAAACAGTATCAGAGACAGCATCGCAGCACATAGCGCATCGTCTCTTCTTTTCCACAAACTCACAGTTGATTTAATATAATAAGCGTAAAACAATACAACAGGGATAATCCCGCCCGAAACCCATAATTCAAGATAATTGATATGGCTCCACGTACCAAAACTGCCCGAAAGACTTCTAAATGTGTTCAATCCATTTCCCAATAGTGGTTTCTGTCTAATTGCATTTAATGCCGTCATTATCATGATTGATCTGGTTCTTGCAGATGACTCAACATAATTACCTGTTTGGAGTCCTTGAAATAATCCTTCAAAACGATAACCAATTACACTATACAAAAAGCCATTATTTAAAAGAACAAATATAATTAATGATAAAGATACTGCCGCGATAATAATACGTAATGCTCTTTTTCCAGAATTACCTTTTTTCATTATTACATATGGATAAAGGATCAAAGAAAATAGCACAAAAATCAGTGATTTTCTCGCTCCGGAAAGAACGATAAATATCGTGAAGAAGAATTTTAATATCTTACATAATTTTTTCTTTTTACCAATAAGGTCAAAATATGATAAACAAATCGTTGCTAACCCTGCAAGCCAGGGGATATCGTTATGGCTATAACCTCCACCTATATTAAATGGACGAGATACATATGTTCCAATCTCGCCAGATAGTAAGCGACTTCTATCAACTATCATAATATATAAACATGCGAATAAGGCAGTAATAACAATCGACTTCATCGCAAGTTCTACATCATGTTTTGTATTAAGTATTCTCAATATAACTACAATAGCACCAAGGTTGACAAACATAGTAATTAAATAATCATAGGACAATGATCGATTTGAAGTTAGCCCAAATAAAGTATGAAACGTGAAATAAAGAACAATCAGCCCCTGAAGAGTCAAATAATCTGACTTGACTAAAATTCTCCCTTTATACAAAATCAAAGTCATACCAAACATCATAACAAGTGCCGCCTGATATACAAACGTATAATCCCAGACAAATACTGTGAAAATATATATAAACAAGAAATATATCAGGCTGCTTCTATTGAGTTTGAATTTATAGTCGTTCAAGTTTCTGCACCTCAACCGTTCCCTTCCTATTTTCGCTTCAAATAGCATATATAACCAACAGGAAGCATTATCACAATGAATAATCGCTTTCCAAAAGACTTCCCTAGATGAATAATTTCATGAATAGATTTATGTAAGAAGAATCCATCCATTGATATGCCAGCAGCTGCTTTAAAAAAACTTTTTGGATCATATCTGAAATAGTCTAAATTATCATTTATAATATGCGTCCATAAGTAGATGTTTTCAGGAGCCCGATCGTATTTTGCTCCACGCCCCATAAGAGATGTTGATGTATCCTGTGTATACCCTCTAATTGGATCATCGATAAATAATGTCAAATACTTGCGTGATGCCAAGTCCTGCCATATTCCTTCTGGATAAAAGCGAAGTCCACCACCTGCTTTTCCTCCACGAATATCAGGGTTTGGATATTCCTTAAGGACTGCAGTTCTGGCCATAGACCACATCTCATCTTGTATCTTATGCTTATACTTTGCATCCAAGTACGAACATGACATTTTCCCTCCCGGAATGCTCTTTCCGATTGCTGTCATTGTGCTCGGATCATAGCAACGGGCCTTTACGGACATATAATTATTACGATCTGATGGCTGAATACTGTTCCAAGCATTAATAAATGTGGAAAGTGCATTAGGCAACATTTCATCATCAGAGTCTATATTTACAATATATTTACCTCTTGCGTGTTTATGAGCCAGATTTGTTGCGATGTGTTTTCCATTATTTTCTTGATACATATAAACAATATCGAAATCTGCCTCATTTGCCCATTTTTTTACAATTGCCGCTGTATTGTCTGTTGATCCATCGTCCACCACTATCCATTCAAAGGAATGAAAATCCTGCCTTTTTAGGCTATCATAAACATTTGGCAATGTATGTGACCTATTATAGGTACATGTTACAATCGTAACCAAAACCTCTGAATCCGGCATTGTTAAACTCCTAAATACTCTCCAAAATCGATATCACGCAACTGATGACGATTTCTTTTGCTTTCTGGCGGAAGTTTCATATAATCACCATAAAAGTATGTCAAATACTCTATCCTATCTTTATAAGAATAAAATTGCTCCGTCTCAAATTCCACTAACTCTAAATTGTCAACCCATTCTCTTCTAATTGATTCTTTCTTATAATCATATGAACCATCAGTAACTACTTGCTTTGTTATTGTATTGTTATATTTTTGTTGGATTTCCTTATAGTAGCTTTTGATCACGTCATATCGGAAAAAACAGGAAATGAATCTAAAAGCTAAATATTTTAACTTCTGCTTCAACGACTCTTCCTTCATGTTTGTTCCCATGCCTTTTTTTATCCACAACATTCTTTTACAGAAATAATATTTTTTCGCTTGTTTCTCTTTGCTCTTTGCATCATCTGGGACATTATCAAACGGAAAGATGTCTACAAATAGCCCATTTTCAAGTAAGTTGCTATTTTCAGAAAATCCTTCTACAAAATGTGTTCCTTTCAGCCTAACCTTCCCAAAGGAAAAGGGATAATTCGGATCTGTATCCCACGTTTGTAAAAAAAATTCAGATCCTAGATCTTTAGAGCATGCGTCAACAAATTTATCATAGTCTTCCCTAAGCATTCCAATATCCATATCGTCATCCCAAGGAATAAATCCACCATGACGTACTGCCCCTAGTAATGTACCTGCCGTTAGAAAATACTTGATTCCATGTAATTCACATATTCTTTTAATCTCAACAGCAATTTTTAACTCAAGTTTGTGTATGAGATCAAGTTGTTCATTTGCTTCCATGGCGTCCATCCTTCATGCTCATCCCGTTTATTTAACTATTTAAGATTTCGGGTCAGTGTCTATTTCCTCATGACTTGTCCTACTTTCTCCGTCTACTTCAGCGGCATCGTAGAGATCCTTTTTTATTTGACTACTACTGATCTCTGGCGTGCGTGGCAAATACACTACTTCAACACCTTCCTCTTTCAGGAAGTCAAACTTTCCTTTCCAGTCATCACCCATGACAAACGTATCTATATGATATTCGTGCATATCGGAACGCTTCTGCTGCCAGTTCTCCTCTGGAATTACTAGATCCACATAACGGATAGACTCAAGCAACTGCTTTCTTTGCTCATAAGTAAAATATGTCTTTTTATGTTTTTCATTCCAGTTAAATTCATCTGAGGAAAGGACTACTATAAGATAATCTCCAAGGGCTTTCGCTCTTCTCAGAAGGTTGATATGTCCATAATGAAGAAGATCGTATGTACCGTATGTAATAACTCTTTTCATTCCTGATTCACTCCTGTTCTGCAATAATGCATGTTCATAATTGATTGTCGTACTAATCTCAGATCGTTTGTCTCGATGCATCAAGTCAACAACTGTGGACTTTGGATTTGCACCATTATTTATGATTTCATTTACCGCCTCTGTGATTGGCATTGAAACTTTATATTTTTCAGCAAGCTGAAGTGTTGCAGGAAGCGCATTAATCCCTTCTACAACCATCCCAATTTGCTTCACGGCCTCGTATGGCTTCATGCCCTGACCAATCAAATAACCGCATCGGTTGTTTCTGCTGTGCTGACTGGTAGCAGTAACAATCAAGTCACCCATACCAGCTAACCCCGAAAACGTCTGCTCATAACACCCCATGGCTTTACCAAGACGTGCAATTTCGGCCATACCGCGAGTTATCAATGCTGCCTTCGTGTTGTCTCCACAGCCAAGTCCTGAAGCAATACCAGCAGCCAATGCTATAACATTTTTTACAGCGCCACAAAGCTCTACACCCTGTACATCTGGATTCGTATACACGCGAAGGCAGGAATTCATGAAGATATCCTGAACCTTGATTGCAACTTCCATGTTTTCACAGGCCGAAACAATTGTGGTAGGAACGTCTTTTGCAACCTCCTCTGCATGTGTAGGACCAGAGAGAGCAACCAGAGAACAGTTCTTTCCTACCTTATCAAGTTCGTCTCTGATTACCTGTGTCATTGTGTATAACGTATCCGGTTCGATTCCCTTTGCTACATTAACAATAACCTGTCCGATTGGGATATACGGTGCGGCAGTTCGTATAGTCGACCGTACAAATACTGAAGGAACAGCAAAAAGGAGAATTTCCTTACCCGTGCAAACCTCCTCTACGGAAGCTGTGAATTTCGTCCCTATTGGAATCTCCATGTCCGGAAGATTCTTCTGTCTTCTTGTAGAAGATAGGTTTTCTATCTCCTTTGGGATGGCCGACCACACCGTTACATCATGTCCACAGTTGGTAAGCATTCTTGCCAGAGCCATTCCCCATGTGCCAGCGCCTAATATACCTATCGTAGTTTTCCTAAACAAATTAACCTTTATCCCTTCATCTGCTGCGCAATGTCAGCATCCACAATCTCTTCACCGGTGCGACCGACTAACTGTGCTTTACTTGCTTCACTTAGTCCGTTGTTAATCACCGCATTCAGATCGCACGTGCTACATCTATCCAACTGCTCTTTTGTAACCTTACCATCCCTATAATCACAGCAGATCTTGTTCTCATACATTGAATACGGCTTCTTCATGAAAACACTCTTAACTTTATGAGTAAACACCCACCAGCCCGGTTTCCAGATATACTTATGCATAGCAGGAGACACAGATCCAATCATCCAGCACTGGCGGTCACAATGACGAACCTTTGCTCTTACCTTCTCAGCTTCAGGGCTGTTCCAGAGTTCGTCCCAAGTCTGAGTATTTAGGTTGCCCATAACCTCTTTGTCTTTCGTCCCGTTGCAGGGCATAACATCGCCATAGGGATCAATAAAGAAAGTGTCAAAACTCATATCACATGGAAGCAGTCGCGGCTGACCATAGATATAATTGATCAGTCCATGGTTGAAATACGCACGGAACCATTTCTTCGGAGACTTAGATTTCAGCAGCTTATTAATAAGTGCTTCAAAGTTCTGCGCCACCATCGGACGGTCGTGGATGATGTTCTTGGCCTCCACAAAGTAGAAGCTGTTATGCAGGGATGCCGTAGCAAACTCCATACCCATCTCATCAGAGATATCATAAAGCGGCACGAGATCAGGAGCATTCTTATCCTGGACTGTCATGCCAAATCCGACGTCCTTCATGCCCATCTCGCGCAACGTCTTCAGAGTCTGATAGCCGCGCTGATAGCCGTTCTCTAAGCCTCTGATCTCGTTATTTGTTTTCTCAAGGCCCTCAATGGAAATACGAATACCGATCTGTGGGAATTCTTTTGCAAGAGCTACAATACGATCAGTAAAGAAGCCGTTTGTGCTGATAACAATACGATCTGACTTCTTGTACAGCTCTCGAACGATGTCCGGAAGATCAGTTCGAATAAAGGGCTCGCCGCCGGTAATGTTTGTGAAGTACATCTTTGGCAGTTTGCGGATCGTTTCTATGCTGATTTCTTCTTCAGGCTTCGACGGAGCTTTATAGCGATTGCACATAGAACAACGTGCGTTGCACCGGTATGTTACGATCACAGTCCCGTTTAGTTTTTTCTCTCCGCCTGCTTTTGTTGCCATTCGAGTATCTCCTTTTTTCTCCTCGACCTGTTTTCCGCTATATATCTTCATAATCTTCTTATAGTAAATATCTATATCATCAAAGCTGATGCCCTTACAGTTCCGACTGTATTCCGCAGTCTTCGCTTGATCACTCCACAGCTCCAAAATTTTCTTCTTCAGATCAGCTTTATCGCCAGGCTTAAACAATTCACCTGTCCTACCTACCTGAATCAATTCTGGTATTCCACCGATATCTGCACCGAGAACCGGGGTTCCATACATCTGACTTTCCATCACAGAGAACGGGCAGTTCTCGTACCACTCAGAAGGATAGATGGAGAATCGAGCCTCCCGTATAAGCATTTCGAGTTCAATGCCTGTCTTAAAGCCGACATTCTTGATATTCGGGACACCTTTAATCTTGTCTTCAAGCGGCCCAGTTCCCGCGAAGATAAACTGGATATCAGGCAAGCTCTTACACACATCGATCAATGTGCCGATACCTTTTTCTTCTGAAAACCGTCCAAAGTAAAGGACATAGTCCTTCTTCTCGATATCTTTCCACTCGACCTTATCAATAAAATTATGAAGAGCGATGGTTTTTCCGGAAAATAACGGATTTGTGTCCATCTTCGTCTTCATAAACTCTGAGCAGCAAACAACAGCATCGATATACTTATATGTTTTCCTTAGCTTCCAATAGTATCCTTCCATCGTTCCTACAGCGCTCTTTGCTGTAGATCCGTGGACACACTTGCCCTTCGTGCAGTTCATGAAATGCCCGCCCAGGCACTTTTCACAATTCTCCCTGGTATTCGGGTTATTGAGCATATGATTCGGGCAAACCAAGTTGTAGTCATGCGCTGTAAAAATAATCCGGCAGTGATGTTTAGTTTCCGTCCTCCATTTGACAGTCTCAAGAATAATAGAGGGAGTGAGCTGATATGTGAAGTTATTGAGATGAACCACGTCAGGCTGGAAGTCCTCAAGTACTTTACGAATTTGCTTTCGTGCTTCAGCGGAATATATAGTCTTGATCGGATACGTAAGCTTGGATAACTTGCTGCCACCATGAAAGTCCATATCGGAAGTATAAGCATTCACACGATTACCGACAATTCGCCCCTCGTGTTCCATTCCGAAATACTGCACTTCATGGCCTTGCGATTTTAAATAGTCACCAAGTTTAAAAATATATGTCTCTGATCCACCATTCGGATACAGAAACTTATTGACCATTAATACTTTCATCTAATCATTATCCTCTATAGATCTCCAGCGTCCTATCAACCACATCATCCCAGTTGTATTTCTGGCAGATGAAGTCTGCTGCCTCGCTCTTGTATTTCTGAACCTTCTCAGGCTCGTCCAAGAGCTCTTGCAATGTCTTTCTTAGTTCTTCCACATCGCTGTGTTTAAAAACAACCGCCTTGCCCTCGACAACTTCTGCGCACTCCGGGATGTCAGAAACCAAGCAGCAATTACCATAGCTCATAGCCTCTAACAAACTCAACGGCATTCCCTCTAAGTCGCTTGGTAATGTATATATGTAAGCATTACTATAAAGTTCCTCAAGCACTAGGCCTTGTTGGAAGCCAGTGAAGATAACACCATCACCAGCTGCTGCTTTCAGTTCATTCATGAAGGCTTCTGTGTCAGAGCTCCCTCCGGCAATAACCAGTTTCTTGTCAGTATTTATGCCCTTCCAAGCTTCAACCAGATACCACAGGCCTTTCTCCGGGACGATGCGACCCAAGAACAGCACATAGGAGTCCTTCTCAAGTCCCCACAGTTTTTTGATTTCATCGGCGGGCTTTGGCTCTGACCTGCTCACACCGTTAGGAATAAATACCGTGTCTCTATTGTAGGTAGATTTGAAATACTCCTGAACTCCCCGGCTCAGTACGATAATCTCGTCAGCATGCTTTACTGCCTGCTTTTCGCCCCACTTAATATACTTAGTAGCGAAGCCTCCCCATTTGGCACGGGCCCAGTCAAGTCCATGGATCGTACATATAACTCTCTTCCCAGCAAGCTTAGGAATCCAGCACATAGCTGCAGGACCCTCAGCGTGAATATGCACTACGTCTGCTTTGCTTACTGCCGCCTTCACCGCAGCTGTAAAGCTACTGGTCATAGCAGCTAACCCCTTTTTATCAATGGTAGCTACCGTCTTTACATTTACGCCTTTGTACTCGTTAACCCTTTCAACCTCGCCACCTGAAACATGCTTGCCACGTCTGTTAAGAACAGTGACCTGATGGCCTCGCTCTACCATCCGCGTAGCAAGCTCTTCAACGACTATTTCAATACCTCCTTCACGGGATGGGATACGTTTGTGGCCAAACATAACGATATTCAGTTTTTGCTCCGCCATCTTCAGTCCTCCTCACGCCGCCATCAGCCCTACATTTTTTCGGCTTATTATCTGTGCATCCCCATGGACCGTACATATAACTCTTTTCCCTGCCAACTTCGGAATCCAGCACATAGCTGCAGGACCCTCAGCGTGAATATGCACTACGTCTGCTTTGCTTACTGCCGCCTTCCAAGCAGCAGATAGGCTGCTGGTCATAGCAGCTAACCCCTTTTTATCAATGGTGGCTACCGTCTTTACATGTACGCCTTTGTACTCGTTAACCCTTTCAACCTCGCCACCTGAAACATGCTTGCCACGTCTATTAAGAACAGTGACCTGATGGCCACGCTCGACCATCCGCGTAGCAAGCTCTTCAACGACAATTTCGATACCGCCTTCACGGGACGGAATACGCTTGTGACCAAACATGACGATATTTAGTTTTTGCTCCGTCATCTTCAGCCCTCCTCACGCCGCCATCAGCCCTATATTTTTTCGGCTTATTATCTGTGCATCCCCATGGATTGTACATATAACTCTTTTCCCAGCCAGCTTAGGAATCCAACACATAGCCGCTGGTCCCTCTGCATGGACATGCACTACATCTGCTTTGCTCACAGCGGCTCTCACAGCGGCTGTAAAGCTGCTAGTCATAGCCGCTAAGCCCTTTTTATCGATTGTCGCAACTGTTTTTACATGTACGCCTTTATACTCGTTGACCTTCTCAACTTCTCCGCCTGAAACATGCTTGCCACGCCTGTTAAGAACAGTGACGTGATGGCCACGCTCGACCATCCGCGTAGCAAGCTCTTCAACAACAATTTCTATACCGCCTTCACGGGACGGAATACGCTTGTGGCCAAACATGACGATATTCAGTTTTTGCTCCGCCATCTTTAGCCCTCCTCACGCCGCCATCAGCCCTATATTTTTTCGGCTTATTATCTGTGCATCCCCATGTATCGTACATATAACTCTTTTCCCAGCCAGCTTTGGAATCCAGCTCATAGCTGCAGGGCCTTCTGCATGAATATGCACAACATCTGCTTTACTCACAGCTGCTCTCACGGCTGCTGTAAAGCTGCTGGTCATAGCAGCTAAACCCTTTATATCAATGGTGGCTACCGTCTTTACATGTACGCCTTTATACTCGTTGACCTTCTTAACTTCTCCGCCAGATACATGCTTGCCGCGTCTATTCAAAACAGTCACATGATGGCCATGCTCGACCATCCGCGTTGCAAGCTCTTCAACAACAATTTCTATGCCGCCTTCACGGGACGGAATACGCTTGTGGCCAAACATGACGATATTTAGTTTTTGCTCCGCCATCTTTAACCCTCCTCACGCCGCCATCTGCCCTACATTTTTTCGGCTTATTATCTGTGCATCCTCATGCACAGTTACTACAACACGCTTGCCGCACAACTTAGGAATCCAGCTCATAGCTGCAGGGCCTTCTGCATGGATATGAACCACATCATATTTCCCCAATGCCGCCTTCCAGGCAGCTGAAAATGACGAAGTCATCGCTGCAAGTCCTTTTTTATCAATTGTCCATACTGGAATTATTTTTATGCCTTTATAGTCTCCTCTATAGACTAACTTTTCTCCGCTTACATGATGAGTATTCCGGTCAAAGCAGGTAACTTGATGTCCTTTTTCTGACATCCGTGTAGCTAACTCATTTACAACAATTTCGACTCCACCTTCTCAGCTTAGAACATGTTTATGCCCAAACATGGCTATATTCAGTTTCTTATTCATTATCAGCCATGTCCTTCTTTCTACATTCACCCATAACCAGCTTACCTATTCTGCCCCTCTGCCTCTCAACACTACCAGAACTGTTTTTACCAGTATTTTGAAGTCAAGTGCCATGCTCCAGTTCTCGATGTAATCTCTGTCGAGTCGTACTACCTCTTCAAAGTCTGTTATCTGGCTTCTTCCGCTAACCTGCCACAATCCGGTTATACCTGGCTTGGTAGTCATTCTGGCTCTGTGATGAATATCGTACTTTTCAAACTCTTCTAATGTCGGAGGTCTTGTACCAACCAGTGACATATCTCCCTTAAGCACATTGAAGAACTGAGGAAACTCATCAATTGATGTTTTCCTGATGAAATTTCCGATTCCTCTTGGCTTGCCGTTCTTATCCTTTTGCTCGGAACCTATTATTCTCGGATCATCATCCATCTTGAACATCAGACCGCCTTCAATCTTGTTCTGTTCCATCAGTGCAGCCTTGCGTTCTTCTGCATCCAGGTACATGCTGCGAAACTTGTACATCTCGAAGACTTTACCATTAAGTCCTACTCTCTTCTGCTTGAAGAATATCGGACCCGGCGACTTCAAATAAATTGCCGGGGCTACAAATATGAATAGGATGCCTGTAATAATGCATCCTACTATTGCTCCAATGATATCTGTAATTCTCTTGATCAGTGCCTGGTTAAATGTAATGAATGATATACTTGTCGTCATTACCTTGTATGCACCAAGCTTGCGCATCTGCAGCGGCGGCCAGCTGTCATCATTCAGAAGGTCCAGGGTGAAATGAACTGTTATTCCCATATCCGCAAGATCATTGAACAGTTCCTTGTCCACCAGCCTGTCTGACGGCTGCAGTATGAATACCTCATCCACCCATCTGGATCTGAGTCTGGCCATGGCGTTATCATCTAGTGGTATGATTGGAATATCATATTTATCCTTAACAGATTCTATGTCATCATCCATCAGTATGATTCCGGATATGAAATATCCCTGATACAGTCCGTTTTCTGTGTTCAGCAGTTTGTGTATTGCATCATCTACCAATGCGCCAGAAGTCACTACTACCAATGATCTGCCTTTTTTCTCTGCTGTACGGGCATTATAATGCCTTATTCGTCTGCCATTGAGCATTCTCAGGCAATAATCCAGGACAACATATATGACCAGTGTCCACCCGAACTGCAGTCTGGATACCGTAGTTGATTCATGTACAATGAACAGAAAAATCAGAGAGAAAATCATTATGCAGAATGTGTACTGCAGGACACTGATCAGTTCTCTCAGTTTGCCTCTTCTCAGGATGCCATTGTAATTGTTAGTGAACAGTATCGTGAACAACTGACCAACAGCAAAGACTACCGCAAGATATCTGTAGCTGAATGCCGCGTATGGATTTCCTGTACCCGAAACCAGCCAGTAAGCCAATGTATAGCTTAACTGGAAACATACGAGATCAAGTAATATAAAATCGGCGTGTTTGAGCCAGCCTTTCTGAGGTTTTCTGTTCATTAATTATTAATAGAAACGGTATTGACCAAGATGGTCAGTGTTTGCTCTTGCTTCTGGTTTTTCTTCTGATGCTGCTTTCATCATCTGCCTTGTATTCTCCGTAGTACCTGTACTTGTATTTATAGGAATTCCCCGATGAAGGCACTTTGTTTATAACACATCCTAGAATCTTGCAGTCGGACATCTCCAGCTGTTTCTTGACTCCGATGGCGACTCTGGCACTTGTTACATTTGATTCGGTTACAAGTACTGTTCCGTCGCATTTTGGAGCAATTATGGCCGCGTCAATTACAACACCTAATGGCGGTGTATCTATAATGACAGTATCGAAGAGTTTTCTGCAGGTATCCAGCAGTTTGCCAAATGCAGGGCCGCTCAGCAGCTCTGCAGGATTAGGTGAAAGAGGGCCGGACATCACCATGAACAGATTCTGTATGTTAGTTCCGCACAGTATCTCATCAATATGAGCCTGCCCGGACAGATAATGTGTCAGTCCCTTGACGTCTGCTCCTCTGTTGTCGATACGGTATCTCTGCACAAGTACAGTCTTGCGCATATCAGCATCTATCAGCAGCACTTTCTCGCCTGCATCAGCAAATGCCTTAGCCAGGTCAAAGCATACAGTGCTCTTGCCCTCGTTAGGGTTGCAGCTGGTGAAAGATATTATCTTGATGTCATTTCCGGCAAACTTGACATTAGTCTTGAGGGAGTTGATTGCCTCTCTTCTGCCGTATTTGAGTTCGTCAACATTTGTAAGGTAGATCTTGGTCATCTATCTGCCTCCCCTCTGTCTGTTAGCTTCACCGGATTCGCTGAATTTAAGTCCCTGCACCTTCTGAGTCTTCTCATTCGGGATAGCAGCAAGGACATTGAGTCCCAGATACCTTTCAATATCTTCTTCGCTCTTGATGCTGTCATTCAGCATGTATCTTACTATTACTACTGCGCATGCAAGAAGGAATCCCAGCAGGAATCCTATCGCTATATTCTTGGCCTTCTCCGGCTTGACCGGCTTGCTGCTGACAACTGCCTTCTCAAATATGGTCGGCTCGTCTGTGTCCATGAAATCTGCGATCTGCCTCTTGGATACTGTTGCGAATTCATTGGCAAGATTGCAGGCTTCCTGTTTGTCATTGCTCCTGCAGGATATGTTAAGTACACGTGTATCCGCAGGGTTGGTGACTGTCAGCTTGTTCTTTAATGCCTCGTAGTCATAATCCAGTCCAAGATTCTTGTTGACTGTAAGTACTACAGAGCGTGAGAATATCATCTCCTCGTAGTCCTTGGCCAGTGATGAACTGATCTGGATATCCGCGAAAGATGTCAGTGATGTAGACTGCGACAGTATATATATCTTGGCAGTCGATTCATACACAGGCTTTGCGATAAGAAAGCTGTAAGCAGCAAAAATTCCTGCGCCGATTAGTGAGCACAGAATTATGATCACAGCCTTCTTCTTCAGTGCATAGAATAGTTCAAGAAGATCGATCTCTATCTCGTCGTTGTCCCTATACATATGGTCGGTCCTCCGTTAATGTATATATTTGAAATAACTTATTTATCATCCATTATATCTGCCGCATTACCAGACAATGGGTTCGTTGCGCAGAAAGTGCATCACATTCTCTCTTGTGATATGGTACATAGTCTCCTCAACGCACCTCTGGTACATTGCCTGCAGTGCTTCTCTGTAGACAGGCCTTCTCATACCGTCATCGTGGCAGTCGCTGCCAATTAGATGCACAAGTCCGGCATCCAGCATCTGCATTGCCCACTCAGTCTTCTGTTCGAGATAGAATGCAGCATCCATCTGCCTTGTCTGTCTGTGGAATATGCCTGTCCTGCGCATGTTATTTTCACTGCCTGTCTTGGATCTGCCTCCGGTAAAACTCCGGCAGTTAATCTGTATGACTGCGCCGAGTTCTGCCAGCTCATACACATTCTCAAGATTACCCTCAAGGCATCTGTATCTCTCGGCATGGGCTATCAGCGGAATGTATCCGTTCCAGGTGAATTCATTCACACATTTAAGGATCCGGCTGTACGGATCTCTGGTGCTGAATTCGACCAGTGCGTATGATGTACCCGCCATGGTCCTGGCTTCGTCCCTCTTCAGGCTCTGGACGATTCCATCCGTGTAGAACAGCTCGCAGCCCAAGAGCAGTCTCATGCCTGGAGTTATCCTGTCAGCTTCCTTCTGAACTTCTTCAAGTATCTCTTCTGCATAATCCATACTAAGACCGGGATTTCTGATCCCGTAGTGCGGCGTAGCTATTATATAGCGTATGCCCTCTTCATACGCCTGCCTCAGCATGTTCCTTGTCTGCTCCATCGAAACAGAGCCGTCATCAATGCCCGGCAGGATATGTGTATGCATGTCAAGATATGGTCCGTCAGGAATCAATGCAGCTGCTCCTTTCTGGCTGTCTCGATCTTGTCATTCAGAGTCCTGACTGTTTCGGTCGGCTCGTAATTCTCCTGTCCGAAAAGTGTCTTGTGCAGCTCTGTGACGTTGCTCTCAAGTGTGTCTGCTACGAAGTAATAATAAGAATCATCATCCTGCCACATGGTGCTGTACTCGTACGGCCATCCGGGCGTACCCTCAAGAGTAGAATTCGATATCATGGCAAGAGTATCAGTCAGAGTATTCCGGCTCATATTTGTCTCTATGTCATCTGCGATACCATCGTATACTTCCGAAATTTCCTCGAAGGACATCTGCTTAGCCTTGTCATACAGCTGCATCATTACCTCCTGATTGCGGTCATCTCTCAGAGGTGCAGTGCCGCCGACATATTTACGGGCTCTCAGGTACTGAACTGCCTGCCAGCCTGTAAGATGCTGTTCTCCAGGTCCGTCCACTTTATAGTTAACATCAGGATCATCGGTAGGCTTGTTTCCATTTACAAACTCAAGCATGTTTTCATCTATATACCCATCAATGCCGCCCATAGAATCTATGAACTTGGCCATGCCTGCCCAGTCAATTGCGATGCACTCCTTGATATTCATATCCATGTGCCTGTTAAGTTCTTTCATTGCACCGTATATACCGTCTCTCTTGTACGCACGGTTGCACTTGTAGAATTCTCTCTCGACACCGTCTATGTTATATGTGCCGTCCTCGGCGATCTGCATATATGTATCTCTGTGAACAACAACAGATTTAATCTCATTGGTCTTTTTATTGATGCTGAGGATCATCATAAGATCACTTCTGTTACCGTTGTCTATTCCAAGAAGCAGGATGTTCCTGTAATCACTCAGGGCCTCATCGACCTTAGCATCTATGCCCAGAGATTCATCCCCATATATAGACTGTTCTTCTTCCTGCTTGGTCTCTTCAGCAGGTGCTTCTTCTGCTTTCTTCCCACATGATGACATGAACAAGGACATGCTCAGAATCAGCGAGAAGACCAGAATGCAGGATACATATCTTCTGTACTTAGCCATTTATAAGATTCCTTTCAAATAATAAAAAATCAGTGAGATTATTCCCTCCTCAAGTAGTATCTCCTCTGATATTTCCCTAATAATAAATCCCCTCTAAAAAGTTCTATAGAATTATATCCTACATAAAAGTAGATATCAAATAATGTTAATGTTCTGTTAGGTAACCACTGAAAAAAGAACAATAAATGGAAGAAAAACGTACAATTCTATTGTTTCAGCAATAATAATTTCAATTCGCACAAAATAAAAAGCTGACATCAGTCCGTCAATAATAAAAAAAGCGAGCCGAATGGCTCGCAATATGGTGCGGACGAAAGGACTCGAACCTTCACGCGTTAGCACCAGAACCTAAATCTGGCGTGTCTGCCAATTCCACCACGTCCGCATAGGGTTGGGCTGGAGTCTGAAGTGAGTGATCAGATCAGACTCCATGTTTTACCGGCAGTTCACATACCGATAAAAAAAAAGGAATCTTATCAGATTCCCCATAGTGGTGACCCCACCGGGACTCGAACCCGGGTTACCGCCGTGAAAGGGCGATGTCTTAACCACTTGACCATGGGGCCATATAGAGAAAAAGCAGCGACGTCCTAATTTCCCGGGAG
>Ga0310695_10003160_pt1 | contig 32937 bp, 27 predicted proteins | sample RumenRJG_04DNA_FD_203882 | JGI IMG/M metagenome (GOLD analysis project Ga0310695, IMG submission 203882) | Bovine rumen microbial communities from Lethbridge, Alberta, Canada - RJG_04 (v2) (version 2) | ecosystem: Host-associated > Mammals > Digestive system > Stomach > Rumen | place: Canada... | reverse complement strand
GATTACTACTACTGGGGCCTTTATCTTCCCGGTTCCCCGAACAACATCTCCAGTACGTTCATGCTGGGATTCATGAGCCCTCTGGCAGGTATGCCCGCAGTGCCTAGCGGCGTTCAGTCGCTGACTCAGAACGAGTTCGTGTTCGACTATGAGTACTTCCAGTACTCCTGGGTCGATCAGGGAGATACGACTCCGTACTACTGAAAATATTTTCTCAGGCGGGGGCAACCCCGCCACTTCATAAATAGGCGTTTACGAAGCGTCTTTGTATGTTGTTGGGGGAGGTATTATTAAAAAAACGTATATTGTGTTGGTGGCAGCAATAGTTCTTTCCTTGTGTGTATTGACATTCACGGATGATTCTAGTGCTGACCCAGAAACGAAGACAGTGACTGGAACAGTAACTGTTCCTGATGCAACAGACGTAACATCTGAAAAACTATCTAAATTGAAGGTGGCTTTCGTCAGTGAGGATCATTACGCAATCGGTCTCGTGAACGGTAGTGGGGAGTACTCAGTACAACTGTTGGTTGATCACGATTATGTTATGAAATGTATTAACACTGATGGTTTAGCATCACCAAATCAGATATTCGGTCAGGACGAGATGTCTTATATCTGCTACAGGAATGTCCATATAGATTCCACTACAAGTTCAGTTGATGTTATACTGGAAAAGGGAACTGAGTACACGGATTCTCAGGGGAATCTTTATTACTTGTACCCATCCGGTTTTGCAACACTGGTAAAACTGAATGTTGAATATATTGCTGGGACAACAACTGTAACAGGTTCTGAGTTACCTACCTATTACACGAAACCTGGGCAAATCATCACGATTCCTGAAAAAGTAAATGGAACATATGATGTTCTTTTTGTGGGTGCATTTGTGACGAACAACTGCACATCAGTAATAACCCCTCCTGAAGGGTTTGTTCCTTACAACCAGATGGTACAGAAGGACATGTATTGCGGGACTTCGAGTAATGAGCTTACGATTGTATTCGAGGGGAGCGTAATTCTCAATGGACAGCCATTTACCGCACCATTTGGTTACACAGGCGGGGGTGCGCCTACTGGAGACAAATATAATTTTAATATTGTTTTCTGTAAAGACGTTTATGTTAATTCTTACGTGGCAGATGCCGGTTCTGATAAATATTCGGTATCAGCCTCGACCAGATCACTTGTTGCAGTGAAGAGTCTGACAATCGGAGGGGAATATAAAGGCACCGTAATAACAGGCAAGTCTACAAGTCTATCTGGTAGCCCCAATAGTGTTAGGACTGGGGCAGGGTTGGCTAACAGTGGAATTAAGCTAATAACCTTCGCTAAAAATATGTCTCCTGCCGAGGCGGCGGCATTACAAAATTCAACTATCGAAAAGCTCGGTTATCTGAGTGATAGTGAATTTATTGTCGAAAGTAACGCTTCTGGTGGATATAAGATTACAGGTGGTGGCAAAACATACACCTCGAGTATAGTTGCATATCGGGAGATAAACTCAGTTTCAACAGGGATAGGGACAATCATTTTTATCACGGGAGACTCATCTCCGATTGTCCCAATAGTCTGTTTTGCTGGAGACACTGTAGTCGCACCGACAAATCCTGTTAGAGAGGGCTATTCTTTCACTGGGTGGGATGCCTCGATACCTGAAACAATGCCTGCTGGTATGACTACGCTTAATGCAAACTTTGAGCCAATCACCTACACCTACACCTTCAAGAACGGTACGGAGACCGTAGGCACCGTCGAGTTCAACGTGGAGAACATGGCATCCAAGACCATGCCCGAGGTCCCTGCCAAGGCAGGATACACCGGTTCATGGGAAGTTACCGAGTTCGCCCTGGAGGACAAGACCGTCAACGCTGTCTATGTGAAGCTTGCACCAGTGTCTGAAAACGGTACCGCAGATGTAACTTTATCCGACGGAGAAACCAGTTTCATCCCTGCTGCAGGCACCAAGACCGTAAATGTCGAGATAGCAGCCGACACCTTTGTAAAGGTGGAGGATGCCACAGGTCTTGCGAACAAGGTCGTCGTAACGAAGGTCGATGCCGTAACCAACAGCACCGGTATCGCCGGTACTGCATATGAGTTTACATTCACTGCTGACGGAACCGTGTACAACGGAAAGATCCAGGTCACTCTGCCTTACACCAAAGAGGCTGGAAAGGAGCCTGCCGTTTACTTCTGGAATGGAACAGAGTCCGTGAAGATGAAAGTGATCTCCAGCACCGATACGAGTGTTACCTTCGAGACCGATCATAACTCCATGTACGTGGTCGCCTCGGAGACACCTTCCAAGGACGATGGCAACAGTTTCATGCTGTATCTCGGCATTATCTTGGTGGTAGGTATCGTTGCGGCGATGCTTGTGGGATTCACGTTCTACCGCAAGAAGGCTTAAACCATAACGAGGGGGCAACCCCTCAATTCTTTTGCCCAATCACCGTTCAACTTGTCGTGTTGTATTATGTTGACATTGGAACCATCCAACACATAATTGTTAACCAGCATATGTGTAGGTTGTTATATCCCGACTTCTAATTTCAATGACAGTTGGCGTTATTGTCTGTAAAGAGGTTGTGAAGGAATGGTGTATGCCGACAAAATAATAACGGGCTTGATTAGTTTATGTATCGTTTTAACCGCAGTCTCTTTTGAACTAGCTGATGATTCAGAAGCTGCAGCGACTTATACAGTTAAGGTTTATATCGGAGATGGAAAAACCGACACAATCGGATATGTAGGTTCTGGGGCCACATTGAAGGGTGTGTTAGTGGATGCTCTAGAACCAGATCACACTATTTCATTCAAGTCTAATGGAACTGTATTAAAGTTAGATGAGGAGGAGACTACTGGAACGCCGGGAAATTCTGGATACAAACCACTCTGCATTTATAAATGGGTCCCATTGAACGGGTGGACCTTGGTGTATGCCAATGCTTTGGGAGATCAGACTTTAGAGAATGGGGCATCGTATTATGTGTATCATTCTTATGCAAAAGCAACGGCTAATGGGGTGATATACCCCGGCCCCTCATCTTTCAAACCAATTTCTACTGGTTATTTTTATGTAAAGATGATAGAGGACGTCAATGCTAATGATTACGTGAAATCTGTCCTCACCGAGGACCAGCGCAGGGCAGGGTTCTGGATCTCCGGACAGGGTTCTGACATGGCTGAAGCATTCTATGATGCATGTAATAAACTTAGGGAGTCCAACCATGGTTTTGAATTGGATATGACTTTGACCGAAGGTAACGATTTTAAAGGCTGGCTTAATAGTTTCATGGGTCTAAAAGATGTGAAACTCAACGAAGATGAGTACCAGTATTGGAGTCAGTTTTACTGGGATTTCGAACAATCAAAATGGGTTTATTCTCAATGTATGGGGCATTATGATCCAGGAGTTATGCCATATATGAGCGTTATTCGGCAAGTGACTCATAAAGACTCTGCTGAACCAGTCGGGACCCAGTATCCCAGTGACATCCCCGCGGCATTGAAGAACGGAACCGATCTCACCATCTCTTACCTTGGGTTTAACGGTACCGTCGCCCACACCGAGACCGTACCGTATTTCGGAAGTCTTCCCGATTTTAATCTCGATGATGTAACCCTATCCAACGGCGACACCGTCGATTTCCTTGGATGGAACGTTCCCGCTGGTACAGGGTTCAGAGCATTATCGGACATGCGGATCAGTCCCCTGTTCGATTACGACGTAGTAATCGAACCCTCCTCGGGAAGCCAGGTCACCGTGGATCTTACTGAATCGGATTATCTCGCTCTGAGCAGTTCCACCATAACCGCCATCAAGACCAACGCATCTCCCGTCGAATTCAAGGTCAAGGGCGGATCAATAACCCTGGACGGCAGCGCCGTATCTACTCTCGAAGACAGATCGTACGCGGTCACCATAGCATCCGCTTCCCTGAGCGTCCTTCCCGGCGAGGTCGCCGAGGAACTGAAGGATTCCACCGTCTTCGAGATAAGTCTCGGAGGACAGCACACCTTTGGCGAGGGGAAACTGAAGGTATCCGTGAACTACACCGTACCCGAAGGCAAGGACGTCTCCAAGCTGCAGGTCTACCACATCACGGACGGAAAGAAGGTACCGATTCAGAGCAGTTACTCCGACGGAAGGTTATCGTTCGACGTAGACAGCCTTTCCTACTTCGTCGTCTCCTACGATGCAAATCCGTCAAACGGAGGAGGTTCCTCTCTGATCCTGTACGCAGGCATAGCAGCGGTAGCAGTGATAGTCCTCGCGGGCGGAGCATTCCTGTTCATGAGGAAGAAAAAGGCCTGACCCAAACATCAGAAAGGGGGTATCCGTATCCGTTCCATCGCCATCAAACTCGCCGCATCAACGATCATCGCAGTGGTCATTCTAGCTTCCCTCCCCTTCGTCGGTCTCACACAGTCCGAGAAGGACACCAAGGAAGGGCTCGTCCTCGATTTCGGCTATTGGAACACGGAATGGGATCCCATCGAATTCGGTGACGGGTGGGACGGCAAGACCGTACTGGAGAAGGTATGCGAACAGAAGGGATACGAGAGCGTATGGCTACCCGACGGTTCCCTGTATGCGGTGAACACCCCCGACAGGGCGGACCCCGCCGACAGGGAACACGTCAACCTCGTGGGGATGACCTGGAGGTTCTACGTCCACGACGGCAGCGGATGGAAGGAGATACTCGACCCCTCGGGCACGGACATATCCGGATACACCATGGTCTCCTGGGCCCGTTCCTCCGGAGCCGATTCCCTGATTCCGTGCACGGATTATACCGGGTTCAGCTATTACAGCTATGCGGACAACGGCAAGAACCGCATCACCGGGCAGGATCTCAAGGTCGTCACCCTGGCACCATCGGTCACCGAGACGGTGGCCGCCGTTGGCGGACTGCCGTACATCATCGGCTGTGACTACTATTCCAATTACCCTCAGGGAATCGTCGATGGAAAGAACAACGGAACGATTGCCAACACCGGGGGTTACGTAGACCCCAACTACGAGTGGATCATCAAACTCCACCCAGACATAGTGTTCTGCGATGGAGACGTCGGTCAGGACGTCGCTGTGGCGGACAAGCTCCGTAAGTCAGGAGTGGACTGCGTCGTTCTGTACAGGTCCACCGACATAGCATCCATGTACAACAACATCTGGATCTGTGCCAGTGCCCTCGGCATGAGCGAGAATGCTAACACCGTGATATCCTCACTCAAAAAGACGATAGATGATGTTTCCGGTATCGCCGGGGCCACCAACAAGAGGGTATTCGTGGCATTATCCGCAGATCCATCGCCGTGGACCGCAGGCAACAGCACCTTCATGAGCGATATCGTCAGCACCGCAGGGGGCAGGAACATCTTCGATTCCCAATCATCCGGGTGGTTCATGGTTTCCAAGGAACAGATTTACGCCAAACAACCTCAGGTCCTAATCATCTTCTCCGAGAAGGAAGTCAAGACGGAAGCGGAATACAACGCCATCCTGGACTCCCTGGACCCGGTATGGAAGTCCACGCCCGCATACAAGGCCGAAGAGAAGGAGGTGTACGTGTTCTCCGCCAACTCCGCAGACATATTATCAAGACCGGGTCCGAGGCTGGCCGAGGCCACGGAACTCATCTGCAAGATCCTCAACCAGGAAGCGTTCCTGCAGAGGGACCCCATGGATGCCATCCCGCACTTCTTCGGCAACGATTACACAGATTACCTGACCTATCAGGGGGAGCCTCTCTATGAATAAGAAGACCGTTGCAGTCATCCTGCTGGCACTGTTGACCGCATGCGTATGCGTACCCGTTCCGGACACATCCTCCGCGGATACAGGGGAGAGGTTCCTGGTGGACTTTGGGAACGGGCACGCCGTATGGCGTGATGTCTCCTCCGGAGGGACTCCCGCCGAGATCCTGAAGTACGATTCGGGATACAGCGTAGTACTGTCCGGAAGCGATGTAATCTCCGTGGACGGCATATCCGAGACCACGGTAGGTTCGTCGGTATGTTCCTGGAGGCTGTACACCTGGTCGGAAGGGAAGTGGCACGCCGGAGGTTCCGGCTCCCCCTTCGCCTGGGGATTCTACCCTTCCGATACCATCGTTCCTTCCTGCACGCCCGATAACCCCACGTCATGGACCATGTGCAGAGGGGATTCGTCTTCATCGGGAAGGTCCCCCTCCTACGGCACAGAGGAGGCTCAGACCCCCATGGAGTGGTACAGGACATACACTACAGGATACGTGGACTCGTCGCTGATCGTCGCCGACGATCTCCTCTACCACACCACAGGCGGGACCTACGGAGGTGCCGGCTCCGACAAGAACCCCCACGTGTACTGCGTGAACAGGTTCACCGGCGCCGAGGTATGGGATTTCATGATGACCTACGGACAGGGGTATGAGGTCACCTCTCCCGTAATCGTGGGCGACATGCTCATCGTCACCGCCACCAACTGGCACGTATATTGTCTGGACCGCTACACCGGCGAATGCCTCCATGACATGGAGCTCCTGCTGGGAGGCACTCCCGAGGACCCGACGAGGGACTACACCTATGTGAAGTTCGATGCCGGCCATCTCGGTGCTGACATGCTGTGGGACAAGTTCGTCTCCACGGCCGAGGAGGACGACATCTCCTGGGACGGCAGGACCTTCTTCACCGGAGGCACCACCCCCGTGTACGATTCCGGTGCGCTGTACTTCGGTACCGCCGACGGTCATGTCTTAGCTTACAGCATCACCCGTGCCGGAGGATTCGTGAAATTATGGGATTACGAACCATCCGATACATACACCGTCCACCGCCTGGTCGACGGGGACGGGGATACCGTCGACAGGAACGGACAGAAGACGGCGGATCCCGACAGGATAGCCTATCACAAGGAATACACGGGTCAGAAGGGATGCTTCTACTTCCACGCTCCCGAGATAACCAAGATCGGCGGGCAGCGCGCACTGGTCATAGGAAGCTACGAAGGCTATCTCTACGCGGTCAACGCCGACACCGGCGAGGAGATCTGGGTCGAGAGGATGATCGACCTCAGGGGATACACCTACTACTACGAGGAGACCCCCGGGAACAAGGTGGTAATCCCCGACTACCACGGATACGATATCAGCAAAGTATCCCGTGTCTCCGATAACATCCCCCATCCCGGCACCCCCGGTTCCGTCTCCGGATACACCGTGGCGGGCGACAGGATACTGGTGACATGTTCCGACGGGGGCCTCAGCTCCCAGAAGGGATTCGTAGAGTGCGTGGATCTGGCAACATGCACCGTCACCGACTGGAAACTGGACCTGATGTGCGGAGCCATCACCCTGGACGACACCGGCAACGGATTCTATGCATACATGTCGCCATCGCTGAACGGGGACACCAAGATTTCCATGACCGACGGCAGCGAGGTGGCACTGGGTTCGCCTATAGTCCATATGAGGCTGGATGGCAAGGTAATCTGGAAGACCCAGGATTATCAATTGATCAAGGCGCCGTTCACCCTCGCCGACGGCATCCTCTACACCAACGACTACTCCGCAGGGGTGTTCTATCCCAACGGAGGCGGGGTCACGGCGATCTCCGCCGAAGACGGCCATGAGATCTGGAGACTGCAGTTGAAACCGTTCACCAAGGACTCATACGCCATGGTGGCGCCCACCGTCATCGACGGCAAGATCTACGTGGGCAACGACTACGGTGCGATCTACTGCATCTCCGAGATAGCCGGTCCCGAACCGGGTGACGGAGGAGAGATCAAGTTAGGAAACGGTCTTCTCCATTGGTCCTGGCTCATATTGTTCGCCATCGTTGCGGCAGCGTTCGTGATACTTTACAAAATGTACTGAAGGGAAGCAAAAATGAAACTGAAAAGGAAAGAAACCGAACCGGGCGCGGTCGAGAGCGAGATTGCGATCAAGAAGAGGAGGTTCGTAGGTATCGTGATATTCGGACTGATCATGTCCTTCGTGGCCTTCCTCATCTCGATCTCCATCTCGTCGGGAGGAGTCATCCCGGTCAGCGAAGCGTTGTCCTCGCTGTTCTCCGCCATCGGGAAGATGACCGCATCTGAATCCGCCAAAGCCGCCGACCCGTCCGCCTATGAACTGAATACTGTCGAATTATACATCTACCAGGCCAGGCTGCCCAGGACCATCGCCGCTATCGGTGTTGGTGCAGGACTGGCAGTGGCCGGATGTATGTATCAGGCCATCATAAGAAACCCCTTAGTGGATCCGTACATCACCGGAGTATCCTCTGGTGCGGGATGTCTCGCAATAGCTGCTGTTGCCTTCAGCGTATCGCTTCCCTTCATCGGCAACGGCTCTCTGTACGTCATTCCCGTGATGGCCATCATCGGAGGCCTTGCCGCCTTCGCGGTCACCATGCTGGTGGCCGAGCGTTCCGGAGGTTCCGCCACCAACTACATCCTGGCGGGAACCATCGTGGGATTCGCGCTATCATCGTTCCAGACCGTGTTCCTCAGTATGAACCAGGACAACTTCACCAACGCAATGTGGTGGCTGTTCGGATCCTTCGCCAACATCACCTGGGAAAATGCTTGGATCGTGTTCATTCCCGCCATAGGCCTGTCGGTCATATCCATGTTCTGGGCGAGGGAATTCAATCTCTTCATGATGGGTGAGAACCAGGCCAAACAGCTGGGACTGAACGTCAAGCTGTTCAAGAGGTCGATGATGATCCTCGCCTCGGTCCTTACCGCGATATGTGTGGCGTTCTGCGGAATCATCGGATTCGTGGGACTCATCATCCCCCATGCCTGCCGTATGGCGCTGGGAACGGATCACCGTCTCATGATGCCCGCATCCATCGTTCTCGGGGCGATGCTCATGCTGTTCGCGGATCTCGCCGCGCGTACCGTCCTTTCTCCGATGGAGCTCCCCGTAGGGGCCATCACGGCGATGATAGGTACTCCGATATTCGCTTACATGCTTATCAAGAGGGGGCGCAGATATGATGGATGAGACGATCCCAAAGACAGATGCTGGTACTGTGCCAGATATGACTAAAAGTACCGAATCCGACAAGGAACAGTACGGTGCCGGGGACCTTCTGAAGATCGAGAACCTCTGCATGGAGTTCGGGAAATTCAAGGCCCTGAAGAACATCAATTACACCCTCGGCAAGGGATTGATGGTAGGTCTGATCGGACCCAACGGATGCGGTAAATCCACCATGATGAAGTGCATATGCAAGATTCATGAGATGACCTCCGGAACTATATTGATCGACGGTCAGAACATCGACAGGATGAAGGCTTCCGATGTTGCCAAGATCGTCGCTACAGTACCTGCCGAACCCGATAACACGTTCGGTATGACCGTATATGATATGGTGATGCTGGGGAGGTATCCCTATGTGGATGCCGTGTGGTGGGAGACCCCCGAGGACGAGAAGGTCGTGGCCGATGCACTCAATACCTTCGGCCTCTACGACCTGAGACACAAGCCCGTGGCGATGTGTTCGTCGGGAGAGAGGCAACGTGCGCTGATAGCCAAGGCCTATGTGCAGCAGCCCAAGCTTATGCTGGTCGACGAACCAACCTCACACCTTGACATGAAGTACAAGCTGGATGTGATGGAGTACCTCCAGTCCATGGCACGTTCGGATATGACCGTTTTGATTGCGGAACACGACATTTCCTTGATGGCAAGGTATTGCGACGTATGTATCATCATGAAGAAAGGTGAGATAGTCACCATCGGCGATCCTAAGAAAGTCGTCACCGAGGAACTGATTCGCGACGTATACGATGTTGATGCCAGAGTCGGTTTGGATGTCGACGGGGAGATCTACGTCCTTCCGAAGAAGTTCCTCAGGAAACAGGGGGATTGAATGGAGTCGGACTCTCAGCTTACGTCGCAGTTTATCTCCACTTATTCGAGTGGAGGTGAAGACGGATGTAAGATGTTCGCCAAACACTTCATCGGGACCCTTTTCCAGGATTTGATGAACCGTTCCGGGATTGAACTTAGTGGTAGGGGAATGCATCGTTTCAACGACGCTCATATGCTGTACATCCTGTGCCTGTGTGGTATCGGGAGGACCAGCCGTTTGGAGCTGGCAGAGAGGACGGGGGTGGGTGAAGGTACGGTACGTAACATACTCGCCTGTCTCAGGAGACTGGGACTTGTAGATACCATCCGCAGAGGCAGTGCCCTAACTTCTGAGGGAACATCCCTGGTTGAGGAGATTGGTATAGAGATTCCCGAGGAACAGCCCTTAGGATTACTGGACTGCAAAGCCGAATTCGTGCTGCTGGCACATGGCAAGGGACATCTCATGGACAGCGACATCAAATACCGGGACGGCGCAATCATGATGGGTGCATCCGTGTGCATGCCGTTCCGTATGGATGGCGGCAAGGTCACCGTTCCCTATTATGATGCGGTGCAGCTGGAGTACCCCGATCTATCCGAATTTGCCGAAAGGATCGGCATGAGGGATGGAGACGCGGGGATGCTGTGCGGTGCCGCATCCATCCAGGTTGCATCGTCCGCCGCATTCGGTGGAATGCTGAAGCTGTTGGGTTGAAACATACTATTTCAGTATGGCTCAAGGGGACCATGTTACATACAAACATCTTACTTCTTAGCTATATTTTGCAGATGAGGGGAGAGTTGATTACGTCGGCTGATAGTGTGATTCAATCTTCACAGTAGTGATGTAATGTACATTGGCAGGTACAGGATAGGTACTATCATAAACTGGATGGAATGAATACCAATTAATCCGATGTATTACTCACTTCGACTATCGTTTCAAGATATTGGCAAAGAGTCCGACATATACCTGGTATATCGGTTAAACTCAGGATTTATCGGATTTTAGTTCCTTGAACTTAATCTCTGGCAGAGGCCTTTCTTCCGGTAAGGGCATATTATTGAGTAGTATTGCAATCAGACCATCCTTGCGTCTTATGCAATTAAGGTAATATTCCACACTGTACCTAATCATGTTTGTTGGATCAAGCGTGTGAAAAATATTTTGAATGCTATTGAATTGAAAAAGCAATCCTAATGGAACAGTAGCTTGCCAACTGGTGGTTTCGCCACTATAATCGCTGGCGAACTCCATCCTTTCCATATGGGTATCGTTCTTCAGCCTCTTTTTTTGTTCTTCTACCACATATGGGGCGATATCATCTATGAAACGATCAATGAAGTATTCCATAGCGTACGCAGTGTATTCTGATATTGTAGCAAAACGCATACTCTTTTGGCAGACTTGTTCGATTTCTGAATATAGTTTTTCAGAAGTAGTAACAGTTATTTTCTTTGTCAGACACAGCTTGCGGATTCCCATTTGTTTAACCTTCTATTAATCATATTTTGCTCTAATTTACTAAATAGGGTAAATAACTTATATATACTCCCGTGATTAATATCCTACATAGTCTTAATAGACGATTTAAGCAATTTACAACTGCTTAAAGTTTATGGGACAGGAGCCAGGAAAATGAAAGCAGTGGAAGTCTTGTTCACTGAACGGGAAATCGACGAGATTGACGATTTCATAAGCAGAGGATTTTGCAGATCCAGAGCTGATTTTGTCAGGAAGGCCTCGATCGAATTCATCGTTCGCCACGAGGTCGAAGAATCTCGTCGCTGAGACGTGAACATGAGGAACCAAACAAGAAGAAGATGGACAACGGGCGAGGTTAGAGGCGCCCGTTGAGGTATCACCAGACGTGATGTTATGACATACAATTTCAGAGATAAAACGACTTCGCCGAGACACCCGGATGTGATCTCCGCGAAGGTCCCCGAGTGGCTTTTTGAGTCAGTTGAGGGATTCAGGAACGAATACGACCTTAAATGCCGCAACGCTGCCATTGTGGCACTGCTCGCGCTCGGCCTCCGGAGTATCGGGAAGCTTGAGAAGGAACAGTGCCAGGATTGCCTTTTCGATCAGGGTTGCGGGGGAATTTTCGAGAGGTGATCTTATGTCGAAGAAGATCATCACCAAGGGGGTGATCTACCCGCCCGTGGCGGGGCACCTTACCAAGAAGGCCTGGGCAGAACGGGTAAATGCGATAGCTTGCTCCAATCCCGTCTGCAGCACCCATGTTTCCCACACAATCGGGAAATGTGACGCGTGCCTGAAATCTGGATACGTAATTCCTCTGACTTTTGCCAATGGCATGAGGTGCAGCATATGTACTGATTGCTGGGCGGAGGTCAGCAGTCAGAAGGGGGTTGAGGGAAATGGCATTTGCCAGAAGGCCTAAGCCTGACGACGAGGAGGGCCAGGACGAATGGTTCCGGTACGAGTTCTACCGCGACGATAATGGTCTTCCTGGTATGGCCATCGTTACCAAACGTGGTACTATGGAGTACTTCGATTACAACGAATGGTTCAACCGTTCCGATGCAAAAGAGCTTGAGAGTTATGCGGGGGAGCAAGGGAAAATCTGGTGTTTCCCCGAGAATCCCAAGCAGTACCTCGAAGAGTTCCTGAAACGGATAGAGGGGCTGAGGAACTCCGGGGAGCACCCGGAGGATCATGGTCTTGCAGAGGCATTCACCCGTTCCGTTCTCACGGAAATCGAACACGACCTGTCGCTTTTGGATCCATTTTTCCTGAAGATGGATTCCGAAGCCCTGTACTCCTTTGTACACAGTATCGTCGTCCACAGTTATTTCGTAGAGGAATTCGAGGTCTCACCCCTGGTCTTTCTGGATGCCGAGCACGGGTCCGGTAAGAGTACGCTGCTGGACTACTTCAAGGCCCTCTGCTACAGGGCGGTGAAGATGACGAATTACTCGGCAGCGTCTCTGGCACTGATCGCGGACAAGTATCGCTCGACCCTTCTCCTCGACGAGGCCACGAAGAACTTCCGTGACAGGGATCGTGGATACAGCATCACAAACATCCTCACGGAAGGATTTAGCAAGCACGATGCTACATACATCCGTACGAAGGGGGAGAACTACGAATCCGTGAAGGCCCAGTACCACTACACATCGGTGGTGGCCAGCCTGCTGGAGGACTGTCCTTCGGATCTCAAGGACCGCGCCATAGTGGTCCGCATGCTGAAGGACCTCTCCGGTTTCAAACCTATGAGAGTGTTCGGTTACGACAAGTACGAGGTTGCTGAGAAGCTGACGATGAATGTATCGGAGATCCCGACCTTCGATAAGATTCGCACCAAGCTCTATGCCTTGAAGCTTCTCGTAACTTTGCTTGAGGTACGCAAGGAGCCGGCGGCTTTTTCCTTCAAACCCTTCGAGAACGAAGCGAAGAGGTTCCTGAGGAAAAGCGAAGTCAAGGATGGTCAGACCAAGTACCTCTACGGGGAGGTCTATGGAATCCAGAATGCCCCGGAATTCCAGGGGCGTGCCGAGGACATCTGTCTGGTACATCTGCCGATTGGACTAGCCATGGGCACGGATGAGGACATCATCCAGCTCATGGTTGACAGGATCGCAGACGATCCCGATCTCGAGCTCAGTACCGAATCCACCCTTCTCAGGGCATTCATGGATGTGGTTCGCATCAAGCTGTCCGAGGAATGCATCAAGGGAGTGTCTGACGAATCCCCCACTTGGGAAGACCTCTCCCGCATGATTGCGAAGATGTCGACCAAGGATGTCCGCCAGCAGTACATCGCTATCCGTGCCGATAGGGACGATTGGACACCTTATGATATGGAGGCCCCGAAGATGTTGACCGCCTTGCTCAAAAGGTTCGGATTCACCTACGATACGGGCACCAGCGGGAAGTCGTTCTTCACGCCCGGGGAGAGATTCCGTCGGGGGCTGCGCTCGGCCGTGAAGAACTACGGAGGTGCTGAGGTAAGGCATTACTTCAGCAGAATATGAACGACCTTCCGACTATTCTAACCGAACGTCTGGCAGTTAGAATAGTTGGAATAATTAGAATTTGGAGGGAGATTTAATGGTAGAAGAAAACACGCAAGAAGACAGCATCGAATTGAAGACATTCCTGTCCTATCTGGACAGGTACAACGACGACATGATCGGCATCTGCAAGCCGTCCACCGAGGTCGAGCGCAACCGCAAGATCCGCCGCTATGGAAGGGTATTCGCCAAGCTGGCGCAGGAGGGGAAGATAGTCAATTGCGATCCCGCTGTGATGACCGAACGCGATGTCCGTCTGTTCATAGCGGAGCTGAGGGATGTGGAAGGCCTTCAGACATCCACGCAGGAGAGGGCCCTGGCACTGATGAATTCGTACTTCCAGTGTGCTGGTAATTACGGAGCGGTCCTGATTGCGAGGAGGAAACTGAAGATAAGCGTCCCGAAGAAGGAGGTCGAGGTCCTCACCGATGAGGAGGTAGCTATTATAGAGGCGGTCCTAGACAACCTCCAGGGGTGGAGGATGACCGTTATCCAGGGTGTGGTCATAATCGCCCTGGCGACAGGGATCCGCCCGGGAGAGATCATCAGGTTAGGGGTGAACGATCTGGACCTCGTGAACAAGACGGTCTTCGTAAGATTCCCCAAAGGCAACGGCAAGTATCAGGACCCCCACCTTGTGGGGATCCTCCGTGAAGACCTGATTCCTAAGATCGAGGAGTACCTCATCATGCGTACAGCACATCTGGCAAAGGCGGGCGTGCAGACCGATGCCCTGTTCCCCAACCTCAGGAATCCCGGAACGTACCGTTACTCCGATAACGCTCTGAGGCAGGGGATGAGGAAGCTCTCCAGGATATGCGGATTCCCCTTCTCCACCAAGACCTTCAGAGCTACCTTCTGCACCACTGTGCTGGATCAGGATTTCGACCTGCTGCCTTCTGTGAGTTTCCAGATGGGACACTCTAACGAGCAGACCACCAGGGATTTCTACAATGCATGCAAGATGGCCCGCAGCCGTGCGAAGACGAGGCTGATTTACAGTTCCGTCATGCGTCCGGACATGAAGAGGGAGGCATCGGAGAGGATCAGGCTCGCCAGGGCAAACGGGCTCCTGAGGCACAAGGACCCCTGAGGGCCGTTTTATACCGCACGAAACCTCTTTCCCCGAACTGCTACACCCTTCAGGCGGTTCGGGACTTTTATAAAATCCGCATCTGGGAAAATGTAACGGGTCTTTTTAGGACCGCCACGTGTTATTTTTGGGAATAGATATGCACGAATCATGTGCATACCAATTCAGATTCTTATTATCCAAATCCCGTTGCAAAACACGGATTTCGGAGTTTTTTCGAAGGATCCGATGCAAAAGAGAGGGTATCGAGGGGATTCAGAGGCAGGTTCGGAATGAGGAAGTTAGAATAAGTATACTCTGGTTAGAATATTCAAGGAATTCTGGAATAAATGGCGGGCCTGAAGGAACCCGCACGGTAGACTTATCGATTTTCCAGGATTTTCGAGGTTCGGATTATTCTAACTATTCCAACTATTCCAACAGCCAGACGGTCCGTTAGGATAGATTAATCCCTCAGTAATGTATTCCGGGATACAATCAAGGTCAAAAGGGAGGGATGATGTGAAACAGGAAGATCTCGGAGCTATCGTTTTGGGTGTCGTGTTTGCCTGCTACGGCATCAAGTCTGTCGTAGAGATTGTGGCGGCTGCATGTATCGAAGTAATCCGTGCGGTTACTGCTAATGCGCCATGGATCGGATTCTTCGTCATCGTCGCCATTCTTCTTTTGGTTTTTCGCTACAAGCTCGATGAAGGGATTGAGTTATTCGGATCATTATTCCGCAAGTGATCCGGTGCATATGGCCCGTCTCGATGATGAAGTCAATTGTCCACCCGCAGTTTATTTTGGCAGGTAATGAGGAAGTGATTCTTCGTTTTACTAGGTATACTTGGGGGGTGGAAGATATATATATGTAGCACGCGGGGCCCCCGTTCCTTCCTTCCCATCCAAAAATGGTGGTGGTGGACAATTTGGAATGAATGAAAAATAACTCCAAAAAGTTATTTTGGCATTGTAACAACGTATCATTATTATTTCAGTTGTCAGATTCTCAACTGTGACTAGTGGAGTTTGGGAATCATTCCGTCATTGGTGCGAAGCCAATGATTCCGATCTCATAAATCAGTGGATGTATGAGAGGAATCTCCCGAATACACCAGATAACGTCGGCATCAGTTCGAAGATCAAGTTCTGGTGGAAAGGGCCATGCGGTCACGAATGGGATGCTACGTTCGGTAGCAGACTTACTAACGGCTCTGGTTGTCCGATATGCAGCAATCGTCGTGTCTTAGCAGGATATAACGATCTTCAGACAACGAATCCAGGAGTAGCTGCAGAATGGCACCCTACGAAAAATGGTGAGTTGAAACCGACTGACGTTATTGAAGGATCAAGTCGTAAAGTCTGGTGGATGTGCAACAAGGGACATGAATATGAAGCTTCGTTATGTGATCGTCACGCAGGGAACGCTTGTCCGTATTGTGCAGGAAAACGGCCCATTCTTGGAGAAACCGATCTTGCTTCCCAATGTCCGAGACTTGTTAAAGAGTGGCACCCGACAAAAAATAATGGTAAAACACCCCAGGATTTTACAAAAGGCAGTAATAAAAAAGTCTGGTGGATTTGTGAAAAAGGTCATGAATGGCAAGCAGTAATCCATAGCAGAGTTGACGGAAACAATTGCCCTTATTGTGGAAATCAATTGTTGCTTCCGGGCTATAATGACCTCGCGACAGTACATCCTGATTGGGCCAAACAATGGCACCCTACAAAGAATGGAAATGTACGGCCAGATATGATTTTTGGGTCTGCTGGAAAGAAATATTGGTGGATTTGCGAGAATGGGCATGAATGGGACTCATCCCCAAATAATCGTTCAAAAGTTCCTGGGTGTCCGATTTGTTCTGGACACCGGTATGCAAAAGGTTTCACCGATTTAGCTACGGTCGACCCCCAATTGGCCGCCGAATGGCATCCCACAAAGAATGGGGATTTGACCCCTGATAAAGTTCATTTTGGAACTGCAAGATCCGTCTGGTGGCAGTGTTCTAAAGGCCATGAATGGAAAGTATCGATTGCAACGAGATACAATGATAGGACTTCCTGTCCCTATTGTTCTGGAAGAATGGCTGCAAAAGGTGAAACGGATCTCGCAACAGTAAATCCCTCGTTAGCTGCAGAATGGCATCCCACAAAGAATGGTTCCTTGACTCCTGCTGATGTTTTGCCACATACGATGACTAAAGTTTGGTGGAAATGTAAAAAAGGTCACGAATGGCAAGCTACCGTCAATGATAGATCCAGTCAGAGGGGATGCCCATTTTGTTATTCTGGTTCTCAAGCGTCGTTCAATGAAAAAGCGATTTATGTTTGTTTAACCAAGACTTTCCCAAAGCTTGAGATTATACCCAACTACGAAGGATTCAGAAAGGAAGGAATCTATGATCTGGACATCTTTTTCCCAGAAATAAAATTGGCAATCGAATACGATGGCCCACGCCACAATAATCCCCATCGTGAAAAGGTGAAGAACGATCATTGCTCAAAGAAAGGCATCACCCTGCTTCGCATTAAAGAGCACCTTCGTAATATCGACGAATCGTTATTTCCTGAACCTTTCGTTTGGATTTCAGATCACGCTCCGCCCAAGGAGATTGATGAAGTAACTGCAAGATTGGAGGCAATAATCGCAGAGAAAGCTGGAATCCAGGATTACAAATCACATGCGCACCTGACTCGTTATCGCAGTCAGATTAATGAGTTGGTGGTAATAGTTCCAGAGAAAAGTTTGGCTGAAACCTATCCGGAAGTGGCTAAACAATGGCATCCAACCAAAAACGGTTCATTGACTCCCGATGAAGTCTATGCAAGTAGCAATAGGTATGCATGGTGGATGTGTGAGAAAGGTCATGAATGGGAGGCTGTAATCGGGAGCCGTAGTAAAAACGGTTGTCCGTTCTGTTCTAACAGACGTATAATTCCTGGTGAAAACGATTTTGCTTCTGCCTACCCTCTATTGGCTAAACAATGGCATCCGACCAAAAATGGAACTCTGGGCCCTGATCAAATCGCTCCAGGAACGTCCACTAGGTACTGGTGGATATGTGATAAAGGCCATGAATGGCTAGCATCGCCTTCAGCACGTGCACATGGAAGAGGATGTGCAGTTTGTGCTGGAAAAAAGATTGTACCAGGATGCAATGATTTGGCAACAAAATATCCAGCTATGGCTAAGCAGTGGCACCCTACCAAGAACGGCTTATTGAAAGCGTGTGAAGTTGCACCCAGTTCAAATAAAAAGTATTGGTGGGTGTGCGAAAAAGGTCATGAATGGGAGGCAACACCCGGTAGCCGTTCTCGTGGACTAGGATGCCCCTATTGCAGTGGACGTAGAGCAATTCCTGGAGTAACAGATTTAGCCACTATGCGCCCGGATCTTATCAAGGAGTGGCATCCAACGAAGAATGGAAATATCGACCCATCTGAGTTGACTCCAGACAGTCACGTTGAGATTTGGTGGATGTGCGAAAAAGGTCACGAATGGAAGAAGATTCCCCACGGCAGAGGCAAATGCCCATACTGCACTAATCATGAGATTTGCGTAGGATTCAACGATCTTGCATCTAAATATCCTGAAATCGCTACCCAATTTGATTCAGTGGCCAACAATCTCAGTCCAACCGAGGTCCTTTTCACATCTGATAAAGAATACTGGTGGAAATGTGAAAATGGTCACAAATGGAAATCCACCATTAGTAATCGTGTGAAATCTGGCGGAATTTGCATCGAGTGTTCGTTCATTCCGAAATCTAAATCCAAATGATCTCAGATCCAGCTAGCGACTAATCTGCCCTGTTGGGTCAGAACAATCGATCTATACCTTCTGTCAATCTTGCCATCTGCCCTTCTGATGTCGCCATTCTCCACAAGACCTTCGTCACGGAGGATCTTGATTTGATGGTTGAGGGTCTGTTTGGTCTTATCGAATTCTTCCATGAGCTCCACAGTAGTAGCATATCCTCCGCCCTCGACTTTCTTCAGGATATAGCGGAGGATCTCGCGGGTCTCTGGTTTCAATGCTGCCATGTTGGGGGTCTTCGGAGTAGGTATCGAGAGAACCTGTTCCTTCACAGGTTTGTCATCATCCATCACGTAGTAAATCGTGGCTCCGATGAAGAATGCACACGAACATGCTGCGGCGGCCATCAGGTTGGTTCCTCCGGTGATGTTGATCGAGAACTCCACACCCTTTCCGTTCTCCCGCTCATAGATGCGGTAGATCGTGTTCACAATCTCCTGGAAATCGAATCCGGAAATGTACTCAGGAACAACCTCTACATTGAAAACTGATAGGGCTTCGGTGACCTTCTCGACCGATTCCTGGAATTTAGTGCCAGACAGGAGATAGAGCTTATCGAAACCTAGTGCTTGGAAGGCTTTTGTCACGGGTTCAGTGACTTTACCCATCATCGCTATGTGAATGTGCATTAGTAAAATAATTTATTTTACAGTATTAAGATTTTAACATATAGCTAACACAACAACTTACTATTCATGGCTTCAAACCATAATGAACCGGAAGAGGACCACAGGTCCGAGGAACAGATCAAGGCTGACAACGACAACCACGCCAATCAGCTCAACCCCAACAACGATGCCTACTGGTCGTCCAGGGGCTGTTCCAGGAGGTAAACGCTTTGAAAAAGGAATGCTGGTGTCCGATATGCAGACAGGAAGTTAAGGCCGGAAAAGTCCGTTGGCTTTGGTTCTGGGTCTTCCTGCTGTTCATCACACCAGCGTTCCCCTTCTACCTTCTCTACTGTCTGTTTACCAGTAAGAGGGTATGTGAACGCTGCCACAATAGAGTAAAGTTCTATTCGGAGAAAGAAGATTTGGAAGTGAAGAAATGACACTGACCATACCTGAGAAGTTCAATTTTACCTTTCTTGAGAGTAATATCGACAATTCAGAGTGGGCCGAATATGTGAAGGATCATTCAGAGGAGATCTTGAAGAATCTTGATGAATGCCCATTCGAGGAAGCATGTTGGGCATTGAGTTATTCGCTGGCCATCTGGGTTGGAGGCAAAGAGGATTCTCCAGAGATCAGGCATGTCAATAACACAATCATCCGCATCTCTCGTATGGGCGTGAACGAGTTACTGAAATCGTTTGCGGCCAAGAAAATCAATCCTCTGGCTTTCTTTGAAAAACAGGGGGACTTGCTCACCAAATGTGCCACGGCAATGATCAATGTGGGTAGACCAATCGCTGCATTGAATCTTTTGGGCACTGCAGAAGATGGCTTTCAGAAGATCTAGGAGTTCATCCCGAAAGAGGAAACCAAAATCTTGAAGGATTACTGTATCGAGTACGAGTGCATCCGGGCCAAAGAAGCCGAGGTAGGCGTAAGGATTGTCCATTATGTGCCTGAAGATGTCAGACCTCTCTTTGCGAATGCTGCAAATAGCTATCTTATCCACAGCATTGTGAATTTAACCAGTCATGGCGGGTACGATGCAGCGGAATACTTTACGCAGGAAGTGGCCCCGTATGCGGAACAGGCCTGTTTCATGTACTTCAAATGGACCCAAAAGGAAATTGATGATCTGAATCACGACTCGCTCAAAGATGATTACACGAGATGGTGTCAGGAGCGTTATCTTTTCCTCAACATTATGAACGAGATTCCGCATAATAGCGAGACTTATGCCAAGGATGACTTGCAATTTGATCTCGATGACCGGCATAGGTATCTTCTGGAAGACATAGTCCAGACCTATTCTCATTGCAGGAAATTGTTCTATGCGTTCAAGGATCCGTCTATTTTCCTGGAAAAGACTGAACGTGATGATGATGTGGAGTCCCTGATTGACTGCTATGTGAGGCTTTACACGCTCTTCGATAAGTGTGCTAAGTTGATCCAATATCTGTTCCCACAGGATTGGTCCGAGGAGAAGATTGGGTTTTATGAGACCGCTCGTAAATTGGCATGTGAAAACAATCCCTACCTGAGAGCAATCGACATGATCTGTTCGGATGTCTTCCCAGACAAGGCTTCAAAGAAGGCCGGAATCAGTGATCCACGCAATATGGTAAATGGGCGTCTAATGTGGAGAGGATTCATCCGCAACAGTATCATGCACAATACGTTCAAGATAAAGCCGGATATGGAATCAAACGATTTCATCACAGGTGTTGCGTTCATCCCGGCATTTGAATTGTATCATGCTACACTGATGACCTTTTACGACATAAGGGAAATTTTGCTGAACATTCAACTCGCAACATATTATTCCAGATCTGAATGAACTCATTTCCGTGTGGAATAAATCGAAGTATACGTACCATTCAAGATACCAAATTTAGGCGGGCGTTCAACTGCATCCTTTAAACTATTTTGGACCGTTTTTAGGCGGTCACTTTTTTTCTATTTTTAACACGTCTGGCATATTATGGAAAACGACGTGTTTTTCTCCGGTTTTGTACCCCCTATATGGGTACGTGTGAAGGGCCGTCCTACGTATACTCGTAATGGAGGTGACGCAGTATGATTGTTGCAATCTACGTCCGCGTTTCCACGAGGAAGCAGGACGAGACAAACCAACTCCCCCGTCTTCGCGAGATCGCTAAGAACAGGGGATTTGAGATTTACCGGGAGTACTCCGATGAGGCCTCCGCAAAGGATGCGAACCGTCCCGGGTGGAAGGAGTTGATGGACGATGCTTCGAATCACAAATTCGATGCAATCCTCGTTACCAAGCTCGACAGGGTCATGAGGTCTCTTGTGCAGCTCAACATCACCATGAGTAATCTCCAGACCTACGGGGTGAAGCTCATCTGTGCCGACATCGGGGAGATTGACTGCTCCACTCCGATGGGCAAGGTGCAGATGCAGATCATCGGAGCCATCGCTGAGTGGGAGAGGGAAATCATCGTGCAGAGGACGAAGGAAGGCCTCGATGCCCGCAAGGCACGCGGCGCGAAGCTCGGCAGGAAGAGAAGGGACGACATCCCCCTCGATACCATCGCCACGCTCCGCATCAGCGGGAGCTCCTGGAATTCAATCTGCAGGGATCTCCATATCCCCAAAGCGACGCTCATGCGCAGGAAACCCGAAGTCGAAGAAATCATTTCCAAAAGGTCCGAAAAGGAGGTATGTCAATGAACCAGGTCCAAAATGGAGGGGTAGCGAACCCCGGCAAGGAGTATATAAAGAACGAAGAGGTCCAAAAGCGTCCGATTTCGGACCAGGTTTTCATAATCGATTCTAAAGACATCGAGGATGAGCATTTCTTCAGAACGATGATGGCTCCCGGCAAGTTCCACTATCTTTACGGAGATACCGGAATCGGGAAGACCCATTTCCTGATGAACATGATGTACCTCCTTCACGAAGGGTACGATGGATGCGGCGATTGGGAGATCATCACCAACGTCTTCATGTATCGCAAAGACGGGAACGGTACCGAAGTCTGTACTCCGGAGCACGTGCATCACATCGACAGTCTCGACGAGTTCTTCTCGAAGTTCGTAGAGCTCTCCGAGTCCGGCAGGAACCTCGCCCTATTTCTGGACGATTTCAACAGATTCTACGCTGACGAGGGGAAGGACGTACTTTCCAAGTCCCTGCGTAAATTGATCGCCAATCGCAGGAAGCTTCGTGTGATGCTGTTCTTTAGCAGCACCGACGACATTGCCGATTTCGAGAATGATTGGGGCAACAGGAAGTATCCTTCGGAATACATGTGGACTCGCTACAATTCTAAGAAGGAGTGGGAGGATACCAAGAAGGAACTCGGGATCACCGTTGATTGGAACCGTTGGGATACCAGTGGAGCATTCGTACGCGGTGGCGGTTTTGTTCATGTCCGCAGCACCGTTACCGAGTGGACTTCCACTAAGAAATCCGTCGGATGGTTCTACGATAAGGCCAGTGATGCCTCGGTGCTGAGGTATCGGAAGGGATTCGATTTCGACTCTTTTTGGAACGGATTGGAGAATGTATCTTCCCTTTCGGTCAAGGCCTACATCCGTACGTATACCTCTTCCATGAGCGAGGAAAAAATCAAAGAGGTGGAACAGTGCCAGCAGGAGAAAAACACAGTCGAGATGGCAGTCAAGCTGAAGTCGATGGGGCTGACCGACGAGGCCATAGAATGTGTTCTGAACACCCCGAAGACCACTCTGAGGAGATGGGCGGAAAAAGCGGGTTTCACATGGAAGGTCGGCGAGATTGATCTGCCTTACAGATTCAAGAGCCTGAGGGGGAAAGAAGATCTGCCGGTTAACACAGAATCGTGCTAAACCATTTACCGGGCAATATTGCCCAGATCCTTTCAACTTCTTTGTTTTCATCGGATAACATAAAAAAGTTATCAAGGAGTACAATAAAAAAGGACGAAGTGGTTACACTTCCAGAATACCATGTCGTCCTTTTCAGACGTGCTTAGACAATTCCGCGAAGAGTCCTCATCAGAAAGAGAGAAAGGAACGAAATTCGAAGAACTCATCCGCCGCTATCTGCTGACGGACAAACTCTATGCGGATCGTTTCGAGAACGTCTGGATGTGGAACGATTTCTTCGCACGTTCTGAATTGGGCGGAAGGGACACAGGCATAGATCTCGTCGCGAAAGATATATTCGGGCAATACTGGGCCATCCAGTGCAAATGCTATGCAGAGGACACCCCCGTATCGAAAGCCGACATGGATTCGTTTATAGCCACCTCCGGTAGAAGATTCACCGACGAGGACGGTGTGAAACAGGGCTTCTCTCAAAGATTGGTGGTGGCTAGCACCGATAATTGGGGTGTGAACGCACTCGAGGTCCTGAGGGCACAGGAACCTCCCGTGAACATACTGAAACTCAGCGATCTGGAAAGCGCACAGGTCAGTTGGAAAGACCTTTGGAACGGAAAGCAGGGTGACGAGGCCCGTAAGGACAAATACACTCTCCGTAAGCATCAGGCTCAGGCATATAACAATGCCATGAGGTACTTCAAAGACCACGACCGCGGAAGAATGATAATGGCCTGCGGTACGGGTAAGACGTTCACGTCCCTGAAGATCGCGGAAGGCATCCTATCCCACTACAACCTCAACGAGGAGACCGACACCATCTTGTTCCTCGCACCATCTATTTCCCTGGTCGGTCAGACCCTTAGGGAATGGGTTCACAATGCCGAAAGGGAGCTCAACCCCATCTGTGTATGTTCCGATACCACTGTTTCGAAGAAACGCGTCGAGGATGATGGGGAAGAGCGCGTGGAGGATCTCGGAGTACCATCTACCACAGACCCTAAGAGGATATACGATGTGTGGAAGAAAGGCATCGAGAAGGAGAAGTCCGATAAGATCCTTACCGTGATATTCTCCACCTATCAATCTATCGACGCCGTTATAGAGGCACAGGGTCTGGGTCTTCCGGATTTCGACCTGATTGTGTGTGACGAGGCCCACCGTACGACCGGGGTCATCATCGACGGTTCCGAGAGCAATTTCACCAAGGTCCACAGCAACGACAATATCCGTGCTGACCGTAGGCTTTACATGACCGCTACCCCCCGTCTTTACGGCGAGAAGGGCAAGGCGACCGCGGAGAAGTATTCCGTCGTACTCTGTTCGATGGACGATGACAAGCTCTACGGGGAGGAGTTCTACAGGATTAACTTCGGAGAGGCCGTCGAGCAGGATCTCCTGTCCGATTACAAGGTCCTCATCCTGACCGTCACAGAGAAGGACATCCCGGAGTTAGTCAAGAAGCACTGGACCGACGGTAATGGAAGGGAGATTGATGCCGATACCCGCTGCAAGATATGGGGATGTCTTCACGCATTGGCAAAGCATGTTGCCGGTGATGATACCGTTAAGAACACCGACCCCAAGCCTATGAAATCCGCGGTGGCATTCAGCAGAAGTATTGCTGTCTCCAAAGCGGTCACGGATATATTCAACGATATGGCTGCAGAACCTGCCAGTCCGACCCGTCTGCGCATGATGCACATCGATGGCGGTATGAACGCCATGACACGTGAGAAACTCCTCAACTGGCTCAAGAAGGAGGATGAACTCTGCCATGTGCTCTCCAACGTCAGATGTCTTTCCGAGGGTGTCGATGTTCCCGCTCTCGATGCAGTCATGTTCCTGGATTCCAAAGGCTCGCTCGTCGATGTGGTCCAGTCTGTCGGCAGGGTCATGAGGAAGGCTCCCGGAAAACAGTACGGGTACATCATCATCCCCATCGTTATCCCTGAGAACGAGGATCCAGAGGAAGCTCTCAACGATAACGACAGATACAAGGTCGTATGGCAGGTCCTCCGTGCCTTGAGGTCTCACGATGAGAGATTGGAAGCCGAAATCAACACCTTTAATTATCGCAAGAACCGGAACGGTAAGAAGGATCACATCCACATAGGGGGCGTCGGAGGTACATTTGAGGGGGGAGAATGGGAGTTCGAACCTTGCGACGGCGCATATACCGTAGAGGACTTCGGGAATCACCTGATGGCCCGTCTTGTTCTCAAGGTAGGTAACAGAGAATACATCGAGAACTGGGCAAAACAGGTGGCAGAGATTACTCCGCTCTTGTCAGAGAAACTCACCGAGATATGCAACAAGGGGGACCCGCAGGACTCCAATCATCCATTCCGGAGATATATCAGAGGATTGAGGTCCATCGTTAACAACGAGGTTACCGAATCTCAGGCAATCGATATGTTAGTTCAGCAAATCGTTACCAAACCTATCTTTGAGAAACTGTTCGCAAAAGATGGATTTGTGATGCAGAATCCTGTTTCCAAATACATAGATGACATGCTTGCTGCCATTCATGCTCAGGAAGGTCTTGCTGAAATCAAGGATAGTTTGGACAGATTCTATCGTAATGTGGAACTTACTCTCAACGGAATTGACACTACGGATGGAAAGCAGAAGGTTATTACCGCCCTTTACGAGAAGTTCTTTAAGAACGCATTCCCGAAAGACCAGACCATTAACGGAGTCGTGTACACTCCGCAGGAGATTGTGGATTTCATCATCCATTCCTGTGTAGATGTTTTGAAACAGGAGTTCAGAATTGACATCAACGATGAAGACGTGAATATTCTCGATCCTTTTACCGGAACAGGTACTTTTATAGCACGTCTTTTGGAATCTGGAGTCATAACAAAGGAGAACATCGCACGCAAGTATCTTAACGAGTTATTTGCCAACGAGATCACTCTGCTGGCGTATTACATCGCGAATGTGAACATCGAGAACACGTATCAGAGAGTCACAGGCAATCAGGTCTACACGCCATTCAATAACATCCTTCTTACGGATACGTTCAATATAGAGGAGATTTGCAGAGGATTTGGTTCTGATGCACAGATGACCCTTGATCAGAAGGATTATTTCGGGAAGAACAAAGCACGCATCAGGAAGGAGCACAATACTCCGATTACCATCATCATGGGAAATCCCCCATATGGAGCAGCACAGAAATCTGCTAACGATAATGCGAAGAAACGCAAGTATCTATCAGGAATCGATCAGAGAATCAAGGAAACATATCTGAATGAGTCTATTTTGGAGAACAAGGCAACGAACATTAATTCTGTTTATGATAACTACATTCGGGCATTCAGGTGGGCTTCGGATCGTTTAGGAAATAATGATGGAGTAATATCATTCGTAACCCCTAACGGATGGATGTCTTCTGCTGCATTTGAAGGATTTAGAAAATGTTTGGAAAAAGAGTTCTCCAAGATATATGTGTTCAATCTCCGTGGTGATCAAAACAGCGGGGATTGGAGAAACGAAGGAGAAAAAGTCTTTGGTGAAGGTTCCAAAGTCGGTATTGCAATTACACTTTTGGTAAAGAAGGCAAATTATGTCGGAAAAGCGGAAGTCAAGTATGTTCAAACTGAGGATATGATGAAACGTCTGGAAAAGCTGGAGCTGCTTACCAAATCCGAATCTTTCGCTCAACTGGAATCAAGCTCATCAATTAAACCTTTAATCCCCGCGGCGAACGGCGACTGGCTTGTTAAGCGCAACAGTGCATTTCAAACGCTGATTCCGATGGCAGGGGATACCGCCAAGAAGTTTGAAAAGCATTACGAAGAAACGCTATTCACGGGCTACTCATCAGGATATAAGACTAACCGTGATGTTTGGTCATATAATTTCTCAAAAAGTTTACTTGCTTCTAACATGAATGGGTTAATAGCGGAGTATAACCGTCAGACTTCGGAAGGAATAATCGAATACTTGTCCGATAAAATCAAGTGGGATGGCACATTAGAAGAACGTTCTAAGAGGAAGATACCAATAGTATTTTCTGACGGGCATATAACAACGACTCCATACCGTCCGTTTTCAAAGAGATACTTCTACAGGGATGATTTGACTGTCAACAGATCATATCAGATGCCACGCTTATATCCAGAAGGATGCAATAATCTGACAATTTGCATATCTGGTGTTGGCGTTAAGAAGGACTTTTCCTGTCTTATTACTAACTTGCAAACCGATTTGGAAATAGTGGGGAAAAGCCAGTGTTTCCCGTTGTATTGGTACGAAATCCCAGAGGAGCTTAAAGACTCTCGTCAGACAACTCTGTTCAATACGCCCATCTCAAAGCCCGTTCGTCACGATGGAATCAGCGACTTTGTCCAGACTACTGCCTCAAAGCAATACTCCAGAGACATCCCCAAGGAGGACATCTTCTACTACATCTACGGGTACCTACACTCCCCCGAGTACAGGAAGGCCTTTTCCGACGATCTGAAGCTCTCTCTCCCCCGTATCGGATTTGTTGATTCATACGATGACTTCAAAGCATTCTCCGATGCCGGAAGAAAGCTCGCTGACCTCCACTTGAACTACGAATCTGTTCCCATGTATGAGGGCGTGAAGATCCTCGGCAGCAGGACCGTCGAACAACTTCTCACCGACTCGGAAAAGCTTCGTGTCCGCAAGATGAAACTTGACGAGAAGAACCGGACCCTCATCTACAACGAATACGTTACCATCACCAACATTCCTGAGGAGGCTTTCCGTTACATCGTGAACGGCAGATCTGCCCTCGGCTGGCTGGTGGATCAGTATCAGATTTCCGTTGACAAGGAATCCGGTATTGAGAATGATCCCAACGAATATGCAGGTCCCGAATACATCTTCAAGCTCGTACTTTCGATAATCACAGTCAGTGTCGAGACCATTAAGATCGTGGATAATCTGCCAAAGCTGCACTTTGATTCAGAAGATGCTCAATGAGAGATAATCCGTTCCGAAGTACTCATTCGGGACGGATTATCCCCGCTTTAATCAGGATCTGTTCTGCTTTATCGGCGGGCATTTTAGCCAATTCATTCTCATTGAGCTTCTTGTTGTATTCGGTTAGTGATAGGATAACCGATTTAACTTCGCGCATGTCCGTCAGTTTCAAAAATACCGCAAAGGAAACAGCTTCCTGCAGATCCTTCAGGCGCAATTTGTCTTTGATCGTGTCGATGCAATAATTCATGAATGTATAATCGCCTGTAATATTGACCTGTACAACCGGTTTTTCTTTCTTAAGCGTGTTATAATTGGTCTTTTCCAGATATTTTTTCTGCAAAGCTACGATTGCGGTTGCCAGCGTATCGATAAGTTCACTATCGTCGTTGACAATGACCCCATAAATCGCATTCAGATCCCTGTCAATTTCGATGGCAGCATCACGTATCGCCTCTATGACAAATCTGGACCGGGATGGGAAATACCCATTTTGCACGAAATCATCAATTTCAGCAGCATCCGCCACAGATAGTCTGGCGGTGGTCGAAAAACCCCCCGAACTTGTTTGGGTCGAATTCGGCATATCTTCTGATAGGCCTATAGCTTATTTATAGTTATGACGTGTTATTGGTAGTTCGTTTTAAACAGTCTATCAAACCGTGTAATATTTTATATATTGATATGGATTTGTACCATATGGTATATGTGCGGTAATTGCCGAGTGTAATTGACGCGGCACGAGGCAAGACCGCCCATGAACCAAAGGAGAGCTCAATATGAGAAGAAACAGAACGATAACCGCAATGGTTTCCGAGAGGGAGGTCGAAGTCATCGATCGCCTCGTTGAGAATGGGTATTATTGTTCCCGTAGCGACGCAGTTCGTGCTTTTGTACGGTACTGTATCGTGAGAACGGAACGGGATGGTGTAATATTCGAGTGAAAAAGTGCTTGGCGGACAGCCTTAGAACAGTGTCCGCCAAAGTATCACTATGGAGGTGATGGAAATGGATAGCATTTTACAGAATATAAATACATCTGCGGGACTTCGCCCTAAGGTGGTTTCTCTGAAGGTTCCGGAATGGTTCTATGAATCCATCGAGGCCTTCAGGGGAAAGTACGACATGGAGACCCGTAACGCTGCGCTCTCCGTACTGATCGCAGCTGGGTTGGAAAGGTACGGGATCATCGAAAAAGAACAGTGCCAGAAGTTCATCAGCATGCAGGGTGCTGACAGGAGATTCAGGGGGCAGAAATGATGTTCGCACCCTTTGAATCCAGTCAGGACAATCCGTTCAGCAAGTCGATTTCCGTACCCAAGCGTGCGGAGATCGAGATGCGCATGAACGCAATCGCTTCAATCAGCCCTACATGCAAGAGGCTCTTCCGCGACGAATGTATCTGCGATGTGTGCAATCATATCGGCTTCACCACCGCCGTATCGACAACCGTGGGGGTCTTCAGCCATGTGTGCGCCAACTGCTGGACCGAAATCGCTATTCTGAAGGAGGTTTCCGACGATGGCATTCAGTAAGAAGAAGCATCCAGTCGACGAGGAAGGCCAGGATGAGTGGTTTTCCGTAGAGGTGTACAGGGACGAGAACGGGCTTCCAGGGCTTGCAATCGTCACCACCCGCGGCACCCTTGAATACATGGACTACAGCGAGTGGATTAAGCGTAAAGACAGCGAAGAGCTTGGCAAATACACCGACGAGATCCAGAAATACTGGCCCCTTCCGAGCAATCCAGAGCCGTACTGTAACGAGTACGAACAACTCATCGAGGGCATGAGGAATTCTGGCAATCATCCCGAGGACCACGGTCTTGCGGAGGAGTTCACGAGAACAGTCCTTCGGAAGATTGTCCAGGATTTATCATTAATAGTCTCGCTGTTCCTCAAGCTCGACTCCGAAATGCTTTACTCCCTGTTGCACAACATCGTTGTCCACAGCTACTTCGTAAGGAATTTCGATGTTTCGCCCCTGATTCTCCTCGACGCAGAGAGGGGTTCCGGGAAGAGTACCTTCCTGGATTACCTGAAGGCCCTCTGCTACCATCCCATCAAGATGACCAATTACTCCACGGCCTCCCTGGCACTTCTCGCAGACAAGTATCAGGCGACCCTTCTTTTGGACGAGGGTACCAAGAACTTCCACAGCAAGGATCGCGGGCAGAACCTGACCGATTTCCTCACCGAAGGATATAGCAAGAACGATGCTACCTACATCAGGACCAAGGGGGACAATTTCGAATCTATCAAGGCACAATACCACTACACTTCCGTGACCGCAACTTTGCTCGAAGACTGTCCCGAGGATTTCAAGGACCGTTCGATCATCGTGCGGATGCTGAAGGACATCAAGGGGTACAAACCCCTGCACGTGTTCGGGTTCGACAGGTACGAAGCTGCGGAGAGGCTGCAAATCGATGAATCAGACGTGCCTAGTTTCGAGGAGATCCGCACGCGCCTGTATGCCCTTCGCATGATTGCGATAAAGGCCGAGGTGAGGAAGGAGAAACCAGCATTCTCATTCGAACCCTTCGTCAACGAGGCCCGCAGATACCTCAGAAGAGGCGAGGAGATCAACGGTTCGATGCGTTTCCTCTACGGAGAGGTCTATGGGTACGAGGAGACTCCTGAGTTCATGGGCAGGGCGGAGGACATCTGTCTCGTCCATCTGCCCATCGCGATGGCCTTGGGCACGGACAAGGACATCATGGACCTGATGCTTGCTCGCATCGAGGACGATACCGAGCTGGAATACACCACCGAGGCAACCATCCTGCGGGCCTTCATGGACACCATCCAGGACAAGATGTGCGAGGAAACCATCGCAGGGGGCTGTAGAGATCCTCCCACCTGGGATGACCTGGTCAGGATTCTTCCGAACGTTTCCACGAAGGAAGTGCGCATGAATTACGAGCGCATCAGGGAGGAGCGCGACGATTACGGCAAGTTCGATTTCGAATCTCCGAAGAAGGTGACCTCGATCATCAAGAGATTCGGATTCACCTACAGGACCGGAACGGGAGGGAAATCGTTCTTCGTACCCGACCCGAAGCTTCGCCGCAGCCTGAAATCCGCAGTCACGAACTACGGAGGAGTCGAACTCAAACGCTTTTTCGTCAACGTCTGAGGGATTCTAACTCTATCCTAACTGACAGGCCAGCAAGGTATGTGAGTTAGGATAGTTAGAATAATTAGGAAAAAGAGGGAGAATATGTCACAATATAGAGAAGACCTGAACGACAGCAAGGAGCTTGCCGAGTTCATGGCATACGTGGACAACTACAACGATGATATGATCGGTATCTGCAAGCCGACGACCGAGAACGAACGCAATCGCAAGATCCGCCGCTACGGCAAGACCTTCGCAAAACTGGCGCAGGAGGGCAGAATCAGTACCTGCGATCCTGCCAAGATGACCGAACGCGATGTGAGGGTGTTCATCGCCGAACTGAGAGATGTGGAACACATTCAGACATCCACTCAGGAAAGGGCGCTGGCACTTATGAACTCCTACTTCCAGACCGCCGGGAATTACGGCGCCGTCCTGATAGCACGGAAGAAGCTCCGCATCACGGTTCCCAAGAAGGAGGTGGAGGTTCTGACCGATGAGGAGGTGGCGATCATCGAGGCGGTCCTGGACCATCTTCCGGGCTGGAGGATGACGGTAATCGGCGGCGTGGTGTACATCGCCCTGGCAACGGGCATCCGTCCCGGGGAGATAATCCGCCTGAGCATCGACGACATCGATCTGGTGAACAGGACCATCCTTGTCAGGTTCCCCAAAGGCAACGGGAAGTATCAGGATCCCCACCTGGTCGGAATCCTGCGCGACGATCTGGTGCCCAAGATAGAGGAATACCTTGCCAAAAGGACCGCACACCTTGCCAGGAACAACTTCGATACGAAGGCCCTGTTCCCCAATCTCCGTAATCCCGGGACCCTCATGTACTCGGACAATGCACTGAGGCAGGGGATGAGGAAGCTCTCCAAGATTTGCGGTTTCCCCTTCTCCACCAAGACCTTCAGGGCGACGTTCTGCACCATGGTCCTCGACCAGGATTTCGACCTGCTGCCGTCGGTAAGTTTCCAGATGGGTCACTCCAACGAGCAGACCACCAGGGACTTCTACAATTCCTGCAAGATGGCCCGCAGCCGTGCGAAGACCAGGGTCATCTACAGCTCGGTCCTCAGACCGGATATGACCAAGGAGGCTACCGAGAGGATCAAGGTCGCCAGGGCGATGGGACTCCTCAAGCACAAGGACTCCTGATTCCCTATAGGTATACCTACCCAAACCATTTACCCTGACCGTCTGACCTTTTGGGCGGTTCGGGGTACGTTTACATGCACCCGATTCCGAGAAGATCTCACGGGTTTTTTTAGGCCCGCCACGTGTTATTTTGCATCGAGTTCCGAGGCACGGAACGGATACATTTTCGGGATTCGGAGTACATCGGGGACGGAGGGAAACCCCCTGTTTTTGCGATAGATCCCGCGATTGTGCCCTGATTTGTAGGATTAATAGAACCCCAAAGGTAGGTTCATAATTCGGTAGTTAGAATAAATCGAAATCAGTTAGAATAAACGCCTAAAATCGGAAAACATGGCGGGCCTGAAGGGATTCGAACCCTTGGCCGTTCGATTAAGAGTCGAACGCTCTACCTAGCTGAGCTACAGGCCCCGTGACCCTGGCTATCCCCTTCTTACTTATAAATCTATTGCCGTGAAGA
>Ga0310695_10003159_pt1 | contig 32943 bp, 31 predicted proteins | sample RumenRJG_04DNA_FD_203882 | JGI IMG/M metagenome (GOLD analysis project Ga0310695, IMG submission 203882) | Bovine rumen microbial communities from Lethbridge, Alberta, Canada - RJG_04 (v2) (version 2) | ecosystem: Host-associated > Mammals > Digestive system > Stomach > Rumen | place: Canada... | reverse complement strand
AAATGGAATAGATAGGCAGTTGTGGCTTCCCACGCAGTAGGCATCGAGGTCGTGAATGTAAATCTCGTTGTTGTTGTGGAGACGAGCAGACTTCTTGGAAACTACATGCTTGAGTGCATACTGCTTGGCAACATACGAGATTGCCTCTCCCATCCTACCGCCAAAGGAATACTCGTCCACATTGGCATTTTGGTTCTGAACATTCGTGGCAAGTAGTTTCTCCCTTACGGCATCATTCTGTCTTTCCAGTTCATGCTCAAAGCGATACTTTATGTAGTTCTTGGCGAGGGCGAATTTGCCCCGTTCCTGAATCTTGTGCTCCACAAGGTCTTGAATATCCTCGACCGTCATCTTTTTGCTGGTAAGTTCCGCAATATTTTTTATATCATTCGCTATGAATTCTATTGCACTATCTACAAGTCTTTCGTCTTCGGGTACGGTCTTGTTTGCCTGCTTGATAGCCTTGATGATTTTCTTCTCGTCGAATGCTACCTCGGAGCCATCCCTCTTGATGATGTTCATTGCTGTTTTCCTTTGATTTTGAAGTTCATAGGCATAGTGGGGCACAAATTCACTCATGTGAATCAATTAGCCTCAATGCCGTTGACGGTATTGAGGCATCCTACTTGTTTCGGTTTTTGAGCTTCTCGAAGACTGCTACAACGCAGTCGCTGCCTTTGAGACCCTTAACGAAGTCCTTCGTAGGGTTCTTGCAGTACACGGTGAACCTATGGGTCCAGGGGCTGACAAGCGCCTCGTCCTCGGTCTTCGGAAGTTCCGCTAGATGCTCTTCTGCCTCTTCATGGGATTCGGGAAATGGTTTTATGGTCTCGTCCGTGGGCTTTTCGCCCTTTGGCTTGTCTCCCTCGTATAGGGATTCGTAGAAACTGTCCTTTGACATATTGTCTCCTAGTTTGGAAGATTAAAACCTATTGTCGTTCTTTGAAAGGTCGAATCGGAGGGAAATCGGAATCACCCTCCCGGAATCATCCCTCGTGACCTCCGCCCGCTTCATCTGCGAGGGCGAGAGGACGCACCACTCCTCCCTCATATCTCCTGTCCAGAGAACGCCGTCCATCTTGTTCTTCTCAAGATATTTCGTCATACGGGCAGAGACGGCAGGATCGTTTCTATGGGCGATTTCATCGTGCAGGTCTCGATCCATCTGGAATGGGTGCTCGATGTTGATGTAGAACGGAGCGAGGAAAGGCCCATAGTCCACAGCCTCCTTGGCGGCATCCTCAGAGCCATAGAAGTAGACTCCCTCCCCTAGCCAGCCAGCATCTGACTTCTTCTTGCGGTGGATTTCGTACTCCCAGATGTCGCCCTTGCGGTCTCGCCGCCAGACCTTGTGCTTAACCACTGTCTTTGGCATCTTCTCTATGAAACGGTGTTCAAGCATAGAGAGGCAAAGGTCAATGTCGCCTCTGACAGCCGCTTCAAGATACTTGATGTCTTCGTCTGTGAGGTTCTTGTAGAACCTCTTGGTCTGTTCCGCCTCGTCGTAGGTGAAGGTGAAGAAATTGTCGCTCATGCCTCGCTCCTTGCTCCTAATGCCAAGCGGAAAAGCAGCATTAAGCCGCCTGCACCTCGTTGTCTTTGCTTTCCTCTTTGGCACTTGACGGCATCTTGAACCTATCGGGATTGAAGGCTTTTATGAAGTTCACCATACTCTTTCTTCCCATTTTCATCATCTTGGCAATAATAGTGGAAAGTTCTGCTACGAGCGGCTGGGAGGTGGGGTCTTTTGTGGTGACAAGATTCAGGAAAAGCCGCTTTAGGTAGCCGAACCAGAGATGTCTGACGAGGTAGAAAACCTCGTCGCATGGGCGGAGGTCATTGGTGTACCTTGGGGTGTAGTAATACGAAGACAGCAGAGCTGCATAGTCGTCGGTGCAAAGTTCCTCGATGTATTGGGATAGGTTTTCCCCTTCCTCCCAGTGGGCAATGAACCCCGAAAGGAGTGAAGAGCGGAGAATGTACGGAGGTACAAGCATCTTTACGGTTGCCTTGAGTTCCTCGTCCTTCTCATGCTCGATGATGAACTGGAGAACGGCGGTTTCTATCGCATCGGTAAAAGCCGTGGCTGCATCCTTGCCGACCATGTTCTGTTCCGCCAACTGCTCCTTTAGGTCGTCGGCTAATTCGTTTCCATCAGCGGTCTTGGAGAAGTCCATCTGGACTACCTTGTTCCTGATTTCCTCTGCTATGTCCTCTTTGGGGATTTCAAGAAGCCGCGAAGCCTCCTTCATCATGTGAGCGCGGAGGGTTGGGGAACTGCATCTTGCTATGGTGCCGAGGACTGTCTTTGTAACCCTCGACACGGCATCCAGAGAGGTGGGGTCTATCTCCTTCGCCCTCTCCGTCCTGACCTGAAATGCTATGATGGATTCAGTCTTGTCTTCCAGCAGACTTCGGAAGCCGTCCGCCCCCTTGGTCTGGATATAGGAATCGGGGTCGTCGCCGTCGGGGAGGCTAATCACCCTCACTGGAATGTCCTCCGCAAGGAGAAGAAGCGCCGTCTTGTTGGTTGCCTTGTGTCCCGCCGCATCGTCGTCGAAGCAGAGGGTCGCGGTATCAGCCACTCTTTTGAGCATATGGGCATGGTCTTCGGTGAAAGCCGTCCCCTGGCTTGCCACGGCATTACCAAAGCCGCTTGTCTGCAGTCGTATGCAGTCTATCTGTCCTTCACATACGATGACTTCGCGGTTTGGCGACTTCACTATCTTCCCGGAGGCCTTGTCAAATCCGAAGAGGGTCTTGCCCTTCTTGAACACGACCGTCTCTGGCGAATTAACGTATTTTCCGGATTTCTTGTCCTCCACCAACTGCCGCCCGGAGAAAGCCACAACCCTTCCGCCCTTGTCGCAAATGGAGAAGATAAGCCTTCCGCCGAAGTAGTAGTAGGGCTGCCCGCCCGACGAACTCAACTTCACTATCCCCGCTGCCGCAAGTTCATCTAGAGTGAAGTTGTACTTTTCCGCCCACTTCATTAGAACGGAGATGGACTTTGGCGCATAGCCGATGCAGTATTCGTCCTGAATCTCCTTGGTGAGGTTTCTGGCAGCAAGATAGTTCCGGGCGATTTCGCCCTCTTTCGTTCCCAGACACCTATGGTAGAACTGCGACAGTTCCGCCATAAGGGCATATATCCGCCCCCTCGCCTTGGCCCGTGGGTCGAGTTCCTCGTCGAGCTTAAGCCCACACCGCTCAGCAAGCCCCTTGACGGCGGTGGGGAAGTCCACACCCTCCTGCTTCATCACGAATTTGATGGCATCGCCTGCCTCTCCGCATCCGAAGCAGTAGTAGAGTCCCTTGTTCGCATCTATAGAGAAACTAGGGGTCTTCTCGTTGTGGAATGGGCACTTGCACTTTGCTCCCCCTCCGCTGCCCTGAACCTGTATGCCATACGAGGAGATTAGGTCTATGAGGTCGATGCGGGCTTTTATCTCCGCAATCTGCTCATCCTTGAAGCGGCTCATCCCTTTACCTCCACTTCCACGGTCTTCAGGGGGTAGTGTACATTGTAGCCCTCGTCTACTCTTGACACGTTGTAGGCGCAGCAGACCCTATCGTTGGCGCACTCGATGGTATGGAACTCATGGCTTCCGCTGTGAATGTGTCCGCAGAACAGATACCTCGGTGCCTTTAACTTTACCTCTCGGAGAAGTTCCTTGCTCCCAAAATGCCTCCAGTACCTCTGGTCGTGCTGGGTGCTTATGTCTATCTGCTGATGGTTGATGTGAGGTGGTGTGTGGGTTACGAGGACATCCACTCTTTCGGGAATACCAGCAAACTGGTATTCCAGAGTCTTGTCGCTTGCCTCAAAACACCACCTTCCATTAATCCACGGCACCCAAGGAGTACCATAGAAGTGAAGCCCATAGAATATCTCCTCCATATCAAGGAGAAGATGGAAGTTGTGGGGAAGTTCGCATTCTATCTTGCCTGAAAGATAGTCGGTTAGCCAGAAGTCGTGGTTGCCGGGAATCGCAACGACATAGATGGACTTTTTCGCCCATTCCCTCACCATTGGGAAGAACTCGTTCCTAAACCACCTGTCCGCATCTATGTGGATAAAGCAGGGGTGAATGTCTCCTGCTATGACGAGGACATGGGGATTGATAGAGCGGACTTCTTCATCAAGTCCTTCTAGGAATCCGTGTATGTCGCTTGTTGCCGCTATCTTGACTTTGGTTTTTGACATATTCTATTACTTGATTTCAAGGTAGATATTATATCATTTTCATTGCCCTCAAATCAAGGGTCTGGGTGTTGATTTCAGAAAAATTAAAGTGGTTTTTACGGATAGTTTACCACAGCTTTTCCAACCAGACCTGACGAGCAGGGTTTCATATCGCGTCTGGCAGCCACTTGTTGGGCTGGCGCTACACCGCTTGTGTTCGGTTGTTCAAGTGGAACTGATGTTCTCCCACGGCACTTGCTGCGCATCACAAGACGATTTAGCACCGGCAGACTCTAACTGCCTTTTCCCGCATCCAGGAAATCCGCTTCCACGGATTGCATCCTGACGATGGAATTGTAACGGGCGTCCTACCTTTCCCTTTTTTCACTACTAGAAAGGTTATCCCTCCCTTGGACAATAGCGCCAAGGGTGGCTCTATAATACGAGGTGCTGGAAGATGACTGGTGGGAAGGGCGGGGCATGATCCCGCGACCCGGAAGTTATGAGCCTCCCGCTCTACCGACTGAGCTACCTTCCCAAAGACGAGCAGCAACGGGAATCGAACCCGCTTCTCCATTCTCCCACAAGCACGAGGCTTGGCTAGCTGAGGGGGGTGTGTAAGCCAATTACACTATGCTGCTCAAAAAGGAAGCAATGCGGTTGGAGGAGTTGAACCTCGGTCGGTTGACAGCCGAATAAGAGATAGGGCTTGTTAGTTCCCTATCCACCGTCCGTCCGGGACGAATCGCCGCATTAGGAAATTAGAGGATTGAGAGACCGTCTCCTGAACCACACTGCGATGCTATTGCCACACTAGGCACGAGCCGGAGTCGAACCGGTCCGTTTGGGGAATTGCACACCCGCTGCACATCGTAATTGTATCCGTTGGTTCTTGAGTTTTCCCTTGCCAAGGAAATTGGTGGCGGGTGCGGACTTCCACCGCGACCTCACTTGAAAAGAGCATGCCGTATGCTGCATTACCTAGGAAAACAGCATCCGCACCGCGTCGTTGAGTTAATTAGGCTCAAATTTACCGCAGTCTACACCAACCCGCCATTGAAATCGAAAAAGTCCCCACACAAGTCCGGCTTCTCGTCGGTACTTCGTTTCCGTTCGCTCACATTCTTCCGAATGGTATTGGTACTTGCTACTCCTTCACGTTCATGGAACATCGCTACCTCGTGGGGGACATGGTAGCGGGCAGCCGAATTGCACGGCTTCCTCCGGGTCTTCGGCCCGGTATGCTACTTTTACAACACACCCGCAAATTGGTAGCGGAGACTGGCAATCGAATCCAGTGTTGAACGGCTTATGAGGCCGTTGGAGGACCCTCCTCTCTACTCCGCAAATTCAATGAAGTCTCTAGCCACGGCATTGAGCAGTCTTTCCGTAGCCTCAAGGTCGAGACATTTCCCCTCTCCGCTGTGTCTTCGCCGGTTGACCTCTTATTTAGTGAAGAGTGACTGGGCTACTACCAACACATATTCTGCCTATGGACGAATTCTGGTTCCACCAGCCTCAATCCACTGACTTACCGCTCTTTGCGGAGACGATGGAATGCTATGGAAGACGGGACTCGAACCCGCATCAGACTTCGCACATTGCTAGGCTTGCACAAAGTACAGCCACCAATTGCCGCTTCATCGGAAGTTTCCTGTTGCAAGGGTCTACCGACTTATCGTCACTTCCACTATTCCAAGTTGAACTCTCCTATGCATCCGACTGAAACTTCATGCACTACGGATTGGATACCGCTAAGCGACCTTACTGAAGCATCGCAGGAATTCCCACGACTTTTCACCATATTCCATTTCGGGTGCGCACCTTCGTGTCAGCATGACCCTCGCTGGTCTACTCGGCTAAGATATGGGGTCTTGACTTCCCACATAGCCGTAAGGCTGTCGTTGAAACTTTGAGCGCACAAGGTTCGACTCCCTCTCTACATAGGAGAAAATTGTTTAAGTCCATTCCCTTGCGGGGAGTTTGGGTGGAAGTTCGTCCGATGCCTCGGCAACCACCTCTCACGATGCAGGACGGCATAGTGGTGGAACATTCGGGTCGCATTTTATCGTCTTTAACCACTGCCCTTTGACTACTCTACCCATTAACGCCGTTGTAGATATTGTCGGGTTGTGTCACAACCATCAGTCGGAATGTTTCGCCTTGGAGCAGGACTTCCGACAGACCTCCAAAAATCACACGGCTTGGGAGGCCTCACCGTGGTTAACTTCTCCTACGAGGCTTGCATGAGTTTTCACTAGGAGTGTGCTTTGCAAAGATGCCTTTGCTATCTCCTCTACTTGGAGAGGAGGTTGATTAGAGTGCCCTTCTCGAGGTTGGTGTTTCAATTCACGCCCATATTGCAATAGGCGACTTTTGCATCACTTCGTAAGGAGTTGAATAAGTGTATCCTTCTCCAAACTAGTGAAGTCAATGTCGGGCTTGACCTCTTCCTCGCCGTCCTTTGCCGGCTGCCACATCGTGAAGCCAGCCCGATACAGAACCTCCTTGAGGTCGATGAACGACTTCGCCTTCTTCTTCATCGCTCCGATGATGATTGGGGCATACTTGCCAGTGGAGACCCTTCCCTTTCCAGTGCCCATGTCCATCAGGTAGAACCTGTTGTCGAGCATCAGTCCGATGGTCTTCTGACCCCTACCCTGGAAGTCAATCATCGTGTCGAACCGAATGTTGTTCGGATTGACCATGTGATTCCGAAGATGGCTAGGCGACATCTCCTCGTTTGCGAAGAAGAAGCGGAACTTCGAATCGTCCTCGCCGTTGAACTTGTTGAGCATCACGATTCCGTCGGGGGCATCGTCCCTGATGTACAGGAGCTCCACCGCCTCCGGGTTGGCATTCGTCATGTCCCCAGAGTAGATGACGGAGGAACTGTTGCTTCCGCGGCTGATTCCGTTGTACCATGCCGAGTTCCATCCAATACGATGTCCCCCGAGGTCGGCATACGAGAGGTCGTAGTCCCTCGTCTTCCACTCGTTCCTCCAGTACACGCCAATCACATTGTTCTTGGTCATACCGAAGGAAGTTCCGTATGGAAAGTTCCCCACGAAGTTCTTCTCCGAGGTCGGAAGGGCTATGTCGTAGCCGTCCGGCATCTTCACCACGCAGGCCTTCGCCTTGAGGGATTCGCAGAGCGATTCCTCAATTGCATAGTAGAGACGAGCTACCCAGTTCTTGTCGTACTTGGGCGAGTAGGTCTCCCTCACGAACTGCTTGCCGTTGCGGATTGTGAACACCCCGGAAGTTGTCGGGAAGTTCATCCGCTCCTTGCAGAGCATCATAAGGCGAATCTTGCGGAAGTTGTCGAGGTCTACAAGACGCTTCTTCACCTCGTCGAGCGGGTGCTCGGTCTTGATGATGCTCTCCCAGAAGCCAATCTTGAACGGCTTGTGGTTCTTCACCGCAAGGCGGCGGAGTCTGTTGACCACGCCTCCAACCTTCCCCTTCTTCTCACCCTTCATCGCAAGGAAGATGGGCTTGAAGCGCAGGAAGATGTGGGAGAGCCGCTTCTCCTGCTCGTCGGTGAGATTGAGGAGCGGTGAGCGGAATCCGCTCTCTGCGGACTTTGCCTTGATGACCGCAATCGTCGCCTTGCTCTTGATGAGCTCCATCCGCCCCGTATAGGCAAATGCGATGCAGCGGAGCATCCCGAACTCGTCGGCGGGTAGCACTCCGAACTTCTGCGAGAGGTAGCACATAGCCTCCTTGTTCTTCACTTCGGAGAGCATCTTAGCTATCTGGTCACGAGAAGCATCAAACCCATCCCACTCTGTAGACTTGTAGAAGTCACACATCACCTTCATGGTGGAATCCTTGAGAGCAATCCCGGACTTGAGGACATTGAAGCACTTGTTTGCAAGTTCATCTGCCGTGATTGGTTCAAGAACCTTCAAGTCCTCAAAACGGGGAATCACGCCACCATCGTTAGGCACGAATCCGTTGCCCTCAATCTCCTCACCCTTCTCCAACTTCCCATAGGTGCTAGCATAGTGGCGAATCTGGTCAAGGAATATCTCAAAGCGGGACTTGGAAATCACATCATCCCACTCCTTGTAGAAAGTGGCATTGTAGTTGGCGGTGAGGCTGTCGAGCCACTCGTCAACATACTTGTTGCAGCATTCGGGGCTGATTATCCACCCCAGCTTCACCGCCTTCTTGTTGATGGCGGCAAAGTCACAGTTGTCTGACTTGTCCGATGCGACCAACCCCTTCTTGAAGTAGTCGATCAGTGCAGTGTGCATTTGCATTGTTGTCTTCCTTTTGTTGGTTTGTTTTGGTTTGGTTTGTGAAGAGAAAAGCCGCGAGTGGTATTCGGTTTGCTTAACAGGCAAGTGCTCTTACGAGCATAATAGGAACCACCTATGCGGCAGAAAAGGAGTAGGGCGAGGTGTATAATGTGCTACCATTACACCACGACGGATTGCTCCGCCGACGGGACTCGAACCCGCACCTCTCGAGTAACAGTCGATTTTATAGGAACACCTTATGCCCAAATAGAAGAGCGGCAAGTAACTTTGTGAGGGATACGGGATTCGAACCCGTGACCGCCGACATACCGTGTCGGTGCTCTGCCAGTTGAGCTAATCCTTCGAGTTTATAGGAACTTGCTATGCTCTGAAGAAGGTCGTGGCGAAGTGTATAAGGGGATTTGAACCCCAGCATCCATCCGTGAGGAAGGAAGCCAACCAATGTATATAGGAACACTTTGTGCCACAAAGAGGTTTGGGCGGTGGGTATAGACCTTAATTCATGGTGGGGGACTACCCGTCCTCCGGGGAATAGGAACCCACTTTTTGTGCCGTGTCTTCCCTTTATGCGGAAAGTCCGATGCCGTTTCAATGACACCCCGATTCTTCTCCACACAAGGCGGCGTTGCCCATAAATAGCAGTGGCGGGTCGTACTTGCTTTTTCGTAAAAAGTGTCCTTTTGGACTTATAGGAACGACCGATGCCACTTGAAGAGGAAGTGCGGCGGAGAGTAATCATACAATTGCTCTACCATTGAGCTACCGCCCGCATTGTAGTGGGCAGGCGGGTGGGATTCGAACCCACAACCAATTGTTCCCATTTTGATAGGAACTCTCTATGCCGCAAAGATTTGTCTCCTATCCTACTGCTTTCAGCGGAGACTACCGTGCTAACTTTTACAGACCGATAGGAGTTACCCTGGCGGGACGGCTTACAGGCAAGACCAGAAGTATATTAGAATTACCCAACAACTCCGAGCTTGGCTTTTTTTTGGCATACTCCCTTGACTGTTGTTCTTGGGATTCTTGGCTACAAACGATTCCAGCCACTCACCTTTCGATTTGCGGTCTCACAGAATCTCACCAAATGGAAGATGCCCCTTCCATAAATTATAAAGCGGCGAGGTGTATGTTATCACCCATTGATTTTTTTATAGGAACACCTTGTGCCGCAAAATCTGGAGCGGACAATGGGGATTGAACCCACAGCCTTCACCTTGGGAAGGTGACACTCTACCAGTTGAGTTATGTCCGCATTTGGAGTGCGAGACGGGACTTGAACCCGCAACGGCCACCTTGGAAGGGTGGAACTCTACCAATTGAGCTACTCACACAATTCAAACTTTGGAGTGCGAGACGGGAATCGAACCCGCAACCTCTTCCATGGCAAGGAAGCGCTCTGCCAATTGAGCTACTCACACAAAGATAGAAGGAAGGAGAGCCATATTTGCCTTCGACGAGATTGCAGAACGTCCTATTGAAGACTCGTTGTTAGCCGTTACCCTATCTGCTTTCGCAATAACGACCTATTCTCACTTCCTGAAATTGGTGGACACGTGGGGATTCGAACCCCGAACTCCTCGGTGCAAACGAGGTGTGATACCAGATTTCACCACCGGCCCATTGAAACTGGTGGACACGGGCGGAATTGAACCGCCATCTTCTCAATGCCATTGAGATGTTCTACCGTTGAACTATCGGCCCATTGAAATTGGCGTCCTTGACCTCCACCATCCCATACGAGCACTGCAGTTCACCCATATTGGTGACTTCTACTAGTGGATTTACTATATTATGCATTGTTCATGCGGTCTTAGACATTAAATTGGTGGACACGCTGCGAATCGAACGCAGGTCTTTCCGTTGCGAACGGAATGTTCTACCACTGAACTATCGGCCCAAAAAACTTTTTGGTCGGAGATGAAGGAGTCGAACCTTCGCCTTCTGTGCCCAAGACAGGAGTGCTACCGTTATACCAATCTCCGTTTATAAATCGCTTTATGGAGCCTCCACCAGAAATCGAATCTGGGCTTCCTCCGTACCAAGGAGGAGTGCTACCACTATCACCATAGAGGCATTGGAGCTGAGGGAGGGAGTTGCACCCCCGACCTACTCACTACGAAAGAGTCATTCTACTAACTGAACTACCTCAGCACACTTCTTATTGCCCACTGGCAAAATGGAGCCGCCAGAGGAAGTCGAATCCCCAACCTTCGGAGTACAAAACCGATGCACTACCATTTGTGCTATAGCGGCGCAAAGTGGCATGGCTGGCGGGACTCAAACCCACTACCTGCGAGGTAGAAGCTCGCCGCTCTATTCTGATGAGCTACAGCCACATTAAAAGTTTTATGGTGCGAGAGAAAGGATTCGAACCTTCAACCAACAATTTAGGAAACTGCCGTTCTCTCCAATTGAACTACTCTCGCAATGGTGAAGATGGGGTGAATCGAACACCCATCCTTTCCTTCGGAGGGAAATGCTCTGTCCGTTGAGCTACACCTTCGGAGTGAGTGAAGATGGTGGGGATTAATGGACTCGAACCAATGACCATCACTATGTCGAAGTGGTGCTCTAGCCATCTGAGCTAAATCCCCAAGTGGTGGGCGAGGAGTGAATCGAACACTCGGCCTGGTGTATGTGAAACACCCGCTCTTGCCATCTGAGCTACTCTCCCTAAATTGGTGGAACCAGACGGAATCGAACCGACGACCTTCTCAATGCCATTGAGACGCTCTACCAGAGTGAGCTATGGCCCCTTTGATGGTGGAACCAACTGGACTCAAACCAGCCACCTGCTCGTTGCGAACGAGCCGCTCTACCAATGATGAGCTATGGCCCCAAGGAAATTGTTTTTGGTAGGAAGTGTGGGACTCGAACCCACGGTGTTTGCCTCGGTGTAAACGAGGTCCGTTCGCCGCTACGGAAAACTTCCCAGTGCTGAAAATCTCCTCTGACGGCTCTGTGCAACCGCTAACTCCGGCGAACACACGGAGACCTTAGAGGATTCGGTTTTTGGCTTGTCGCTACGCGTCTGGCCGCCCACACCCTTGGTTGGGTTGTGGAAGTTGGTGGACCTGGCGGAAGTCGAATCCGCGTCTGCGATGCAACACCTGCACAATCGTTCACAAGATTAGCGGCAACTTGTCGGCTTGCACTGCGGAATGGCCTGCCGCTACCTAATCCGCAATGCATCGGGGACTTTGAGACCGTCTCTTGTACGAACCGAGGGCATTCCCCAATGCCCCCCGGAAAGACCAGTGTGGATTACCCCGCAATGACTACTCTGATTCCTTGTCTATGCGAGTAAGGTCTCGGCCGTTGGCCGGGCTGACTTAGGCAGCCGCCTTCCACTCAACGTTGTCGTTGGCAGTTAATGTTTTGCAATCGTTTTTACGGTTCAGATTACATCACCGTCTTGCTCGTGCATTTGCCGTCACCACATCGAAACCGGTTCAGGCCCATTGGAAATCACCTATGGGCTCCTCCCCCAGTCATACCCTCCAATCACGAAGGGCTGGGTCCGAGGGACTTGTCCACTCTACCCGTTGCGGTTGATTATACCACGGGCAGCAAATTGAATTAGGCGGTAGTACGGTCGGCTCTTTTCTTCGGTATTACCAAAGCAGTCTGCACTTCACACACCGCCCCTCCGCACAGACTAATTAGGAATGATTGGAGAAATTGAAGTCTTCGTACCGGAATTCTCGGCTCTTAGCCATGCTCCCCCGAAGCCATGAAGGAGAAGACCTTAATGCCATGCTTAGACACGGCAGAAATTGTGGCGGCTGTGGGGACTCTAATGCCAACCCCATCTCGGCAGCCGCCGAAATCAACACCCAGTTGTCAAAGAACAGTATTGCCGTGGGAATTCATAGGCGACTTTGGGAGTCGCACACTCTCCTATCCCTTGCAACGGCGGATATTATAGCATATTATGCTTATGGGAGTCAATAGGGGTAAGAGCGGATTTTTGGAATTTTTTCTTAAGCCTCGAAAATGCACTTGTCGGGGTAGTGCCGATGGAAGAAGTCGAGTGCGGACTTGCAGTTGAAGATTGCATCCCCTATGCTGAAGCATTCGTTGTCGCCTATCTTCTCCTTTAGGTCTTTGTAGTCGTAGGCATAGGATATTTTCAGGTCTTTGCGGGGAGTTGTTCTGGGTGCATCGGGGCGGACAGACCAGGCATTCATAATGAGCGAAGTGGGTTCTGCTCCGTAGGGGAGGAAGTAGGTGTCGTGAATCAGGGAGATGTTGTCCTTGATTACGTCGGCACTCATATGGGTGTTGCAGTGCTGCGAGTAGTCTTTGGCGGGTAGGTTGTGAGACAGCAGGATTCTCCGTGTGTCTACAAGGGACTTGTGGTAGTAGTAGAAACTATCCCCCTGATATACGAAATCACGGAGGTTTTCGCTCTTGATGTAGTAGGGGTAGTGGGAGAAGTCAACGTCCTTCACATAGAAGTGGTCGTCGGAGGAATAGAGGAAGTCACCCTTCACCATTCCCCTTTCAACTACCTTCTCGATGCATAGTAGAATGTTGCTGTGCTTGTAGTCGTACTTGTCTTCCACTTCCAGCCCAACGACTTCCTTGGACAGCCAGCGAGGTGGGTGTCCCGCAACGATGACTTTGGAGACTCCGCTCCCATGCTTGGCGATGGAGCGGAGAGACATGCGGAGTTCTATGTCTTCGTGACGGCTTTCCGTGCCCACGATGTAGACTATGCTTATTCCCATTCGTTAGAAGGTAAACTTAAGTCCCGCTACAACAGCCATCTTGGGAGGGTTGCAGTCCAGAATGTCCTTCTCGTTCTGGTTGTTAAGGTCTACCACGTCGATGAAGAACGGAGAAGAGAACTTCCTGTGCTGCTTTCCGAATCCCGACAGTTCCTCTTTGGTGAGGGGCTTCCTGCCGGGGTAGAGCAGCTCGAAGGGGTCTTCACTGCTGCTGTCCCGGCTTTGGCTGCTTCTGCTCTCCATTGACGGTCTCTCCCTCTGCTGGCGGAGTTCGCTGTGCTGGTATGGTCACGGTGGGGGTGGAATCTTGCTGCTGCTGATCGCCTCCCTGCGGCGGCTGCCCTTCCTGCGGCTGCTCACCTTCTCCGCCGTTTCCGGTCTGTTCTCCAAGAACCCTCTTTACTGCGGCCTTGAAGATTTCGTCGTTCTTCTTGACGGTTGGATCGGTGACGGGCTGGAGGTTCTGTCCGCCCTGCGGCCCACCTCCGCCGCCGGGTCCGCCGCCAGGCATTGGCATGCCCATTCCGCCCTGCTGCTTTGATGGGTCGTTTGCCTCCTCTATCTTCGTGAGGATGTCCGGGATTGCCGTAGGTATCGTCTGGAATGTCGGATAGCCAGTCTTGCGCAGCATGCTTCTCGCTTCTGCCACGTCCACAACATGGGTCTGCACAAGATGCGATATGTACTGCGCCGACTGCGAACTCATCTGGGCGAGTTCCTTTTCCTTCGGCATGTCGATTGGATTCCACTCAATCTCTAGTCGCATATCGTTGTGCTGCGGGTAGTACGATGCACAGTAAAGCTCGAAGAACATACGGCATAGAGGCGTGTAGTCCTTGTCCTGGATTGCCCGGAGCGACTGCGCATAGTCGTCCCATTCGTAGTCGCCGGTGGACTGCAGACCCGTCGGCACGTTCTTCATCAGCTTTGTGACCGGAATCTGCGCAATTGCCGACACGAGCTGGTATTGAGCCATCGTCAGAGCCGTGAGTTCGGAGAGGTTCGTGTCGAGCTGCGTGACGTTCGAGGACGGCTTCTTGATGAATATAGAGAAGTTGTCCCGGAAGTAGTTGATGGCCTTGAAGAAGATGTTGGTGTGCCTTGCATCCGTAATCATCTGCTCAAGGTTGCCGTCGGCTATGAGAAGCCGTTTCGTCATCGCCAGGAGAGGCGCTTCGTTTGCGAGCTTGTCTGCGCACCAGACGCGCTCGTAAATCATCTGGGTAAGGGAAAGACCGCCATAGTAGTAGGCGGGCTTGAGTATGTCGGGTATCTCCGAATTGACAACCCTTATCACCCACGACCTGTGAATCTTCTTGCCGCCGACTTCAATCCAGGTAGGCTCGAGGAAGTGCGGCGAAGTTGGGTCTGTTGCGGATTCGTCGTCCCACTTGTATGTCAGCCAGTGTGGGTCTACTACTGCAAAGCCCTTGAACGAATTGGGCTTTACGGCCTTTGGCTCGTATTCGTCGGCATAGGAGTATGGACGGTTCTTGTTGTGCGGTGAAAAGGCATCTTCACGGAACTCGACCCTTGGTATGGCAACTCCGACGCCGAACACCTTCTTCTTGTAGTTAAGCCGTATGCAGGCATCGTTAAGCCCCATTTTGTCGGCGGCTTTCTTCACATCCTTGAGGAAGTTCTCCTCGCGCTCGTCATGCTCCTGGTCGTGCTTGTGAGCCGTGGAGGTGCAGAGGACTTTGTAGCCGTGGGCTATGGCATCCTCCGCCGGGATTGTGCAGGCGCGGTTGACAAACTCGTGAGTAGCGATGATTGCGCAGCCCGAATAGGTTATCCAGACCCTTGACTGGAAATGCTTTAGCACCCTTGGGTTTATGGGGAATCGGTTGAGCGGGTCGGGAAGCATGCTCATTCCGTTCGCTTCAAGGGCGGCATTCTTGCCGAGCTGTGGATATGTGGGCTTTATGGGGAGCGCACCAGCGGCTCTTGCAGCCTCCGTTGCCGCTCTCGTACCCGCACCTATCGCATTTGGAAGTCCCTTTCCGTTGGCTCCAGCCTTGCCGCCGTTCTGTACGGAGTCCATCGTGGGAGTGCCGGGGGCAACGGCATCAAGAGGGGCGGGAAACACCGACTCGCCATTTTCAAGGGTGTCCTTGACCGCCCTTAGCTGCTGCAAGGTTCTAGGGAACAGAGCATCGGTTATTTTCTTCTTTTCGGCTTCGGTCATGTTGTCGGGGTCTCCCGATGCGAAGATTTCCTCTGCCGTTGAAAACATACCTTCGCTCTCGGCAAGTTCCTGCTTCATCCGCTGGATTGGAGAGAGCTTCTTGTAGCCCTTTCCTTCAAGGCTGTCGTCTTTCCCGGATGCCTTGTCTTTTTTCTTTCCGAATATGCCGAACATGCTGATAGGTCTCCTCAAAGAACGCCCTATGGTAAAGTTAGGCGCTCAACTGTATTCTCGTGAAAGTTGCCTTGTCTATCATCCCTGCGGCCAGAAGAGTAGCCGCACCGCCGATTAACTGCCCCTTGTTTATCTTGCCGTCGCGGTACAGATTCCGTAGCCTCGTTATGCTTGGGTTGTCGTCCCCAACGGTCTTCGATATGAGATTGCCGGCATCCACAATCACGAGTGCGAGCTTGTCGTCTATGATTCTGGACTCCTCCACCGCAATGCCCTTGTGGTCTAGTTCCCCTTTGATTCGAGCAAGGACATTCGCCCTTTCGTCCGCCTTTGCAAACGTGATTCCGAAGCCGATGACCCAGCGATTGTCCTTTTCATAAGTGACCGAGAAGTTCTCAATGGGGTAGCCGCCGCTTTCAAGGACATCCCTTGTTATCTGCGACACCTCCGCCTTGACATTGGCATTGTCCTTGCCCATCTTCAAGGCCCGCGACTTCATTGATTTTGGGTTCTTCCTTTCCACCCCTTCGTCCATTATGACAACCTCCGCATCGTCAGCATCGGGGTCTTCCTCCACGAGCTTCATAGCCGGAGCGCCGGGAAAACGGAGGGGGTCGAGTATTCCCTTCTCAAAGAGATACTTGAAGTTCTTGTCTTTCGCAAGTTCCTTCTTCCGCATCTCCACATATTCCTTGGTCGGACACTTCTTAAGGTCTATGCTAAGGAAGGTGACGGGATTGTTTCTGCAATGTACTTCGTCATATCCAAACAAGTCACAAGGCTTGACGGGAGGGAGGTAAACCTGCGTCTGAAATCCGTTTTCTCGGCTCATCTCTATCGAAGCCATGCATCTTGCGAGCTCTGTCATATACCAGAGCATAGCCTTGTCGTCCATCGCAAGGCCGAATTCAACTCCCTCCATGTAGCACAAGGCTTTCTCGGCTTTCTGGATTTCCCCAATGTCTATTGCGGCCTGGTTGTTCTCGTTGATGCAAGCGGCTATGTATGTTGCGCAGTCATAGATAATCTGCGAGGCATGGCACATGGCATCGCCAATCACCGTGTCCTGATCTTGTGCTATTGCCGCGCTCTTGGGCTTTTCTCCACTGCCGTATAGAGCGCCATAGAAGCCGTTGCTTTTGTCGTCCATGTCATCTCTCCTTAAGAAATGCCGTGGAGACAAGGCTCAAACCGTACTAAATTCGTTTTCTTGGCTGCACAACCATCCCTACTCCACTTTTCCTAATGGGGTCGCTGGAGGAGGTGTCGAGATACTTTCTTGAATTGGACTTCTAAGGGTTCACAATGTAGTAGACAGTTTTAGCAGTATTCGTTGATGAAGTCGTAGAACGGCATCCTGATCTTGGTGAATGTCCCATCCCTAAAAGAGACCTTGGTGTATGTGAAGCGGTCTCCTTCAAAATCCGTTATCCTACCCGTGAAGAACTTCCTTAATGCAGCCGCAATCCGCTGCTTGAGGTTCTGGGGCTTGTAGACAAAGTAAACATATGGCTCCACGGCCTTCACCTGCGTCGGGTCAATTGTCGCAAGGACTTCGCCCCTATAGGTTATTCTAACATTATTTCCCATTCTATTCCTCCTACCACTTAAGTCCTTTTATTGCATCCGCTCCGTTTGGAGTGCCGCACTCGGCAATGTCGGGGAAGAGAATCTTCTCCGGGCTCTGCTGGTCGAGATGCGTATATGCAAGCGTCGCAGTCTTCCTTGTTGCCCGTATGGGGCGCATATAGTTCTTGAGGTCTTGTTTAATGGTCTCTATCTGGCAACTCTGGCTTATCGGTGCCTGTCTAAACTCGCCCTGAAACTCGTTGGTGAAGTTCGTGTTATCCTCGTATCCGAAGATGGAGTAGAGATATCCAATGGTGCTGTTCTTGATTGCCCCTGGCCCATGCCGCGTCATATACGGACGGCTGACATAGTAGGCATCCACGGCATTAGCCAACTTGCCGTAGTTCTGTTCTAGTATAGCCAGAATCCCTTTTACTATCCTCATCCCCGTCCTACTTGGAGTGGAATATATAGACTTGTCTTTACCTGCATACTCGTCGTCAAGCAGCAGCCCCTGCCCATTCTCGAAGATTATGCTGGCATCCTGCTTTGCCAGAGTTTCGTAGTCCTTCGCCTCCTCCGGGCATGTCTGGCACAGAAAGTCAACGTCCTGAATGAAGTGGTCAATAAGTCCATCTGAAGTCACATAGTCGGCTGGATTCCACTCCTGCCCCGTGACCTGCCTATATCGCCTTGGGCAGTATTCGTCCCTTATTTTTCTTAGACATTCAACTCGCTTCTCTATTGGAGCGCACCGAAACAAATCTATGCTTCCGAAGGCGGAGAATTCCGTGAACCTATTTCGCACGAGGGTTTCCCATATTCCCATTCCGCACGTTCCATACGGCGCACCCCCGTCTTTCCTCCACCGCTCTATATCCTGATTGAGGATCATGTCGAATGGAGTTGTAAAATAGCAGTTGCGGTGTCGTGTTGTCCGAACATTCCCCACACCGAACTCGTCCAGAAGTTCTCTATACTCCTGAACAAACTGCATAGGATTGAGTATGAAGGTCTCTGGGAAGTATGTAGAGCAGCCCCTGAAAGTTCCCGAGCCGAAGTGGTGGAACGTATGAGGCTTTCCCGTAAATGGGCTTACTACGGTGTGACCTCTCTGTGCACCGCCGTTGGTCAGCACGACAATGGACTCTGGGCGACGAGAGGCAAGGGCATCGGTTATGACGCCTTTGCCCTCATCTCCGTAGTTGGCTCCTATTACTATGCTGACGTCCATCCACTCAAGCCCAGGAGATGACGCTCATCGTCCCATCGTCGGGTTGCTCTACCTTTAGCGACACATTCGGCATTTCGGCCTTGCGACCCGCATACCATGTCTCCACGAACTTCACGATGGTGCTGGATATATCGAGTACATTGGTGATTGCAACCATCTGTCCGCCAATCACATCGGCAAAGCTCTTGCGGCACTTCTCGTAGTAACCATCGCGTCCGTAGCAGTGGTCAACAACGATGTGTCCGATGTCGTACTTCTCCGAAACCTCCCTAAAGAGCTCTTGTGTTCCGATGGGAGCCTGTATCGTGGTCTCGCCAATCGCCCTATTCATCGCACCGGGCTGCAGATGGGGATTCAGTATTTCATCGCCCATCGTGAGTATGAGACCCTTCTTGCCTCTTTCCCAGCAGTCGCACCTCGTTCTTCTCGCACCGATATACCATGCAGCAGTGTAGGACTCATAGGCATTGGGACCGCCGCCCATCTCAAAGTATATGCTATCGAGGTTCTGGGCAATTCTTATGTCCGACTCAAACTGCGAATACTGGATAGGCGACTGATCGTAGTCTATGTCTCCGATGCCCATTATCATAAACTCCGCATCGGCAATCTTGTCGGCAATGCCCTTGACAATGGTGTTGAGCTTCTTTGAGACCTCTATGGCAGCCTGTCCCATAGAGCCAGTAACATCAAGCGCAAGGATAATAGGAACGCTGTCTGGGTGCTCTTCCGAATCGCAGCACTCGCGCATCATATTCTTTGCCACGCGGGGGTTGAGCAGGTCGTCCAAGCTCTCCTTCGTGTATGCCTGCGTAGCCGAGGCATAGGTAGTCGTGACATCGCCCGTTGACATGCAGACGGTACGACCCTTCGTGTGCGAATAGTCCCTAAAAGAACAGGCTGTCCAAGTTCCGCTTCCCATGGCAATCCCTCGTTATGTTCCGCCCCACCGCTCCATCGGAAGAGCGGTAGGGCATTGTTCGTGTTGCTTACTTCGCCCTCTTCTTGCCGGGCTTCTTCGGAGGGGCGACCACCTTGCCGCCGTCGTCTTCGTCGGATTCGTCGTCGCAGAGGATGTCCTCTCCGTCATCGTCGTCCATTCCGAAGTCGAGCATCCCATCAAACATGTCCTTGCCGCCGCCCATCATCATCATCATAGGTAGCATCTGCCCGAATCCGCCGCCGGTGCCGCCCTCTGCGGAAGCACCGCCGAACATCCCCGACACGGGATTCGAGCCGCCCTTCATCATCGAGGAGAGCATCATCAGCTTCATCATCTTCCCGATTCCGCCACCCTTCTTCATAATGCCGCCGAAGAGGGAGACAATCTTTCCATAGAAATATGTCTTGCCCATAAAGATGTGGCGCTCCGGGAGGACCGTCTCAACGACTGCGGTGTTGTAGTTGACGCACTTGAGTTCGTTGGCCGAAGACGAAATCACGCACTTCGGCTGTCCGTTGGCGAGAATGATGTCGCCGGGCTTCACCTTGCAGGTGGGCATGATGAAGAAGAAGTCGTCGCCGACGGGGAGCACGAAATTCGTGACCTTCGTGAGCGTCCCCTTCTGGAGGTTGTAGCACTTGTACTCGCCGTCAGCAGTCTTGATGGCGATGTTGCCGTTGATTGCGAGTCGGGCCTGACCGGGGCCAACCCTCCCGCACATTCCATTGAACAGTTCCTTCATTGTTTATTTTTCCTTTCTATGTGGTTGTCTTCTATCACTCCTCGGCGGCTTCGCCGGGTTCAGATGGTTCGGTCGTATACTCCGCATCGATCGTGTCCGTCTTGTTAGGTATTGCATCGGGACGGTCAATGTCGCTCACGGTGTTGTCGTTGATGAACGCCTGTGCATACTTCGTGTCCTCCGAGGCCTTCGGCGCATACTTCAAGGCCTGAAGCAAGACCGTCTTCTTCGCCATAGAGTCGAAGTCAGTCTCCCAGGGGCCATAGAACTTGCCTGTCTTCCGATTGTAGGACTTCGAGAACCGCTTCGCATGGGCAAGGACTTCCGCCTTGTTCATGTACTTGAATCCATAGGCTCCGCTCTTCATCTTGAAGATGCCGTAGTAGCCAATTGCGGGACCGCGGTCTTCGCCATCATAGGGGAAGTGTTCCAGCTTGGGGTCAAGGCCGAGGCGGTACTCGAACTTGTCCTTCTCGTAGCGCACCTGTGCATCTATCATCGCAATCTCGCCAGAGCGGTATGCAAGAGCGATGTAGCCGTAGACGCCAATCTGGAACTGCACCTGCAGAACCTTCTCGCCCGTGTTCTTGTCGGTGTTGTTGTAGGGGAGAATGTAAGCCTGCCCAAGAGAGGTGTTGGGCTCGAGACCGAGCTGCGCCGCATTCATCATAGCGCCGAGGAATGTCTTGGGCGACTGGACGCAGGCCTGTGCGAGCTTCGGATTGCTGCTGATGGCCGTCATAGCGATTCGGGTGAACCGCTTCGGATTCCAGTCTCTCGGAAGAGCGGCCTGGATGGCCGCCATCCTCTGGGTTATCTGATACTGCACGAACTCCGCAGGCGACATCTTCTTCTTTGCCGCCTGCTGCTGTGCGACTGCTGGTGCGGTCGGCTGGCTTTCAGCCGCCTTCGTCAGTGCATTCTGCTCCATTGTTTTTTCCTTGTTGGTTTGTGGGGAAACTATTTCCGCGGACGGGAGAACCTAAGAGACCTCTTGCCCTCGCCTATGGTTATCATACCGTAGGGTATCGGCTCTCCCTTTGCGGCGAAGTAGCTCTTGATGACATCCACATGCGGGGTCTCCCTCGGCTTCTGGTTTTTGAACGAGACATTCCCAACGGGGGTCTTGAACGTCTCCTTGTCCTGCATTATGGCGATAATGCGGTTCTCTACGCTACCCTCCTCCTCCTCAAGGGCCTTGATGGTGTCGGCTATCTCCATCCTCTGCCTGATGAGGGCGATAACGTCCTCCGACTTTGCTGCGGTGAAGACCTCTCCTTCGGTGGAGACGCCGTATTCCGCCGTCTCGTCGAAGGTGACGACGGACTTCTCCTTCGCAAAGGGTATCGCCCGCTTGAGGGCTTCTGTGGTTGCCTCGGAGCCGTCAATTTCCTCCAAGGGCCAAGCCCCCAGATTTCCCGCGCGGAAGTCATACACCCTCGCCATAAAGTTGGAGGCTATCGTCTCGCAAGCCGCTTTCTCCTCCGGCGAGACATAGCAGCAGGACACGAGCCATCCAAAGCGGGATTCCCACTCCTTCTGCTCTGCATCTGTGAGTTCGCCCGCACCGTCCACCTTCGCCTTGAGCCTCTCGTAGAGTTCGTACTCCTCGCGGTCGGTGGTCATGCAGAACACCTTGAATGCAGTGCCGAACACAAGTATCGCAAGATACCACCGCGTCAGCTCCGACACGGCAAGATAGGACACGCACTGGTCGTAGTACGAGAGTGGAAAGTCTCCGTGAGGGAACTTGTTCATCACGAGAGACTGCATTGTTTTGCACTCTAGCCCAGAATCCTCGTCGAGAATCTTCCGGTCGATGGTGGCTTCAAGATGCGGGCAGTCAGTGTTGGTCAGTATGTAGGGAAACACAGTCACCTTCTTGCCGGAGATGCTCTCAAAGCGCTCCGCAACATACTGCTCCAAGTCGTGTCCCTGACGGACTGCCTCCTTGTCGGAGACATCAACCCTATCCACAATTCCCGTCTTCTCGCAGAAGAGCGCATATGGGGAAGAGTATGTGTTGTGCCCTGCGAGGATTCCTATTTCGGAACCGCCTATCTTGTCAAGGGAACTCCTTAGTTCAAGCCATGCTTCTCTATTGTCTGGGTCGTACTGGTGTCTTGTTATGTTGCCCATCTGGGGCCTCCTTTGAGTGGTGCGTATTCTATCATTTTCCGTTTTGAAAGTCAATGGGGGGACGAGCAGAAAATTGTTTTTTTGGGGTGAGTATCACGGTTTCCCTTGGCTGCATTGTAGAAAGAGCCATAGACACCACACCATTCGTTATGTAAAATCCCCCATGTGGCCTATCCTTGCGGTGGTGAGTGCCTCCGTCGCAGGTCTGGATTGTGTATGCGATTGGTTTTTTCATTGGAATTAGTTGAACCATCTGATGATTGGTTCTCCGTGGAATCCCTTGACCCAACAAAACCAGGCATAGCATATGCAACTCGGCATCCACTCCACACCGTTCTTTCCACAGGAAAGTCTTGAAGTCGAAACATATACAACCTTGGGCGGATACCTCTCGAACATTCTACGGCGGTTCTTCCCCTCAAGAAAAGTGAGTTTGAGGAACATCGCAACCTTGTGTCCCTCGGCTATCACTTCCATAGCCTTTTCAACGAATTCCTGTGCCTTGGAATACGGTGGATTTGTAATTACATCGGTATCTTGATTGGTATTGCTACACTTTAGAAAATCAAATCCTCCATGCCCATAGCCCCTATCCACCAAATCCGTACTATACACATTATGACCATGTGCTTCTAGCACTTTTGAGATATGCCCATGCCCACAAGCCGGCTCCCATATGTCCTTGGAGAAAGTCTCCATTTCCAAAAGCATCTCTACTGCTTCTGTAGGAGTTGCATAGAAGTCCTTCTCCGCTCTGTTGGTAAGCGAGTGGTTTGAAGCACCTATGACGGAAAAGACGCCGCGCTGGTTTCCCGTCCAGTCGCGGTGTCTCTGGTTCCTTTCGGGTATTTCCTCTCCGAATAGGTCTTGCATTAAACTACATCAATCTGCTGCTTTTCGAGGACGGTCATCGCCGCATTGAACGATGCCTCGTCAACATCGCCGCAGTAGTCCTTGAGGACTTTAATCCTCATGTTCGGAAAGCGGGAGCGGAGAATCACGGCATTGGCTAGAACGCATATGCTCAACATATATCCAACCAACTCCACCTCCTCGATTCTCTCGCCACCGTCTATGAGACCCTTGATGTATTCGGCAACAAGAGCCGTTCCGAAAGTAGGCTTGTCGAATACGACAACCTTCCCTGTCGAATAGGAAACCCTGATGCCCTCCGTAAGTTCCCATCCGAAGGTCTGGTGTATGCAGTGCTTCACGGGCAGCTTCTGCCCCTCAAGGGTTTCAAGGTAGTTGTCGTGGTGGGTGTCCCTCGTCGCAACCACATAGTCTCCATTCATCATCGTCTTGAGGACATAAGACTCGATGTCGGAGGTATTGCTCTTTTCTGGGTATCCGTAGGGAAGCACACCCCGCTTCACGAAGTCGTTCTGCACATCTACGACCACTAGCACTTTTGTGGACATATTTTTAATCCTTTTTTTCTCTGTTTTGTTTGATGGGGCTATTATAACATTTCTTAAGTCCGAAAATCAATAGGGTAGAGATATTTATATTTTTTTTAGACTTTTCTCTTTTGTCCCTTGTCACTCTTGGTTATATGCCATCCACAGCAGAAATGGCAGAAGTATACTCTCAAAGTAGTGCCGTCTTTATATCTCCGCTGGCAAATCTTAGCCTGCAGCCTCGCTTCGTTCTCGTCCCTATAACGATGCTTTCTCTTGCACTGCGAATACACCTCGCCCGCCTCCGCATGCGCCGTGTTGCACCTGAACCTCCCGGCCTTTGTCCTACGGTCGTACTTCCCTACCAGTTCGTTGGTGGTTCGCTTGATGTCCTTGAGGCCATTGTATGCGGAGCGCACGGCATCCTCGCAGAAGTCGTATTTCCCCTTCTCGCACCTGCATCGGCGGAACAGACACTTGTCTCCGCCACGGAGAAAGGCACACTCGTATTTCTGGACCATTTTTCATCTTGGGTGGGTAGCCCCCACCCAAGAACTGACTTTTAGCCCAGAATGGCATTGAGGAGTTTCTCGGCATCCGCCTTGAGGATATACTGTCTCTTATTGAATGCAATCGTCCTAAGTCCGTTGTCGGAAATGGCCTTGCGGAGAGACCTCACGTCGCCGCCGGTGTACCCGATCGCCTCCGTGAACTTCGTGAGGGTGATTCCCTCCTCGATTGCAACGATGCTCCTGGCGAATCTCGCCTTTGCCTGTTCTGCTGGTATCTTTGCCTTTAGCTGAACTCTCATGGGTCACTCCTTGTTGTTAGAGTTGTAGTTGAAAAGGTCTATGTCCTCCGGCTTTATCGCCGGGGGATTCTCGCATATGGAAACGATGTGGTCGCAGAGCCTATCCGGTATGCGGCTTCGCTCAACGGAATTCTTCTGTCCCTGCACACCCGTCTTGCTCCCCCTTGGTGCGGCTTCGTGACATTTATCTCCGTTCTTGCAGGCGGGAATGAAATCGGGATTGGGGTGGTTTGTGAATATGTGAGTCCGCTTCTGTCTTGGGAGATGAAAATTTCCGTCTTCATCTCTCCACGGCCCTTCGTATTTGCAGTAAGTAAGAAGATGCTTCCTGCCGTTCGTCTCGGCAAGATACCTCGTCAAGAAAGGCATGTGCTGAAGCATTCCTGCGGGATTTTCAATGAAGTAGTATCGTGGCTTCAACTCTCTTAGCAAGTCCATGCAGTGCGAATTGACGGCATCGCAGAACTTCGCATATTCTGTCTTGGGCTCTATTCCATTCCTATGATGTGAGATTGCCATGACGGAGTAGCTGGAACAGTCCGGGGAAAGCCAGCACACGTCGGGACGTCCAAATTTTTCCAGAATCTCCCCAGCCTCTAGTTTTCCAATGTCGCAGTAGAGGTCTATGTTGGGGTGCTTCTTGTCCCACTCCACGGAGAACACATCGTGTCCCCTTCTCTCGAACGCCCTACCGATGGAACGGGTGCCGGCGAAGAGTTCAAGTACCTTCATTCGTACCTCCATCTCCATCGTGCATCGTTGTATTCCGCCTGCACCTCATCACTATCGTCGGTGTGTTGTCCCCAGTGCTCGTCGTGAGGGTTCCGGACACCTCCCTCCACATGGCATTCCCAAAGCGGACGGTCGCTCCAATCGTAAGGTAATTGGATTCCACAACCTTGTAGTCGCTATGTCCGGGAATGTTCATTTTCTCCAGCCGACGATAAAAGGTCTATTGTTTCCGCTCATTCCTGCGGCGGCATTTAGGGTTGGTGCGCACTCCTCCATGAAACCTCTTGTTACACAGTGGTCTTGCGGACTTGAAAAGCAGGTAACTACAAGAGGGTTGTTGTTCATTGCGCTTAAGTTTCTCGATGCACCCATGCAGGGGGCAACATCTATCTCCCGTATGTCGGAGGTAGTCTGGTGGTTACTAAAGAAACGGCGCATCTTCACTACAACGAGCTTGCGGTCGTAGGCATCCTCGCCGTTGGGAGTATGCGGCCCCGTCTTAATGCCATCTCTGGCGCACAGAGTCCCAGCAAAGTCGGTTGGGAAAAGTACCTCGTAGTCTTTCGTCATATCTCTACCACAGCACCGCCGACTGCTTCGCGGCTTCTTCCGTCTGCTCCTCGCCGCTTTCATTCTCCGCAGCCAATAGGCTTTCATCCTTTTCCTTCGCCTCGGCATCCATCTCGTCCATGCCGCACACGACAAGGCGCTCACCAAGTTCTTTTATCCGTTTCTTGGCGAATGCATGCAGCGCCCTTTCTCGGTATGCCCGCGAAACCTTCTCCACGTCCTTCCAGGCATTCCGCTCAAGGCTCAACTTCACAAGCGACGATGTGCTTTCCATCTCCTTCACCCCTCTTTTGTTCTGCGTGGAACTTTTTGAAACACTGCTATGTATGTAGTCTGGTGTGTTCCGCCCTCTGCGGACAATGCGCCAGCAACGTTTCCATCCTCTCCAAGCACCCTGACCTCCTCCCTAGTGTTCTGGGCAAATGCAAGCACCTTGGGCTTCCTCTCGCAGACTATAAGAGCATGGGCTTTCGCTCCGTTAAGAAGTATGCAGGGCGACACGTCTTCCTTTAGCACGTTCATCTGCCTGCCACCTTGGTCGTCCAGAAATATGACTTCCTTGCTCAATGCTCTTTCCCCTTCACAATCACAACGCTGGCATCGTGGCATCCAGCGGAGAGAGCCTGCGCAATGTTATTGCTGTACGGCATCCTGCTTTTGTGACTTGCCTTGTACTTTAATCCATATACGATGACAGCCGCCTGATGACAGACTGATATGGTCTGCGAGGTCTCTAGTGTGCAGGGGTACATACTTCTGTTCTGCGTGTTTATGCCGTAAGACTTCACACTCATCTCCGCACCCTCTCAACTATGAGTACAATAGACCTCGTGTCCCCAGTGTTGTCGAACACGTTCAAGGTTGGACTTGTCTCGCAGCCAGCCCACCTCTCGTTAAGTCCATCCGGACCGCAAGCCCTCGCCACCTTGACAAACACTCGGTGAGCCTCCCAAATGCTAAAGCAGTTGGGCTTCTGCGGTTCGTTGACGCAGCTCATGCCGCCGCCTCCCCGCTTTTTTGTTTAACGTCCGACAACGCTCCATCGCCAGACAAAATCCTCGTTCCCTCCGCCTCGATGTTCAATGCGGCATTGTAGTCGCGGTCTATCTCCCGTCCGCAATTCGCGCATACCCATTCGCGGTCTTTAAGGGTCAGCCCTCGGTTGATGTGTCCGCAGTGGTTGCAGGTCTTGCTAGACGGATACCATCGCCCTACCTTTACGAATCCCCTTCCATACCAGCCGCACTTGTATTCCAACTGCCGCACTATCTCCCCGAATGCCACAGACCCAATGCTCTTCGCCAGACGATGGTTCGACTCCATGCCTCTCACATTCAAGTCCTCCACGCATATCGCTTGGTTCTCGCTTACGATGCGCTTCGTGAACTTGTGTATGTAGTCATGCCTCCTGTTGGCGACCTTCTCGTAGTGGCGGGAGAGCAGCATCCTTGCTCTCCTCCGCCTGTTGCTCCCTTTCTTCTTCTTGCTTACTTGACGCTGCAAATACTTTGAATGTTTCTCACCCCTCTCCAAGAACTTGGGGTTGGCGACATGCTCCCCATTGGAACATACTGCCATCTCCTTTATCCCTAAGTCAATCCCAATTGACTTGTGTGGGGCTTCGGGTAGCATTGCACACTCTTCCTCGCAGAGTATGGAGACATAATACTTGCCTCTGCAATCCCTACTGACTATTGCTTGGCATATCTTTCCGCCTAAAGGTCGGTGCATCTTCATCTTTAGTGGGGTCTTGAATTTCGGCAGCACCAACTTGCCGTCTATCACTCTCACATTGTCGGGGAACGTGACAGCCTGGTTCTCGTCCCTCTTGGACTTGAACCTAGGCTCGTACTTCCGCCTGCCAGTCGGCTTGCCGTTGCGGATTATCGGCTTCGCCTTGCCTTCCTTCAATGCCTTATAAAACTTCTTGAAAGCCCCGTCCAAATGCCGTAACTCCGCCTGCAATGCATGTCCGTACACCTCTGACAGCCATTTAGTATCCTCGTCCTTGCGCATCTCTGCAATCAGGCGGTGCATCTCAAAAAGCGAAGGACTCACTCCGCTAATCTCGTATATTTCGTTGTGCAAATCCAACAATTGGTTGTATGCAAAGCGGCAACAGCCAAAATGCTTGGACAGCAACTGCCGTTGTCCTGCATTAGGGTAGATTCGGAACTTGTACGCCTTGAAAATTAAATGGCTACAAGAGGTAGCACTGGGGACGGAATCCCCGACTCCTGCAGCCAAAATTGTGTAATTGTCCGTTTTCATAGAAGTGCTACCTTCCTCATATTGCCTATTGGTCAATCTCGCTCGTTATACCAACCCTAAAGAAATTGGGTTTGCACTCGCTATTTTTCTTATCACTGGAGGGCGACTGCCGTTCGTTATAGCAATCGTCCCCTCCTCCTTTGTGTAGTTTTCAATGCTACTCATGTCTTCCCCTATGAGTGGTACACTATCATATCGTCGGTGTTGCATCTTCCGAGATTGAGGCTGACGTCTTTCATATTCCCAAACAACTCGAAGTTGAATGTGGTGTTGTAAAGGCCCTTCTTACTCCTCGCCTTCTGGAAATCGCCCCTCCTTCTCGACGGCGGGCGGCTCCTTGAAGGAAGTCGCAAGCAGGGTTGGGGACACCTCGTCCTCCATACGGCTTGCATCCATCTTTGTGTCAACGCCCTTCATCGTAGTTGCGATGATGTTGGCATCCTGCGTGGTGCCGACGGCGGCATCTCCGCTGGCAAGAAGCGTCGCCGCAGTCTCTCCGCCGCTAATGTTGATTACGCCGTTCGGAAGATCGGGCATCTTCTCCACAACCTTCGTCGCAACCGGCACCTTGTCGGCATTGTCGATGATGGAGTCGGACTTTTCCTCCTCCGTCATCCCAAATCCCTCGTCGTCCTCTGGCATAGGATTGCCGTTCTCGTCTATGTCAATATCCTCCTCTTCCTCTTCGGCGCGACCAGGCTTCTCTATCGCCACCTCATCGAATGCGGCATAAGGGGCGATGTACTTGTTGAAGCACTCCATCGCCGCCTCCCTCTCCGTGAGGTCGGTCTCCTTCTTCTTGTTGTTCTTTCCGTTGATGGCGAACCACTTGACGATTCCCGCATTGTCACGTATCGTGAACTTGAGCGCCATCTCCAAGGCGGAAGGAAGTTCCTTGCCCCTTGTGCTTGCCCTCTTGAGGATTCCGAAGCATGCCCTCCACGAGAGGTTGTACTTGTCTCCCGGATACTCCACGAGAACATCAGTGAGACCACACACAGTGCCGTCGTATGCCTCTGGAAGAAGTTCGTTTGCATTGAGCCAGTCCTTGACCTTGATGAACTCCTCCCATGCATTGTATGTCTTCGGCGACAACTGGATTCCGCTTGTCCACTCGCTGCACATCATCGTGCATATGCGTCCGTTGGCAAGTATGCCAGCATTGCCGATGTTCTCGAGTATTGCGGGGGTAATCTTCTCCGCCCCGACCCACTCGGTCTCTTCCCCGATTTGTACCTCTCGCAGTTTTTCCTTGACAGACCCTTCATCAAGCATAGAGAAGAGATCATAGGTTGCGAATTCTTTAATCGTTGCCTCGGATTTCTTCTTGTCGGTACGGAACACAGACCCAATGTAGCCGGGAACTCCTATCCTCTTTGCAAAGGCGAAGATGTCGGCCATGGATACCTTGGAGAAGTCGGCCTCGTCCGGCATCTCGGAGAAGTCAATCATCTGCGAAACCTTGCGGGGCTTGGCAGAATCGTCCACGGCATTCATAAACCCAAACAGACTGTCGGCGGCATCCTCTGCCTTGGGCTGCTTGTTCACAGGTGCCTTTACCGCACCTTCGTTAAGGGTCTTGAACCCAAGACCCGGAGTGCGCTCCGGTGGGAATGCAGTAAGGTCTTTCTTGAACTCGAAGCAGATTCGCGCTGGAATGCGCCAGTCATTTCCCTTGTAGCCAACAAGCCAGATGCGGCGTCTACGCTGCGGTACGGCCCTTGGAAACTCCTCGGTCATCACATACTGGGCATCGAGAACCCGCCATGCCATAGCATATCCGCTCTCCGCACAGCGGTTGACGAACCAGATGAAGTCAGCACCGCCGTTGGAAGAGAATGCACCTGGAACCTGTTCCCAAAGGGTGAAGGTTGGGCGACACTCATCAATGATGCGCTGATAGTGGAATGCAAGGGAAGACCTCGTGCCGCTTTCCTCGGACATCCCAGCTCGCTTGCCAGCCACAGACACATCTTGACATGGTGTTCCCCCAGAGAAGACATCCATATCGCCTATTTGGAAAGGAATCTCCTGAATTGGAGCCTCGACAAAACACGATGGAAGAGAATAGTCCTCTCCCTCCTTATGCACATTAGTGATGCACCCTTTTTCGGCATCGTAATGTATCTGCGTCATATCTCCGAGGTTGGGCGTCTGCGGATAGTGGGTTGCAAGAACTCGGCAAGGGAACGGCTCGATTTCACTAAAGAACATACTCTGCCAGTCAAGATTGCGAACCGACACGGAGTGTGCTTCAATTCCCGAGCAGCAAGTAGCATAACGGATAGGTCCCTTATGCCCAAGCCGACGAAGTTCCATTTCAATGCGGGTATTATTCCTATACGCACATGGGGTAGCCCAGGAGTTGCCGTCCGCCTTGTACTGTGGCGAGTCAGATGTTTCGGGGCCGTCAATCTTCGTGTAGTCGTCGGGGAAGCCCTGCAGCCTAGCGCACTCCGTGGGAGTGAGGCGGCGGACAATGCAGATTTCGTCTTCTGGTTTCTTCATGACTGTCTTGGTCAGGTGTGAGGCCGCTTCGTGGGTGGAGGCGGCAAGAGTCCTCGCGGCATCGTTCTGGCTATTCAACTGGTCTTGCTGGTGAGGTGCATCGCGGTTTATCTCCTTGATTGCCTCTTCAAGCAGGTTTGCAGTCTGGTCTTTCAGGTTGTCTTCCATTTTCTTTTCTTTCTTGCAACGTGAAATGATGTATTTGGTGTTGTCCTGGTTGTTGTTCTTACGGTAGATTGAAGCATCTATAGTTCCTATCACGGGTTCGCCGCCGTGGGTACACGAAAGGGTCGGAGACTTCTCTATTGAGAGGCTTGAAGAGGACTTGCCTTCGCCCATGTCGATGCTATAGGTCTTCCTCTCCGTTGCCGTCTTTGACTTTCGTATTGCGACTTTCGGCCCAGTGGAGGAAGTGTGTCCCACAAAAGTGGTCACGGCGGCAACAACGTTGCCTGTCTCGCAGAAGTTGAATGGGTCTACCCCCTTGCAGAACTGTTCGGAGGAATTCATTTGCGGGGTTTCTTCCTCTGCGAGTTTGCAAGGTAATTCTCCACGGATTCCCTTTTGATGCCGGACCATCGCTTGCAGCCGGGACGGGTGTAGACAGCAAAAACTCCATCGTCTACCATTTTGTAGACCATCCTTGTGGTAATGCCGAGGACTTCCGCCACTTCAATAGTCTTCATAATCTCGTTGGAGTCAAACGGTGATTCGTGCATCGCCCTTATGGCCTTTGCCACCCGACTCTTGTCAAGCGGAGTGGCGAACTTCGATTCGTCGAGGGCTTTGAGGATTTTTCTCTGTGTCAACCTATCAATCACGGCGAGGGGTAGTATATCAAAAATCCGCTACGTAAGTCAAGGGCACAATTCAACATTTTTGCACTATGGTAAAAGAGAAGAATCACCAATTCCATTCTTGCAGTTCATCGTTTCAGAAAAGCCGTTTGCCTAAGACGATACCATACATCGTCGGGTGGAATCCCTTTGGGAGGTCTTTCTCCTCAATAGGCTTTCCAGATTTCAGAAGAGCCGGGATGCTCTGCAGTCCATCGTCTACAAGAGTGACTTCCTTGACCTCGAACTCCATCTGCTCTGGGGTCTTGCCGTCCTTACCAGAATACCCTAACTGGAACTTGACCTTCTTGAGTGGCTGCTCCCTGCCAAAGAACTTGTCGCAGTAGTAGGGCTTTATCTCCCGGTACTCCACGGTCTTGAAGCCGTGCTCGATCTCCCGGTAGAAAGTCCCCTGCAGGACGAGAAAACACGAATCCCCCTTTGCACTACCGCTTGGCTTGGGCAGGGAGGTCTTCTCTATGGGGGAGGTGGTAATCTCCGCTTCAATCTGCTCTTCGTCAATCTCGTCGGCATCCATCCGTTCTATCACGTCCTTCGGAACGTCGGGGTGGGTGAAGTACCACTCGTATTCGTCCTTGCGGTTAAGGTCTCCAAAGTATATCCACCTATCCTCGTCCACCCCTGTGTCCTCGAAGAACCTACGCACTATCGACTGGAGCTTCCGTTCGCCTACATCCCCCTTGCCGATGAACAGAGACACCGACCAGTCTTCTGGGTTGACGGTCTCTATCCGATGCTTCTGCTCACCGAGGAGTGGCTTGAAGTAGTTCTTTGCCTTGTCGGAGAGTTCCTTGATATGGGTGTCGGTTATGCTCATTGCGATATTCCTTGTGCCGCATATTATACCAAATCGGCAACCTCTTAGTCAATGGGTTGAACTATGCTCGTCTCTCGCGCACATGCGCGCGTATGAGTTCTATGTCCTTTTTTTTTCTTTTTTTTCTTATTATATTAATAGCACCTTTTTTTGACCTTTATTTTGACCTTTATCGACCTTTTCTACCGCCTTTTTTCAAAGCCTTGCGAAGGTGTGTTTTTGTGTATTGTTCATAAGTGCATTTACTTACAATAAATCCTATATTATTTTATTATAATTGTTATTTAATCACAAACCACCTCCGCTACTAAAAACTCTACCGACCTTTATTGACCTTTTTCGCCACCTTTATTTTTGACCTTTATTTTCACCTTTAATTTGACCTTTTTTCCGACCTTTTTCTTGACCTTTTTTCCGACCTTTATTTTGACCTTTATTGACCTTTATTTTCATAACCCCTTTTAGAGGGGGTGAAGTGGGTGAAAAAAAAGAGGGACGGGAATCGCTTCCCGCCTCTCTTTTCGTCTTTGTTCTCGACGATCAGATGCGCTTGCCGCTGCCGTCCACGACTATGCGCTTCCGGGCATTGACCTTAATCTCACCCTTTGCCTGGCGCACATAGTACACCCGGTAGTAGGTCTTGAGAAACCTCTCGCAGTCCGACCAGGTGTAGTGGTTGGTAGAGGGGAGAACCGTCCTTGTCTCGAGACCGTAGAACCGCCAGAACTCCACGAAGTTCGCCTCACCGCCGGTGTAGCCGAAGCACCTATTGAGCTGGTAGTCGGCAATGTCTCCGTT
>Ga0310695_10003158_pt1 | contig 32948 bp, 31 predicted proteins | sample RumenRJG_04DNA_FD_203882 | JGI IMG/M metagenome (GOLD analysis project Ga0310695, IMG submission 203882) | Bovine rumen microbial communities from Lethbridge, Alberta, Canada - RJG_04 (v2) (version 2) | ecosystem: Host-associated > Mammals > Digestive system > Stomach > Rumen | place: Canada... | reverse complement strand
TTCCGCCCCAGATTCCCATTCCCGAGCTAACATAGTAGTGGGTATTGCCACGCTGATGTGAGCCGAAAGCACACTCGTAGATGGCATTGGTTATCCAGCTGATGGGCCAAACTTGTCCGTAGTGGGTGTGTCCACTGAACTGGAAATCCACGTGTGACCGTTCGGCTTCCTCGAGATGGTAGGGCTGGTGGTCAAGAACTATCGTGTAGCGGGTACTGTCTGCTGTGGCAAGAATGGTCTTCAGAGATTTGCGGCGGCGGTTGGTGCGGTCGTCGCGCCCTACAATCGTGATGTCGTTATTCACGGTTTGGCTCGTGTCGCTGAGGAGTTTGATGCCTGTAGTAGCAATGAACTGCTGGGCTTCGGGCTTTCCGCTATAATATTCGTGGTTTCCGAGACAAGCATAGACAGGCACATTAAGCCTGCGAAACTCGGCAGCCATGTCCTGTTCGGTCAGTGGACGCATACTGCGGTCGATAATATCGCCGGCAATAAGCACCAAGTCGGGCTTTTCGGCGGCGATGATGTCTATCCAACGGCTGAGTTCATTGCGCTGGTTATGGTACCCGAGATGAAGGTCGCTTAGCATTACGAGCTTGTAAGTATGCGACAGCGGCTTGCTCGTAGTAAGCTCAAGAGTCTGCCGATGTTTGTCGTAGTAGTGCCAGTTGCCGTAGATGAACACGGGAATGATGATTGCCAATACGGTTATAGTGCCACCGACACTGTTGGTTAGGAACTCCTTGGGAATGATGTGCAGCAGTTTGCCTAAGTCAAAGACAAGGAACAGCATCACGAGATACAATGCAATGAAGATGGAGGATGTGCCGACGTTGTAGATAAACGTTGCAGCGGCCATCGGCATAGAGTCGATGTCGAGCAGAAAGTTGGCAAAGAAAAGTGCAAAGGCTGCTCCGAGGAATATCAGCACAACCGTTTTAAGCCATGCCTGAAGAGGTAATATCAGCCAGATATGCCAGCCAATGTAGACTATTCCAAGTATTGGCATCAGGAAGAATACTATGCCCCACAATGTATTCATAGTGCTTCTTTCACGGTTTTAGTTGTGTTTTACTTATCAGTCGGCGTGTGCTAAGCACCTGTTGTCTGGTTGTGAGCGAGCGTTTCTTGCCCCCGTTGAGCTCATGAAGCAGTTGTTTGGCCTGCGAAAGCGACGGCCATCGTCGAATGATATACTCCAGCTGAGAGCGTGACAGCTCCCTCTGGTTGGCACGGTCATAGCACCATGCACGGTTGAACCAGTAGTTGCTGTTGTCGGGCGACAGTTCGATAGCCCGGGTGTAGTCTACTGCTGCACTGTCGTAACGCTCTTTCTGAATGTAACTCATAGCCCGCAAGTCTAACATTTCGGGTATATAAGGATTCAGCTCGATAGCTTTGCTGCTGTCGTGGATGCTTCCATCGTAGTCTTCAAGGTGGTATTTGGCCTGTGCCATCAGATACCAAGGCTCGTAGAGATAAGGTTTGAGTATCGCAATACGGTTCAGCAGGTGCATCGACACGAGATACTCTCCTGTTGCAAGACAGCTTCGCCCTTCCTCTATCATGTTCTTGACATTGTATTGTGCGTTTGCCGTAGACAAGAAAGAGGCAAACCACACAACAGCGATCAGTGAGGTAAGGCGTGGCATCTGCAATAGTATTTTATGGTTTAGCTGTCTACTTCACACCCTTTGTGCGGTAGCCACAGCGATAGCGGCCTTTCACGAGTGACGACAGCTTGCCTCGGATGAGCTGTTTGCGCAGCGGCTTGATGCGGTCGACAAACATTACTCCGTCAAGATGGTCGAATTCATGCTGCATGACACGTGCCAGATAGCCCGTTATCCACTCTTCGTGCGGCTGGAATTGCTCGTCAACCCACCTTACAAGTATGCGCGTAGGGCGCGTTACGTTTTCATGGATGCCCGGAAGCGACAGACAGCCCTCCTCGAGAGTTTCTGTTTTGCTTTCGTCAGCTTCCACAATGTGCGGGTTTATGTATGCTTTCTTGAAGTCTTTGTACTCCGGGAAATCATCTGCAAGAGGGTCAAGGTCTATTACAACGACGCGTATTGCCTTGCCAATCTGAGGTGCTGCAAGTCCAATACCTCCTGATTCAGCGAGCGTTTCCCACATATTAGTAATGAGTTCTGGGAGATTTTCGTAGTCGGCAGTGATGTCCTGAGCTTCCTTTCTCAGCACAGGCTGACCATATATATATATTGGTAAAATCATAATCAGTGTTTATTTGAACGCATATAGTCCTGTAAGAGAATTGTTGCACTAATCTCGTCGACGAGTGCTTTGTTCTGTCTGGCTTTCTTTTTTAGGCCGCCGTCAATCATGGCTTGGTGGGCAAGGACCGATGTAAACCTTTCATCGAAGAACTCAATAGGTATCTGCGGCATCGCTTTCTTCCATCTTTGGTAGAAAGCTTTCACCCTTGCCATATTCTCACTTGGCTCACCATTGGACTGTTTTGGCTCGCCAATGATAATCTTTTCGACCTGTTCGCGAGCCACATAATCGCATAGGAAGTCGAAAAGGGATGATGTAGAAACAGTCGCCAACCCGTTTGCTATAATTTGCAAGGGGTCGGTGACTGCTATTCCTGTGCGCTTCCGGCCATAGTCAACTGACAGAATTCGCATTTCAAATTATTTTGCAAGGAGCCAGGCATCGCCAAATTCGCCGCGAATCTGGTCGCGCATCTGAGCTGCTTCGGGCTTTGAGTTGAAGGTGGCAATGATTACCCGATACATGTTTTTCTGAGAATTGAAACCCAACTGGGCATTGTAGCCACGGTTCTTGAGGCGTTGCTGGAGTCCTTCTGCATTGGCACGAAGACCAAATGCGCCTACTACAACGCTGTATGCTTTAAGACCTTCACCGCTTACAACAGAGATATTCTCTGTACGAACGGCCACATTGTCTGTATTGTCAACAACTGGAGTCTCTGTGACAGGAGTGACAACAGCCGGAGTTACGACCTGAACCTGCGGCTCGTTGTTGCCATACTGTGTCTCCGATGGGGTGTTCTGGGAAATGTTGTAGCCAGCGTTCTCCTGCGCCTTAGCCTTTTCGTAAGCCTTCTTGTAGGCACTTTCGCTCGACTTGCAGCCTGTGAAAGCCAACGCTACACATGCTGCGGCACTCAAAAGCATGAATTTCTTCATATTCATAGATTATAGTTAATAATGATTTATTTCACTTTGCGAAAGTACAAAAACAGCTGAAAACAGCGAAGAAAAGGCTACATAAAGTTTGTTAAATGAAATAAAAGTAGGTTTTTTACATAATTTTAAGTTGTTAAAGTTGAGCGGATACGAAAGTTTTTTATACTTTTGCGTTGAGGATACACAATTTGTTTAACATAAATACTTATAACCATGAAGACATTAGGCTATATTGGCGCATTCCTTGGCGGTGCAATCGCAGGTGCGGCATTTGGTTTGCTCCTCGCTCCAGAGAAGGGAGCTGACACTCGAACACGTATTTCCGACGCAGTTGATGATTTCTGCAAGAAGCACGACATCAAACTGAGCCGTAAAGAAATGGACGACTTTGTTGACGACATCAAAGATTCTGCCGAGGAAGTTTAAGCTGCAAGAATAGCGGAAGGAAAGTTTGCTGCATTAGTGTAAGTGACTTTCTTTCCGCTTTTTCATTTCGGCAACGTATCTAAATCATGCCTGTTGTATCTCGCATACTATATTATAACAGATTATTATAACAATATCAACAATACAAAAGATGCTTTCGAGTGACCAGAATGTAGAAACAATATCACAGCTCGTTGAGGTTGTCCGCCACTACATAGGACTTCAGTCAGAGTATGTAAAGCTTGACGTGATTGAGAAAGTAGTGCGTCTGCTAACTGTAATGGCCATAGTAGCAATGTTTGCATTGCTGCTTATCATTATGATGATTTATTTCTCGTTTGCTGCCGCCTATGCACTTGAGCCACTGATGGGAATGGTTGGTGCGTTCTCCGTTGTCGGTTCGTTCTATTTGCTGGTGCTTATACTGTTTGTATTGTTCCGCAAACAGCTTGTCGAGAAGCCTCTGGTGCGCTTTCTCGCCAATCTTTTAATGTCTAACTGATAAATCTTTCATCATGCCAAACAACAATATGGTTGACGCACAACCCACCTACCGCTCTCTCAGTGAGATACGTTTGCGCAAGGCTCAGCTTATCACCGAGATTACCAAAGACAACAACAAGATGCGCAAGATGTGGGGAAAGCTTTTCAACAAATCGAAGCAACCCACCACACCGAGCCGCCGCATAACGAGCATTATGAGCCGAAGCGCGTCGATGTTTGATGCTGCCATACTCGGATGGAAGCTCTATCAGCGCTTTGGGGGAAGTAAGAAAAAGGGTAAAAAGTTCAAATTGTTTTAGTCTTGCCAGTCTATGGCGAGCTGCATGAGGCTTAGGCTTATAGTCATACACGGCTGCCCAGAGCCTTGCAGTTGATATAAAGGTATGAAGATAACAAAGAAAAGATATATTCTTGGATTTCTTTCAGTCACGATAGTACTGGCATTGGTACGTTGTGTGTTTCCAGAGGTAGCCAAAGTCAGCATCAATGATTTAAGTGAGAAGGCTTCAGAAGAAGCCGATGAGGTTACGGTAAAGAACCTGAAGGACAATACGGAGGGATTTGTCGGTGCCGAAATACAGGGAGACAATCGTCTTCTGCAAGGACATAAAGACTACAGCGAGACGTTTCCCGACAGCAATGCCGTGCAGCTCGAGGCTGCCAACAGCCTTGGTGTGACACCTGTAATGAACCGTATAGATGCAGAGAACCGCAAGACCGACCTTGTCTTTATAGGCAGTAACCCATATTTCTGTGTGGCCGAGCTTACTCGCAGTATTCCATATCTTGTTCCAAAAGCATCTGTTTTATTGCAAGACATAGGACGCAACTTCATCGACAGCCTGACACAAAAGCACATCAAGCCCCACAAGATAATCGTTACCAGCGTATTGCGGTCAAAGGAAGATGTTGAGAAACTGCGCCAGCACAACCGCAATGCCACTGAGAACAGCTGCCATTTGTTCGGAACCACGTTTGATATAGCCTACACTCATTACGTTCCTATAGGCGAAAACTCAACGATTGACACTGAGCACGAGGTTCCCACAGAGCGCCTGAAAGGTGTCTTGGGCAACGTTTTGCGCGACCTCAGATTGCAGAACCGATGCTACATCAAATACGAAGTGCACCAGGCCTGCTTCCATATCACCGTGCGTTAGGGCTGTGGCTGTTTGGCCACAAGCCCCTCGATCTTCTTGCTGACGCCGGTAGAATAAGCGTTAAACACGTTCACAACGATGAGCACATCGGTGATACCGTTGTCAAGGATGTACTGTTTCATGTCCTTGGTGAAGTATCTGAAGTCTGCCACATGAACCTCGTCGAATGAGTAGAAGAGGTATCCCGGCACGGCATTTCCGAAACTATCCTTGATGACAAGCACCTTGCGGCCCGTCTTGGCTTGTGTCTTCACCGTCGTCAACCGTGCATCGCCACCCATGAAGGTGGAGTAGGCCGCACCGCTGCCGTCCTTATACTTGATGAAATATTCCCCAGGCACGGGCCGGCTCTCAGCCGTGACCTTGAACTGCTTGTCGAGTGAGTAGTTCACATAGGTCGTGCTGTAAGGCATATTCTTAGGTACATAGTAGACAAAGTCCTCTGGAGCTTTCTTCACGGATATGTCCCTTGAGTATCCATACATACTTCCAACGAAGCCCTTTACCACTCTGCGTTCGTAGCTGCTCAGTTCCTTGAATGGCACACGTGCTACCTTGGCAAACTGTCGGGCTGCATAGAACGCGCCTAATGGTGTCCAATGGTGGTCGGTACGCAGGTAGATATCCTCGCCTGCGTGCTGTGCCAGTGCCGTATATGCGTCAACAGCCTTCACCGAATCGTTGAAATGCGAGTAAATGTTGTTGATGGTAAGGCGCTCTTCCTTGGTCGCTTTCTTCACCTTTTCTGGACAATAGAACTCCACCGAGGTCGGAATAACCATACCATAGACATTCACCTGCGGCATCACCTCTTTGTATTTGTTCACCGCACGGGCAAAATCAGTGCCACCGCCAGGCAGCCCTCCGTAGGCCATCATTGCCCTAACCTTGTCGCCACTGCCCACAACAATAATGCCCGCATGGGCAATCTTGGCATTCTCCTGCGCCGTAACGTTATTCTTATAGGCTCCTGCATTGCGGTTTCCAGCGGCCATAGCCTCTGCTTCCTCGCGTCTGGCAGCTTCAGCTGCAGGGTCTTCTGCCGCATGGAACGACACGTTTTCCTCTCCGCTGCTTATCCTGATAATGTCCTTTACGTTCATGCTCAGGGCCATAAGCTCATCGCGGAAGGGCTCGCTGTCGCTGAACCAAGACGACATTTCCTTTGTGAATGAGCCATTGAAGAGCCTATCCCACGTGAAGGTTGGGAACTGGGCAAGGTCTCGCTTCTCCAATTCGGACACCTTGCTGCGCGGAAAAGTATCGAACACCACTGCTATCGTGGCAAACACTGCCATGATAATGCCAGTATAGGCATAGTATTTTTTCATAGTCAAAGATAAGCTGTGACGTTATTGTTCAAGATATTTCATATATGACTGCACCGTCTTCGGCATTGAGGCATGGATGAGATTATTGGCAAAGAGCACATCCGTGATGCCGTTCTGGCGAACATAGTCCACCACATTGGGAGTGAAATAGCGGCAGTCGGCCACGTGAACCTCCTCAAAAGAACCGAACAGATAGGGTGGCAAAGCATTGCCGTAGCTGTCCTTGAGTATCAGCAGACGGCGGTGGTTGGCAGTGTTTGTCCTTACAGCCACAGTGCGGTCGTCGCCTCCCATGAACGTGCAGTAGGCCGCGCCGCTGCCATCCTTGTAGGTGCGGAAGAAGTTGGCAGTCTGCGGTTCGCTCTGCGAAACCACGCGCTTGCGTCCTTTGTCAAGCGTGTAGACGGTCATGGTTGTGGTGTAGCTCGAGTCGCGTGGCACGTAATACACGAATGTCTCGGGCGAGTGCTTCACTGCTGCGTCGCGCGAGAAGCGTGCCATGCTGCCAACATAGTTTCTCACGACTCTCTTCTCGTATGCATCAAGCGAAGCAAAAGGCACACCAGCCACGCGCGCAAACTCGCGAGCAGCATAGAAGGCTCCCAGCGGTGCCCAATGGTGGTCGGTACGCGAATAGATTGGTTCGTGAGCGTGGCTTCCCAAGGTAGTGTAGGCATTCACGCTCTTTACGTCTGTCGACAGCTTTCCGTAGATATTGTTTATTGCCGCACATTCGTTGCGTGTCCACTCGGCTGCTCCGTCGGGGCAATAGAAGGCAACGGCTGTCGGGATAGTCATGCAGTAGACCTGTACTTTCTTGCCCAGCACCTCCTGATACTTGTTCACGACATCGGCATATCCGCCCTCGTTGCGGTCGCCACCGTATGGTTCAAAGGCACGCAAGGTGAGTCCGCTGCCTGCAATGATTATGTTCGAGGCGGTTTTCCTCACCGCGGCATCGGCATTTACATTATTTATATAAGGTGTAATCTCAAGTCGCGGGGCTTTCTGGGCCTGCGAAGCTGAAGCCGCGAGCACGGCCACAGCAAGAAACAAAGTCTTTTTGGCTGAATTCATATTCGTTTTTCAGTTTATTTTTTTCCAATGCCTGGGCATTGACGGGTTCATTTTACAGTTATTCATTTATCATTGTCGATTGTTCAGAAGCGTGTGTAGATGAACGCATTGTTTGTTGCGCCCACCAGCAGAGCCACGCTCAGCACGAGGATAGCCACCGAGAGTGCAGTGCGTGCAGTGAAAACAACCGTCGTTGCCAGTCCGTTGCCGTTGGCCGAATGTTTGTCGAGAAAGCTCTCCACCGCGCTCCTGACGGGCATCGACAGAACTATTGCTGCTATCCACAGCCAGAAGTTGTCGGTGATAGCGGTCTGCGAGGCAAAGTCAGTGAACGTAGCCACCTGACCGAAGAACGACTGGAAGAAGACCACCATCTTGTTGAAGTCGTCGAAATAGAATATTCCCCAGCCGATGATTACCAGTGCAAGGCTGTAGATATGAAGCAAAGGCGACGGTATGCGGTTGATAACCTTGAGCAGGGTGTACTTCTCAAGCATCACTATCAAACCGAAATAGACACCCCAGATAATGAAGTTCCAGCTCGCTCCGTGCCACATTCCCGTGAGAAACCATACCACCATGATGTTAAGAACCTGATGGCGGCGGTTGCCTCCCATAGGTATGTAGACATAGTCGCGGAAGAAGCTGCCGAGCGAAATGTGCCAGCGGCGCCAGAAATCGCTGATGGAGTTGCAGCAGTAGGGGTGACGGAAGTTCTCGTTGAAGTGGAAACCAAGGCAGCGGCCAATGCCGATAGCCATGTCGCTGTAGCCCGAGAAGTCGAAATAAATCTGGAAAGTAAAAGCCAGAATACCTATCCATGCACCCGTGGTAGACAGCGAGGGAAGGCCAGCAACAAGGAACTGCTCGGCAATCTCGGAGAGTTGGTTGGCCAGGATGACCTTCTTGCCAAGACCAATGAGGAAGCGGTAGATGCCCTCTGCAAAATCCGAGGGCGACACATGGCGCCGTCCTATCTCCTCGGCCACCGTGCCGTAGCGCACAATAGGGCCGGCAATGAGCTGAGGAAACATCGATATATAGAGCAGCAGACCCAGAAAGCGCTTCTGAACGGGCGACTCGCGGCGATAGACATCAATGAGATAGGAGATTGACTGGAACGTATAGAAGCTGATTCCGATAGGAAGGGCTATCTTGGGCTGAGCCACAGGCACGCCCATATCGTTGAGCACAGAGGCGAAGAAGCCCAGATACTTGAACGTTCCCAGTATGCTGATGTTCACCACGAGGCCCACGACGAGCATCGCTTTGCGCTTTCCGCCGTCAAAATAGTCGATGCCGCGACCTACAAAGTAGTTCATCAGCACGCAAAACAGCATCAGGAACACATATACCGGCTCTCCCCAGGCATAAAACAGCAGCGAGAACACCACCAGTACGAAGTTCTTTGTGGTGTTGCTTGCATCGGTCTGGGGACCAGACAGCTTCTTGTCGATAAACATTGCCGTGAGGTAGCACAGCATGAAAGAGGGTATAAATACGAAGAGGAAGAATAAATCTGAAAATACCATTGCGGGTTAATGTTGTTCTGTTTCGTATGTATTGCTTGACATTATCTTCTTATTGTTTGACAGCGAGCCTACATTCCCAGCATTGCGCCCACCTGCCGGGCTATGATGGTGCCGTTGCGTCGTGCTCCGAGCCTGTTTGTATGCACTCCGTCAGCAGTGTAGTGCTTCTGCTGGCGTTCGCGTGTGGCATTGATGGCTCCTATCTTGTCGAGCCTTATCACTCCAATGCCCATGTATGCACCGCACTGTTCGATTATGTCGCCTGTGAGCAGCATCTTGTCGCCGTCCACTTTGACGCACTGGGGTGGGGTGACAAGCACCACCTGAGCTCCCGGGAAAGATTCCATGAGCATCTCGCAGCCGTAGCGCACCGACTCGGCAAGAGTCAGAACGGTGTTCACATTGCGCTTGGTGGTGAACGTCTGACTGTCGGCAAACACCTGCCGGGCCGTCTTGTCGTATGCCTGCGGACGATGTTTGGTGAACCAGGCATCGTTGGTTCCGGCTGCAATGATTATCAGGTGTGGAGTGGGCTGCTGGCCTTTAGCGTGTGCCTGCTTCAGGCGGACTATCTGATTGTAAATTACGTTGTTGTTGCCAATGATGTCAATCTTTTCTTGAGTGTTTGTCACAGTGGCCTTGGTGTTGGTCCAAGTGGCTCCGCTGCGGGCATAGCTCTTGCAGGTGGCAGGGCGGAACACTCTTCGGAACCATGTGTTCCATCCTCTTTCGTCGGTGCAGTCGTCGCCGCCGTTGAAGGTGTTGGAGTCGCCAAGGATCACTACGTTCAGCGTATCGTGACCTTCTGTGGTGTTTGCGCCAGTAGCGGCAGGGATGTCTGTAGCGGCTGCACGGCATACATCTGCACACATAAAGGCTACCGACAGCACAAATAAATGGAAATAGTTTGTCATAACAAAGCAATTACGAAGTTGACTCCCCTCCCATACAGCTCTGTGTGGGGGCACGGGCAACGAAGCGCAAAGGTACTCACATTTTATAAAAGAACAAAGAATGTGGCTCCGCAATGTTGCTTTTTAAGATTTTCTTAACAACATTTCCACTATATTTGCGTTATTTGATAAAATAATTACAAAGCAATGACACAATCAAACATAACCAGAAACGGACTGAAAGCATGGGTGCTGGCCGCCCGACCGAAGACCTTGGCAGGTGCTGCCGTGCCTCTGATGATGGCTTTGTCGCTTGCATGGAGCGACCTTTATGCCCTTACGGGTGAGGTTTTCTGCCTTAAAGCGGTGCCTGCTGTGCTGTGCGTACTGTTCGCATTCGTCATGCAGATCGACGCCAACTTCATCAACGACTACTTCGACTTCCGCCGAGGCACCGACAACGAGGAGCGGCTGGGACCGGAGAGGGCCTGCGCTCAGGGCTGGGTGTCGCCAACGGCAATGCTGTGGGCTATCGCCGCCACGACGCTGACTGCGGCGTTGATTGGGATGCCGCTCATTTTCTACGGCGGAACCACAATGTTCTGGGTTGGTCTGGCGTGTGTGGTGTTCTGCTTTCTCTACACCTTGGTGATGTCCTACGTTGGTCTGGGCGATCTGCTTGTGTTGGTTTTCTTCGGATTGGTGCCCGTTTGCGCCACCTATTACCTGCAAACCCTCACGCTGACAAAGCCCGTGGTGCTGTCGTCGATAGCGTGTGGCATGGTGATAGACACGCTGCTTGTGGTGAATAACTATCGCGACCGCGCCAGCGACCGCAAGGCTGGCAAGCGCACACTGGTAGTACTGATAGGCGAGAAAGCCACCGAACTGCTCTACTTCGGATTGGGCCTTGCAGCCTTCCACATGGGCTTGACGTTCTTCTTTAGCGGAAAATGGCTAACATTCTTTTTGCCAACATTTTACCTTATGCTCCATGCACGCACATACCGAAAGATGAAACGCATCCACGAAGGGCGCGAACTGAATGTTGTCCTGGGTGAAAACGCGAGAAATATGTTCGTCTACGGCCTCCTGTTTTCAGCCGGTGTGATAGCCGACCGATTGCTTTTCCCATAAGCTGACAGCTCTGTTGGGAGCCGACGGAGCCTTTTCGGGCGGTTACGGGACGTGCTGTAAACTTTCTCCAGCATAGCTGTAGCAACCTTCCGGGGCTGTTGGAGAACTTCTCCAGAGCTGCTGTAGCATTGCTTCAGGATAGTTGGAGAAAGTTTACGGAGGCTCTGGGAATAACCGAAAACGGCTTTTCCGAACTTCAATATATGCTTTAACAAGTCAGGTTATTTGCGCTTGAAAACAAGCTTTTTGGGCAGCTTGACCCACTTTCGGTCCACTACAATCTTGATGGTGCTGCCCGAAAGGCGGGTGAGCGTATAGGTGCCGTCGCCGTTGGGAACGAGAGAAGCCTGCAAGTCCTCGCTTCCGTAGTCGTTGACAATGGTCAACGTGGCTGTCTTTCCCTCTATGGCCGACTCCAGTACGAGCCATTTCCTTGGGTCGCGCCGCGCGCCAAGGTATCCGGGAAGGGCTCCGAGGATGTCCTGTCCAGGCACTACGATGTCGTTGTCGTAGAGGTTCAGGTCCATCCAAACCTGATATTCATCGTTCTCCAAGTGCACGCGGAAGAGACTGTCGGCCTGCTCCTGAGCAGTCGACGATATGCTAACTAACAGCGAAAACAATATAAATATCAGTCGTGGCATGGCATCTGTGGTTTTGATTTCAGCCGCTAAATTAATGCTTTTCGGGCCGACAGGCAAGTGATCAGCCGAAAAACTTCCTCTCGCCGCATATCTTTTCTCCATTGCCGTGCCCTTTTCCGCTGACATTCAGGGCTCCGAAGTGGGGCGTAAGAAGCCTAAGGGCGTTCCCACTACCACATTCCGTCACCAAAGGAAAATGCAAATAATATAAATCAAGAAAAGTAACTGCATTTTAAAAATAATTGTATAAACATACTTAATTAAAGCAAACATTTCATATATTTGCACACGTTTTATAGAAATACCATAGTTATTACGCTTTTATGGCAAACAAAACATTGTTCCCTGACTACATTTTTGAGTCCAGCTGGGAGGTGTGCAACAAGGTGGGAGGCATTTACACGGTACTCTCTACACGCGCCAAGACCCTGCAGGACAAGATGAAGGACCAGATAATATTCATCGGTCCCGATTGCTGGAAAGACAAGGAGAGCCCCTATTTTGTTGAGGACAAGCAGCTCTTTGCCGACTGGAAAGCTTCTGCAGAAGCTAATGATGCACTTAAAATAAAAGTTGGACGCTGGGACATTCCCGGTCAGCCAGTTTCTATTCTTGTAGATTTCACACCTTACTTTGAGGAAAAAGACCGTATCTACGGCCAGATGTGGGAGCTTTATCAGGTCGACAGCCTTCACGCATACGGCGACTATGATGAAGCTTCAATGTTTTCATACGCCGCAGCACTGGTCGTTGAGAGCTTCTACAAGTTCTACGGCCTGCAGCAGAAGAAGGTGATATATCATGCTAACGAGTGGATGACGGGCCTCGGGCTGCTCTACTTGCAGAACAAAGTGCCGCAGATTGCGTCTATCTTCACCACTCATGCCACGAGCATTGGCCGCAGCATAGCTGGCAACAACAAGCCGCTCTACGACTATCTCTTTGCTTACAACGGCGACCAGATGGCCGGTGAGCTCAATATGCAGAGCAAACATTCAATTGAAAAGCAGACTGCGAAATATGTTGACTGTTTTACAACCGTCAGCGACATAACTGCCAACGAGTGTAAGGAACTGCTCGACAAGCCCGTAGATGTGGTTCTGCCCAACGGTTTCGAGAACAACTTCGTGCCGAAAGGTGCTCAGTTTACCAAGAAACGCAAGGCTGCACGAAAGCGTTTGCTCGAAGTGGCTAACGCGCTGATGGGTACTGACTTGGACGACGATACCTTGATAGTTTCTACAAGCGGTCGTTACGAGTTCCGCAACAAGGGTATCGATGTCTACATAGAGGCCATGAACCGACTGCTGCGCGACAAGGACCTGACCAAGAATGTCGTCGCCTTCATTGAAGTTCCGGGCTGGGTGGGCGACCCAAGAAAAGACCTTACAGACCGTTTGGCTTCTGGCGAGAAGTACGACACGCCGCTCGAGGTGCCCATGATAACCCACTGGCTCCACAATATGAGCCATGACAATGTGCTGGGTATGCTGAAGTACTACAATATGTGGAACCAACGCGACGACAAGGTCAAGCTTATCTTCCTACCATGCTACCTTACAGGCAACGACGGAGTGTTCAATATGTCGTACTATGACTTAGTGCTGGGCAACGACCTTTGCATTTATCCATCCTATTATGAGCCCTGGGGCTACACACCGTTGGAGGCAGTGGCCTTCAAGGTGCCCTGTATCACCACCGACCTGGCAGGCTTCGGACTGTGGGCCAACAAGGTGAAAGGCTCCTATAGCGAAATTACTGATGGAGTGAAAGTAATCCACCGAACTGACTACAACTATTCTGAGGTTGCAGATGTGATAAAGGACACTGTGGCCGAATACTCAAACATGAAGGCTGCCGACGTGAAGAAATGCCGTACAGCAGCTGAAAAGCTCTCGAAGAAAGCCCTTTGGAGCGAGTTTATAAAGTATTACGAACAAGCCTACGACATTGCATTGCGCAATGCCGAGCGCAGAAATCATCTGCAAAAGACCGAGAAATAGTAACAAATAATTTTATAGACATGAAAATTAAAGCTGATTATTCAAACCAGCCTCTTTGGAAAGAGGTTAATGTTAAATCAAGTTTGCCGAAGGAATTGGCAAGCCTTGACGAACTGGCACACAACATGTGGTGGGCTTGGAACTACGAAGCACGCAACATGTGGAAGAGCCTTGACAAGGACCTCTACGAGGAAGTGGGTCACAATCCCGTGCTGCTGCTCGAGCGTTTGAGCTACGAGCGCAAGCAGGCCATCGTGAAGGACAAGGTGATAATGAAGAAGGTGAAGGACGTCTACAAGAAGTTCCGCGACTATTTGGACGAGAAGCCTGACAGCAAGCGCCCCTCGGTGGCATACTTCTCTATGGAGTATGGTATCAATCAGGTGCTCAAGATCTACTCGGGCGGTCTGGGAATGTTGGCCGGTGACTATCTGAAAGAGGCTTCGGACTCTAATGTGGATATGTGTGCCGTTGGTTTCCTGTATCGTTTCGGCTATTTCAAGCAGAGCCTGAGCATGGACGGACAGCAGATTGCCAACTATGAGGCACAGAACTTCAACACTCTGCCCCTGGAACGCCAGCTCGACAAAGACGGAAACCCACTGGTTGTTTCTGTTCCTTACGTTAACTATCAGGTTCACGCTTATGTTTGGCGCGTGAACGTTGGTCGAATACCTCTCTATCTGCTCGATACTGACAACGAACTGAACTCTGAGTTCGACCGTCCTATCACCCACGCGCTCTATGGAGGCGACTGGGAGAACCGTCTGAAGCAGGAGATACTGCTCGGTATTGGTGGTATACTCACTCTGAAGGCTCTCGGCATCAAGAAGAACATCTACCACTGCAACGAGGGACACGCCGCACTGTGCAATCTTCAGCGCCTGTGCGACTACATCGATACCGGTCTGACGTTCAACCAGGCTATCGAGCTGGTGCGTGCATCGGGTCTCTACACCTGCCACACACCTGTTCCCGCCGGTCACGACTACTTCGAGGAAAGTCTTTTCGGCAAGTACATGGGTGGCTATCCTGCCAAGCTCGGCATCTCTTGGGACGAGTTCATCGGCATGGGACGCACCAATCCCGATGACAAAGGTGAGAAATTCTCGATGTCTACCTTTGCTATCAACACCTGTCAGGAGGTTAACGGCGTAAGTAAACTGCACGGATGGGTAAGCCAGAAGATGTTTGCCCCGATATGGAAGGGCTACGCTCCCGAGGAGAACCACGTGGGATATGTAACCAACGGCGTTCACTTCCCATCATGGGCAGCTACCGAATGGCGCAAACTTTACGACAAGTATTTCGACGATTCGTTCATGAGCGACCAGTCAAACGAGAATATCTGGCACGCTATCTACGACGTTCCCGATTCAGAAATATGGGAAACGCGTATGGCTTTGAAGAAGAAGCTCATTGATTACATTGGTGAGAAGTTCATTGAAACGTGGCTCCGCAACCAAGGCGACCCTGCTCGTGTCGTAAATCTTGTTGAGCGCGTCAACCCGAACGCACTGATGATCGGCTTCTGCCGCCGTTTCGCTACCTACAAGCGTGCTCACCTGCTCTTCACTGACCTCGACCGCCTGTCCAGAATCGTAAACAACCCCGAGCGTCCGGTGCTGTTCTTCTTCTCAGGTAAGGCTCACCCAGCCGACGGTGCAGGCCAGGGACTGATCAAGAAGATATTTGAAATAAGCCAGCGCCCTGAGTTCCTCGGCAAGATTATCTTCCTTGAGGACTACGATTTCCAGCTCGCACGTCGTCTGGTATCGGGTGTTGACATCTGGATGAACACTCCGACACGTCCTCTCGAGGCATCGGGTACATCGGGCGAAAAGGCCGAGATGAACGGTGTAGTAAACCTTTCAGTTCTTGATGGATGGTGGGTTGAAGGCTACCGCGAGGGTGCCGGATGGGCTCTGCCGCAGAAACGCACCTATGAGAACCAGGCTTATCAGGACCAGCTCGACGCTGCAACAATCTACTCGCTGCTCGAGAACGAGATTGTTCCGCTCTACTACAACAAGGACAAGAAGACTGGCTACAGCAAAGACTGGGTTAAGGTCATCAAGAACTCTATCGCCACGATTGCTCCTCACTACACTATGAAGCGCCAGCTCGACGACTACTATGACAAGTTCTACATCAAGCAGGCTAAGCGTTTCAAGGAGATTTCTGCCAACGACAACAAGCTGGCTAAGGACATCGCCCTTTGGAAGGAGACTGTTGCAGAGCGTTGGGACTCTATCCGCGTAGTTTCGCGTACCGAGGATGCCTATATTGGTGTTGAGACAGGTGCTACAAAGACCATCACCTACGTCATTGACGAGGCTGGTCTCAACGATGCCATCGGTCTGGAGCTTGTTTCTGTCCAGGGGGATCCCAACGAGGAAGGTGCAATCCGCGTTGTTCGTCCGTTCAAGGTAGTAAAGCAGGAAGGCAACCTCTACACCTTCGAGCTGAAGTTCCAGTCGAACCATGCCGGTGCATACAAGTGCTGTGTTCGTATGTTCCCCAAGAACAAGTACCTGCCACACCGTCAGGACTTCGCTTACGTGAAGTGGCTTGACTAATAAAGGAACGTATCACATTTATATTATCATAACAACAGTAAAGCTGTGGAGCACCAGTCAAATGGTGACTCCAAGCTTTCTGTTATTATATTTACCACATTATTTAATATAATCACCCAAAATCTAAACAGACAAAGCATGAAAAAGATTATCATTTTACTTGCTGCCGTGATGACTACAGTTGGCATCAATGCGCAGAGCGACTACAATAATGAAATCTCAGTAGCCTACGGTGCCGGTGCTAATACAGACATATCAATGGCTGTCGGCAGAGGAATCTTCACCGCAAAACAGACAAAATACTGGGGACCAGCGAGCTTAGAGTACTTTCACTCCATAGGAAAGAACTGGAAGATTGGTGGTATTGCCATGGTTTCCGGCTGTAAATGGGAAGGTGAAGGCAATCCAAAGTCGACGTATTACACCATAATGCCTGCCGCTAAATACAACTGGCTTAACCAGAGAGGCTTTGGTATGTATTCAAAAGCTGGATTGGGAGTAACCATCCAATCAGAATCCGACGACAATAACAAAGAAACAAGGGCAGCCTTCAACTGGCAAGTGTCTTTTGTCGGTATCGAGTTTGGCGGTGCTCTCCGTGGTTTCATCGAATTGGGATTTGGCGAGCAGGGTATCGGACTTGCTGGAATACGCTACAAGTTCTAAGTTCTACGGACGAAAAAGTACTGCAAACAGCAGCTGAAAAGGTGCATGTCATTCGCAAGAAAGCTATTAACAGTGAGGAAGTTGCAAGAAATATATAGGCGGTTTCGTGCTTGGCAGAAGCAGCCTTTCCATTATTCATTGAGAAGCTACGAGCGCGTGACGTGCCAGAACTGCGGAAACAAGTTTCTCGGCAACTTCTGTCCGGTATGCGGACAGAAAGCCGGTATTGGCAAGATAGGCTGGAACAGCGTGCGCCAAGGTATTATGATACTGTGGGGATTGGACAATCGCTCATTCACCTACACGCTCATTCAGCTCTTTCTGCGGCCCGGCTATCTCATAAGCGATTACATCAATGGCCGCCGACAGGTATCTTTTCCGCCTGTTAAGACTCTTTTCTTCACAGCACTTGCTGTCATGCTTGTTTCCAAAGCAGTTGAATATCTGTTTCCTGAAGTGATATCACCAAAGGAACCAGCCAGATACGATGACAATGGAACTCTTTACATTGCTAAGTTTATGGAATGGGCAGATGCCAACTTAGGGTGGAGTTCATTGATTAGCAACGCTTTCTTCATCCTTCCAACATGGAAGCTGTTCCGCAATTCTCCGCAAAACACCAGACACACACTGCCTCAAGGCTTCTTCATTCAGGTATTCCTTGCTACTCAATCACTTATATTGCAGGCTATATCCCAACTTACTGGCATCTGGGTTCCATTTTTTGTCATGGTCTTATATATTATTTCTACCTATAAGCAACTGTTCGGATACAGATGGTGGGGAACAATCTGGCGCACCATTACAAACATAATAATCGGTTTTTCAATGGTTTTCTTATTATCACTCTTTACATACATGATAACAAAGATAGTCACCTGAACCACTCGAGGCCCCCTACAGCGCGCATACATGCACATCCCTGCACCACGTGCAACAGGCAGCAGTGAGCTTCTCGCAGCGCAAATTATCAGTCAGACAACAATAATAACAGAATAAAAGCGGTTATAACTTTGTTTTATAATCGCTTTTTTGTAATTTCGCAACAGCTGAGAGTTGCACGACCATTATGTTGCAACACCTTTTTATATATATATGAAGTACTTAATACATAGTCTTCTCAGAACAGACTTGGTGGTTTCGCTGTCACGTTTCGGCTTCGCCCTGCTTGTCTTGTCGTGCTGTTTTGCAACGACCGCTGCCGAAGCACAAACCACCGAGATCCTTTCAGAAAAGCATCTTGAGTTCCGCGGCATATCCCTTGGACAGCCGCGAGATGCCTTCGCAGACTCACTTCGTACCAAAGGCTATGAGATAACCACACCGCAACACCCAACATCATCATCATCCGTATGGATGAAAGGCCGCTACGACAGTTTCCACTGCCTGTTAGAGTTGTCTGCCAGCGGCGACACCCAGCTTGTCGACAGCGTGACCGTGTGGTTTCAGGATGTCAACAACCCCGTGGGCAACTATCGTGTGCTGCGCGGCTTCTATACCAGACGCTACGGACAGCCAGTAGCCGACAACTTCTACAACATTGCCGAACTTGGCTATGCTTCGCCCGAAGAGCAGCTCGCCAGCGACAGCTACGCCACTCTGTTCAGCCTTGACGGTGGAACTGTGACCATGCGGCTCAGGTACGACCCCAAGAAGAAGGCCTACAAGTACAGCCTTTTGTTCGTAGACCATCAGAGTACGGAGAAAGCAGCCGAGCAAATTTCCGACAACAGCAACCACATAGACGAGGAATGGTGATGCGGGAAGAAATCCAATAACGCAAAAAAACAAGTTTTTTGATGGTATTACACGCGTTTTTGCGTAATTTTGCACTCGGATAATGTAGTCCACACAATCTGTCTGTTAGAAAAAACATCGACATGAAGCTCGTTATAATGACCAAGCCCACATTCTTTGTGGAGGAAGACAAGATCCTTTCTGCGCTCTTCGATGAGGGATTGGAGAGCCTACACCTTAAAAAAACTGGCAGTTCGCCTTTGTTTTCGGAGCGCCTGCTGTCGCTGCTGCCAGATTATACCCACAGCAAGATAACCGTTCACGACCATTTCTACCTGAAAAACGAATACCACTTGGCTGCCATACACCTTGAGGACCCCTCTATGGGAGTACCCTTAGGCTACAAAGGCAAAGTGGGAATAGACTGCAAAGACCTGACACAGCTCAGAGCACTGAAGAAACAAGCCAATTACGTATTTCTGAAAAACGTATTCGACAGCACCACCATGCCGTCGGAGAAGGCTTCTTTCAGCCTTAATGAGCTGCGGCAAGCCTCGCGCATGGGTCTGATAGACAAGAAAGTCTATGCCATAGGCGGTATGTGTGCCGAAAATATAGAGATTGCACGCGAGCTGGGCTTCGGTGGAGTGGTGGTCTCGGGCGACATCTGGAACCGCTTCGACATACATAGCGAGATCGATTACAAGCATATAATCAGCCATTTCATCCGTCTAAGGAAAGCCGTCGACGGCTGAAATACTGCTGACTAACTTATGTAAAACAAGTTCAATCCTATAAATTAAAATCATATTAAATGAGTGCAAACAACTCTTTTTTAGTGTTCTCAGGTAGCAAGTCGCGGTATCTTGCTGAGAAGATTTGCCAAAGCTTAGGCTGTCCGTTAGGCAACTCAGTTATCACACGTTTCTCCGACGGTGAGTTTGCGGTGTCTTACGAGGAGAGTATTCGCGGTCGCGATGTGTTCCTCGTACAGAGTACGTTCCCCAATTCCGACAATCTCATGGAGCTTCTGCTAATGATTGATGCTGCCAAACGCGCCTCGGCACGCACCATCAATGCCGTTATCCCTTATTTCGGATGGGCACGTCAGGACCGTAAGGACAAACCACGCGTAAGCATCGGAGCCAAGCTTGTTGCCGACTTGCTTAGCGTTGCCGGCATCGACAGGCTGATAACGATGGACCTGCACGCCGACCAGATTCAGGGTTTCTTCAACGTTCCCGTTGACCATCTTTACGCATCGGGTGTCATTTTGCCCTATCTGCAGTCGCTCAACCTTGACAATCTCTGCATTGCATCGCCCGACGTGGGTGGCTCAAAGCGTGCCAACACATACGCTAAGTACTTTGGCTGTCCGCTGGTGCTCTGCAACAAGACCCGTGCACGTGCCAATGTCGTTGAGAGTATGCAGATTATCGGCGACGTGAAAGACAAGAACGTGGTCATCGTCGACGACATGGTAGACACCGCAGGCACCATCACCAAGGCTGCCGACATTATGAAAGCCGCCGGTGCGAAGAGCGTTCGTGCTTGTGCAAGCCACTGTGTGATGAGCGGTCCGGCCACCGAGCGTGTGCAGGCATCGGCCCTTGAGGAGATGGTATTCACCGATTCGATACCCTATTCCGACAAATGCAGCAAGGTGAAACAGCTCTCAGTAGCTGATATGTTTGCAGAAACCATCCGTCGCGTTGTCAACAACGAGAGTATCAGTTCGCAGTATCTAATTTAATAATAACCTCATAATGAGCTATGGAGCAGGTATTTCCCGTTCCATAGCTCTTTCTTTTCTATGCGCCCACTGCCGTTTCTCATCATCTGTTCTGTATGCTTATCCGTATGCAGTTGCAAGAAGTCAAGCAGCCACTCCGACGTCAGTGGCTCGCAAAGTGAACAACAATCTGCCGTAAAAGTCGAGGGCAGCCAGACCGACGATGTCCCGGAGACTGTCTATAAGACAAAGATGCCCGACTTCGAGCTTCCCGACCGTGCCGGAAACACGGTTTCGTTGCTTGCCGACGTTGGAAAAAACAAGTTCACAATCATAGATTTCTGGGCCAGCTGGTGCGGTCCCTGTATGCGCGAAGTGACCTTTCTGAAAGAGGCATACAGGCGTTACAAGGATCGTGGGGTGGATATAGTCAGCGTGTCGCTTGACACCGACGGCGACCGATGGCGTTCGGCTATCGTGGATTGGGAAATGCCTTGGAAGCACGTGAGCGACCTGCAAGGCTGGAAGACAGCTCCCGTCGTGAAACTTGGCATCGAGGGTATTCCCTTCATTGTCGTCGTAGACAGCGAGGGCTATGTAGTTGACAGCGGTTTGCGAGGAACGGAACTCATTGATTTCCTCGAAAAACGACTCAGCAAATAAGTTGCGCCAATTCCGAAATATCCTTACAACAGTCTTCTCGATACGCTGCTGTTTGCGAACAAAACCGTCTGCGCCGCCATATATGCAAGTTTTGGGCTGCGCAAAATGCCGTTTTATTGTACTGAAAGCAACTTTCGGTCGATTGTCTGCTGCGTTTCAGCTTTTACAGAGCGCGTCGTAAGCTCTCTCCAACAGCCTTGGAGCATCGCTACAGCAGCCCCGGAGAAGTTCTCCAGCTATCCCGTAACATTTCTCCAGAGCCTCTGGAGAAAGTTTACGGAGCAGCCCGTAATAGCTGATTTGCATAATTACGCACTGATATTAAAGCTTTTACACGACAAGGTTAAATCCTTTAACGAATGTCGGAATTAAATTGTTTCATTCTGAAAACTACTCAAATGGCAAGGATTTTGGGCCGCAAGGAAAGTCATCTACTGAGCAAAACAGAACACAAATTGAGCGAAAAACACCTCGACAGCCGAGCTTTTGTAAAACAATAGGAACGCGAACGGGTAAAAATGCGTGTTTTCAGCGCGACAATTTCACTCTATCCGCTCTGAAACAGCTATTTTCCGGCACCGTTATTTCGTTCATTTTTCACGACAAAACGAAAGTTGCGAGCAGTTGTCAACCGCCATATCTGCTGCGTATAGCACGCACATAGCCCACTGTTTCCTTTCCGCGCATATATCCGTATCTGACCACAGGGTCCTGATAGTACTCCGGCAGGCTGAGCTTCAGCAGGTAGTCAGCCACAACCGACCATCTGTGGGCATCCTCGCCATACTTCCTTGCCAGAGCCATGGCATCCCTGACGTGGCCCGAGCCGCCGTTATATGATGCCAAAGCAAAGTTTATGCGCTCAGATCTGTCGGGCACATCGCTGAAGTCGCTCAGCAACCTCCCCATCAGCCGCGCTCCGGCAGCTATGTTTTTCTCAGGTTCCCACACCTCTTCGGCTGACAGCCCCAGGCTCTTAGCCGTCGACGGCATCAGCTGCATCAGCCCCATAGCCCCTGCCCACGACCTCGCCATCGCGTCGTAGGCCGACTCCTGATAGCACTGAGCAGCCAGCAGGTGCCAGTCGATGCCTGCCGGAGGCGCGTAGCGCTGGAATAGGGTGGTGTACGAAGAATGTGTCGGGGTGAAGGTTTTCACGGGAACGTATGATGCGGAGTGTATGACCGGCTGCGAAAGCAGGTAGTCCTCGAACGCCAGAGTGCGTTTGGCCATCTCAGGCTCATACCAGCTGTCGAGCCTTTCGGCCAGAGACTCGTTGCCGGCAGCCACAGCCCACTGAGTGTTTCGACTTTTGTCGTAGGCTCCGCAGAACCTCAGCTTCTGCTTTCCGTTGCCCTTGCCGCCTGCTTTCGCGCCCTTGCCCTTCGGCAGAGGCACAGCTATAATGTCGCCGTCGCCTGACTGTAGCTTCGCTATCAGCTCCGTAGTGTCCTTGCAAAGCTCCACCCTGAGCGTTACGCCAATCTCGCGCGCAAAGTTCTCGCACATCATATACTGCACGCCCATGCCCCTGCCGCGGTAGTCGTAGTAGGTGTCAGGGCCCGTAAGGGTGAGCACTATCATCTCGCCGTTGTCTACTATCTCATCAAGAGAGTAGTAGGTGCCGTGGGCGGAGGGGCTTTGACCGTTCTTGCCATCCTCGGCAGTGACATCGTCGGCAGTGCCCCATGGTGTGGTGGTGGGCTTCTCGCCGCCTGTACACGACAAAGCGAGAAACGCAAGGAAAATTATATATGTAGTATATTTATGCTGCATTGCTTCGTGAAATGCCACAAAAGTAATACAATTCTTTGATAATAGGCAGAAAAAGCGTAATTTTGCAACATATTTCACATACATAAATTATAATATGTTACGAATAGCAGTACAGTCGAAAGGCCGTCTATACGACGACACAATGAACCTGCTTGCCGAGGCCGACATCAAAGTGCCTCAAAGCAAGCGCACCCTGTTGGTGCAGGCAACTAATTTTCCCCTTGAGGTTCTCTATCTTCGCGACGACGATATCCCCCAGAGCGTGGCCAGCGGTGTTGCTGACATCGGTGTGGTAGGGCAGAACGAGTTTGTCGAGCGCGGCGAGGAAGCTCAGGTCATTTCCCATCTTGGATTTTCAAAATGCCGCCTGTCGCTTGCCATACCCAAGGAAATAAAATATAAGGGCCTGTCGTGGTTCAGCGGAAGGAAGATAGCCACGTCGTATCCCAACATTCTGCGTTCGTATATGAGCAAGAACGGCATCGTTGCCGACATCCATGTGATCAACGGCAGCGTGGAGATAAGCCCGGGAATTGGCCTTGCCGACGGCATCTTCGACATCGTAAGCTCTGGCTCGACGCTCGTCAGCAACAATCTTCGCGAGGTTGAAGTGGTGATGCAGAGCGAGGCGCTGCTCATCGGCAACTGGAAGATGGACGAGGAGAAGCACCAGATACTCAACGAAATGCTGTTCCGTTTCGATGCCGTGAAGCAGGCCGAGGACAAGAAATATGTGCGCATGAACGCGCCAAAGGATCGCTTAGACGAGATCATCAGCGTGCTGCCGGGTCTGAAAAGTCCCACGGTGATACCACTTGCCGACGAGAAGTGGTGCTCGGTGCATACAGTTCTCGACCAGAAACGCTTCTGGGAAATTATCGGTAAGCTCAAGGATATGGGCGCTCAAGGCATCTTGGTCACTCCGATTGAGAAGATGATACTCTAACATTTCACATTATCAGCAACAAGGATGAACATACTCCGCTATCCAGAACGAAACCAATGGGACGACATCACGGCTCGTCCTGTGCTCGATGTGTCGCAGCTCAACGCCACTGTTGCCGAGGTTTTGGCAGCTGTCAAGGCCGGAGGCGACAAAGCCGTGCTGAGCTATGAAGAGAAGTTCGACCACGTCTGCCTTGACAGTCTCGCCGTAAGCGAGGAGGAATTTGCCGAGGCTGAAAACAAGATACCGTCCGAACTGGCCGATGCCATCAGGCTCGCCCACAGCAACATAGCCACATTCCACAAAGCACAGAAGACCCGACACGAGAAGATTGAGACCGCTCCCGGCGTGGTGTGCTGGCAGAAAGACGTTGCTATAGAGAGGGTAGGGCTATATATTCCGGGCGGAACGGCTCCGCTGTTCTCTACAGTCCTGATGCTTGCCACACCTGCTAAGATAGCTGGATGCAGCGAGATAGTTCTCTGCACGCCTCCCGGACGCGACGGAAAGATAAATCCTGCCATTCTCGTAGCCGCCAAGGTTGCCGGAGTGAGCAAGATATTCAAAGCCGGTGGCGTTCAGGCTGTCGGCGCAATGGCCTACGGCACGGAGTCTGTTCCGAAGGTTTACAAGATTTTCGGCCCCGGAAATCAGTATGTCATGGCTGCCAAGCAGCAGGTGAGCCTGCACGATGTGGCTATTGATATGCCTGCCGGACCGTCTGAGGTATGCGTTATTGCCGACGCGAACAGCAATCCCGAGTTTGTTGCTGCCGACCTTCTGAGTCAGGCCGAGCACGGTGTAGACTCGCAGGTGCTGCTTATCACCACCAGCGAAGATATGCTCCAGCAGGTTAAGGCGGAGGTAGACAGGCAGCTGGAGCTTCTTTCACGTAAAGAGATTGCACGGCGTTCGCTCGAAAACTCGAAGATGGTGCTCGTGCATGATGCTGCCGAGGCAATGGCGCTAAGCAATGCATACGCTCCAGAACACCTCATCTTAGCCACAGACAACTATGATGAACTGGCAGAGATGGTCATAAATGCCGGTTCGGTTTTCCTCGGACACTACGCCTGCGAGAGTGCCGGCGACTATGCCAGCGGCACAAACCACACGCTGCCCACACACGGCTATGCCCTGGCATACAACGGAGTGAACCTCGACAGCTACTATCGCAAGATAACATTCCAGACTCTCTCGGAGCAGGGAATACGCTCCATAGGCCGTGCTGTCGAGATAATGGCCGAGCACGAGATGCTTGATGCACACAAGAACGCCATGACCGTTAGACTGAACTCTTTAAAACAACAAGACAAATGAAACAACTCAAGGAGCTCGTCCGTCCTAATATATGGAGCCTTGCACCCTATAGCAGTGCGCGCAATGAGTACTCTGGCCACAAGGCTCACGTATTTCTCGACGCAAACGAGAACCCATACAACAAGCCATATAACCGCTATCCCGACCCGTTGCAGACCGACCTGAAGGCTCGCATAGCCAAGATCAAGGGCGTGGATGCCAGCCGCATCTTCCTCGGCAACGGCTCCGACGAAGCTATCGACCTGGTCTATCGCGTGTTCTGCGAGCCTGGTTCGGACAATGTAGTAGCCATCGAGCCTACATACGGAATGTATAAGGTGTGCGCAGATATAAATAATGTGGAATACAGAAAGGTGCTTCTGGATGAACGTTATCAGCTGTCTGCCGCCAAACTGCTTGCTGCTTGCGACGGAAACACCAAGGTGGCGTGGCTCTGTTCGCCCAACAACCCCACAGGCAACAACCTCAACCGCAGCGAGATAGAGACCGTTGTTAAAGAAACTCAGTGCATTGTCGTAATTGACGAGGCATACGCCGACTTCTCGGAAAACCGCTCATTCCGCAAAGACCTGGCCCTCTATCCAAACCTGATTGTGCTCAACACTTTCAGCAAAGCATGGGGATGTGCTGCCCTGCGACTTGGAATGGCCTTTGCTTCAGCCGAGATTATTGAGCTGTTCAATAAGGTGAAGTACCCTTACAACATAAATCTTCTCACCCAAGAACAGGCCGACAAGATACTCGACCGCCGCTTTGAGGTAGAGGACTGGGTGCGTCTGCTGCTGCAGGAACGCTCAAAGGTGATGAAGGCATTTGCCGAGCTGCCCATCTGCAAGAAGGTCTATCCGTCGGATGCCAACTTCTTTCTTGCCCTCGTTACCGATGCACAAGCCGTCTACGACTATCTTGTTGAGAAGGGAATCATCGTAAGAAACCGCACAAGAGTGGAGCTATGCAACAACTGCCTGCGCATCACTATTGGTACAAAGTCGGAAAACATAGAGCTGCTTTCTGCGTTGCGACAATTCAAGTAACTGCCTATGAAGAAAGTTTTTCTGCTTCTTTCGCTGTCGCTGGTGCTCGCCGGATGCCACGAAAGCCTGGAAAAGCGTGCTGCACGTGAAGCGCGTGAGTTCACGGAAAAGATGTGTCCCACGCCGGTAGTCAACAACACCCGCACCGACAGCATCGGGTTCGATGAGGAAAGCCGCACCCTGACCTACTATCACACCTTTGTGGGGCCTGCCGACAACAAGGAAGCCATCGACGCAAACCGCGAACAGCTGGTTGACGTGCTCCGCAAGGCTGTCAGGGAAGACGTAGCCAACAAGCTCTACAAGGAGGCCAAGTTCAACTTCCGATATGTCTACCATTCCCAGAAGGAGCCTCAGAGAGTACTTCTTGACATCACGTACACGGAGAAAGACTATAAACAGCAATAGTGTTAATGTTTTGAAATATCTTCATCAATAAGATTATTCTTAATATCTTTGCTGAGGTTTTCGGCTTCTACTGGCCGGACAAGATGAACAAAACACATCTTTTTTCAAATACTTAAAACAACACATTATGAGAAAAATGAAGTTATTGACACTGCTCATGTGCTTAGCAATGGTTTTCAGTTGCAATACAAAACAGGGCACAGGTGCTTCTATCGGAGCTGGCGGTGGCGCACTCATCGGAGGAATTCTGGGTAACATCATCGGCAAGAACACCAAGTCTACTGCCATCGGCGCAGCCATTGGCGGTGCTATTGGTGCCGGCACAGGTGCCATCATTGGCCGTCACATGGACAAGGTGGCTGCCGAGACAGCAGCTCAGGTGCAGAACGCCAAGGTAGAAAAAGTAACAGATGCCAATGGTCTGTCATGCGTGAAGCTGACTTTCGACAGCGGCATCCTTTTCCAGACAGCCAAGTACGACCTCAACGAGAGCTCGAAGAGGGAACTGGCAAAGTTTGCTTCGGTGTTGAAGAACCATCAGGAGTGCTCGGTTGACATTCAGGGATATACCGACAGCACCGGCTCTGATGCCATCAACAACCCACTGAGCGTGAACCGCGCACAGAGCGTGGCGCAGTATCTCAATACCTGCGGTGTGCCGTCGACACAGTTCAAGAATGTTTCGGGCTTTGGCTCGAGCAATCCTGTTGCCTCCAACGAAACAGTTGAGGGTCGTCAGCAGAACCGCCGCGTGGAGGTTTATCTCTATGCCAGCGAGGAGATGATCAAAGATGCCAACAGCGGACGTTTGTAACCTTTTCATAGGTGTTCAAAATATTCCGTAAAATATTAAACATACTAAGATGGACGGTCGTACTGATGTTCGTATCGTCCATCTTGGTTGTTGTTGTCTATCGCTTTCTGCCAGTCTACATCACTCCCTTGATGGTCATCCGACTGACAGAACAGGCTGCTGACGGGCGCACCCTAAGGTGTCATCACCACTGGGTTTCGCTCGAAAGGATGTCGCCTTCGATGCCCGTTGCCGTCATTGCCAGCGAGGATCAGCGCTTTCTCGAGCACCACGGCTTCGACTATAAAGCCATTCAGCAGGCGGTGAAAGACAACAAGCGGCGCGGCGGCAAGCGCATACGTGGCGGCAGCACCATATCACAGCAGACTGCAAAGAACGTTTTTCTGTGGCCCGGAAGGTCATGGCTGCGAAAAGGTTTGGAAGCTTATTTCACTTTTCTGATTGAAATGATGTGGAGCAAACAGCGCATCATGGAAGTCTATCTCAATTCTATTGAAATGGGAGACGGCATCTATGGTGTGGATGCCGTTGCCGAGCACCATTTCAGCACTACGTCCGACAATCTCTCAAGAGCCAACTGCGCCCTTATCGCAGCCACGCTCCCCAATCCGTTAAGATACAATTCTGCGGCACCAAGCCCATATATGCGGAAAAGACAACGCCAGATAGAGGTGCAGATGAAGCATATACGGCCTTTTCCGCGCGAGGGTGAAGACAAGTAACTTGATGCTTTCAGCATCACGGAAGCCTACCTATAACACATTTCATAGATGGAAAATATCCTAAGCCAACTCAATGAGTCGCAGCGCGAAGCGGTATGCTACAACGATGGTCCGGCATTGGTTATCGCCGGTGCAGGGTCGGGCAAGACCCGTGTGCTTACCTACAAGATAGCATATTTGCTCAAACAGGGAATGAATCCGTGGAATATCCTGGCCCTGACGTTTACCAACAAAGCTGCACGAGAGATGCAGCAGCGAGTAGGCCGCTTGGTTGGCGAAGCCACAGCAGCACGGCTCAACATGGGAACTTTCCATTCGGTGTTCTCACACATATTGCGCGTTGAAGCATCAAGCATAGGTTACAACTCGCAGTTCACGATATATGACGAGACTGACTCGCGCTCTTTGCTTAAACAAATAATAAAGAGCTTCAGCCTTGACGACAAGATATACAAGCCAGCAACAGTCCACAACAGGATTTCGATGGCAAAGAACAACCTTGAAACAGCTTCTGATTACAAACTGATAAAGACCTATCAGGAACGTGACCGCGACAGCAAGATGCCTGCAATCGGGGCAATCTATGAAGCTTACGAGCAGCGGCTGCGTCAAGCCAATGCCATGGACTTCGACGATTTGCTGATGAACACCTACATACTTTTCCGCGAAAACGACGACATCAGACGCAAATATGCAGAACGGTTCCAGTTTGTTCTCGTCGATGAATACCAGGATACCAATTATGCTCAGCAAGCTATTGTGTTGCAACTCGTAGAGAACCATCATCGGCTTTGTGTCGTTGGCGACGATGCCCAGAGCATTTATGCTTTCCGCGGAGCAAACATCGACAACATCCTTGACTTCCAGAAGCGTTTTCCAGAGAGTCGTTTGTTCAAGCTCGAACAGAACTACCGCAGCACTCAACGCATTGTAGAAGCTGCCAACAGTCTGATAAAGCACAACAAGCGACAGATACACAAGGATGTTTACAGCCATAACGACGAAGGCGAAAAGATTGTCTACGAAGCAGCATACAGCGACAAGGAGGAAGCCATAATCGTCAGTAAGTACATACAAAAGATACGCAGACAGGACAATTGCGACTACAGTGATTTTGCCATACTGTACCGCACCAATGCCCAAAGCCGCTCGTTTGAGGAGCAGTTGCGTAAAGACTCCATACCATACAGGATATACGGTGGGCTGTCGTTCTACCAGCGGAAAGAGATAAAGGATGTTATTGCATACTTCCGGCTTGCCGTCAACCACGATGACGAGGAGGCTTTCAGGCGCATTATCAACTATCCGGCACGAGGAATTGGCAACACAACAGTGCAGAAAATCATCGATTGTGCCCAACAAGACCGTGTAAGCCTGTGGGAAGTAGTGGCAAATCCGTTGCTACATGGGCTTAATATTAGTAAGTCGACCATCAACCGTCTCACCCAGTTCATAAATCTTATAAGCAGCTACACCTCTATGCTTACTGAGAAAGATGCCTATGAGCTGGGCCTATACATAGTAACATCGAGTGGAATTGCCGCCGAGGTAGGCTCTTCAACCAATCCGGAAGACTTAGCCCGCAAGGAAAACCTTGACGAATTTCTCAGTGGTATGCAGGAATTTGCTGAGACTGCCCGTGAAGAAGACAGGCAGCAGGAAGCCTATCTGCCCAATTTCCTACAAGAAGTGGCACTGCTTACCGACCTTGACAGCAAGGATGATGCCACGTCGCGAGTGTCGCTGATGACCGTTCATGCGGCTAAGGGTCTGGAGTTTCCTACCGTGTTCATCGTCGGAATGGAGGAAAACATCTTCCCAAACCAGATGGCTCAGTCGTCGTCAAGGGAACTTGAGGAGGAGCGCCGCCTGTTCTATGTGGCACTGACTCGTGCCGAGAAGCACTGCATAATCACCAATGCTCAGAGTCGTTTCAGATATGGACGAATGGAATTTGATGCTCCCAGCCGTTTCATAGAGGAGATAGATTCGTCACTCTTAAGCCTTGGCTCTGCTTCGGGTAAGTCAACTTCGCCTTGGAACAGTTCTAAAGGTCGCCGCTCATTCACTGAATACAGTCCCAATCCGGCCTACGGCGGCAGCAGCCAGTGGGGAAGGGAACAGACAAGTTACGGTCATAGGATGCAGAACTCGCGCCCCGTGGCATCACAATTCATGGCTGATCCGCAACAGAAGATTACCTCACCACGCCGACCTGAAGCGGCTGTCGACCCACTGAGCAGCCGTACACGCAAACTGATTGCTGCCAGTGGTGGCAACCTGCGACGCATAGACTCTGCCATAAGCAACGGTGGACGTACAGTAAACCACAGCCAGACCGACTCAAATTCGTCATCGCTTCGCGTTGGCAATGTGATAGAGCATCAGCGGTTTGGCATCGGAACGGTGCTGGCAGTAGAAGGAACAGGCGACAATACTAAAGCAACTGTCGAGTTCCGCAATGCCGGAACCAAACAGCTGCTCCTGAAGTTTGCCAGGTTCAGTATCCTGAAGTAGGCTTATCTCCCACACATTGCCCTATATGGGCACGTCAGACAGGCTTTGATGTTGCCCGTAGGAGTGAACGGTTGCTCGCTTAGCATCTCGCTTATCTTTGCGCTGAGCAGCTGGTCAAACTCTTTGCCGCATTGTTTTAGGACATCCGTAATAGGTTCTTTGCCAAGTGTCAGAACCGGACTATAGTCTTCCTTGTTCGATTTTTGGATAAACAGCAGCGCTGGCGATATGGGCAGCGAGCAGCTTCCGTCTGTTCTTACCATCTCGGCACACAACTCTTTGAGCGGTTTCGCATCATGGGCTATCGCCAAACCATAGAGAATAGCTTGCATTACATATTCGGTATGCTTGGCAACGACATTGTCGCTAACGAAAATCTCCTCCATTGCGCCCACTCCCTCTACCGAGTGGCTTCCTGTTTTATAGTCTACAATCCGAAGATGATGGTCGTCACGGCCTATATTCACTTCGTCAATGCGGTCTATTCTGCCGCCAAGGATTATTTCCTTTCCATCAATTTCAATAGTGCGACGGCAGTCTATTTCGTGTCCTACTATCCTGAAAGGCACCAGCTTCGCATCTATCTGCAAAAGCCTTCGCAGATAAGTTTCTATCACGGAGCGGTTTATCAGATGCAATCCGTTGAGCTTTGGATGTTTCTGTGTGCCCTTTGGCAGGTTGAACAGTTCCTCGCTGATAGCCTGGTCGAGCACGGAGTCCAAAGCACCAGCCTTATTCAGCAACCGCTCAATGTGTTCCTTGCGAATAATATCGTTGCCTGCGCCTCTGCCGATAGATGGCAGAAGGGTTTCGTACATCAGTTGAGCAGCCCTGTGGAAGATGTTTCCGAAGACGCGGTTGTCTATGCTGTCAATGTCGTCGTTATCGGGTTCCTTCAGCTTGGCAATGTAATTGTAGAAGAAGCTGAGCTGACATCGCAGATACTTGCCGATAGCAGTTGGCGAGAGAAACCTCATATCTTGTAGACGAGCTGCTATCTCGGGTGTCTTCTCCACGGGTGCAGACGCAACGAGTTGCTGCGACTGCTTGGTATGGATGGCCAGCTTTTCAATCGGAGTGCCAAGTTCCACCATCATTTGAAGCATGAACCGGCTCATCTCACCAGTGTTGCTGCCTTCCGTTGAGTTGTTATACATGATGGTTACGTCGCTTGCCCGCTGCAACAGTCTGTGGAAATAGTAACTGTAGATAGCCACTTTGTTGTCGATGGTAGTCAGTTCATAGGCACTCCGTAGGGAGTGGGGGATAAACGAACTGTCGTCGACTCCCTTGGGCATGTTGCCTTCGTTGCACGAGAGAATGAGCAGATGGTCAAAGTCGAGATTACGTGTCTCAAGCACACCCATAACCTGCAAGCCCACTGCCGGTTCGCCGTGGAATGGTACTGATGTGCTTGATACAATTTGCCGAAGGAGTTTCAGCAGAGTAATCTTGTCTATTTCAACCTCGTCGTTTTCGATAAGTGACGAAAGGCGGTTGAGAAGTGTAAACATCCTGAACAGACTTTCCTCACGCAATGGGTCATCGCCACCAGTATCACGGATGTTTACCGCTGCTGTCTTCACTATGTCGGTGAGCCACGACAGCAGTCTGCTGCAGAACTCCTTATTGGTTCCATCACCTTCAATATGGGTAAACAGAAGTCGCATTGCTTCGTCTTTAGCCAGTCTCTCGACCGTCGCATAGAACACCCGGTCGCTGTTCAGCTCATGCCATACAGCACTTGCTTCGGGCGAAATGAACTGTGCATAAGGATGAGTAAGCACCTTATTTATATAATGCAGGCGGAAAGCGTCCTGCCTTGAGGTGTATCCTTCATACTGAAGCAGAATGAGCTGCTCTACGAGCGATGCTATTGGAGTGTGTTGCAGCGGATAGCCTGTTGTGATGTTAATGTCCTGCACCTCTGGCGGAATACTGTGAATGACTGACGTCAGCATTTTCTCGTCACACATGACGATGGCTGTCCGGTTGCCTGCCGCTATCCGCTGTGGGTCTTCCCTGAGCCATTCAGCCACATAGTGAGCCTGCATGGTTTCCGTAGCTGCTGCAACAAAGGCTATTTTCTTTCCACCACGGAGGTTGTCGTATATCTCTGCGCTGCTGCTGTCGAGCTGATTGCCGAAG
>Ga0310695_10003157_pt1 | contig 32949 bp, 26 predicted proteins | sample RumenRJG_04DNA_FD_203882 | JGI IMG/M metagenome (GOLD analysis project Ga0310695, IMG submission 203882) | Bovine rumen microbial communities from Lethbridge, Alberta, Canada - RJG_04 (v2) (version 2) | ecosystem: Host-associated > Mammals > Digestive system > Stomach > Rumen | place: Canada... | reverse complement strand
TTGGTAGAGGTCGTACACCTCCTGATAATTCACTTCTTTCTTTGGCATGATCTTGAAATTTAAGATTCGATGCCACAAAGGTACTAGATATTGAGGTTCGTGTCAAGGCGGAAAATAGAACGTTTACCAGAGGAAACATAATGACATAGTAACAGAAGAAACATAAAGACATAGTAACAGAGGAAACATAAAGACATAGTAACATAATAAACATACTTTGGGGAGGCTGAAGTTACAATGGTTGCACGGACAATGATGACAGCGTGATAGGGCTTATATTGTTCCTTTGTTATTATGTTACTATGTCCTGTTTACTATGTTACTATGTCTTGTTTACTATGTTACTATGTCTTGTTTACTATGTTACTATGTCCTGTTTACTATGTTACTATGTCTTTATATTTACTCTGTCTCAAGGGAACTGGGGGTATTTAGAGAAGTCGGGCTTCCGCTTCTCGAGGAACGCGTGACCGCCTTCCTGCGCCTCATCGAGGGTGTAGTAGAGCATGGTGGCGTCGCCGGCGAGCTCCTGGATGCCGGCCTGACCGTCGAGCTCAGCGTTGAAGCCGGCCTTCATCATACGGATGGCGAGCGGAGAGCGCTCCATGATGGTCTCGCACCAACTGACGGTCTCATCCTCCAGTTGGTCAAACGGCACCACCTTATTGACGAGCCCCATCTGCTCAGCCTCCTTGGCCGAATACTGGCGGCAGAGATACCAGATCTCGCGCGCCTTCTTCTGTCCGACGATGCGGGCGAGGTAGCTGGCGCCTAAGCCTGCGTCGAACGACCCCACCTTCGGACCGGTCTGGCCGAAGATAGCATTGTCGGAGGCGATGGTCAGGTCGCATACCACGTGGAGCACATGACCGCCACCGATGGCGTAGCCGTTAACCATGGCGATGACCGGCTTCGGCAACCGGCGGATCTGCATCTGCACATCGAGCACATTGAGCCGCGGCACCCCGTCGGAGCCGACGTAGCCGCCACGCCCCTTCACATGCATGTCGCCGCCAGAGCAGAACGCCTTGTCGCCGGCACCCGTGAGGATGACGACGCGGATGTCGAGCGTGTCGCGGCAGTAGGTGAACGCCTGACTCATCTCCCACACCGTCAGCGGCGTGAAGGCGTTGCGGTAGCGGGGGCGGTTGATGGTAATCTTAGCGATGTGATGATACTCCTCAAAGAGTATCTCCTTAAAGTCGAAGCCAGCGATGGGCTTCCATTCTCGTTTTTCCATTGTTTTATGTTTTTAGAGGGGCGCATCGGGGCCGCCATACAGCAGTGGCGGCCAGCGCCCCAACGGTGTTAGTGCTTAGCAGAAGAGACGGAGGCAAGGTAACGGCGGTAGCAGGCCCAGTCGGTCTCGGCGTCGGTAAAGACCTCAAGCAGGATGGGGCGGGAAGCCACAGGAGCCGTGAGCCGCCGCAGACCCTCCTCCAACGAGGCGGCATCGGTGGCTGAGTGGTATTCGACGCCATTGTCGGCGCACATGCCACGCGCCGAGGTATGGTGGCGCGCCATCACATTGCGCACGTCGCCATCACTGACGAGGCTGGGGGCGAACTTCCCGAAGATGGCACCGCCGCCGTTATTGAGCAACAGGATGCGCAGGTTACCGCGCAGGCTCTGGTTCCACAGCGCATTGCGGTCGTAGAAGAAACTCAGGTCGCCGATGACGCAATACACCGTCTTGTCGGTAGCCAACGAAAAGCCGGCGGCCGTCGACAGCGATCCCTCGATGCCGTTGACGCCACGGTTGCAATAGATATGATGCCGGCCATAGATGCAGCCTAACCGCACGGCCATGCTGTTGGCATAGTGGAACACCACACCGTCATCATCGGCACAGCGTTCCTCGAGACGCTTGACCGCAAGCATCGCGGAGAAATCAGGAATGAAAGCTGTGCGCTGACGACTCGCGTCTTCTATCAGCAGAAGCCATCTGTTGAGCCACTCACTGCATTTGCGAGGGCCAATGGCGGCAAACACGTCAGCTGGCCGCGCCTGCACCACACCGCGCAGGTTCATGAAGGTATCGGTCACCTCTCCTTCCTCATCCACCCGCCAGCACACGGCCTGACGTGCCCGTCGAAGGTATTCCTTCAGGCGCTTGCTCACCAGCGTGCCGCCAACGTAAAGGATGAAGTCGGGTTGCCATTCGTCACCATCGTCAATGAGGCTCATCATCTCCTCCACCAGACTGATGCCCGGCATGCCCAACGGCTCATACAGCACCACATAGTCCTTTTCCTCCAACGCCCGGACAACCGGGGCTGGCATCTCCGCGGAATTCATCTGACCAATGACGATAATTGGCCTACGAGCCGCGGACAGCGCTTTCAAAAGTTGCTGCGCACAGGGTAAAACGCCATTGCCGACAGGCGCCGTAATGGATGAATAAAAATCGATTTTCCGCTCCTCGGGCAACGCTGCGACACTGAAATCATACAGCGGCGGCGTTATCGGCATATTGATATGCACCGGACCGCCACCATCGCGCCGGGCAGTGATGAGCGCCTCATTGACCAACCGGTTGCAATACCACTGCTGTTCGTCGCCGTCGGACTCGGGCAGGGTCACGGCCTTACGCACGAAGCGGCCGAGGGCATCGGGCTGCGGCAGCGTCTGACCGTCGAGCTGGTCAATCCACTGCGCGGGGCGGTCGGCTGAGACCACGACCAAAGGTTGATGCTGGTAATAAGCCTCGGCCACAGCGGGCGCGAGGTTGAGCAGCGCCGTACCCGAGGTGACGCAGACCACCACCGGAAGGCCGGTAGCCTGACAGAGGCCCAGCGCCTGAAAGCCCGCCGACCGCTCATCGGTCACCGGGAAGCACTGGATGGCGCCTGAGGCATTGAGGTTGTGTACGATAGGGGCATTGCGACTGCCGGGACAAACCACGGCATGACGTATGCCGTGGGCGACGAGCAGGGCGGTTAGCAAGTTGACATTGGTTTTATTGGAGAACATGAATAATAGGTTATCTCAAAACATTGCGTATGATGTCGAGTTTTCGTTCCGTTTCCTCCCATTCTTCCATATCGCGGCTTTCCTTGATGAGTCCACCGCCCGCGAACATACTGAAATTGCGCTCATTGCGCTTGCCCATGCAGCGCAGCGATACAAAGAGATTGGTCATGCCCTGGAAATTCCAGGGGCCGCAGAAGCCGCTGTAGTAGTAGCGTGGCGTGTTCTCATACGTCTCGATGGCCGCCATAGCCTCATCGCGTGGCAGACCGCAGACCGCCGGCGTGGGATGAAGCACCTCGACGAGCTGCTCGGGCCGGCAGTTGGGCTTCAGCTGGAAATCGAAGTCGGTGCGCAGGTGATAGAGCGACCCTGCCTCTGTGGTATAAGGTCCGTTCATCCGGAGGTCGTCGACGTAAGGCTCGATGGCCAGCTGGATGAACTCGGAGACGAGCAATTGCTCACGCTGGTTCTTCATACTCCAGTCGTCCGGCACCGTGCTGGTACCGGCCAGCGCCATCGTATGCCAGCCCTCGGCCGTACGCTCGAGCAGCACCTCAGGCGTGGACATGAGCCAGGTGTTGGTCAGATCGCTGCCCACATAGACAATCATCTGATGAGGATAGAGGTGGCAGGCCTTCAAAAACAACTGCACGCCGTCGCCCTTTCGGAAGATGACGCGGCAGTCGGCCCGCTTGGCCAGCACCACCTTCTCGAGTGTGCCCGAGTTCAACATATAATGCATCTGCGCAAAAGCCTGACGGTAACCCGCCCGGTAGCTCGCCTCATGCCATTGCAGCTCATAAGGCTCCGACTCGGCGGGAACCTCGGATTTCAAGACCACGGTCGGCTGGAAAAGCACCAATGGACAATCGGGGCTTGCCTTGAAAGGCGCCATCACAAAGCCCGACGCACCGTTGAGCTCGCTCAGACTGCCAAGCCTCAGCACGGTGCAGATAAGTTTATAATAGACGTTATCGTCGGGTAGGCGGAAATAGACAAAGTTACTCATCGTTTAATCTTTCCTTGGCGTAATGACGTAATTGGTGACATGGACGGTGGAAATCAGTTCATCATTCGAGTTTCTGATGTCCACCTGCCACTCGTGTAGGGTGTTGCCCTTGAACTGCAGCTTGGCGTAGGCCGTCACGGTATCGCCCTCGCGCACAGCCCGCAAGTGGTTGCCACTGACGTTGATGCCCACGCAGATGCGCTTGGGGCAAAGCGCCATCGATCCCACGCCGGCCAGGTTTTCGGCCAGCGCCAATGACGCACCGCCCGACAGGAAACCAAACGGCTGACTGTTGCGCCCGTCGACTTTCATGCGCGCCATAACCGTATCAGGCTCTGGCGTAGATAAAAACTCCATGCCAAGGGTCTTGCTTAACCCTGGCTGGTTTTCCAAAACGCTCCGCTCCTTTTCTATATTCATGGCAACATGGTTATTATTTCTATTTCTTATATCAATTTCAGCATTCTTTCCGCAAACTTACAACATTTTTCCCAAACCAACAAATTTTCAAACGTTTGTTTTCTTTCGTTATGAAAGTATCACCATCAAGGATGTAAGTTTTCATTACCAGGCAACGCTCAGACAATCAGAAAAAAGCAGACAAAAGGGCCTCTTCTAAATGCCTCAATTTTAACACTAAAAAATGGCGGAAGTGGGGCCGAAGAACGGCAAAAACGCTCCGAAACCACCGTTGCGGCCCTGCCGCAGTGCGAAAAGCGTCACTTCGCGGTGCGAAACCATAGCGATCGCGGTGCGATAGATGCCTTATCGCGGTGCGAAACCATAGCGATCGCAGTGCGATAACATAGCTATCGCGATGCGATAGATACCTTATCGCGGCCTCATTGCCGCCGTTGGCAACCCGCAATCGATGTCGTATTTACATAAGATATTGATTGACAGAAGATTACGTAAAAGCGTTCAGTTTGCCGTATTTCGGGGCAATGATGGTGCCGCTGACTTCTGACGCCATTCTGAGGGCCCTAAAACGATGAAATAAGTTTACAGTTCTCCACTGATATCCATGTTGTGGCCATGCATTGTGCCGGGCAACATCCTTGGCTTGAACAACTTGGATTACATCATTATATTCTCTTTAAAAAAGCTAATCTTCAACAAAAGCATGGCGAAATGAATATTATTTTGTATTTTTGCAGTCGTTTAGCAGTATAGCAAGATTATATTATCAGATTAATCAGGAATGAATATCTTAGAGTTGAGTGAGCAGGAAATTGGCCGTCGCCAAAGCCTGCAGCAATTGCGTGACATGGGCATCAACCCCTACCCCGCCGCAGAATATCCCGTAACCAACTGGTCGGACGACATCAAGGCCAACTTCAAAGAAGGCGAGAAGCCCGAAGTGACCATCGCCGGCCGTATGATGAGCCGCCGCGTCATGGGTAAGGCCAGCTTCGTGGAACTGCAGGACAGCAAGGGCCGCATACAGGTATATGTGACACGCGACGACATCTGCCCAGGCGACAACAAGGACCTCTACAACGTCGTTTTCAAGAAGTTGCTCGACATCGGCGACATCATCGGCATCAAGGGTTTCGTCTTCAAGACGCAAACCGGCGAGATCTCAGTGCATGCCCAGGAGCTCACCCTGCTCTCGAAGAGCCTTAAGCCGCTGCCTATCGTGAAGTATAAAGACGGCGTGGCTTACGACAAATTCGACGACCCCGAGATGCGTGCCCGCCAGCGCTACGTCGACCTCATCGTCAACGACGGCGTCAAGGAGACCTTCCTCAAGCGCGCCACCGTGCTGCGCACCATGCGCCAGTTCTTCGACAACCACGGCTACACCGAGGTGGAGACACCTATCCTGCAAAACATCCCCGGCGGCGCTTCGGCACGGCCGTTCATCACACACTTCAATGCGCTCGACATCGACATGTATATGCGCATCGCCACCGAACTGTATCTGAAGCGACTCATCGTGGGCGGCTTCGAGGGCGTGTATGAGATTGGCAAGAACTTCCGCAACGAGGGCATGGACAAGTACCACAACCCCGAGTTCACCTGCATGGAACTCTATGTGCCCTACAAGGACTACAACTGGATGATGAGCTTCACCGAGCAACTGCTCGAGACCATCTGCATTGCCGTCAACGGTAAGGATGAGGTGGAATATCAGGGCAAGGTGATCAGCTATAAGGCGCCTTTCCGCCGGTTGCCTATCCTCGACGCCATCAAGGAGAAGACAGGCTACGACCTCAACGGTCTGTCGGAGGAAGAAATACGCGTCATCGCCATGAACAAACTGAAGATGGACACCGTCGACGAGACGTTCGGCAAGGGCAAGCTCATCGATGAGATCTTCGGCGAGTTCTGCGAGGGCACGTTCATCCAGCCGACGTTCATCATTGACTACCCCGTCGAGATGTCGCCACTGACCAAGATGCACCGCTCTAAGCCCGGTCTGACCGAGCGCTTCGAGCTGATGGTCAACGGCAAGGAGCTGGCCAACGCCTACTCTGAGCTCAACGACCCCATCGACCAGGAGCAGCGTTTCATCGACCAGATGAAGCTCGCCGACAAGGGTGACGACGAGGCCATGGTCATCGACCACGACTTCCTGCGTGCCCTGCAATACGGCATGCCGCCCACCAGCGGTATCGGCATCGGCATCGACCGTCTGGTGATGCTGATGACGGGCAAGGAGAACATCCAGGAAGTAATGCTCTTCCCCCAGCTCAAGCCCGAGGTGAAGATGCCGCAGACGCCCGTCAAGGAATGGGAAGAGAAGATTGGCGTGCCCGAGAATTGGGTATACGTGCTGCGTAAGGCAGGCTTCAATCTCATCTCCGACATCCGTTCGCAGAAGGCGCAGGGCCTGCAGCAGAAGATGCTCGAAATCAATAAGAAGTATAAACTCGACTACGAAAAGCCCAGCGTGGAGGAAATCCAGCTATGGATTGACAAGGCGCAGGCATAACCCCTAAAGCGCATCCGAGCGCTTCCGCCTCACGGGTGGAGGCGCCGCGGATGCAATATAAATAATGTATAACTGCGGAAAAATAGCTGTCATTGGCGGCGGTTCATGGGCTACGGCCTTAGCCAATGTTGTTGTTAGCAACACTGAGCATATAGGATGGTATATGCGCAGGGAAGACCGTATTGCCGAATTCAAGCGCACGGGCCACAATCCGGCCTACATCTCGAGCCTGCAATTCGACGTCAACAAGATTACGTTCTCGTCCAACCTCGATGAGATTGCGGAGAACAACGACACGCTCATCTTCGTAACGCCATCGCCCTACCTGAAGGACCATCTGAAGAAACTCACGGTGAGCATCAAGGACAAGTTCGTCGTCATCGCCATCAAGGGCATCGTCTCCGGCGAGGATCTGCTGTGCTCGGAGTATTTCCATCAGAAGTTGGGCGTACCTTACGACAACCTCGCCGTTATCGGCGGACCGTCGCATGCCGAGGAGGTGGCCATGCACCGATTGACCTATCTCACCATCGGCTGCAAGGACCTCGACAAGGCACAGGCCTTCGCCGATGTGATCAAGACCGACTACATCAAATCTCATGTGTCGACCGATATCATCGGCATCGAGTATGCGGCCGTGTTGAAGAACGTCTACGCCATTGCCGCCGGCATGTGCGATGGCTTGAAATTCGGCGACAACTTCCAGGCCATCCTCGTGAGCAACGCCATGCAGGAGATGTCGCGCTTCCTCAATGCTGTCAGCCCCATCGAGCGCGACCCCTACGGCAGCGCCTATCTCGGCGACCTGCTCGTGACCTCGTACTCCGGCTTCTCGCGCAACCGGTGCTTCGGCACGATGATTGGCAAAGGCCACAGCGTAAAAAGCGCCCAGATAGAGATGGAGATGGTGGCCGAGGGCTACTACGGTACGAAGTGTATGACCGAAATCAACAACCGGCTCCACATCGACATGCCCATCCTCAACGCCATGTATCGCGTGCTCTATGAGCAGGCAAGTCCGCTGAAGGAAATTAAACATTTAACTAATTTATTTAGATAAACAAGTACTATGCGTAACATTAGCTTAGACATCACCAAGGCTGCCCAGTTCCTTCCCAAAGGCGCTGTGGAAAGCTTGGAACCCAAAGCAAAGGCCGCCCAGGAAGCGCTGGAGAACGGCACGTGTGCAGGTAACGATTTCTTAGGATGGCTGCATCTCCCCTCGCAGACCACCGACGACTTCCTCAACGACATCGAGGCTTGCGCCGAGATCTTACGTTCGGAGTGCGATACCGTCGTCGTGGCTGGTATCGGCGGCTCCTATCTCGGTGCACGCGCCGTCATCGAGGCCCTCGGCAACTCGCTGCAGTGGCTCGTCAACGACACCGCTAAGACCCCCAACGTGATCTTCGCCGGCAACAGCATCAGCGAGGACTATCTCGCCGAGCTCACTGAATATCTGAAAGACAAGCGCTTCGGCGTCATCAATATCTCGAAGAGCGGTACGACAACCGAGACCGCCCTCACCTTCCGTCTGCTTAAGAAGCAGTGCGAGGCTCAGCGTGGCAAGGAGACCGCCAAGAAGGTCATCGTCGCCATCACCGACGCCGTGAAGGGTGCCGCACGCAAGACCGCTGAGAAGGAAGGCTATCAGACTTTCGTCATCCCCGACAACGTGGGTGGCCGCTTCTCGGTGCTCACGCCGGTAGGTCTGCTGCCCATCGCCGTGGCCGGCTTCGACATCAAGGCCATCATCAAGGGCGCGCAGGATATGGAGGCCGCTACCGCCAACGGTGTCGCCTTCGCCGACAACATCGCTGAGCAGTACGCCGTGGCCCGTCAGGCCCTCTACACCCAGCTTGGCAAGAAGATTGAGATCATCGCCAACTTCCAGCCGAAGCTGCACTTCATCGCCGAGTGGTGGAAGCAGCTCTACGGAGAGAGCGAAGGCAAGGATGGCAAGGGTATCTTCCCCGCTGCCTGCGACTTCACCACCGACCTGCACTCGATGGGTCAGTGGATTCAGCAGGGCGAGCGCTCCATCTTCGAGACCGTGCTGTCGGTAGAGGAGCCCAACCGCAAGTTGCTCTTCCCCCACGACGACGAGAACCTCGACGGCCTCAACTTCCTCGAGGGCAAGCGCGTCGATGAGGTCAACAAGATGGCTGAGCTCGGCACACGTCTGGCTCACGTCGATGGCGGCGTACCCAACATTCGCGTATGCATTCCGCAGCTCAACGAGTACTATCTCGGTCAGCTCATCTACTTCTTCGAGAAGGCCTGCGGCATCAGCGGTCTGATGGAGGGCGTCAACCCCTTCAACCAGCCCGGTGTGGAGGCTTACAAGAAGAATATGTTTGCCCTGCTCGGCAAGCCCGGCTATGAGGCCGACACCAAGGCCATCAAAGAGCGTCTGGCCAAGGAGCAGTAATCCAAGATAACATCATTGCAAGCTGAGCCCCGCCCAACCATAGGGGCGGGGCTTATGCTATATTATTTGTTCACCACATCAATGGGCATCATTCAGCAAGCCGTCAACGACTACAACGCCCGACTGAGGGAGCTGTACCCCGACGTGCAGCCAACGTTCAACCCTAAGGCCGTGCTTTTCGATATGGATGGCGTCCTCTACGACTCCATGCCCCATCACGCCATTGCCTGGACCCAGTCGATGGCGCAGTTCGGCATCAACATGAGCAAGCACGACGCCTACGCCACCGAGGGCGCACGCGGCTTCGACACCGTGCGCGACATGGTGAAGCGGCAGAAGGGCATCACCATCAGCGAGGAGCGCGCCAAAGAGATTTATCAGGTGAAAGCCCAGATCTTCCACCAGATGCCCGAGGCGCCGATCTTCGACGGCGTGAAGGAACTCATGCGGCAGATTGTGGCCTGCGGAATGACCGTGAACGTGGTGACGGGCAGCGCCCAGAAGCCGCTCATCAACCGCTTGCTCACCGACTTCGGCGACGTGCTCACGCCGGAGCATATCACCACCGCCTACGACGTGAAGCGTGGCAAGCCCAATCCCGACCCTTATCTCACGGGCCTGCGAAAGGCGGGTGACCTGAAGCCCTGGGAAGGCATCGTCGTGGAGAATGCGCCGCTCGGCGTCAAGGCTGGCGTGGCGGCCAACATCTTCACCGTGGCCATCAACAGCGGTCCGCTCCCCGACAGCGCCTTGACAAGCCAAGGCTGCAACCTGCTCTACCCCGCCATCACGGACCTGCTCAACGACTGGCCGCAGATAGTAGCATGTAGAGCATGAGTGGTATTCACTGATTTCCAAACGATTAAAGGTATGTACAGACTTCTTTTCTTTGTCCTTCTCCTGTTCGCCGTGTTACCCATCAAGGCGCAACAGCAGCGTCATCGCCTCGTCGTCTGCGACATCGAGACGAAGGTGCCAATGCGCAACGCCATCGTGGCCACAGCCGACGGCTACCGCGACACATCCAATTACCGGGGCGTCTGCTATGTGCCTGACCAGTTCGATACGCTCGTCGTCTATAAGGCCAAGTACCTGCCTGAGGTGCTGCTGCGCAAGGAGTTGAAAGACACCACCTACCTCATCCCCGAGGGCAAGACCATCGACGAGGTGACGGTCTGGGGCAAGACCACGACCAAGGATAAGGTGGACATGTGGAAACGCAACACACCGCTGCCCAATCCGGCAAACGGCATGATAAGCTATGGCTTTGACTTTGCCAACATGATTGACAAGCGCGGCCGTCGCGACCGCAAGCACCTGCGCATCACCCGCGAGAAGTTCAAGGAGATGGACAACAGCGGAGACCCCGTCGAGCGCGCCTACCTCGAAGCCATGGAGGAGCAGCGCCGCAAAAAAGAACAGGAAGAGAAACAGCAGGAGGAACAGCAGAAGAAAGGGCAGCAACCCGCTCCCCAGCAGCCCGCTCCTGCTACTCAGCAACCCGCTCCCACCAAATAGCGGCTGCCTTTCCCCGCCCGGTATGCTCCGGTTCTGTAAGTCGCTGCTGTGCAGCGACCACCCATTCACCCCATAAAACCCATTCACCCCATCCACCCCATAATCCCCACCCATGCCAGATATCAACCATTCCCGCATCGCCGTTCTGCTTTCAGGCGGCGTCGACAGCAGCGTCGTCGTGTATGAGCTCGTCAGCCGCGGCCTACACCCCGACTGCTTCTATATCAAGATAGGTCCCGAAGAGGAAGAAGAGTGGGACTGCAACTCCGAGGAAGACATGGAGATGGCCACAGCCGTCGCCGCCAAGTACCATTGCAGCCTACAGGTCGTCGACTGCCACAAGGAATACTGGAGTCAGGTGACCCGCTACACCATGGAAAAGGTGAAGGCTGGCTATACCCCCAACCCCGACGTGATGTGCAACCGCCTTATCAAGTTCGGCGCCTTCGACGAGAAGATGGGCCACAACTACGACCTCATCGCAACCGGCCACTATGCGCAGACCGAGTGGATAGACGGACACAAATGGCTCACCACCAGCCCCGACCCGGTAAAGGACCAGACCGACTTCCTCGCGCAGATTTACCAGTGGCAACTGAAGAAGGCCCTCTTCCCCATAGGCCACTACGAGAAGAACGAGGTGCGGGAGATAGCCGAGCGCGAGCACCTCATCAACGCCAAGCGCAAGGACTCGCAGGGCATCTGCTTCCTCGGCAATATCGATTATAACGAATACGTACGCCGCTACCTCGGCGAGCAGCCGGGCGACATCATCGAACTGGAGACTGGCCGCGTCATCGGTCAGCACCGCGGACTGTGGTTCCACACCATCGGCCAACGTAAGGGCCTCGGCCTCGGCGGCGGCCCGTGGTTCGTCGTGAAGAAAGATGTGGCAAAGAACATTCTCTTTGTCTCCCACGGATACGACCCTGCGACAGCCTATAAGAAGGATTTCCGCATCCACGATTTCGACTTCCTCACCGAGGGCATCACCGCCCTACCCGAGCGCGCCACCTTCAAGATACGCCACACGCCCGAGTATCATCCGGCTACCATCGAGACCGACGCCGACGGCATCTTCACCATCCATAGCGACGAACCCATCCACGGCGTCGCCCCCGGCCAGTTCTGCGTCATCTACGATGAGCAGCGCCACAAGTGCTACGGCTCGGGCGAAATCACCGTGTAAGCGCCACCCCAACCGTTTAAGCAACACTCCAAACGTGCAAGCGCCGTCCCATAAAAAGCGTTGGCATTGCAGAATCCACTACGGACTGCAATGCCAACCGAATATCTAAACCGCGAACTAAGCGGCATGCCCACAGCACAAAGCGATAGAGATGCCTACAGCGCAATCGTATAGGAACGCCTACAGCGCGAACTTATAGCCAAGCGTGAACTGGAACACGCTGTTCTTGGTGCCATCGCCATCTGCCGTGATAGCGTTGGTCACGCCGATATTGTAGCGGGCATCAAACTGGAAGTTCTTATAGCAATAAGAAACGCCAACGGGGATGGCCAGATCAACGCTCTTCACGCTTGCGTCATCCACATCGCCGGCCCTCAAAGCTTTCTCCAAGTCGACCTCAGCAGATACACCGTTGGCAGCGACCTTTATTTTACTGTTAACCTTAAAGCCCGGCTGAACGCCGAACTTCAACGCCAAACCTTTATAAACGTAGATATTGGCCAAGATGGGCACGTTGATGTAATCCATCTTAATCGTACCATTGCCCTCATCAGTATTTGCTTTGATGCCCTGTTGAGAATAGAGGGCACCGAAGGAGAGCGCGAACTGCGACGTTGCCCGATATTCCAGTTCTGCACCACCGACAAAGCCCACACGGGCATCGCCGCCATCGGAATTAGTCATTGTGGCAACGTTGATGCCGGCCTTGGGTTGAATACTCCATTGTCCAATCTCGCTCTGCGCAAACACGCCCGTTGTACACAGGGCGAAAGCAGCTGAAAGTAATGCTTGTCTTAACATGTTAGTGCTATTAAAAGGTGAATACTAAACGTAAATATTATAAGGTGAAGTTACGTCCTCACGAGGTTGCGGCCCGCGTCAATCCTCAGGAAGATGAACAGCAGGATGGTGAAGCCCCATAGCGACGAACCACCATAACTGAAGAAGGGCAGCGGGATGCCGATGACGGGCGTCAGGCCCAGCACCATGCCCACATTGATGAAGACGTGGAAGAGGAAGATACTCGCCACGCAATAGCCGTAGACGCGCCCGAACTTGAACGGTTGTCGCTCGGCCAAATGGATGATGCGAAGGATGAGCGCAAGGAAGAGCAGCAGCACGCCGGCAGAGCCCACAAAGCCCTCCTCCTCACCTACCGTGCAGAAGATAAAGTCGGTGTCTTGCTCGGGCACGAACTTCAGTTTGGTCTGCGTGCCGTTGAGGAAGCCCTTGCCTTTCAAGCCGCCTGACCCGATGGCAATCTCACTCTGGTGGACGTTGTAGCCGGCGCCGGCGAGGTCATCGTCCAAGCCGAGCAACACGTTGATACGCACACGCTGGTGCGGTTCCATGATGTCGTTGAGCACATAGTCGGCACTGTAGAAGAAGATGATGGAGCCCACCGCGAAGAGGGCGATGAACAAATAGTGCATGATACGCGTCGAGAGGCCCTCGTAGACGAAGTAGCCGATGATGGCAGCGCAGAGGAACAGCTGCACCCAAACGATATCGAAGGGAATGACAAACTCGGAGAACAGCAGCATGATGAGCGTCAGACCGAGGCATACGCCCGCACAGGCGAGTGCCCGCTGCTTGTTGCGCGCATAGATGTAAACCATCGCCGAGGAGAACAGCTGCACCAGCAGCAGCACGATGAACTTACCCACCGACGTGGGCGTATCCCAGAGGAACACCTGCTCGTACTTAATGCCCACGACGAAATAGATGACCATCGCCACGCCCGTGAAGAGGAAGGCGCCGGGCATGCCCTCGCGATAGAACATCAGGAAGAACGACAGATAGACAAGCGCCGAACCCGTCTCTCGCTGCCCGATGATGAAGAGCATCGGCAGCACCACGACGCCCACCGCCGCGAAGAAATGGCGCGGGTTCTTCATGTCGAAGCCGTAGGTACTCATCAGCTTCGACACCGCCAGTGCCGTGGCGAACTTTGCGAACTCGGCCGGCTGCAGGCGCAGCGGACCCAGCACCAGCCACGATCGAGAGCCTTTAATCTCATGCGGGTTGAATATCGTAACAAACAGCAACAGCAGCAACGCCGCATAGATGACGTAAGCGAAGGTGTCGTAGAACCGGTCGTCGAGCATCAGCAGCACGAAGCCCAGCACCAGCGACGTACCAATCCAGACAATCTGCATGCCGGACCGCGTGGCGAGGCTGAAGATGTCGGTCTCGCCGTACGTATAGCTGGCGCCGCACACGCTCATCCAGCCCAGCGCCAATAACGCGAGGTAGATGGCCACCGTCCACCAGTCGAGGCTACGGATGACACTCGGTCGCTTATCTGTTTCTTGAGCCATAGGCAATTCTTCTCTTCTGCAGTTCATCCGCCTCACGCTGACGTGCGGGCGACAGTTTTCCTTTGATGTATTGTTCGAGCAGCACGCCCGATATAGGCACGGCGAAGTCGGCACCAAAGCCGCCATTCTCCACATACACGGCGATGGCAATCTTCGGGTTGTCCATCGGCGCGAAGGCCATACACACGGAGTGGTCCTGACCGCGGTTCTGCGCCGTACCCGTCTTACCGCAGATGGGGAAGTCGAAGTTGCGGAAGTGCTTACACGTACCGCCGAGGGCCGACGACCGCATGCCCGCCACGACGTAGTCGTAAGCCCGGCGTGAGGCGCGCGTATAGTGGCGGCGCGTGAATGTCGTATCGATGGCGCCGCCCTTGATGCTCTTCACCACGTGGGGCACATAGTAGTAACCACGGTTGGCGATGGTCGCACCGAGGTTGGCAATCTGCAGCGGCGTGAGGTTGACCTCGCCCTGACCGATGCCGATACTGATGACGGTCAGTCCATTCCAACTGCCGTGGTAAGCCTTATCGTAGAACTGCGCGTTAGGAATCAGACCGCGTTTCTCACCCGGCAGGTCAATGCCAAGGCGGTAGCCGAAGCCCATGCTCACCATGTAGTCGCGCCACGTGTTCATGGCATCTTCCACATTCTTATATTTGCGGCGGTTGCTCATCATATAGAACAGACCCCAGCAGAAATAGCCGTTGCACGACGTACTGATAGCGGGCACGAGGCTCAGCGGTGAGGCGTGGCTGTGGCAGCCCACATGCAGGCCGCGGTAATAGAAGCCGCGGTGACAGGGGAAGAGCGTATTGGGCGTGATGATGCCCTCAGTGAGGAAGGTCAGTGCCTGCGAGGTTTTAAACGTCGAGCCCGGCGGGTACTGACCCATGATGGCGCGGTTGAGCAGCGGCTTCCATACGTTGTGCGTCAGTTGCTTGTGGTAGGCCGACCGGTTGCGACCCTCCAACAGCCGCGGGTCGTAGCTTGGCGACGACACCATACACAGCACCTCACCCGTGGAAGGCTCGATGGCGACGATGGCGCCAATCTTACCCTCGAGCATCTTCTCGCCGAGGGCCTGCAGGCGCACGTCGAGGCCCAGCGTCAGGTCGTGACCCGGCTTAGGCCGACGGTCGTAGCGGCCATTCATGTAGTGGCCCTGCACTCGACCGTGGGCGTCGCGCAGGAGTATCTGCACGCCCTTCTCGCCACGCAGCTCCTTCTCATAGCTGCGCTCCACGCCGAGCTTACCGATGTAGTCGCCCGGCTGGTAGTAGGGGTCCTCATCGATATCCGACTGCGACACCTCCGACACCTCACCCAAGACGTGGGCACCGTAAGGGTACTGGTATTGGCGCACCGTGCGCTTCTGCATATAGAAACCGGGGAAGCGGAACATCTTCTCGCGGAATACGCTGAAATTCTTGTCATCGACCTGCGTCATGAAGAGCTGCTGCGTGAAGCGCGAGTAGCCGGGGTTCTTCGCGGGGTCCTTGATGTCGTTCATCCGCTGGATGAAGTACTCCTTGGTGATGCCGAGGGTCTGGCAGAAGTCGAGCGTGTCGAGATGGCCGTGCTCCTCGTTCATCACCACCATAATATCATAAGACGGTTGATTGAACACTAACAGCTTGCCGTTGCGGTCGCGTATGATGCCGCGGCTCGGGTATTCAATCTTCTTCAGAAAAGCATTGGAGTCAGCGCTCTTGCGATAGTCATCGCTCATCAACTGGAGCGCAAAGAGCCTGACGATATAGACCGCAATAATGAATACGGCCACACCGCCAATGACAACCTTCCGATGTTCGAGGTCGAAATTACTCATGCTATTCCTCCACTCCTATGCCCTGCCGCATTGCGAGGCAAGGCCTTATTATTGTTTTCTCAAATTGTCGATAACCATGATCAACAGCAACGTCAGCACCGTACTCGACGTGAAGCTCAGCAGCCAATGGAGCCAGTTGAAGAAGGTGAACGACTCCAACGTGAAGAATACGAGGCAGTAGCCACCCGTGAGGATGGCCGCGTAGCTCAGGTAGCGCGTAGGACCGAAGCTGAATATTGCCGGCTGCATATCGTCGTTGCTGTCGCGCTGCATAAACAGTTCAAGCACATAAGGCTGCAGCAGCCCCATGAGCGTCATCGACGCCGCGGCCAGACCCGGCGTGTTCGACGACACGTCGATGCCCAAACCGAGCAGGAAGCTCCACACCAGGATGGCCCAACGCGGATAGTTGCGCTGGAAACTGATGACGAAATAGATGTAGAGCAACGGCACCGCATAGCCAAAGAGATGGATATGGTTGAGCACCAATACCTGCGCAACCAGCAAACCCAGAAAGAGCAGCAACCGTTTCAAGAAACTGATGTTCATGGCTAATGACTTTCTTTAGGGCGCAACGAGTCTTGTGCGGCCCTCAGCACATTGAGTTGTTCCATCACCGGCGCATTGTCGATGACACACACGTCGCGCAGGCGGCCGAAGTCGGTCGACAGGCGCACCTGCAGCCGGTACGACACGCCATCGACGGAGTTGTACACATGCAAGATTTTACCGACGAGCACACCCGGCGGGAAGACCGACGAGAAACCACTGGTCTCGACATCGTCATACAGCCGGAAACGCGCGTGGCGGGGCACATCCTCGACATAAGCCAGCCGCGTGTCGCCGCCATTCCAATGCAGGTAGCCGAAATAGCCACGCCCGCGGATGCGGCAGCTGACGTTGGACTTATCGTTGAGCAGGGGGATAACCACAGCGTAGTGGGCCGACGTCAGATAGACGATGCCCACTACACCACTGCCGCATACCACGCCCATGTCTTTGCGCACGCCCTCGGCCTCACCCTTGTCTATCGTGATGAGGTTGTCGTGGCGGCTGAGCGAGTTGCTCACCACCTTGGCGGGAATGAGCTTGAAGCCCTTGAGCAGCGCCAATTCGTCGCGGTTGATCCACGTGGAGTCATGCGTCTTGTCGGTCAACTGATCCGACAGCATGCGCACCTGCTGCTCGAGGTAGAGGTTGCGCTGCGTCAGCTCCTGATTGGCCTTCGACATGGAGAAGAACGACTCCACCTCGGCGTTCCAGCTCAGCATCTTGGCAGAGACGGCGTTGGCTGATGAAAACCACACGCTGCCCTGATAGCTGTTGTACTGAACCATCAGCACGACGCTAATCACCTCAAGCAGTACAAAAACAAACCAGTGGTTGTAACGCTGTATGAAATCTATGAGATTGTGCATCCGCTTATCTCATCAGGAACGAGAAGCGATCTACGTTCTTCAGGGCAATGCCGGCACCCTTGGCCACGCTGTGCAGCGGGTCCTCAGCAATATGGAAGGGGATGTTGATCTTGTCCTGCAGACGCTTGTCAAGGCCACGCAGCAAGGCGCCACCGCCGGTGAGATAGATGCCGTTCTTCACGATGTCGGCATACAGCTCTGGCGGCGTAGCCTCGAGGGCTGACAGCACAGCGTTCTCAATCTTGGCCACGGTCTTGTCGAGGCAGTGGGCAATCTCCTGATAGCACACCGGCACCTCCATAGGCAGGGCCGTGATGCGGTTAGGTCCGTGGACGATATAGTCCTCGGGCGCCTCGTCGCCAAGGTCGGTCAGGGCCGAGCCCACGTGTATCTTGATGCGCTCAGCCATACGCTCCGACACCTTCACGTTGTGCTGGCGGCTCATGTATTCCTGGATGTCGGCAGTGAGGTCGTCGCCGGCGATACGTATGGAGTTGTTGCTCACGATGCCACCGAGCGAGATGACAGCAATCTCGGTAGAGCCACCGCCGATGTCGACAATCATGTTGCCCTCGGGTGCTTCGACGTCGATGCCAATACCGATGGCAGCAGCCATAGGCTCAAAGATGAGGTAAACGTCGCGGCCGTCGGCATGCTCGGCAGAGTCGCGAACGGCACGAAGCTCCACCTCGGTAGAGCCCGACGGCACACCGATGACCATGCGGAGCGACGGCGAGAACAGACGGCTGCCCGTATGCACCATCTTGATGAGGCCACGCATCATCTGCTCGCAGGCCGTGAAGTCGGCGATCACACCATCGCGCAACGGACGGATGGTGCGGATGTTGTCGTGCGTCTTCTCATACATCATCTTTGCCTTCTCTCCCACGGCAATCATCTTGCCGGTGCGGCGGTCAAGCGCCACCACGGAAGGCTCGTCAACAACAATCTTATCATCACTGATAATGATGGTGTTGGCCGTACCCAGGTCCATGGCAATCTCCTGGATCATTGAAAACATTCCCATTGTAGAATAAAGTATTTAAGCTTAAATATAAGAATCTTACTCGATTACTATTCGTTAGTGCTTCATAAACCACTCGTGGATGGCGGTGTCGTAGTGGCTGCTCACGGCGAAAGCACGCTCGGCAAGCATACGGCGGTCCTCCAGGTCGGTCTGCGCACCCTTCTGGTTGAGGATGGAGAGCAGCACCGGATACTCGGCCTTACTCGGCACGATGACCACATCGTTGAAGTTCTTGGCTCCGGCGCGGATGAGTGAGATGCCGCCGATGTCAATCTTCTCGATAATCTCCTGCTCTGAGGCACCGCTGGCCACGGTCTGCTCAAACGGATAGAGGTCGACAATCACCAGGTCGATGGCGGGAATGTCGTATTCCTTCATCTGCTCCTGGTCACCGGCATTGTCGCGGCGGGCAAGGATGCCGCCGAATATCTTGGGATGAAGGGTCTTGACGCGGCCGCCGAGAATTGACGGGTATGTGGTCACATCCTCTACTTTCTGGCAGTCGTAGCCCAGTCCTTCAATAAACTTCTGCGTTCCACCTGTACTAAGGAATTTAACGCCTTCCTCATCAAGTTTCTTGAGAAGGTCATCGAGACCATCCTTGTGGAAAACGGATATTAAAGCCCTCTTGATTTGCTTTGTTTCAGCCATAATATTAATATTGAACTTGATACTCTGCTGCAAAGTTACTAATTTTTATGGAAGTGGCACGCCGTAAGCGCTTTTTTTCGATGCGGCAAACGTTAAATTGTTTCAGATAAGGCGCATTTTAATGTAAATCAAGTAATTTTGCAGGAAGACGAATAATAAGGAGAAACAATGATGAAGAAAAGTCTGTTGATTGCCCTTTTGGCAATGCTTGTTTCGACAACGATGGTCCACGCCCAGCGTCGCATTATTGTGTTTGATCCTGAAATCAACGAACCTGCCCGCGCGGTCACTGTTTGGGCCGACCACCACAAGGCCGACACGACCAATATTCTCGGGCAAGTGACCATTCCCGCCCAGTTTGATACGCTCTACGTCAGCAAGTCGGGCTACGTGGCCCTGCGCATTCCCCGCGTCTACGTCGAGGACTCCATCCCACTGATACGCGACTACAACCACATTGGCGAGGTGGTGGTCTACGCCGAGCGGTCGACCAATCTCGACAATGCCGTCAGGCGATGGACCAAGGAGGAGCAGACCGAGGTGGAGCTGCGCAACCCCATCACCGGCATCGGCTTCAACATGAGCGACGTGTTCAGCCGCAAACAGCGGCGCGACCGCAAGCACGCCCGTCAGCTGGAAAAGATCTTCAAGCAGATGGACAACGACGACAGCCCCATCATCCAGAGCTATCGTAGGGCGCTGAGAAAGAAGAAAACAAATAGATGAAAACAACAGTAATACCGTATGAATAAAAGAATTACCCTACTCTCCGTTGGCCTGATTCTGTTGGGAGCAACGGCTTTTGCGCAGCAGACGAAGCTGCCTAAGGTAGTCAACCGCTATGGTCAGACCGTTGACATGCCGGTGTTCGGCTCGCCAGAGGCCAACGACATCGTGCCGCGTCGCTGCGTCACCACAAGGAACACGGACGGCCAGACGGGCTCCACAAGAGCCATCTCTACCAAATCCAGCTACGTGCCGCACACGGGCAAGGTGACCATCCCCGTCATCCTTGTCAACTTCAGCGACTGCAAGTTCACCGTCAACGAGCCACTGAAAGCCTTTGAGCAATTCTTCAACGGCACTGAGCAGGTCAACTTAGGCAACGGCAACAACACCAACCATGGCTCCGTGGCCCAATATTTCAGTGAAGTGAGCGACAGCGCCTTCACGCCGACATTCAAGGTTCTCGGACCCGTGACGCTCAGCCACAACGTGCAATACTACGGCGGCAAAAACCCAAATGACGCCGACGACGAGAAAGACACGCAGCTGGCCACCGATGCCATTGCGGCCCTGCAGGCATCGACAGACGCCATCACCAACACGGCCCTTTATTCCAGCGACGGCAGCACCATCGACTGCGTCTATCTGGTGTATGCCGGACTGGGACAAAACTACGGCGGTGCCGCCACCACCGTATGGGCCAAGACCTACAGCTACAACCAGAAACTGAAAGACAAGAATGTCAGGTGGGTCAGCATCGCCTCGGAGCTGTCGCCGTTCTCGACGACATTCAACAACGAAACCGTGCAAAAGATTACCGGCATAGGCGTGACCGTACACGAGCTGTCTCATGCCCTGGGACTGCCCGACTTCTATCCCACCGATACCACCGCCTATGTTGATAACCAGGAAATGGAATACTGGGATCTCATGGACGGCGGAGAGTATCAGGGCAACGGCTACTGCCCCTCGCCCTACACGGCCTTCGAGAGAGACGAGATGGGATGGCCTGTAAGCATCGGACAACTCACTGAGACGCAGGATATCACCATGAGCGATGCCACTGCCGAAGGAGGCAAGGCCTACCAGATTGTCAACCCCAACAACAGTAATGAATATTTCATGCTTGAGCTCATCCACAACTCGGGATGGAACACCAAGGCGTATGGTGCAGGCCTGTTGGCCTACCACGTCAACCGCCCCAGCGACAACACGGACAGCTGGACACGCTACAACAACCTTGCAGGCTATCCCGGCATGGCGGTCATTCCTGCCGACAGTGTCTGCCACTCCTCTTATTTGGCCACAAGCAATCAAGAGTATTTCAACGAGCTCAAGGGCGACCTTTTCCCCGGCACAAGCGGGACGACGGAACTGAGCGACAAGGCTCCGCGCCCCAATTTCTGCTGGTACAACACCGATTTCAGTTGGACTGACGCTACTAAAAACAAGAAGCTGACGACCAACCGCGCCCTGACCGGCATCGCCTATGACAATGCGACGGGTGTGCTGACGTTCAACTACATCAACGACGTGGCTGCTACGGGCATCCGCCAGCTCCGCCTTGACAGTGAGACCAGCAAGGCCATCTACACCCTCGACGGCCGCTACGTCGGTAGCTCACTGCAGTCGCTGCCCCACGGCATCTATATCGTGGGCGGGCGCAAGGTCATCAAATAAGCTGCGGGAAAGGAGAAAGTACAAAATAGGAGAAGTCCGGAAGTACAGAAGTCCGGGAGTTCAGTCAAATGTAAAGTGTCTGATGATAAGGTATCATTATACTAATGACGGGACTTCTTAACTTCCGGACATCTCTAATTCTGATACACCCCCGACTTCCATTCGCGGGTGGTGGCCACAATCCATTGGCAGATGTCGTCGGTGAAGTCGGGCAGCAGACCTGTCTTGCCGTACACCACCTCAGTAGACGGATAGGCCTTCAGGATGTCGGACTGCTGCCTGATCAGTCCGAAGCGCGCCGCCATGCCATAGACCGACGAGGTGAGGTATACGCCCTGTACCAGGATGCGGCGCTTATGCTTGGCGGCATCCTGGAGGAGGGGCGACACGTCGGTCACCATCTGCTGGCCCATCTCCACCAGGCCGGTGCCGATATGGGTGATTTTCGTATGCTGCCTGACGTATTCAGCCGACTCTGCCAGCATGGCCTCCCAAAAGCCCAGGTACTCAGGGTCGCCGTGGGCCAGGATGAGCAATGCCTCGTTGTCGGGGTCCTTAGAGAGGTTTTCCACCTGCTTCAGCAGACACCGCTGGAGCAGGTCGCCATAGGCGAGCGTCGGGCCCTCGACCACGTGCATGGACGTGTGGACGGTGGCCAGCCCCTCTTCCTTGAGCTCCGCCTGCGTCATGGCGTTGTACCTGAGGCCGAGTATATTGGGGATGTCCTGCTCTGAATGGCTCGACGGCTGGATAAAGAGCGGCAGGGCAAACACGGTGTCAACATGCTGGCGCTCACAGTCGGCCATCACCGTGGCAATGTGCGGCTCAGAATATTCCATGAGCGCCACCCGACAATAGTCGATGCCGGGAATATGGAGGCTGTCCAACTTGCTTTCGAGGCGTAGCACAGGTCCGTTCCAGGCGTGACTGGGTGAGCCGTGGGCAATGATGACCAGGGCCGTCTTGGCCTGTATGAGGCTCACCGAGAGCATGACGAAGAATAGGAGGAATGCTTTTTTCATAAATTTGTTTGTATTTGGATTAAACTGTTTGTGATGTGTTGTCGCAGACTGTAACGGTGCGGCTCACCCCTCAATACGAGGTGTTGAAATCGGTCGGCACACAGATGATGAAGTCGCCGCGCCCCTTGTTCTCGTCGTTGAGCTTGGAGATGTCGTCCTGCGTGGCCGACGTGATGACGCTGACCGACGTGCCGGGGCGGTAGCGCAGCAGGTACTCCACCGTGCCCTGGCGGTTGTCGGAATGGTAGTTGCCGTTGATGTGGAGGAACTTGCCCTTTAGATTGCGCGCGATGTTCCATCCCATGGTGGCATCCTTGAGTGCCTGTGCGGCGGCCATGTTCTGCGGATTGCCGCCCTTGCCCAGCATGGCCATCATCGAGAAGGATGAGGTCTGGGCCTCGTCGGCCTTGAACTGCAGCGGCAGCGGACACATGAAAGCCTTGGCGGCAGCCGACAGCGAGTCGAGGCTCCGGGGACCGCGGTTCTTCACCATGTTGGCATAGCGCCGCGGCACGTTGGTGGCAATAAGCCTCAGGCTGTCCTCTTTCACCATGGCCACTATCGGCTCGTAGTCGGTGGAGTAGTTGGGCCACAGCCTGCACTCGTCCTCGAAGCGACCGGCCGTTATCCAACCGTCAAGATACTCGTCGATGATGAGCTGGTTGTCGGCCTCAAACATCTCCATGCCCACCGTGAGGTTGCGGCCAAACGAGTGGTACATGGACTTGAGCACCTGCGTCTCAAGCCAATGGGCGACGGGACTGTTGTGCATCTCGCCGAAAAACACCACATCCGACTTCTTCACCTTGTCCATCATTTCCTCGAAGCCCACCTCGTGGCCCTTGGCATCATAGATGGTATAAGCTTTCAAATATCCTTTTTGCGCGCTAATGGTCAGCACCATCGCGAGCGCCAGAAATAGCATAGTGATTCTTTTCATTGTCTCTTACTGTCTAATGTTTGTTGTGTTCATAGGTGGCATGGCCGCCCACGTAAATCACCGCGCGCCGGCGGGCGCGGAAAATCCGGCTGAACATCTTCCTCAGGTCGCGTGTGGTGATGGAGGCCAGCACCTGGTCGTAGTTGTCATAGTCGGCCAGGGTCTCGCCGTTGGTCCACACCTCGCCCAGCACGCGTCTCCACTCCGCCGTGGCATCGTCGGAGAGCGCCTGCGTCTTGGTCTCGCGGAAGCTCTGCTTGTCGCGCTCCAGCTCCTCCCGCGGTATATCATGCCGCGAGAGCTGTGCCGCTATGCCGTTGATCAGGCTGTCGATGAGCGGCATGTTGACCGAGTCGGCCGAGGCCGAAAGGTCGAAATAGCACCGACCCTCTGGCAAGGCGGTATAGCCCACCATGGTGTAGGGCGAATAGACCACGTTGTGCCGCTCGCGCAGGACGGAGAGCAGGCGCGTCTGCACCACGTCGCGCATGAGCTTGAGCATCAGACTGCCCTTGAGCGACGGCCGGTAGGCACCGTAATAGACGTAGTCGAAGACGGTCTGCGGACCGTTGTCACCCGGCAGGTGCCTCACCACGACACCGTCTGGCAACGCGGGGGCGGGTCCGGCCGCCGCACGGCTCCCGGCCACGGGGGCCATGCGCGCGAAGACGGGAACCAGCTCGCGCATGAGGGAGTCGGCATCAAACTGCCCGGTCACGATGACAGCCGTACCCTCGGGGTTGCCGAAGAGGCCGCGGTAGTAGTTGAGCATCTGCCGGCCGTCGAGTGCCTGAATCTGCGCAGCCGTGAGGTCGCGCGAGGCCATCGGGTGCACATTGCCCACCAGCGAGTCGATGCAGCCCGACAGCCGCCGGCCCACGTCGCGGCGCATCATCTTCTCCAGCGTCGTCTCCTGGTTGAGGCCGCGCAACATCTCCTGCTTGCACTGCTCCAGGTCGGCTGAGTCAATGTCGGCCTCATATATCTTCTCCATCATCAGGCGCGCCATCTCGCCCGCCTTGGCGCGGGGTGCCGTGGCCAGCATCTCATGCCAACGGTGCATCATGCCGGCCGTCATACCCATGCCCTCCTGCGACAGGTAGAGCGAGAGGGTGTCGGCATCGATATGCCTCATCTTGCCCATCTCGACATAGCCCACCGTGCCTTCCAGCGCGGGATAGTCGGCATTGCTCAGGTCGCCCGTGCCACCGCGGCCCAGCAGGCGCAGCTGTACGAGACCGCTGTCGTCGTGTGTGGGACGGAGAATGAGCGTGAGGCCGTTGCGCAGTCTGAGCTCCCTGGTCTTGATGCGTGCATAGTAGCGGTCGGCGGCTATTTCGGCAGCATCGAAGGCAGGCTGTCCCTTTAGCACGGACGGTGTAGCGATGTGGGGAGTCTCAGCGGCACGGGCCGGCGTGTAGCTGACGGGATGCACAGGCGCCTGCCATCCCTCATGCCACTGCCGCATGATTTCATTCTCAGTAAGGGTAGTGTCCGCGGGCAAATTGTTGCTCAGGGCAATGAGCAGATGCGCCTTGCCGCAGTCCAGCCACTGGCCGAGCAGGTGCTGCAGCATGACTGACGTGGTGGCCTGCAGGCTGTCTTTCACGGCCTCGGCCTCGTTGTCGTGATAGAGGTTGCGGTCGCCCGTCACGGCATAGTCGACCAGGTCCTCGCAGATGGCGGCCGACGGACAGCCGTCCGGCACACGGGCCACCGAGGTACCCATGTCGGCCCTGACCTCACTGAGGAGCGTGTCGGGGAAGCCGCAGTCCACAAGGCTGTGCAGCAGCGCGGCCGTGCGCCTCACCCCGGCAAGCAGCGAGTCCTTGCCCTCGCCCTCGCACGATACCACGAAGTGGTTGGTGGAGGCGAGGTACCAGCTGTCGCTGACGGCACTGCGCCTTGGCAGCAGCATGCCCAGGGCCTTGACGAGCATAGCCCCGCGCCAGTAACGCGCATGAGTGGACAGACTGTTGGCCACCACCGACGCATGGGGAATGATGAGCTCCACCTTGGACAGCGAGGAGAGCGAGTCGCGGTCCTCGTCCATGGTCACGCCCGGGGCATAGCGCATGGTGCCGTCCTTGAGCGCGGCGGGCTTGCCGGCTGGCACGCCGGCAAACATGGCACGGAGCTGTCTGACGGTAGTCTTGGGGTCCACATTGCCCACGACGAGCACCGTGGCCCACCGTGGCTGGTACCACCGTCGGTAGAAGGCCGACACCAGCCAGCTGTCGGTCTTGTTGATGTCATCCTCCGTGCCTAAGGGCAGGTGGCGCAAGTGGCGTCCCTGCCCCATCTTCAGCCGGTAGAAAGGGTCAGTCTGGCGGTAGCCCTGCAGCTCCTCCAGAATGATGCCCCGCTCCTGCGCGGTGCGCGTGGGGTCGACCTGAAGTCCGCAGAGCCAGTCGCGCATGGCGAGGAGCGACTTCCGGCAAATGGCCGTGTCGCTTTTCTCCATAGGCACCGTGAGCCAGTAGATGGTGCGGTCAAAGCCCGTGAACGCATTGATGTCGCGGCCGAACTTCATGCCCAACGACTCGAAGTAGTCCACCATGCTCTTGCCCGGGAAGTGGGCACTGCCGTTGAAAGCGGTGTGCTCCAGGAAATGGGCCACGCCCCCCTGCCCCTCTTCCTCCTCAAGCGAGCCCACGCGCATCACAAGGCGGAACTCGGTGGTGTGACGGGGCTGCTGGTTGGGCAGCACAATGTAGTGGAGTCCGTTGGGCAGCCAGCCCTCGCGGCTTCCCTCAGGCAGACTGACGGGCTGCCCATTCGCTGCCGTGCATAGCATCAGGAAAGCCAGCAGGCATGCGGCCAGCAAGGCGGCGCTGTATGACTTTGCTCTCATTTGCCCAACTGATAAGTTACCTTGATCTGCGTATAGCCATAGGAGTAGTTCATGTGGTCCCACGGGAACTGGAAGGTCATCTCGCCCTTGGCGGCATCATAGGTGGCCGACGGGGTGACATAGTCGGAGGGGTCGTTGCCCCACTGGTCTGACGAGATGTCGCTCGTGCCAAGGTAGTTGGCGGGGTCGAGCGTCACGTAATAGTCATTGATGTAGGTCGACAGCTCATACTGCACCATTGTGCCGTTCTCGTCAACCTCGAACGTGGCGCCCTCAGCTGCCTTCTGGCGCATGCGGGTCCAGGCGGAATAGCTGTAGTCGAAGGGGATGCGGGTGATAATGTCACCATAGGCATTGGGGCGCTGCGCCGTGAAGGTGACGCTGTGGTCGGCCGGGTGCAGCTCCACGCTGTCAAGGGTGGTGCTGAAGGTCTCCTTGGACAGGTCGTAGCCTATCAGTTTCAGTATCGAGGCGTAGGCCGACCCGTCGGTCTTCCACGTGTTCTCGTCCTCAGGCCCCTCTATCTGGAAGATACGGTAGAGGAAAGCGTCGAGACCGAATGGGTTGTAGCTCATCTTCAGTATGGGGCGGTCGGCCGTTGCCGAGTCGCTCAGCGTGATGACCGATGACGAGGTGAAATGCTCCGTCTTCTGCTGGGTCACAGCTGTCCCCACCTCGTCGTCGGGATAGGTCACGTCGACCGCGCACTTCCGCTCACCTATTATATTATAGAGGTTGAGTCCGTACTTTTCCTTATAGCCCTCGATGAGCGCGCGCTGCGCCTCAGTCAGGCTCGCCACGGTCGGGTTGGGATTGACCGTGATGCGCACGCCGTCGCCCCACTGCTCCATGTCGGGGTCGGTAGAGTTCTTGAGCCTCAGCGTGACGACCGCCGGCTCAGAGAAGGCCTCGTTGCGAGTGGACACCACCTGTAGCGTGTCGGTCTTCACGCCTGCCTTTAGGGTAAGAGGGGTGTTCAGCACCCTCAGTATGCCGTCGGTGTTGTTGACCAGCTCAAAGTCGAGCGTCTCGTCCTGCGCGGGTGTCTTGGCTGTCAGCAGTCCCACCTTGACGGGCGTGGAGTCCTTGGCCATGATGGTGGTGGCGTTGGCAGCACTCAGCTGTACATAGTTTGGGCCAATATAGGTATGGTCTGTGGTCTCATTGCAGGCTGTCGTCATGGCAGCGGCCACGACGGCCAGCAGGCCATAAACAAGTTGTCTTTTCATCTTTCCGAATAGTTTGTTGTCGTGCTTATTCTGTCTCATTTGTCCTGCCGGCTCAGCGGCCAGCCCTCATTCTGGGTCACATTCTCATTGTAAAGGTATTCCGAGCGCGGAATGGGCCAGGTCCATCTGTGGTCGCCGGCATCGATTGTGGATGAGACGGAGCTGCCCCAGCGTGCCAGACGCGGCAGTCCGGCCTTGCGCGTGCGTTTGAGGTCGAAGTAACGCGTGCCCTCGCCTGCAAACTCCAGCTGCTTCTCGTGGAGGATGCTGTCGGTCAGCGCCGTGCCGGTGACGGTTTCCGGGATGGCCGTACCGCCTACGAGCGTGAGGAAGTGGTTGACCAGCGAGCGCGCCTCGTCGTCCTGCCCCAAACGGCTGTAAGCCTCTGCCGCAATGAAGTAAGCACCAGCATAGCGCATGCGGTTGACGTAGGTGGGTGTGGTCTCCTCGTGGATCATGCCCGCATATTTGCCCATCAGGTTTCTCGTGGTGCCCTGCATGTCCATGGCATTGACGTTCAGTGTGCGGCGTATGTCGCCGTCGGCATACGTCAATTGCGGGTTAAGCATGTACAGGTCGCCGTCGGTGACGGGATTGGCCAGCACCTCAGTGTAATAGGTCTGGTCGGTATTGAAGGCGAAGATGCGCTGGGCTGACTGCCCGGTTGACCACAGCTGCGTATAGGCCGAGGCCGTGAAGCGGCCGTCGCCGCCGGCATCGATGACCTGCCGGGCCAAGGCGGCCGCCTGTGCCCAGTCGCCCTTGTAGAGATACACTTCGGCCAACAGGTAGCGGCAGGCGGTCTGCGAGAGCCAGCCGTTGCTCTTCGTATCGTGGGTCACGGCGGCGGCGCGGGTGAGCAGACTGACAATGGTGTCGGTGCAGGCCCTGACCGATGAGCGGCCCAGGTATTCGAGTGCCAGATGCTCCTTGAGCGGTATGCCGGCGCTGTCGGCACCGGCGGTGTAGGCCGGCGCAAAGAGGCGCAGCAGGTCGAAATAGCCCATGGCCTTCAGGGCAGTGGCCTCGGCCACGATGTACGACTTCTCCTGCTGCTCGCTCTCGTTGGCGGTCTGTATGCCGCCGGCGCGCTCCAGGAGCGTGTTGCACGAGGCTATCGTACTGTAGTAGGCCTGCCACGCGGTCTCGGAAAAGTCGGAGATGGCGTTCTCGTCCCAGTTGTAGAACCGGGCCAGCGTTGCGTCCTGACCCTGAAGCGACGTGGGGCAATAGTCATCGGCCAGCAGGCTGAGCTGCAGCTCGTAGTGCGGGTAGGAGGCATAGACCGAACTGAGCATCGAACGGCCGGCAGCCACTGTGGTGATGGCGGCGGGGTCGGAGTACTGGTCGGCGGGAGCGATGTCGATGGAACAGCTGCCGCACAGCACAAGCATGCTGCACGACAAGACGGCCACGAGGACGTGGCAACGGCTGGAGATATATTGTAGTGGTTTCATGTTGCTGTACGAATTAGAAGGTGACATTCATGCTGAAGGTGATGACCGGCTGCGTGGTGCCGGCCAGCGTGCCGCTCTCGGGGTCAGACTCCTTATACGAGGTCCAGGTGAGGAGGTTGGAGCCCTGCAGGGCAAAGGTGGCATACTTGAACACGGGGAAATGCCGCTGCAGGAAGCGGTAAGGCACCTTGTAGCGCAGGCTGAGCATGGAGAGGCGCAGGTAGTCGGACTTGCCCACCTGGCGCGAATTGGTGTAGAGGGTCATGTTGTTGTCGGCCTGGGTCGAGGTGTTGAAGGGGTTGGGATAGGTCTTGTTCTCGTCGCCGGCCTTGAACCACATATCGCTCACCTGTCCGCTCACGGCATTGTAGTTGGCATTGTCGCGCGAGCGCACATAAGAGTAGTTGTAGGCCTGCACACCGCCGTGGACATAATAGAAATCGGCGTCCAGGTCAAAGGCCTTGTAGCTCAGACTGAGATTGATGGATCCTGTGTAGGGCGGCGTGAGATGGCCCAGCGCCTTCATGTCGCTGGCGGTCAGCACCTCGTTGGCCTGCTTCACCGTGCCGTCGGACGAGCGGAACACGGGATAGCCCGTCAGGGGGTTGATGCCCAGCGACTCGGGGCCATAGAGCATGTCGTAGGACTTGCCCACCTCGTAGTCGGGTACCAGCGACTCGCTGCTGGAGTAAATCTTGTCGGCATAGTAGAGGTCGACCACCTTGTTCCGGTTGTAGGCCATGGAGGCCTGCAGGCGCAGCTGCCAGTCGGAGGTGTCGATGACCCTCACACTGGCCGACAGCTCAATGCCGGAGTTGTCCAGCACGCCGATGTTGCGCTTGAGTGTGGTAAAGCCATTCGACGAGGGGATTGGCACGTCGAGCAGCGCATCCTCCGTACGCCGCTTGTACCAGGTTGCCTCCAAGGTGATACGGCTGAAGAGGTCCATCGACAGGCCGAAGTCGGTTGTATAGGTCTTCTCCGGCACCAGGTCGGCATTGGGCAGTGTGATGAGCGACAGCACACGCGAGTCCTCATAGCGGCGGGTGAGATACTGGAACGTGGCGACGGTAGTCGATGTGGACACCCCGTTGAGGTTGGCCGTGCAGCCGTAGGTGCCCTTGAGGCGCAGGCGCGTCAGCACCTTGTTGTCGCTGAGAAACCCGTATTGGGTGGGAGTCCAGCCCAGGCCCACGGCCCAGGCCGAGCTCCAGCGCTTGTCGCTCGGCAGGAGCGACGAGCCGTCGTCCTTGTAGGTGGCGTAGAGGTCATAGGTGTTGTCGTAGGTATAGCCCAGCACGGCACCGAAGCCCAACTGCGCGTTCTTGTCCTTCAGTCCGCTCACCTTGGGCGCATAGCTGCCTGTGAGCGACTGGTTGATGGCGGCCGCCGAGTTCTGGTCACCCACGCCATAGCCGGTAATCCCCACATTGTCGAGCTTGGTGAGGTAGTAGTCCATGTTGGCACCGAGCGTCAGGTCGTGCACGCCGGCAAACACGTGGTTGTAGGTCACGCGCACATTGGTCGTCACGTTGGTCGTCGTGTTCTTCGACTTGGCGTAGATGCCGCGGGCCTCAGAGGGTATGCCCCGGCTGGTCTGACTGTAGGCGCTGCCCGGGGTGAACTGCTCGGTCTCGTCGATGAGATAGTCGAGGCCGGCCGAGGCCGCCACGTCGAGGCCCGGCAGTGGGGTGAGCTGCAGACTGCCGCTCACGCCGGCAGACTTGTCCTCGCCCTTCTGCTGGTATTCGTGCAGCAGGTCGCTGAGCGACTGGCCGGGATACGACCACAGGGTCCTGTCGTCGCGCGTCTCGTAAGGGTTGAGCTCATACACCAGCCGCAGCGGGTCGTGCGAGCTGCCGTTGGGCGTACGCGTGCGGGTGTAGGCCCCGTCAACGCTGAGGTAGGCATAGCCGATATGGCCAATCTTCTGGTCGAGGTTGAGGCGCATGCCCGACCGCATCTTGTCGTTGCCCTCAATGCGGCCGCCCTGCTTGGAGAAGCTGGCTGAGGCATAGTATGAGGTTTGATCACTGCCCCCGCGCAGGCTGAGGTTGTATTTCTGGTACCAGTTGTTCTTGACCAGCTCGTCGAACCAATCGGTATGGGTGGCAGCCAATTGGGCCAGACGGGTCTTGCCGTCTGCTATCATCTGCTCCAGGTTGGGGTCGTCGGCATAGTTGGCCCGGTAGTAGTCCTCGCTGTAGAGGTAGCCCGGGGCATTGGTGGCATGGAGCAGACGCTCCAGCTCAAGCTTCTCGGCCGAGTCCATCATCCTGACACCCCGGCGCCCCTTGGTGGTGACACCCACCTCAACATTGGCCGTGAGCTGCATGGGACCGTCAATGCCACGCTTCGACGTGACCTCTATCACGCCATTGGCGGCCTTGGTGCCATAGAGGGCGCAGGCCGCCGCATCCTTCAGCACCTTGATGCCCGAGATGTCGGTGGGATTGAGGTTGTAGAAAGTCTCGGCGCTGATGACCTGTCCGTCGAGCACATAGAGCGGCTCGTTGGTCGTATTGCCCTTGCGGAGCGAAGAGTTGCCGCGGATGCGTATCTCCGGGGCCGAGCCGAGCTCGCCGGTGCTGATGACGGTGAGGCCCGGCACCGCGCCCTGAAGGGAGAGGCCGAAGTCAATCATCGACTTCTCGTTGAGCCGCCGCATGTCGACCTCGGCCACGTCGCCCGACTTGGCACGCAGGTCGATGGCATTGATATTGGTCTTGGCCGACACCTCCACGCCCTGCAACAGGTTGGCATCCTCCTTCATGCTGACGCGCAGCTCCTTCTGTCCCGTATAGGCCACGACCTGCTTATGGAAGCCGATATAACTGAACTCCACGTAGGCGTGCTGCGGGGCCAGGCCCTCCAGCTTGAAGCTGCCGTCGTAGGCCGTGGTGGTGACGAGAGATGCCTTCTGCACCTTAACGGTGACACCGGCCAGGGGCTGATTGTTGTTGTCGGTCACGAAACCCGACAGTTTGAGCATCTGGTTCTGCGCATGTGCCAGCAGGCAACAGAGCATTGCACACACAAGCACATGCAACCGTTTCTTCAGGGATTTTTCCATACTTCCTCAGTTATATTATGTATTGATGGTCTGCCAACAATCATTTACTTTTTGTGCAAAGTTACAAAAAATATCTAACATAATGTTGCATATTGCCAAAAGAACATGCCAAAAAATTAAAAAATACTCACAAGTAGGTAGGTCACCTACTTCGCCCACACGTCACCCTAATCGCAACAAAAATGATAAAGATATTGGTATTCTGCCTATACACCTCCCGCTCCTAAGTTCGTCACTATTTTGTACAAATAAATTACCAATCTTGATTGTCAATAGGTTATAACTGTTTTGGGTGGATATAGGGTACGCGTAGGCCTAAGAAAATGGTCACCGTGGAAACACCATTTGGAAAAGACAAAATAGCCTTGACGACAAACTGTGACGGTCGTTTCACTTAACTGTGACGGTCGTTTCACTTAACTGTGACGGTCGTTTCACTCAGCTGTGACGACCGTCACAGCTTGGCGTTCAGGCCGTCCGGCGTCGGCGATTGGCTCATCCGACAGATTGGGCAAACGCATCTGACAATACGCAAAAGGGGGTGTATCAGAATTAGAGAAGTCCAGAAGTCCGGAAGTTAGGAAGTCCCGTCATTACAATAATCATACCTTATTATCAGGTATTTATGCATTTGACTGAACTTCCGAACTTCCGGACTCCCG
>Ga0310695_10003156_pt1 | contig 32956 bp, 24 predicted proteins | sample RumenRJG_04DNA_FD_203882 | JGI IMG/M metagenome (GOLD analysis project Ga0310695, IMG submission 203882) | Bovine rumen microbial communities from Lethbridge, Alberta, Canada - RJG_04 (v2) (version 2) | ecosystem: Host-associated > Mammals > Digestive system > Stomach > Rumen | place: Canada... | reverse complement strand
TATAATCGCCAGAGAACGAACCCAAGGCAAGACCTACTTTAGGCTGCAGGGTGAATGTACCATTGTCACGCAATGTGTTCTGTGAACTGGCTGTCAGGGCAACTGTTGCCATGAGCAGCATCATCATAATCTTTTTCATTTTTCTAATTTTTAAATTAATAATGTGAAATTAATTATTTGCTCTTGATGTCATGAAAGTTCTGTCCGGTCGATAACCGGTCGTCTTTTTTGCCCCAAAGGTACTCAAATAAACCCAAGCGTGCAAGATAAAAACCGCTGCGAGCGAAGATTTTGCATTAGCTGAGACTTTTTTGCATTAGCTGAAAGTCGTACAGCCCACAAATTTGCTCATTGACATGTTTCCAAACGCCGTTTACGATTTTTCAACATCGGAAAACGCCGATGAAATGTCAAAAAACAAAACTTTATTTGAAATATCGCCCGATTTCACTGAAAAAGTAGTAATTTTGCACGCAAGAAGCGTACGTAAAAAGAAAGATATGCCTGAACAGATAACCCCATTGTCGATACTGTATCTCCAGCTCCACGGGGCAGGAACTGCCGTGGCCGCCGTACTGTTCCTCTACCTGCTGTTGTGTCGGGGCAAGGCTATCGCACCCGACATCACGCCGCCCGCACGGCTGCGCCGCTGGGCTGCGGCCTTATTCGGCATCATGGCCTTGGTTCACGTCTGGTGGATACTATTCTACACGTACTCGGACGACACCAGCTCGGTGATTTACGGGCTGCTCGTCGCTATGGACTGCATGGCACTGCCCTTCGTCTTCGTCGGCACGCTGCTGACCATGCTGCAGGACCGCCGCCGTCCGCTGTGGCCCATTGTAGTCGTCATGACGCCCTGTGCGGTGATTGCAGTGCTGCAGATAGCCCTGCCATCCATTGACCTCACAACCCCGAACAAGGTCTATGGGCTGGGGCTCGCCATAGCTTTTATTATATATATGGTGGTGGCTGTGAGACAATATGGGCGGTGGCTGCGCGAAAACTACGCCGACCTGGAGCACAAGGAGGTGTGGTTCAGCCTGACGATGCTTATCGGCCTTGTACTACTGCTCATGAGTTATGAATATACCGACAATTACGTGATGTCCACCATCGCCCACCTTGCCGGATTCCCGCTGGCGGGTCTCCTGCTGTGGCGCGTGGAGACATTGAAAGACCTAAGCATCGACAGCCAAGCCCCTGCCAGCGAGCTCCCCAGCAAAGCTTGCCCAAGCGAGCACCCTGTTATGGCGCCTTGTGAAGCAAAGAACCCCTCCACCAAGGGCACGGCTTCCCATATCAGCCAACTGCTGGCGAAGCACTGCGAGGAAACACAGCTCTACCTGCAGACGGACCTGACCTTGTCGCAACTCTCGGTAGCCGTGGGTGTGAACCGCTACTATCTCAGCCAGTATTTCACCAGTCAGGGCACCAGCTACTATGAATACATCCACGACCTTCGTGTCGCTTACTTCATAGCCCGCTACCGCGAGCTTGCCGCTGCACACAAGTCCATCGTCGCCCAGCAGCTTGCGCGGGAGAGCGGCTACAACAGCTATAACACCTTCAGCGCCGCCTTCAAGCAGCGCATGCACAAGAGCGTCACCGCCTGGATACACGAAGGGGAATCACGGGGTCGGTTCTCCTGACCCCACGAGGCCGAAAATGGTTCATCTGATGGGTTTCATTAAGTTTGGTGGCTAACTATCTGGATTTTTTTGACGATTCAGAGTATAAGCCTTTGATGTTTGATTTAGGAGTAGATAGAGAGAAAGACTATAAATGGCATTTTACAAAGCCTTCTTAAACTCCACATGATCTTCACGTTCACTGAGTTTCTGTAATTCTTCTATCGTACTCATTGAAATCTCTATATCTTTAGTGCAAACTAATTTCGTACAGTTTCACGATGCAAAGATACAACTATTATTTGAATTGGGCACGATTTTATAAAACAATTCTTCAAAAAAGATGTATTTTTAGTGTAACTACCTGTATATTAAAGGGCTAATTTAATAATTTAATTTGGTTTTTTGAAACTATTCGTATATGACAACTTCTTCCCCGTCTTGCCTTTATTACAGGCCGAATTCTTGCTTTGGCAAGCGTTTCTAAGAAACGATTAGCGTTAATCTTCCAAAATCCGTTGTTCTTTACAACCTTTTTTCGTAACTTTGCACGCAAAATCGTAACACAGCAAAATATTATTAGTAATGTACACACGTATGACAGCTGCAGAGGCTGCAGCATTGATTAAGAATGGCGAACACATCGCCATGAGTGGTTTCACACCTGCTGGTGTGGCCAAGGCAACAACCAAAGAACTGGCCAAGATTGCCATTGCAGAGCATGAGGCTGGACGTGAGTTCAAAGTAGCAATCTTCACAGGTGCTTCTACAGGACAGTCGACAGATGGCGACTTGGCTAATGCGCAAGCTATCCTCTATCGTGCCCCTTACACCACCAACCCTGATTTCCGTAAGCATGTGAACATGGGTGAGATTCCCTACAACGACCTGCACCTGAGTCACATGGCCCAGGAGCTGCGCTATGGCTTCTACGGTGATGTAGACTGGGCTATTCTGGAGGTGTGTGACATCGAAGAGGTGGGTAATGACTATCACGTCTATCTGACTGCCGCTGGTGGTATTTCTCCCACAGCAGCCCGTCTGGCTAAGCACGTCATCTTGGAGTTGAACAGCTTCCACAATCCCAATGCCAAGTTCATCCACGACGTATATGAGCCTCTGGATCCTCCTTACCGTAAGGCTATCCCCATCGAGCATGTAGGCGACCGTATCGGACAGCCATACGTATCCATCCCCAAGGAGAAGGTGGTGGGTGTCGTAGAGTGTAACATCCCTGATGAGGCTCGTGCCTTCAAGGACAGCGACCCTGTAACGGATAAGATTGGATTCCTGACAGCTGAGTTCCTGGTAGAGGAGATGCACAAGGGCCGTATCCCCAAGGAGTTCCTGCCTCTGCAGAGTGGTGTGGGTTCTACTGCCAATGCCATCCTGGGCGCACTGGGTGAGGACAAGCACGTGCCCGACTTCAACATCTATACCGAGGTACTTCAGGATAGTGTGGTGGCCATGATGCTCAACGGACGTGTGAAAGATGCTTCGGCTTGTTCACTCACCGTATCTAACGAATGCTTGCTGCAGGTTTACGACAACATGGACTACTTCAAGAACCATCTGACACTGCGCCAGAGTGAGATATCGAACTCTCCTGAGATTATTCGTCGCTTAGGTGTGATTGCCATCAATACTGCTATCGAGGCCGACCTATATGGCAACGTGAACTCTACCCACATCAGTGGTACGAAGATGATGAACGGTATCGGTGGCTCGGGTGACTTCATCCGCAACGCCTACCTTTCTATATTTACCTGTCCTTCAGTGGCCAAGGGTGGTGTGATTTCTTCTATCGTGCCTTTCGTAAGCCATCAGGACAGCTCAGAGCACGATGTCAACATCATCGTGACGGAGCAGGGTATTGCCGACCTGCGTGGAAAGGGTCCCATCCAGCGTGCAGAGTGCATCATCGAGAACTGTGCACATCCTGACTACAAGCAGCTGTTGTGGGATTACCTGAAGATTGCGAAGATGGGACAGACCCGTCATAACCTGCCTGCTGCGTTTGCCATGCACGACACATTGGCTCGCAAGGGCGACATGAAGTTGACAGACTTCTCTGAATATATTAAATAAGGTATAAATCGTAATATGGATTAAACATATAGGCTTCTCACATAGTGCGGAGCCTATATTTAATTTGTTATGCATAGCTGTGCATTCCTCCCAATATATAATTCACGCCAAAATAGGTAATGAGCACGGTAAGGAAAGCACTTATCATATAGATATGGTAGAAGCGAGGCTTGTTGAACGCCCCAATGGATGCCTTATGCAGCGGTATGGCATAAATCATCAGGGTGATGAGGGCCCACGATTCCTTAGGGTCCCATGACCAGTAATTACCCCATGACACATTCGCCCAAACGGCACCCAGAAAGATACCAATGGTAAGCAAGAAAATGGCAGGATAGAGCAAGAGCTGCGAAAGAGCGGTGGCTCTTTCTAGTGAATAGTGAATAGTGAACAGTGAACAGTAGAGGGCATAGACACCCAGCATCATCTGCAGGGCAAACAGGGCATAGGCACACATGACCGTCATCACATGGACAGAGAGTAAGGGTGACTGGAGCACGGGTATGAGCGGAGTTATCTCTGAACCACTTCCTGTCATCATGGCCACCATCAGACAACAGCATGCAGCAAGCGGTCCAATCCACAAGAAAAAGCGGAACTTGCGGAAAAGGACTATCGTCAGTACCAATAGTATCCACGCCATAAAGAGCATGGTCTCGTAGCCATTGCTAAGGGGTATATGTCCACTAAGCCACCAGCGCAGGCCAAGTTGGGCAGTAATGAGTACAGGGAACTTGATGCTTCGAAGTTTGTTATAGAAGAGTTCAGCCTGCGTCTTGTTCTCACTGGGCAACACGTCGCCAATCATGTCGCGCTGAAAGAGCTTTATCTTCGCTATGATTTCAAAGGCTCGGTCACGCTGACCTGTGACAATAGCCTCCGTCAGAAAGTCCATCGACTGCTTGATAAAGAACTGCTCCTTCACGGGGATCTCCCTTGGCAACACCTGACCGCCTGGGGAATACCAGTTAACAGCATGACCGATACGATAGGGAAATATCTTGGTAAATTGTCCGTTATAGAACATCTCCACCACAGCTTTCCTATCCTCGGCACCTTTTTTCTTGGGATTATTTAGAAGCAACTCTTTCTCCCACGGCATATAGTATATCATCCAACTGAAGAACACCTCATCGGCAGAATAATCTTTCCACGAAGCACTGCCCGTCATCTTCATTGTGAAGTCGGTGGCAACGGTGTTGAGCGGACAGATACGATTGTTGTAAAGCACATGGATGGTACCCATGCGATGAGCGATATCCTTGTCAATGACAGGCAGGGGCGCTGCACTAGTGAATAGTGAATAGTGTATAGTGAATAGTAGTGCCATCGGACGTATGGCCTTTCGATAAAGCACACGCATCTGGGTATGGCGTGATAACAAGGTGGCGATGATGCCTATGAGGAGCATAAGATACCCAAAATAAGTGATGGCGATGCCATAGGGATCATAACTAACACCCAGCGAAACACCAGCTCCGTCAGAGTCATAGCTCTGTTGGAACAAACGGTGGTTATCTATGTTTCCGACACTGTTCATGGAAACAAGCACTTGTTCGTTGTCATGAAGAATGACACTCTGGTAGTCGAGGGGCGCATCAGTACCAGGATAGTTGATGATACGAAACTCCTTGAGCGTAATTTGAGAGGTAGACGTAAGATGATATGGGATGCCTACACGCAGATGAATGGTATCACGTTGGGCTGTAAGATGAGTAACAAGTGCACCCACCAAAATCACCACAAATGAAAGGTGCAGCAACATGACTGCCAAGCGCTTGTATAAATGCTGCTTCATGATATAGGCAAGGGAAGCAACTGTAAGCACTGCCCACAAGGCAGAAAACCACCATGCACCATAGATCTGTTCACCAACAAATGCAGTGCCACGATATTTCTCTACCACAGTGGCAAACCCTATACACACTACAAGGAGTATGTACAGGGTAAAGACCGTCTTTTTTAATTTACTATTTGACAATTTACTATTTACGATTTATTCAAATGGATTCAATGAAATAAACAACTTGGTCACGTTCTTTCTTCGATAGGTTTCGGAACTTCACGACGCTGTTATAGGCATCACTTGTTCCACCCTCTTTCTTACATCCGTGCCACATGATGGCTTCGAGAATATTACGGGCACGGCAGTCGTGCAGGCGCTCTACACCACTGCCGCATTTGGCAGCCAATCCACGTCCCCACAATGGAGTCGTGCGACACCAACCCGTACGGATATCGTTCTTCATCCAAAGACGGTGCTGCACGAAGTCGGTGTAAGGCCATATCTTCTGATGTGGATAGCGAGGCATGTCGCTGTCCGACGTAAAGAACTTGGCTGGGTCTTGAATATGGTCATCGCCGGTCTGCCAAGAAGGACGGTGACAAGCAGCGCAACCAATCTGCGTGAAGAGTTCTTTGCCTTTCTTAAAGTCCTCGGTCGTAGTATTGCGAGCAGCAGGAACCGCCAAGCCGCGATGCCAAATCATCAGATTCTTATACTGTGCATCGGTCATCTCGGGTTCGAGCGACTTGCTGGTCAGGTAGGTATAAATATCCTTCTCCAAATTGCCCGTATGCCATTCGGGATGAGCGTTCGTGGGATCCACGCGGTTGATATATTCCGTGAAACCAGCCTGCACCTCAGGGTCTTTCGACGACTTCGTGGCGTAATATTTGCCAGCAAGGTCGAGGTAGTGATAACGACGGTCGGAACGGGTGACGTTGGTGATGTTCCAGATGGCGTTGGCACCTGCTGCATCAAGGATGGGACCACGTGACATGGCATAGGTATAACGGCGCACATACTTGGTGCCGTCGCCCTGCAGCGTATTGGTGTAATAGCTGTTCCAGGTGTTGGTGGTCTGATTCCACATAGCTGGATTCAGGGCGTCAGTACGTCCGATACTGTTGAAGTATTTGCTTTCTGATTCCCATTGGGCAGTAATATCTGCATCGGGTATAGCATCCGTCAGTCCTGTACCATAGATGCCGATGGTAGATTCGAGCAGTACCCCTATTTCATTATTATACTGAGTCTCATCCAAAGTCACGTCGCTGCCGCCACGAGCCACCACTACAGGGGCATAGTAAGCTGAATAAGGTATCGTCACCTCTGGATAGATGAGTGAGTACGTCTCGCCATCGGGGAACTGGTTGCCCCATTCATCGGTATAGTTGTTCCATGCTATCTTAATCTGGTTCTCATCAATAGGCGCCTTAAAGGGCTTCACGGCACCCGTCTGCGGCATACCTGCCACGCTGCGGATGTAGGCATTGGTGGTCTTGTCGTAGATAACCAACAGATAACCATTACGGTGAGCATCAGCCTTGTATTCCGTCTGACGGGCACCATGACCGTAGCCAGGATGACAATAGAGACAACCACGACGCACATAGACGGGACCCAGTCCGTGGAAAGCACCTTCAGTATTGGTGTTGTAGTCTTTCTCGAAAAGATACTCGCCTTCGTTAAAGGCCGTCATCATGCCTGCATTCTCCACCGCTTTCGTAGGTTGTTCGAAAGCTGTTGCGGTATTTACTGCTGTAGTTCCAAGCAGTCCGCCTGCATAATAATCTTCTGAATAGTCTGTTGCTGTAGGATCGCCTATTTCCCATGTAAGGGGGTCAACGGTTTCATCACTGCTGGAACAACCAACAGTGATGAGGGCACCAAACAACATACTACCAATCATTGATAGTTTGTTCATATATATACCTTTTTATTTCTTGATATTCACGATAGACTGATACAGCTTTTGTGCATTGTTTGCCAGCGTGCGGTAGGTGGCCAATACCACGTTATCGACATAGTTTTCGTTGATGACTTTACACTGAGTCTCCACCTTAGCATTTCCTGCATACCCTGCCAGCGTGTCATCAAGACTGCCGAGAGCCTCATCCAACTCGCCCAAGGCATCGATGGCAACTTTGCAAGAAGCATCACTGTAGTAGAGAGCAAACGGAGCTTTCATCGCCTTAATCTTTGCCAGCGCGTTATCGAGTTTGCTGACTACATTGTTTGCCTGAGCTGCCAGTGTGGCATTGCCCGCATTCCTACAGAAGTAGATGAGCGACTTCTCGTTGGGAGTAGTGGCATCCATCTGTCCATAGAGCGCATTCTTGCACGAAACGATGTTGTCGTAGAAATCAACGATGGAGTTGTAGGCATAAGGCGACTCGATGTAGCTGGCATCCTCACCTGTGTAAGGAAGACCTATCTTTGACTGCCCCACCTCACCGATGATATCCTGACAGCCAGAGATGATTTCGCGGGTGGCAGCGAGTGCTGTTTCCCAATCGCCCGTACCCGGATTCTTGAAAGCCTTGCCGAAGTTCTGGAAACCATCCAGTGCACCTTCCTGATTACCATCATCGTCGATAGCCAAGTGGGTAGCCACATACTCTTTGGCTATCTTCTGGCGCTCAGCATTGCTCTCCTTCGAGTCCCATGCAGCCTCCAACGTCGCCGTGGCATAATAGAGATCCTTCGCCACTGCACAGATGTAGTTATACTCCAGATTGGTAATCTGGTCGATCTTACGGGGTTGTCCCTGACGGAAGAGCACATACTCCAGACCATGATAACCCAGAATGCCCGAGTTGGCGGTCTTGATGAAGTTGTCAAGGTTAGACATCGCCTTTTCATCACGCAGCACATCAGCCAGGTCGTTAGCGGCTACTGGCCATGTGTCGGTGTGGGGGTCGATGGAATAGACATCGGCTGCACCGAAGAGGAATGCCTCGGTATTTTCCCAATTGGCACGTGCCATCTTCCAATTAGCACAAGCCTCGTCGAGGGCAGCCTGAGAGCCTGTTACTACACTGTTGTCACCTGCATCATCACTTGAACAGGAAGCGAAGCCGGTGGAAAGTACGGCAGCCAATGCTGCCATTTTCATCAAATTCTTCATTTTCATTTTTGCTTTCTTAGCCCCCTAAGCTAAGGGGATGGGGGTCTGAATGACCACCCGTTAATTGTTAATACTATTGTTTTTTATTACTATTTCTTTGTGATTAGCATGTTCGCCTCTTCAGCCCTCCTAACTTAGCGGGCTAAGAGTTACAGGAACCATCCCGTATACGTCACACCGATGCTGACGCTCGGCTCATTGTTATAGGGCTGCTTATACAGCGGACTGTCTGAAGCCAGACCATTGTTATCCGGTTTCTCGAAGAAGCGGTAGGCATACTCGCCCTTGATGGTAATCTGCTTGATGGGCGAGTAGTTCACACCAAAGGCATAGCGGTATCTCTTCGTGTACTTATACATCGATGCATAGGTGCCTGATGCCATCGTGTTGTAGTGTTCAAAGCGTCCGAAGATATAGAGTTTCTGACACTCTACTGCAGGTATCTGCGAAAAGATGTTGTAACCAGCCTCGATACCGTATGCCAGCGCATTACTACCGATGTTGGTATAGTGGTGCGGATTTCCATCCTGATATTTATGATGCGTCCAGTTGGCTTGGTTGTAGGCAGAAATCTCGTCGGCATTGTCCAGATGCGCATAGTCGATGTTGCCTCGCACTATCCAGTTCCAGCGGTTTAGCGTAAAGTCGAGTGCCACGATGCCCAGTGCTCCTGTCACATCGTCGTATTTCTCACCAGGCGTGCGCAGGGTGTTGCGGAACGTATAGCCATAATAGCCGCTCAAACCGATACGCAGTCCTGGCACGCTGTAGTTATCTACACGTGCAGCTGCCGCATAGTTGTTGGCCACTTTGAACTCGTAGGGACTGGTAGAACCGTAGTGGGCAAAGTCTTCAGCGGTAAAGCTCTCCGAGTTCAGACCCGATAGGAACAGGGCCTCATAGCGCCAGTTCTTCAGCCTGCCCCATACAGAGAGACCCACCTGGTGCCAAGTGTTAGGCATGATAGTAGCCTCGCCCTCTGGACGGTAGACCCCAAAGAACTGGTTCGGTTCATGACGGGCGTTAGAGTAACCTACAGGTACGATGATTTCTCCTGCCTTGATGTTCAGCTTGCCACCCAGCAGCTCCTTGTTTATCCAGAACTGCTCGATGTTTACCTCACCACCCTTCTCTACCTCTGCCTCGTATTCGCCAGCCTCCTCGGCCTCTATCTCTACGGCTGTTCCTGCACCTCCGTGCTCAAATTCAATCTCAGACCCCAATGTCCATCCTTTGCCGAAGTCATAGCCTATGTTCAGGCAGATGTGGGGCAAGTCGAAACGTCCGTGACTCTTGTCGTTGCTATACAACTCTGGCTTTTTGTAGCGATTGAAACTCTGGCTGTAGAAATTTCGTGTCATCACAGCCTCACCGTAACCACCAATATGCAGGCGTGATAAGGAATCTTTTTCCTGAGCCGTCGCGCAAAGACTCGATAGGGCGAGTGCTGCTGTAAGTATTGTTGCTTTCATTCGCATATAGTGTTTTAAATCGGCTGCAAAAGTAGTGGGTTTATGGCAGCAACGCAATACCTAAAATTAGTGAAATCGCTGTTTTACACCGTTTCCACGCCACTTTTCATGTCACAAATACCTAATTATGATTATTGTGCATATCGGAAATAATGCCTACCTTTGCACCCGGTAATCATTTTTAGTGATAAGTGAATTATGAAAAATCAGAAGATGTATGAAGCGGACGACAAGATGATTTCGCTGATTCGCGATAATTACGACTTGTTGCAGATGCTGGGCAGTTTTGGCATCAGCCTCGGTTTTGGGGATAAGACGGTGAAGGAAATCTGCGAAAGCAACAATGTAGACACCTACACCTTCTTGGCGGTGGTCAATTTCACCATCAACGGCTATGGCGACTTCGATGCCGACGACAAGATTTCCGTGCCCACATTGCTGCGCTATCTGGAGGCCTGCCATGCTTACTTCCTCGATTTCCAGTTGCCCTACATCCGTCGCGAGCTGCAGGAATCGCTTGACGAACGGGAATCCCTCGCCAAACTGATTCTCCGTTTCTATGACGAATATGCCCACGAGATTCGCCGCCACATGAAATACGAACAGAAAACGCTGTTCCCCTACGTGGAGTCGCTCATCGAAGGCCACCCTATCAACAACTATAATGTGGACACCTTCTCGAAACACCACAGCGCCACCGACAACAAGCTGCGCGAGTTGAAACTACTCATTATTAAGTATCTGCCCTTGGACGGACTGCACAACAACCAGCTCACCGCCACACTTCACGACATTTACGAGAACGAGGCATGGCTCCGTCAGCATGCCATGGTCGAGGACGGCATCTTCGTGCCTGCCATCCGCCGGCTGGAACAACTGAACCGGCAGAGCGACGTGGCGCGCAACATCTCCGACATGGTGTTCAAGGCCGGCGCAGGTCAGGACCCCGATGCGCTGAGCGACCGCGAGAAAGACGTTATCATTTCGTTGGTACAGGGAATGTCGAACAAGGAAATAGCCGACCACCTCTTCATTTCCGTGAACACCGTCATCACCCATCGCCGCAACATCGCACGGAAATTGCAGATTCACTCTCCCGCCGGCCTCACCATCTATGCCATCGTCAATGGTCTCGTGGATATTTCAAGTGTGAAGCTCTGAATAGCGGAAACAGGCTCTACCAGCCCATTTATGTAGATTTCCAAGTTGGTATATTCCTTATCTAACGAATACTGAATGGCATCGGTAGCATCGTAGGGGTTCAGTCCGTGCTTGCGCTCCCATTTATCGGGCATGCCGTCTTTATCTGTATCTTTAGGCGCACGTTTGCCTTTTAATATAGGCCACCCACCAGCCTGCTCTGGGGTATCAATGATTCCTTTGTTGCCAAACCATGCTTCGCCTTTCTCCACTTGCTCTATGACGCTACGGTCGTAGGTGTCGCGACGGTGTGAACAGCCTACATTCTTCAACACCAACTGATACGCCGCTTCGGGACGCTGTTCCTGAATGGGTATGAATGTATAGGGTTGGTCTACTTTGCACGACAGGGGGGCATGCTTACCTCCTACCCCGCTCCAATTGTCGTTCGTCACAGCCTCGTCACCTTCCATCACATTGCCACTAAGATAATAACGACCCGTTCCGTCGTCGGCAACATCCAAGAATCGGTGATGCTCTGAAGCAGGACCAGGTTTATAGTAGTTGCCCACCATGTTAATCTCACCATGACGACCACCACCATAAGCCGACTTAAAGCCCCAGTTATAGACCACATTGTTGCGCATATCCACCTGCTTGGTTCCTTCTACCGAGGAGAAACGCGGATTACGACTGCTATGATTGGCTAACAAGTTATGATGAAACGTGGCACCATAGCCACCCCAAATTCCACCAAAACCGTGAGCGCCCTTGGTATGACGAGAATGTGCCAGGGAGTGACTTACCAGACACCACTGCACCGTTAGGTTCTGCGTCTTATAGATGGAAAGACACTCATCAATGGAATAGCTTACCGACAAGTGGTCAAGGATGACATCATGCTGTCCGTAGCGCCCACCACTGACGGCATCGTTGTCATGTTGGAACTTATCGCCCAGGCGCACACGTAAATACCTTATTATTATATGGCTGCCATTAACCACCAAGGGTTGGTCTGTCAGACAGATGCCATCACCTGGGGCTGTCTGTCCCGCAATGGTGATGCTGTCGTTATTGACTCTCAAAGGAGTATTCAACTCGATAGTCCCACTCACCGCAAACACAACGGTTCTGGGTCCACGCTGTTCTACGGCTTCGCGCAAACTGCCAGGACCGCTGTCGTTCAGGTTGGTCACGATAATGGTTCTTCCACCTCGTCCGCCTACAGCATGTTTTCCAAAGCCCTCTGCTCCGGGGAAGGCTAACGGCTGGGCAACAGCGAAGGCACTGAGCAACATCGTCAAGCAAAAAAGAAATCGTCTCATAAGCTTAGTTTCTTATAAGACGATTTCTTCAGTGTTTAGTAATCAATCAACATTAATAGCAAGGATGCTGCTGACCAGCCAGTCCTGGGTTAACGTCGATGATAGCAGTAGTATTGAATGGCAGAATCTCTACCATGTTCTTCTTCATTCCATAGAAGATACCTGATGTACCGGTAATCCATGCATTATTGGCAGCGATGGTCGATCCGCCCTCCTTCACTTCCTTCACGCTCAGGTTACCCTTCTGCTTCAGTGAGTTCATGCTCCACATGTTCAGGATGTTGTATTCAACAGTCTTCGTGGTGACACCGGCAGGAACATCGGCGGCTGCAAAGTAAACACGGCCGTCGCTACCTTCCAATAGGTTATGCTTTACAAGACCCTTACTGCTGTTGTTCAGCGTATGAAGCAATAACATATCAGCATCAGAGAGACCCAGCTTCAGGATATCTTCCTCAGTAGCATCCTGATAAGGCAGTGCGATGTTGGGATCCTGCAGCTTAGGAACCTGGTCGAGCTTATAGACACGATACTGTGGAACGGTAGCATACTTTCCCTCATGGTTGCAGAGCTGTACCAGCTTTTCCTTCTCAGCGGTCAGGTGGTCAACAAGGATACCCCAACGAGCCAAGTCGCTCTTACGCAGACCCTCAAAGCTCAGTTCCAGCTTACGCTCCTGGATGATGAAGTCCTTGAATGCCTGATAGCTTGTGGGGATGTCGCCCACCTTGCTGGCATTGTTCCTGAAGGCACGCATACGAACCTGCTTCACAGCGTTCACAGCCTCAGCATTAGCACCGTTGTTCAACTCATTCAGTGCTTCAGCATACATCAGCAGCACGTCAGAATAGCGCAGCATAGGCCAGTTGATGTCACGTCTGGAGTCGCTGGAACCACGCTCCTTCTTCCAGTTGCAACGATATTTACCGACACCCATACCTGCATAGGTCTCCATCTGATACTTATCACCAGCAGAGTTACCTACGATACCATAGTTACAAAGAGATACATCACGACGCTGGTCACCCTCCTCAAACTCGAAGTAGAAGGTAGGCATAGCCATCATCTGGGCAGCAATCTTACCAACCACAGGGCTGGTTCCGCTGGCAGGAATACCATTGGTATAACCGGTACGAACGTCAGGAGCATTCGTGCCGTGCATACCGAACTCCAGCATGGTCTCATCGTTATACTGCTCCAAAGCGATGTCGCGGAACAACTGGTCGTAATTTTCCAGCAACCTGTTCTCACTCCGATCGATCACAGCCTTACAAGCATTAACAGCAATCTGATACAGCTCCTTGATACGAGACTGATCGTCACGCTGTGCAATACGACAAGTGCTGGCATTATAAGGAACGGTGCTCAGGTCCCAACGCAGCGAATAACCGGCGGCATACAGAGCCACACGAGCCAAGATACCATAAGCGGCATTCTTGGTGAAGCGCTCAGGAGTCTTTACCTTATCCTCACTCATCCAAGGCAGCAACTCAACAGCCTGCTGCAGGTCAGCAACGCACTGATCCCAGATAATATCACGACTGGTACGTGAAGAAGAGAAAGTAGAGGCCTTGCTGGTAGGAGTCGTGGTGAAAGGCACATCGCCATAGAAACGCACAAGGTTCCAGTAAGCATAGGCACGGATGGCCAGTGCCTCACCCAACAGCATGTTGCGCTTGTCAACTTCGGCATCAGCTACTGACATTCCAGGCAGTGCGTCGATACATACGTTAGCATACTCAATGGCCTTATACATACTCGTATAGGTACCATTCAACATACTTGACGTACTGGTATAGTCATAGTTAGACACATTGTATTTTGAGTTGCTCTCTGTCGATGCACACTCATCGGTTCCCTCCAGCAACTGGTAACCCAGCTCCTGGGTATGCAGCCAGGGATAGCAGCCCATGACGGCCATCTCAGCACGGCTGAGGCTCTCAAAGGCGCTCTGGCTGTCCATCTTCGACTCTGACGGCAACTCCAGCCAATCACTACAAGATGTAGCGCCAATCAAGAGAGCGGGGATTGCCAATAATTTGATTATCTTATTCATAATGATATGCTATTTGATTGGTTAGAATGATAAGTTAACACCAAGAACCCAGCTCTTAGTACGGGGATATGAAGAGTTATCAATACCCGGTGTGAGGGCACTGGCAGTAGCAGAAACCTCAGGATCATAGCCTGAATATTTGGTAATGGTCCACATGTTGTTCAGCGTGCAGTAAACACGGGCACGGCTGCAGTGGAACTTCTGTGTCAGCGTTTTTGGCAGGGTATAGCCCAGCGTGATGGTGCTGAAGCGCAGGTAAGAACCATTCTCAATATAGTAGCTACTATGATCAGAGATAGCAGTCTTATTGTTCTGAGAGATGTTCCAAATCATGTCGCCATGCTGTCCGGGGTTCAACTCAGCCAGACGTGCAAGGTTGGTGGTTTCCTTACCCGTTGCAGGATCGATGAGGACGAAGCGGTTGTTCATCTCGCTGACGGTGTTCTCGTTAGCCAGATACGGACCGATGAAACGCTGGGTACTCATGTTAAAGACGTCGCCACCAACGGAGAAGTTGACGAATACAGACAGGTCGAAGCCTTTATAATTAAAGGTATTGTTCCAACCGCCGATGAAGTCGGGCTGTGCATCACCTATCACGGTGCGGTCGTTCACACTCCAAACGGGATGTCCTTCAGCATCGTATTCGATATCCAGCGAACCGTCTTCCTTCTCGATGTGTGGCTGGGGCTTGTACTTGGCATCACCAGGCTTTACAGAATTACGGTTAAAACCTTTCAGCGAGGGAACGTCGTCCTTCAGGGTGTAGGTACCGTCAGCATTCTGGATGAAGTCGTCGGTGGTATAGATGCCATCGTAAACCAGACCGTAGAACTGTCCGAGAGGCTGGCCCTTCTCAATCTTGAAGCCCATGCGGCTCTCATAGTCCTGAATGAAGTACTCATTGTCGGCATTACCATAGATGTCTTCTACCTTCGAACGGTTGAAGGCGATGTTGAAGTCGGAGCTCCATGTGAAGTCCTTGGTACGAACGGGGATAGCGTTAATCACGATTTCAACACCACGGTTGCGAATGGCACCGATGTTCTGAATCTGAGTGGTGTAACCCGTTGAAGAAGGAATCTTGTTGCTGATAAGCAGGTTCGATGACTTGTTGTTATACCAATCGATGCTGGCGTTCAGTCGACTGCCCAGGATTGAGAAGTCCAGACCGATGTTGGTGGTCGTAGTCTTCTCCCACTTCAGGTCGGCATTACCCAGAGTTGTTCCAGGAACCAGCGTGATGTAATCCTGACCGTCGTATCCATAGTGACCGGAACCGTAGTCGGTAGCATACATGTTGTTGGCAATGTTGTTGTTACCAGAGGTACCGAAACCAATGCGCAACTTCAGGTTGTCGATGAAGTCGACGTTCTTCATGAAGGCTTCCTCAGAGATACGCCAAGCGGCAGAAGCAGAGGGGAACCAACCCCACTGGTTGTCGCGGGCAAACTTAGAGCTACCGTCGGCACGCAGGGTACCGGTGAACAAGTAGCGGTCCTTGTAGTTGTAGGTCAGACGTCCGAAGAATGATACCAAGCGAACACGGCTTGAACCAGACTTATGCTCGTAGTCCTCACCCATTGATACGTCGCTCAGACCGAAGTTACCATCCGAGAACTTATAATAGGTATTGTTCAAATTGGTATTCTCCTGTTGCCAAGTCTCCTGACCGAGCAGCACACCAAAGCGGTGATCCTTCTGAATGTCGAAGTTATAGTTCAGGGTATTGGTCCACTGCCAGGAAGACTTCTCTGAGTTGTTACGATAGCCATAGCCGTAAGGACTCTGATAGGTAGCCTGAGCGGTGCGGGTGGCACCCTTGTCCCAATAGTCCTGACGAATCTGCTGCCACATATAGCTGCCTGAAGTACGGAAGGTCAGGTCTTTCAGGATGTCGATTTCCAAACCGGCATTCACCGTTACCAGACGGTTGTACTTCGTATTGTCAATCGAGTTGTTGTTGATGATAGGGTTGTTGGCATCGTAGTTGTCGCCACCATACATCGTAGAGAAGAGGTCGGCCAAGTCGCTGTTCAGCAACTGCTCGTTCGTCCAACGGACACCACCGGTCTCAGGTTGCAGAATGGTCTGCTTCAGCGTACCACCCAGCGAGCCACCGCCGTCAACGGTTGTCTTCTGCAGACTGGTAGCGAAGTCGAAGCGCACACCCTTCCACAACTCGTGGTTCAGCTTCAAGCGGATAGAGTTCTTCTCATAGTCGTGCTTGTCCATGATACCATCCTCGCCGGTATAGTTGTAGCTCAACAGATATCTTGTCTTTTCTGTGCCACCGCTGATGTTGACGTTATGGTTCTGGGTGATACCGGTCTTGCCGAACACCTCGTCCTGCCAATCGATACCGGCACGATTGCGATAAGTCTGGGTGATGTAGTCGCTGACACCCGTATAGAATCCAGGGGCATTGATGTCGCCACCGAAGATGCTTGCCCAGTTGCTGTCGTTGCCACGCAGGGTCTGGAACTCATACTGATAGCGGACATAGTCTTCTACGCCCAGCAGGTCGAGCTTCTTGCCTAAGTAGTCGAAGCTGACGAAGCCGTTGTACGAAACCTCTGTCTTGCCCTGATGGCCCGACTTGGTGGTAATCAGTACAACACCGTTAGAACCACGGGCACCATAGATGGCCGTTGCAGAGGCATCCTTCATCACGTCGATGGTCTCGATGTCGTTGATGTCAACCTGTTGCAAGGCATTCTCCATCTGGAAACCGTCCACGATGTAAAGAGGCTCTGTGCCCTGGGTGATGGACGTACCGCCACGAACAACGATGTTGATGTCGGCACCAGGAGCACCGCTCTGCTGAATGACCTGCACACCGGCTGCCTTACCGGTCAAAGCCTGGGCAGCTGTGGTTACGGGCGCCATGGCCAGCTCCTTACCACCCACCGACACCGACGAACCCGTCAGGTCCTTACGCTTTACCTTGGCGTAACCAATGGCAACAACTTCGTTCAGCAGGGTGTTCTGAGCCACCAGCTTCACGTCAATGTTCTGTCGACCGTTAATCTGAACGGTCTTAGTCTCATAGCCGACATAAGAGATTGTCAGCGTCTTCGTACCAGCAGGTACGGTCAGTTTGTAGGCACCGTTAATGTCTGTAACGGTTCCTACACTGCTGCCTCCATTGGCCTTCACTGATGCACCAATGATCACGTCCTCATCGTCTGAGACGGTACCTTGGATAGTCAGGCTCTGAGCCAACACTTGCAGAGGCATACCCACTAGTATTCCAACCAGCAGGCACAACTTTAAAAGTGATTTTTTCATAAACATTAATTAATAATGATTTGTATAAAGTAGTTTTTTCGGGCGCAAAATTAATCATTATTTGCTAAGCAGCAAACAATTTTACTAAATATTTTGAAAAGATTTAGTCTACATCTTATTAAATGTATTCCATCAGAACGTCCCAAACGGCTATGATATGGCACAGCGAGCCTAACAGGACAAAGAAATGGAATACGGAGTGCATATACCGCTTTTTGTTGAAGGAATAGAAAACGGCACCGGTGATATATGCCACGCCCTCAGCGACAATCCAGATGAAGGCAGCGGTCGATACAGAGTCTATCAAAGGCTTGAGGGCTACCAGCACACACAGTCCCATGCCCACAAAGCAGAAGGTCTCGACGTTCGAATGCTCCTTCAGCCGGACGAAGCTGATGATGGTTCCCGCGATGGCACACACCCATACGAAGCAGAACAGCGTCCAACCCCAATAGCCCTGGGTGCGCAGCGCCACCAACGTCAATGGCGAGTACGAGCCCGCTATGTGCCAGTAGATGGCGGCATGGTCCCACTTGCGCAACCGCTCCTTCCACTTCGACCGGCGGGGCAGCGCGTGGTATATCGTCGAGGCCACATACGAGCCTAGCATGCCGAACAGATAGAGACACACGCCCAGTCGTGCCCAGGGGTTATGGCCCTTGAAAGCCATCACGATGAATATCACCCCGAAGACGACACCCATCACGATGCCTCCGGCGTGCGACCATGAGTTCCACAGCTCTTCCTTATGTGTATATCTTATTGCCATTTTATGATTGCGCCGGCAAAGGTAGCAATTTTCCGTAAAACAACATACGAAAAAGCGCAGAACTTGTTGCGTTTTGAGTTTTTTTTCGTAACTTCGCGCTCTGTAAGAACTACGATTTGATAGATAATAGTAATCTTTCTGGAAGCATGATTCTCACCACAGAGACGCAGAGCCTCGTCAACTCTGCGCCTTATTATTCAGTCGTTAGAAAATCATTTCAAGATGGTTAATGCCCATTCCGGGATGTCGTCGGTGTACTGCTTGAAGGGGCGTCCGTCGATCATGCGGAACAGCAGACGTGCCTCGGCATCATCCACAGAGTTATCATAGACGTACACTCGGTCGGCAATCGCCGCCACGCGCTTGCAGTTGAGTATCGACTTCTGGTAGCGTGAAATAATCTTGGGAATCGGCACGTCGTGGCCACCCTTCATCACTCGACGTGCAATGCGCGAGGAATTGATTGACGGGTGGCTGGTAGATACGAAGAAGACACGGATAAAATAGCCCGCTTCATGGGCGCGGCGGATGAAGTCTACCTTGCCATCGCTGGAGAGCACCGTCTCGAAGATGAGGCTCTGGCCCTCTCGCAAACACGCCTCGCGCTGCTCCTCGCAGTACTGGGCGGCTTGAAGCACAGCCTCGGGCGAATTCCAGTCGCCGAAGCGGTCCTGCGCCACCTGGTCGGGATTGATGTAGAGCGCATTCTCCAACCATTCGTGTTTGAGAATCTTCGAGGTAATCGTGGTCTTGCCCGACCCGTTGGGGCCGGCAATCACGATGAGTACGGGGCGGTGTTCGGTCTGGCTCATGGCTATCTGATGTTTGCAGCAGCCTGCCTTAGTTCGTCGAAATAGCGTTGCGTCGCCTCTGCATTCGTCTCGCGTGCCTCCTCTGCTGCCTCGCGCATCAATTGCGAGAGCACCTCATCGGTAGGCTCCTCCATGCTTGTCAGTTTGTAAGTGTCGATGCTCATAATCGTCTTGCGTTTTGTAATTACAGCGGCAAAGCTGCGGGTAAGCAAGAGCAATGATGCTTGCATCGATTGCCGAGCGTGAGCAGTTTCGCGGCGTTTACGCTTGCAAAGATACGAAATTTCCGCGAAAGTCGTATAACTTCCGCGGAAAAAGTATCGGAGATACAAAAGCGCTCAGGGAGGACACTCCCCTGTGTCAGTTGACCTGATTTCAGAAGCTTTGCAACCAGGAGCGAAGCTCGAGCATGAGCTCAAGATGGTGGGCAAACGACTGACGGATGCCGAAGCCGTGACCTCCTGTAGGATAGATGTGCAGGGAGGTAGGCACCTTCTGGTTGCACAGCGCTTCATAATAGTCGATGCTGTTGACGGGGGGCACTGAGCGGTCGTCGTGGGCCAGGGCGATGAAGGCACGAGGGGTATGCTTGGTGACATGCTGCTCGTTGCAATACTCGCTGACCAACTTGCGCTTGGGTTTCTCGCCCAGCAGGTTTTCACGAGAGCCCTTGTGGGTGGTTCCCTGTTCCATGGAAATGACGGGATAGAACAGTATCTGGAAATTGGGAGCAGCATCGCCCTTGGAATGGGTGGCTACGGTAGAGGCCAGATGGCCGCCGGCAGAGAAGCCCATAATGCCGACATCATCAGGATTGATGTTCCACTCCTTGGCATGACTGCGCACCAGGCGCATGGCTTGGTCGGCATCCTCCTGAGGAACGGTATAGTGACCATGAGGCATGCGATACTTCACCACGATGAGCGCAATGCCCTGACCGGTGAAGAACGGAGCCCAGTCGTGACCTTCATGCTGCATGGCCAGATGCTGATAGCCACCACCGGGACAGCAGACGACGGCACGCCCCGTAGCCTTCTTGGCATCGGGCAGATAGACCCACACCTTTGCCTGGTCTTCAGGGTCGCCATTGTCGGTACGAGGACCTTCCGGCCACAGATTAATCTCTTGCGGTTTCTGCGCGCAAGCCACTACTGAAAGGAACATCATTGCAATAACTAATAGTTGTTTCATCATTTATTCAGTTTCTTGCTTGCAAAGATACGAATTTTTTGTAATTTTGCAACATTGATTGAATAAAATACTACTATAATAAATAAAATAAGGTATATTTTAAGTCGCTATATGAAACACCCGCTGGAGAAATTCAAATACTGTCCTGTATGCGGCAGTGCCCAATTCGTAGTCAACAACTTCAAAAGCAAGAAGTGTGAGGACTGCGGATTCATCTATTATGCCAATCCCTGTTCAGCCACCGCTGCCTTCATCGTTAATGACAAGGAGGAAATGCTGGTGGTGCGCAGAGCCAAGGAGCCTGCCAAAGGTACACTGGACCTGAGCAAAACGTTAATAAAATAGAAAATCTACTATATATATAAGGTGTAACCAAATCTTTTGCCTACTTTTGCAGCCCGAAACTCAAGATAATTGCGCTTTCGCTAATTGATAGTTGATAATTGATAATTGATAATTGATATGCAAAAGAACTTAGTGATTGTAGAGTCACCTGCCAAGGCAAAGACTATCGAGAAATTCCTTGGTAGCGACTATAAGGTGATGTCGAGCTACGGTCATATTCGTGACCTGAAAAAGAAAGAGATGAGCATCGACATCGATAAACTGGAACCCATTTACGAGATTCCCGAAGAGAAGGCCAAGCTGGTCAAGGACCTCAAGAGCAATGCAGAGAAAGCGGAGAAGGTATGGCTCGCATCCGATGAGGACCGCGAGGGAGAAGCTATCTCATGGCACCTGTGCGAGGTGTTGGGTCTGGACGAGAAGAAGACCAACCGTATCGTGTTCCACGAAATTACCAAACCTGCTATTCTGGAAGCCATTGAAAACCCACGTCACTTAGACATGAACTTGGTGAACGCCCAGCAGGCCCGTCGTGTACTGGACCGTCTGGTAGGTTTCAGACTCTCGCCCGTATTGTGGCGTAAGGTGAAGCCTGCTCTCTCTGCCGGTCGTGTACAGAGTGTAGCCGTAAGACTCATCGTTGAGCGCGAACGCGAGATTCAGGATTTCAAGAGCGAACCCTACTACAGCGTAGCCGGTATCTTTGCCATCAGCAATCCAGATGGATCGCAGACCGAAGTGAAAGCCACACTGGCTCAGCGTCTGAAGACGCATGAGGAAGTAGAGGAATTCTTGAATCAATGCGTTGACGCTACCTACACTGTAGAATCCGTCAGCAAGAAGCCGCTGAAGCGTACACCCGCTCCTCCCTTTACCACATCAACTCTGCAACAGGAAGCTGCCCGCAAGTTGGGTTTCACAGTTAGCCAGACCATGATGGTGGCACAGCACTTGTACGAACACGGACAAATAACCTATATGCGTACGGACTCGGTGAACCTCTCGGGACTGTGTATCAATTCCAGCAAGGAGGAGATTACCAGACTCTACGGTGAGGAATATAGTAAGGTACGCCAATATCACACAAGTTCGAAGGGTGCCCAGGAGGCTCACGAGGCCATCCGTCCTACCTATATGGAACGCACGGAGATTGAGGGTACTGCCCAGGAGCGTAAACTCTATGAGCTGATATGGAAGCGCACGATAGCCAGTCAGATGGCTGATGCCCAGATTGAGAAGACTACGGTAAACATTGCCATCAGTGGTAGTCAGGAGCAGTTTGTTGCCCAAGGAGAGGTTGTGAAATTCGATGGTTTCATCAAGGTTTACCGTGAATCAGTAGACGATGAAGAACAAGAGGAAGAAAGCCACATATTGCCTCCACTGAAGGAAGGCATGGTGCTGGACCGTCGTGAGATTCAGGCTACCGAGCGTTTCAGTCAGGGACCACAGCGTTATACGGAGGCCTCACTTGTACACAAATTGGAGGAGTTGGGCATTGGTCGTCCTTCTACCTATGCACCTACCATCTCAACCATCCAACAGCGTGAATACGTTCACAAAGGCGACAAGAAGGGCGAACAGCGCACCTATACCATCGACACGCTGAAGGGTAAGCAGATTAAGCAGAGCCTGCGCAAGGAAATGGCTGGTTCGGACAAGGGAAAATTGCTGCCTAGCGACATCGGTATTGTGGTAAACGACTTCCTGATGAAATATTTTCCAACGATTATGGATTATAACTTCACCGCTAAGGTGGAGCAGGACTTCGATAAGATTGCCGAGGGTGGCGAACATTGGACTGACATGATGAAGTCGTTCTACAAGGACTTTGAACCCGTGGTAGAGAAGACCATGAATGCCCGTCAGGAGCGTAAGGCTGGTGAGCGCCAATTGGGGAAGGACCCCAAGAGCGGCAAGCCTGTATTCGTGAAGATTGGCCGCTTTGGACCTGTAGTACAGATTGGCAGTGCTGATGATAAAGAAAAGCCCCAGTTTGCTCAGATGCCCAGTGACAAGAGCATGGAGACTATTACATTGGAGGAAGCACTTGAACTGTTTAAGTTGCCACGCACATTAGGTGAGTTTGAGGGCAATCCCGTCATCATTGGTGCTGGTCGCTTCGGTCCTTACATCCTGCATCAGAAGAAATACACCTCACTGCCTAAGGATGCTGACCCGATGACCATCACTCTGGAAGAAGCCATTGAGCTGATCAATGAGAAGCGTCAGCAGGACACGAAGAAGCACCTGAAAATGTTCCCTGAGGATATGAAGCTGGAAATCCTAGATGGTCGCTATGGTCCATACATCGTGTATGACGGCAAGAACTACCGTATGCCAAAAGCCATGCACGCAAAAGCTACCGAGCTGACTTACGAGGAGTGCATGAAGATTGTCAATACACCTGCGAAGAAATAATGAGACGTATCATTCTCATCGGCTACATGGGGTCGGGAAAGACGACCATAGGTAGAGCGCTCTCAAAAGAAACAGGCATGATGTTCTATGACCTGGATTGGTATATCGAGAGCCGTATGCGCAAGACGGTGTCTCAGATATTTGCCGAGAGGGGCGAAGAGGCTTTCCGCAAGATGGAATACAACATGCTACATGAGGTGGCAGAGTTTGAGGATGTCATCATCAGCTGCGGCGGTGGAACACCATGTTTCTTTGACAACATGGACTATCTGAATCAACAGGGCGACGTGGTGTACCTGAATGCAAGCCCAGAGGTGTTGTACAAGCACCTGCTGATGGCAAAGGGTGAACGTCCTCTGCTGAAGGGAAAGAGTCCGGAAGAACTGATAGAATACATCACCGACCACCTGAAAGAACGCGAGCCGTTCTACAGCAAAGCCAGGTATTCGGTGGACATCAACCTGATGGACGACTTCGATAAAATAAACTTATCTGTACAAAAAATACGTGAACTGCTGAAGCTATGAAGAAATGGACGATTGAGGACTCCAAGGAGCTCTACAACATCAACGGCTGGGGTACCAGCTACTTCGGTATCAACGACGAAGGCAATGTCTATGTGACACCTTGTAAGGATGGCACACAGATTGATTTACGCGAAGTGATGGACGAACTGTCACTGCGTGATGTTACCTCTCCCGTACTGTTGCGTTTCCCCGATATTCTGGACAACCGTATCGAGAAAACGTGGAGCTGTTTCAAGAAAGCCGCTGAGGAGTATGAGTACAAGGCTGAGAACTATGTCGTGTTCCCCATCAAGGTGAACCAGATGCAGCCTGTTGTCGAGGAGATTATCTCGCACGGACTTAAGTTCAATCTCGGCATCGAGGCTGGCTCCAAGCCTGAATTGCATGCAGTCATCGCCGTACAGTGCCAGAGCGATTCCATCATCATCTGCAACGGCTACAAGGACCAGTCGTACATTGAACTGGCTCTGCTTGCTCAGAAGATGGGTAAGCGCATCTTCATCGTCGTGGAGAAGTTGAACGAACTGGAAATCATTGCCCGCGAAGCCAAGAAACTGGGTGTCCGTCCCAACATCGGCATCCGCATCAAACTGGCATCCAGCGGTAGTGGTAAATGGGAAGAGAGTGGCGGTGATGCCTCGAAGTTCGGTCTGACGAGTGCAGAGTTACTGGAGGCTTTGGATTTGTTAGATAAGAAGGATATGCGCGACTGTCTGCGCCTCATCCATTTCCATATCGGTAGCCAGATTACCAAGATCCGTCGTATCCAGACGGCTCTGCGTGAAGCTTCGCAGTTCTATGTGCAGTTGCACAAGATGGGCTATAACGTTGACTTCGTAGACTGTGGTGGTGGACTGGGCGTCGACTATGACGGCACACGCTCTCCCTCAAGTGAAAGCAGCGTTAACTACTCTATTCAAGAGTACGTCAACGACTGTATCTACACCTTCGTGGATGCTGCCAACCGCAACGACATCCCCCACCCCAACCTGATTACAGAGAGTGGACGCTCATTGGCTGCCCACCATTCCGTATTGGTAATCGACGTCCTGGAAACAGCCTCGCTGCCTGAGATGCCTGAGGAGTTTGAACCAGACGAGAACTCACACCAGCTGGTAAAGGACCTCTATGAGATTTGGGACAACCTCACTCCTCGCAATGTGCTGGAAGACTGGCACGATGCAGAACAGATTCGTGAAGAGGTGCTTGACTTGTTTGCTCATGGTATCGTAGATTTGAAGACACGTGCTGAGGTGGAAGCCATGTATTGGAGTGTCTGCCACGAGATTCATGCATTGGCCAAGAACCTGAAACATGTGCCTGAAGAACTGATGAACATCGACAAGCTGTTGGCTGATAAATACTTCTGTAACTTCTCGCTGTTCCAGTCGCTGCCCGACTCATGGGCTATCGATCAGGTATTCCCCATCATGCCTATCCAACGACTGACGGAGCGTCCTACACGTAATGCCACCATTCAGGACATCACGTGTGACTCTGATGGTAAGATTGCCAACTTCGCCACCAACCGACATAACTCGCACTCGCTGCCTGTTCATGCTTTGAAGAAGAACGAGAAATACTATTTGGGTGTGTTCCTCGTAGGTGCTTATCAGGAAATATTAGGCGATATGCACAACTTGTTTGGCGATACCACTGCCGTACACATCTCTGTGAAAGATGGCAATTACCATATCGACCAGATATTCGATGGTGAGACGGTGGAAGAAGTATTGGAATATGTGCAGTACAATCCCAAGAAGCTGGTTCGACAATTGGAGATATGGGTAGCCAAGAGCGTGAAGCAAGGAAAGATTTCGCTGGAGGAAGGCAAGGAATTCCTAAGCAACTATCGTTCTGGGCTCTATGGTTACACCTATCTGGAGTAACTCGAAATATCGAAACATCGATAATCATTATGAAACAAAAACTGACAATAGTAAAAGTAGGTGGAGCTGTAGTCGAGGACGAACTACAGCTCTCTCGGTTATTAAAAGACTTCTCAGCCATTGAGGGCAGAAAGGTATTGGTACACGGTGGTGGAAGAAAGGCCACCAAGATGGCTGAACGCCTGGGTATCGAGACCAAGATGGTGGAAGGTAGGCGCATCACAGATGCCGACATGCTGGAAGTGGTGACGATGGTCTATGGTGGACTGGTGAACAAGAACTTAGTAGCCAAGTTGCAGGCCAACGGAGTGAATGCCTTAGGCTTGACAGGTGCTGATGCTGATGCCATACGCAGTCACAAACGTCCCTTGAAGAACGGCGTGGACTTTGGTTACGTAGGGGATGTTGACAAAGCCAATGGCGAGATGCTAAGCAAACTGATAGAAGCAGGTATCACTCCTGTAATGGCTCCTCTGACGCACGATGGCGAAGGACATATCCTGAACACCAATGCAGACACCATTGCCTCGGAGACGGCAAAGGCGCTGGCTGATTTGTATGACGTAACGCTCATCTTCTCGTTTGAGAAGAAAGGGGTGCTGCGTAATCCCGATGACGATGACAGCGTGATAGCCACCATTACACATGCTGACTTTGAACGATACAAGGCTGATGGCACTATCAGCGGAGGTATGCTGCCCAAGATTGAGAATGCGCTCAGTGCCGTTGACGCTGGTGTTTCCAAGGTCATTATCACCCTTGCTACTGCCATTGACGGCAAGCACGGAACTATCATAAAGAAGTGAATAGTGAACAGTGAAGAGTGAACAGTGAAGAGTGAATAGTGAATAGTGAACAGTGAATAGTGAACAGTGAAGAGGGATGATTAAGAGTTTCCAGACACGCGTCTTGCCACTGAAGGATATCATTTTCCGATTGGCATTCCGCATCACGCAAAATCAAGCGGATGCAGAAGACGTCGTGCAGGAAACCATGATGAGGGTGTGGAACCGTCGCAACGAGTGGGAGCAGATAGAGTCGATGGAAGCATTCTGCTTAACCATCTGTCGCAACCTCGCACTTGACAAGTTGCGCAGAATGGACAACAAGGCTCAGTCGCTGGATAGCAGTATGGACCCCACAGACTACAGCCACTCAGCCAATCCAGAGCAACAAGCAGTCGTAAACGACCGTATTCAATTGGTTCGAAAACTCATCAACCAACTACCTGAGAAACAACGTAGTTGCATGCAACTGCGCGACATGGAGGGTAAGAGCTATCGCGACATAGCCAACATCCTTGGCATCACGGAACAACAAGTGAAGGTAAACATCTTCCGCGCCCGCCAAAGCGTCAAAGAAAGCTACCTTAAAATAGATAAAATGAAAAAATGAGAGATTTTTTTAGTCTTTCCTGTAACTTTTCCTTGTGACAGACGTCATTGATTATAGAGAACCAAATCACGGACAATGGATTACAAGTACATCGAACAGCTCATGGAGCGTTATTGGAACGCTGAAACCTCTACGGAGGAGGAAAGCATCCTGCGCAGCTTCTTCAGTCAGGAGAACATTCCTGCTGAGATGGAACAGTGGAGGTCGCTCTTCGTGGCTGATGCTGAGGAGCCTAAGCTGAGTGATGACTTTGATGCCCGTATCTTGGCGATGATTAACGAAGAAGCCCAGCCCGTAAAAGCGAAAGAAGTGAAGTTGACCCAGCGCCTGATGCCTTTGTTCAAGGCTGCTGCTGTGGTGGCTATCATCCTGACGCTAGGCGGTGCACTTCAAGCCCCATGGGACAACAATTGGAATACTCCTGTAAACGACTACACCAGTTTCCAGATTGACACGGTTGACATCGGTACTCCTGTGCAGGCTGAGAACATCATCGACACATCGGCTGACAGCAGCAGCGTGTTGCTACCAGAACGGCCGAAAAACTAAAGCGCAATTTCTATGCTTTCTCTATAATTTATTTAAATCATGTTTAGTTAAAACACCATTGAAGCTGTGAAGCTTCGAATTCTCTCAAATTTTTCATAACATACTAACGGAGAATGGGCTGCCAACTGATGAGTCAGAGGCAGCCCATTCGATTTGTTATCGTTACCGTTATCGTTTTTCGATATTCACTCAGCCCTGCGCATCCAGAGATGCAGCTGATAGAGTGCCGGCAGAAGGATAAGCAGTGAAAAGCCGAGAGCCATCCACACATGGGTAGAAGAATGGAAGATTTCCACCAGTTTGATGTCTGGATTGGGATAGACATTATAAATCACGTAGGCTGCTGAATTGTTGGCCCAATGGTAGGCCATACCTGGAAGGATAGAGCCTGTGCGCCAATACATCCATCCCAGCAACAGTCCCATAACAAAGGCATGGGGCATCTGGGCGGGATTGAGATGTCCTGCGGAGAAAAGCAGAGCGGAAACCGCGATGGCTGTCCACGGACGATACTTCGTGAGCAACGACTTCAGGATAGCTCCGCGAAACACGATTTCTTCAGCCAGAGGTGCCAGAATTCCGATGGAAAGATAGCCCCAACGACTGGCAAGTATGGTATCAAACTCCTTTTCCACGATGTTGGGAAGGTCGGGCATCAGTTCTGTAGCCCATGCTGATGGGATGACCGTTCCTAAGGCAGCAATGACACTCCAAAACAAGACCGACCAAGGACGCGTGCGAATCCATGTTGGCGACACTTTTGCCCAACGGGCTGTCAGGAAAAGCGTTATATCCAACACACTGAATACCGTCATCGTGGTAATCAGACGAGCTGCCGTCATATCTGATGATCCAGTTGCCATAGCCCATATTGCTGAAACTATCAGGCTGACTGCTGCTTGCAAGCCAAGCATTACGACAAGGTAGATAATCGCATTTTTCATATCATTTGTTTTCAATTAATTTTTCTACTTGCTTTGCATCCATCTGCAGCTGATGTATCAGCGCATCCTCGTTGTCAAAGCGTTGTTCGTCACGAAGGCGCTGAATGAAGTGAACGGTCATTTGATGCCCATAGAGGTCTTCATTCAAATGGAGCACATGCACTTCAAGGGTGGTATGATGACCTTCGAAAGTGGGGCGATGCCCGATATTCATCATGGCAGCATGAAGCAAGGGTTGACTATCCAATGAGACCTGAACGGCATAGACACCAGAGGCAGGAATCAGTTGTTGGCCATCCAAAGGCAGAAGGTTAGCCGTAGGATAACCCAGTCGGGTACCGATATGCTCGCCATGCTCCACACGTCCCTCAAGCAGATAAGGATGACCTAACAAGTCGGCAGCCTCAGCCACCTGACCTTCCTTCAACAGACTGCGGATAAGCGATGAACTGACATTGCCCTGTGCAGGCAGTTGAAGGACATCTATCCCCAATTCACGACCATAGCGAACATAATCGTCAAAGCCTTCTGTACGACCACGCCCGAAGCGGTTGTCATAGCCTATCAGCAGCACATCCACATGCAATTGTTCTTTCAACACATGCTGCATGAACTCACGGGCCGTCATTTGCTTCAGCTCATCGGTAAATGCCAACACCTCCGTATGGTCAATCCCCAACTTCCGAAGCATGGTTACCTTTTCGTCCAAAGTAGCCAGCAGGGGGTCCTTGCGCAAGGTATGATTGAAAGTGATAGCCATCGACTGGAGACCACGTTCACGGGCAGTCTGAATGACCTGCTGAAGCACGAACTGATGACCACGATGAACACCATCGAACATGCCTATCGTTGCTACATATCCTATGTTCTTCATACTCGCTTCGTGGCTCTATACAACTCGCCAAACAACAATACCGGCGAAGTGGCTAAAAACATATACAACCAACATTCCAACGAAAGGGGAACGGTGCGGAACATCTGACCTCCTAGTGTGACGATAAGCCACTGACCTGCCAGTATCAAGAACAACACTAACAGGAAACCCTTGCAATCCCACAACCGGTAGAATGCGGAATGACTGGAGCCCATAGTACGGGCATTGAACAGATTCCACCATTGCAACAACACAAAGACGGTAAAGAATACCGTTTGTGTCTCATCGGGCGAAAGACTGTATTGGATAGCGATGAAGATAGGATGAACCTCCATCAGCCAGCAACCGACACCTAGCAGCAGGAAGAACATGATGCCAATGAAAGCAATGCCCCACTTCATGCCTCGGTTGATGATAAAGGCATCCTTGCGACGAGGCTTCTTTCTCAGCACTTCCCTGCTGGGAGGCAGTGATGCCAACGCCATAGCGGCAAAGGTATCCATGATAAGATTAATCCAGAGTATCTGCGTGATGGTCAAAGGCAGTTCGGTGCCGATAAAAGCACCAAAGAGCACCAGCAACAGGGCTGCTACGTTGACTATCAACTGGAAGAATATGAAGCGCTGGATATTCTTATACAGCGAACGTCCCCACATGACGGCATGGACGATAGAACTGAATGAGTCGTCTATCAGAGTGATGTCGCTGGCTTGCTTGGCAACGCTGGTGCCAGAGCCTAAGGAGAGTCCCACATGGGCACGATTTAAGGCAGGGGCATCGTTGGTGCCATCGCCTGTAACAGCCACCACCTCGCCACGCAGTTGCAAGAGGGCCACCAAGCGCTGCTTGTCCATCGGGCGCGCTCTTGACATCACCTTCAATTCGCCTACTGCCTCCAAAGCCTCTTCATCGTTAAGGCATGCGAACTCAGCACCACTCATCATCCTATGTCCGGTATCTTCAGAGTCCTCTGTGATGATACCTGTCTGGCGGGCTATCTCCATAGCTGTTGCTGCCGTATCGCCTGTCACTATTTTCACGTCAATACCAGCTTGGCGACACTGGCTGATAGCCTCTGGGACATCATCACGCAAAGGATCACTGATAGCCACAATCGCCAACAGCGTCTTATCGACGGCTATTGCCAAGGTGCGCATAGCATGCTGTTGCCATTCATACAGCTGTTGTTCCACCTGCTTCCGCTCGTCGGCCTTCATGTCACACTTGCGTATCACGATTTCCGGTGCACCTTTTATATATAGGGTGTCACCCACCGTTGTCGTCATGTATTTACGCTCGGTGGAGAAGGGCTCACGAGCCGTAATGGGATGCTCGTCACGCAACTGCTGATAGTCCACCCCCTGCTGTTGCAACCAGCGCAACAGGGCTTGTTCGGTAGGGTTGCCCACATCGTGCGTTGCCGTTGTGTTCAGGGCTATCGCCTTGTAAAGGGCTGAGGGCTGAGGGCTGAGGGCTGAACATCTTCCATCTTCCTTCTTCCATCTTCCATCAGACATCAGACATCTGACATCACTTACCGTCATGCGGTTCTCTGTCAATGTGCCCGTCTTATCCGTACAAATCACGGTTACGGCACCCATCGTCTCAGAAGCCTGCAACTTACGCACCAGGTTGTTCGATTTCAGCATTCTGCGCATGTTCAGCGCCAAAGCCAGCGTGACAGCCATGGGCAAACCTTCAGGAACAGCCATCACAATCAGCGTGACAGCCATCATGAAATAACGAAGCGTAACGTTCACCATTCCCAGATAATCGTCCGTCTGCCACAACTCATTGGTCAGTATGTCGTGAACCAGGAACACCAGGAAACTAATGGTGGCAATCAATCCACCTACCACACTAATCAGCTTAGCCAGTTTGGTCAATTGTATGTTCAAGGGCGTCTTTATCCCTGTCAACTCAGTAGCTTGACGGGCTACATGACCTATCTCTGTTGCATCGCCTACAGCACTCACAACGAATCGGCCCGTACCGCCTAGCACCATCGAACTGCGTAGCACCTGATCTTTTGCATAAGTCTCCTTGGATTGGCTGACATCCTGATAAGCAACGGAATCCTTGGTAAACTTGTCCGTCATCGGCTCACCCGTCAGGCTCGATTCATCCACTTGTAAGTCGGTGGACTCATACAACACTCCGTCGGCAGGTATCTCATCACCCGTCTCCACCAGAACGACGTCGCCAACAACCACCTCACGACGAGGAATCTCCATAATCGTTCCCTCGCGAACCACCTTAACAGGCTGCTCCTCACCCAGTTGCGTCAACACGTCGAACTTGCGGGCAGCATCGCGCTCAAAGTAAAAGCCAACGGTGGTAGCCAGTATGACAGCGGCAATAATGCCGATAGTCTCGATGAAATCACCCTTTACGAAAGCCAAAACAAACGACACTACGGCAGCAACCAACAGGATGCGCACCATAGGGTCTTGATATTTCTCCAGATACAACTTCCACATGGACGGTCTGCGAGGTGGCGTCAGCACATTCTCACCATGCTTCGCCCTACTCTCCTCAACCTCCTTAGCGGTCAGTCCTTGCTTCTTTTCTTTCATATTGGGTGCAAAGGTACGATTAAGTGAGGAAAAAGCAAAAGAAAAACACGTTTTCTTTTCTTTTTCGAACGAAAGTACCTTAACCAAAGGGTAAAGTTACTAACTTTTTCTCAGAAATATTTGCATATTTGCAAAAATCTGCTTATCTTTGCACCCGCATTTTGAAAAAAGCACCGGACTTGTAGCTCAGTTGGTTAGAGCAACAGACTCATAATCTGGAGGTCCCAGGTTCAAGCCCTGGCTGGTCCACACTGAAAATCAGAGAGTTACGAATATTTCGTGGCTCTCTTTTTCTTTTTGGTGAAATTCAGGTGAAATTCGTGACAAAAAAGTTATGATGTGAAGTTTCCTGCAATCTTTACGATTGCAATGATATTGCATGGCGTAGCAAAGATAGACTTTTTGTGCAAATATTTGCTGTTTCAGTGTTTTCAACATAAACACTATTTCCTAATAACTGTACACAGTTTTTGTACATCCTCATCAAAGGTGTCTTTATTGATAGCTTTGCTTTTGGTGGTAGAGCGACAATTATAAATTGTCTGGGTGGAGAGGAAGAGCAAGCCTGCAATGTCTGTGGTATTCTTTACGCCCAGGCGGATCAGGGCAAACGTGCGCAGTTCGGTGGTTAGCGTGTTGGGCGTTTTCAGCCGGATGCGGCCGTCTTCCTGCAACAGGGCGTTGAAATCGTCGACGAACGACGGGTAGAGTTCCAGGAAAGCCTTGTCGAACCGGTTCAGGAACGTAG
>Ga0310695_10003154_pt1 | contig 32975 bp, 31 predicted proteins | sample RumenRJG_04DNA_FD_203882 | JGI IMG/M metagenome (GOLD analysis project Ga0310695, IMG submission 203882) | Bovine rumen microbial communities from Lethbridge, Alberta, Canada - RJG_04 (v2) (version 2) | ecosystem: Host-associated > Mammals > Digestive system > Stomach > Rumen | place: Canada... | reverse complement strand
ACTGTCTATGGCAGTACCAGTTACGCCATCAGCCGGGATTTGCGCGCAGAGGTTCAGAAATTTATTGACGAGCACTATGTACCCGAATCCCTTGACGACGTCACCGAAGACGAAAGCTACAGTGCCGTACTCGGTGACATGGCCGCGAAAGCAGTTGCCTCTCAAGCGAGCCCAAAACGCCGTGAGCGACGTTTCTTTCAGCGGAAAAAGCGTGATGAAGTGCAGCTTGAAGCCGATATGGCGCTGCCGGAACCACCGCTCGTATTCCAAAGCGCGGCATCTACATCGATGGGCATTGGCAGTCTGGAGGAAGCGCTCAAAACACTGGATGAGAGCTTTTCACAGATGCTACTGAGGAAAATCGATGGAAGCGGTATGACCGATGTGCAGTGCTATAAGAAGGCAAACATCGACCGCAAACTGTTTTCAAAAATCAAAAGCGACATCCACTATAAACCCAGTAAGGCAACGGCGCTTGCGTTTGCGGTGGCTTTGGAGCTATCGCTTGAGGAAACTCGGGAGTTGTTGATGAAGGCAGGCTACGCGCTTTCACGCAGCAGCAAGTTCGACATCATCATAGAGTATTTCATCAGCAGGCAGCAGTATGATATTTACGAAATCAACGAAACGTTGTTTGCCTTTGACCAGATGCTGCTTGGATCTGTCAGCTGAGGAGTAAAGCGCACAACGAGAGCGGATGGCACGACCAGCCATCCGCTTTTTCGTGATCTTCTCAGCTATTTCGGCGTTGAACAGTTGATTCATTGCAAAATCGCGGTCAATCTGTTAAGATTGTGTGAGATCAACAAGACATAGGAGGGTGTTGGTGTCAGTGGATGTCTTACTAAATGAGAATGCAGTGTACACCAAGTACGCTCTCACAGGAAAACTTGCGGGAAAATACCTCCCTGCGCCGGAAATCCGCATGAACAAAAACGGTGTCGCCGTCAAATACTGGTGGCAATCCGATGTGGAAAAGGTGCTGGAGCGCGAAAGCCTGAAGCGGCGCTCGGATAAGGTGCGGGAAAAACGCAGGAAGACGAAACTCGCCCGAAGGGCAAAACGCCGTGCTGAGCGGAAAAAACTGAGTCCGGAAGCTAGAGAGAATGCGGCAATTGCCGCGTATATGGCGAAATTTGACTTGGAACATATGATGATCGATGCGGCCTATCTTCACCGCCGGTTTGTGCTCCATGTCGGCCCGACAAACTCTGGGAAAACCTACGACGCGATTCAAGCGCTGATGAAAGCAGACAGCGGTACGTATCTCGGCCCGCTTCGCCTGTTGGCGCTTGAGATGTTCGATAAGCTCAATGAGCATGGCTGCTTGTGCAATCTTATTACGGGGGAGGAGCAGGAACTCCTTGAAGGCGCAGATCATGTGGCGTCGACGATTGAACTCTGCGATTTCCATCGCCGGTACGATGTTGCGGTTATTGATGAGGCGCAGTTGCTGGCGGATCCGTTCCGAGGCGCTCACTGGACGCGTGCGATCCTCGGCGTGAACGCGGAAGAGGTGCATGTCTGCTTTGCCCCGGAAGCGCTTGCGCTGATAGAATGGCTGGTCAAGGGTATCGGCGCAGAATATGAGATCGTGCGTCATGAGCGCCTGTGTCCTTTGGAATACGCAGGAAAACTGCGCGGTCTGCGTAGCATTGAACCTGGTGACGCTCTGATTACATTTTCACGAAAGAGCGTTTTAGGATTGTCGGCGGAGCTGGAAAAGCGCGGGTTCAAAACCAGTGTGATTTACGGTGCGCTTCCCCCGCAGTCACGGCGGGAGGAGGTACGAAAGTTCGCACACGGTGAGACCCAGGTAGTTGTCGCAACAGACGCTATCGGCATGGGCATCTCACTGCCTATTCGCCGTATCATCTTCTGTGATACACAAAAATACGACGGAACACAGCGTCGGAAGCTGCTGCCGGTTGAAGTCAAGCAGATAGGCGGCCGTGCCGGAAGATACGGTATCTACGAAAAGGGTGAGGTTCTGAGCCTCGTGGATGACGATGTGGTGGAAAAGGGGCTTGCAAAGACCCCAGCTGCCATCGGTGCGTTGATCATGCCGTTTCCTCGGGAGGCGCTGGATTCTGAATACCCGATAGAGCGCCTGCTCAAGGCGTGGCAGGACATACCGGAGCATGACAGGGAGATCCGCGCAGACCTCTCGGACTGTCTCACCCTGCTTCATGTTGCCGATCAAAAATACCTTGAGAGGATACCCAAGACCTTACTGTATGACCTGATCTCCTGTCCAGTCGATACGTCTGCGCCAGACCTCATCAACTATTGGAGGGGATGCTTCCGCGCGATTGTTCACGAGAGGGAGCTGCCTTACCCGAGGTTTGACATATCCACCCTTGAGGGATGCGAGATACAGTACCGTGCCTATGACATACGTTCACAAATGCAGCATCGGATTGGGGTAGAAATATACCATACTGCGGAAAAACGTGAGCTTGCGCAGAAAATCAACACCTTTCTCGCAGGGGATAAGCAGGACTACGAGCGGAAATGCGCTGTCTGCGGGAAGAAGCTGGCGTTTAACTGGCCGTATCGTGTCTGCGACTCTTGCCATGTGACAGCTCCACGGCATATCCTGTACGAGCCTGTGAAGTATAAGAAACAGCCGAAAGGGAAAAGTATCAGTCCGTAAAATGGGACTCTAAAGATGCTATGATAGCATTTGCAACGAAGGGAGGGACAGACATTGGCGTACAACGAGCTAGTAAAGAACTTTGAGCGCGTACGGGACTATATGCGTGAGTTCTATGTGTATGGGTTTAAGAGCCGCGCAGAATACGACAAGAAGAGCGGCAGAAGCTACGATAACGAGCGCAGGCGCGTGGAGAGCTGGCTCGGTGACTATATGTCCTTCCAGACAGGGCAAAACGGAAAGAGCGTTTTCCTCTCTGTGGATGGACGCACAGTGCGGCATAATCCGCTATATCGCGCGTTTAAGGCCAAAAGCTTTACGGCCAAAGACATCACACTGCACTTCCTCATCCTGGATATTCTGGCAGATGGCGGGGCTATGAGCGCGAGTCAAATCATCGACGGTATCAGCTCGGAGTATCTGGAAAAGGTCAATACGGAGTTTGCCTTTGACGAATCCACAGTCAGGAAGAAACTGAAAGAGTATGTGGAACTTGGCCTGCTTCATGTTGAGAAGGTCGGTCGGGAAACACAGTATCGCAGGACCGAACAGGATGCAGTGGACCTCACTGCATGGGACGAGGCGGTCTCGTTCTTCTCTGAAGAGGATCCACTGGGCGTAATCGGCTCTACGCTTCTGGATAAGGGCACGCATCAGGCGGAATACTTTGGCGGTAAGCATCGGTACATTCTATATGCCCTCGACAGCGACATACTGTGCAGCCTGTTGCTTGCCATCCATGAGCATAGAGCGGTTGAGATCATGACACGCGGCCAACGCTCCGGCATTGAGCGGGAACGCACGCTCTGCCCGCTTAAGATCTATATCAGCGCACAGAACGGAAGACAGTATCTTTTGGGATACAACTATGGTGGGAAACGCCTTGCCTTTGTGCGGATAGACGGCATCAGCTGCGTTAAGCTCGGCAACGTTGAAAAGCAATATGGGCAGTATCAGGGATACGCTGCGGCGTTTGACGGGAACCTCTGGGGCGTGAGTTCTGGGTTTGACCTGTCTCTTGACCACTTGGAAATGACAGTTCGTGTGGGTACCGGAGAAGAGTATATCGTGCAGCGACTGGAGCGCGAAAAGCGTCATGGGAGCGTAGAAGCCGTTGATGAACACCACTATAAGTTCACTGCAGATGTCTATGACGCATTCGAGATGCTTCCGTGGCTGAGAACATTTATCGGCAGAATCACGGAGCTTCAATGCAGTGATCCGACGGTGACGGAGCGATTCAATGCGGATATTGACCTGATGCGTGAGATGTACTTAGGAGGTGCGGACAATGCTCTTTAGCGAAGTCTACGGCAGCTACTTCAACGCTGTGGCGAGAATACTGACCGAGGCAACTAAGGGAACGCTCACACAGGCACGCATTCGGGAAATTGCACAGGCGGAAGCCTTTGACGAGAGTGTGATTCGTATCCCAGAGGCACTCTCATCGGGAGAATGGCCGCTTCTTACTGATGCGTTGACAACACCGCTCAGGTATCCACCCAGTATGCCGCTGACTACGCTGCAGCGACGCTGGCTCAAATCGCTTCTCAGCGATCCGCGTATCCGACTCTTTGACCCGCCGCAGATGGGCCTTGAGGAAGTAGAGCTACTATATGATCCGGATGTCTTTGTGTTTTTCGACTGCTATTCAGATGGTGATCCCTATGAGGACCCAATTTACATAGAGAACTTTCGAAAGGTGCTGACAGCGCTGCGGGAACAGCGTGAGCTTCGAGTGCGCTTCCATGGCGGTACCGGCATCAGACACTCTGTTGTATGCGCGCCTTACCAAATCGAGTATTCCCGGAAAGACGACAAGTTCCGGCTGCTTGCGTTGCGAGGCGAGCGGAGCTATGTGATCAATGTGGCGAGGATCCGTTCTTGTGAAGTTCTTGACAGAATCGAAGCGCCGAAGGTGCCGGAGCTGGAGCGAAGGGAACTGGTGCTCCTTCTTCGGGATGAGCGCAACGCTCTGGAGCGCGTGATGCTCCATTTCTCAGATCTTGAGAAAGAAACGACAAAACTCGATGAGATTACCTATCGAATAGCCTTGCGTTATCGAGAAGAGGACGAAACCGAACTGCTGATCCGTGTGCTGGGCTTTGGTCCGCTTGTCAAGGTCGTAAAACCCGTGGGTTTTGCTGAGCTGATCCGAACGAGACTGGAGAAACAGCCCCGCCTTGCATAGAAGAAAGTTGCGAGCTTTTCGAAGCTCGCAACTTTTTTTCCGAGATTATCCTAAACGTATCTGCTAGACTATGCCCATAAAGCACGAACAGCAACACCAACTGACGATAAGCTCTGATCTGAACCGTGCTTTGTAAAGACGCGAACAGCAATCAACTTTGATATTACCATCACCACAAATTGCCACAAGGCAATTTTCAAGCCCGAAAGGGTCGCGTCTTGTTTTCAAAAAGGCACAGACAGCAATCGACCTACATTAGCTGACTGGACAGCACTTGCTTTAGGGGCAAGCAACCGCGGGTCCGACTCCCGCATGTAACAAACTGTGCCTTGAAAAACCCAAAGACACATACAGCAATCGATGGTTAACACCAACCTGCCGACCGGATATCGGCACTGGCCTTACGGGCAGAAGCCCTGCCTTACAGGCTAGGAAGGAGCTTGGCTCCGCATCCAAAAGAAATGTGTCTTGTCTGCATTACCCCAGTGAGATCGGGGCGATGCACCCGTCTGAAAAGATGCGAACAGCAATGATCCGATCTGAATGCCGCTTGCCAAACGTGTATGCGGTGGTTTCTGGAACGGTGAAGAACCGCGCATCTTGTGATAAGAGGCTCATACAGCAATTTGCGGAATCGCGTCAGGGCAATCCCTACCCACATTGGGTATAATCCGGCTAAAGGCTTGCTTTCTGACTTCCACTCCAATCAGAATCGCCGGAACCTGGGGAGGAGCCTCGTAACCTAAGTAGAATCTGACAGGAGGGATCATCATGCTTGAGTACCTGAAGAACGAAGCGAATATGACGTACACCGAGAACGGTGCTGCCACTTTTGAGAGCACCCAGTCGGATTGCCTCGATTTATTCGCAACCATCGGCGCATTGCGCAGCCAGAGTGAGGATGAAATTATTGACCGCTTTGAGCGCGCTTATGCTGAGGATCGGGATCTCGCTATGAAGATCCTGTTTTACGGCCGCGACGTGCGCGGCGGTGCCGGCGAACGCCGCGTGTTCCGTGTGATCCTGCGCTATCTTGCTGCAACCGAGCCCGGCTCGGTGCTTCGCAATCTGGGCAATATCGCGGAATACGGCAGGTGGGACGACCTGCTGGCGCTGATCGATACGCCCTGCCGTGACGCGGCTATCACCTGCATGGGTAATCAGCTGAAGGCGGATCGTATGGCCATGGAGCAGGGTGGCGAAGTATCCCTGCTTGCCAAATGGCTGCCGTCCGTCAATGCCTCGGATGCGAAGACGGTTCGGATGGCCAAAACCGTTGCTCGCGGCTTAGGCATGAATGACGCTGCGTATCGCAAGACGTTGTCTTCTCTGCGCGCGTACATTCGGATCATCGAAAACAACCTGCGCGAGCGCGACTACTCTTTCGACTATGGCAAACAGCCGTCGAAAGCGATGTTTAAGTACCGGCGTGCCTTTCTGCGCAACGACACCGAGCGCTATAACGAGTTTCTCGGCAAGGTGCGCAGCGGTGAGGCGGTACTGCATACGGATACCCTGTTTCCCTATGATATTGTGCGTCCGTTCTTTGATCGGAAAGTCTCCGATGAGGAGCGTCAGGCAATCGACGTTACATGGAACGCACAGCCGGACTATACGAACGGCGAGAACGCGCTGGTCGTGGTTGACGGTTCTGGCTCCATGTACGGCGGCGGTGACCCGCTGCCCGCGACGGTAGCGCTGTCCCTCGGCATCTACTTCGCACAGCGGAACAAGGGTGCCTTCCACAATCACTTCATCACGTTCTCGGAAAGACCGAGGCTGGTGGAGATCAAGGGCAAGGACATCTGCGAACAGCTCCAGTATTGTACGAAGTACAATGAGGTAGCCAATACGAATATCCAGCGCGTTTTCGAACTGCTTGTGAAAACGGCAGTGAGAAACCATGTGCCGCAGTCAGAGATGCCGTCCAAGCTCTATATCATCTCCGATATGGAGTTCGACGAATGCGCGTATGACGCTGAAGAGACAAACTTCGAGTACGCCAAGCGCCTGTTTGCAGAACATGGTTATGAACTTCCGGAGGTCATCTTCTGGAACGTTCAGAGCCGCAACCGTCAGCAGCCCGTTACCCAAAACGAGCAGGGCGTTGCGTTGGTATCCGGCTGCTCACCACGGATCTTCTCCATGCTCGCAAGCGGAAAGTTCTCACCCTACGAGTATATGCTGGAGGTTCTCGGCTCGGAGCGATATGCAGCGATTGCCGCATGAACGGGAAAAAAGGGGGGGAGGCATGCGTTGCTTCCCCCTTTTGTTATGGTGGAGGATAAGAATTTGATCGAAATAAAGGGGACTTACAATACTGCGTTGTGTTTCACTTCGGAACTTGAGACAATTGCGGCGGAGCAGATCAAGGCTGTGTGCGACCGGCCTGAGTTTGAGGGCTGCAAGCTTCGTATCATGCCGGATGTGCATGCCGGCAAGGGCTGCACCATCGGCACCACCATGACGATTAAGGACAAGATTGTGCCAGGCATGGTAGGCGTCGACATCAGCTGCGGCATGGAAACCGTGGAACTGCAGGAGCGGGATGTTGATCTCACGACACTTGATGAGCTGATCCATTCACAGATTCCCTGCGGTCGGGAAATCCGTGATATGCCACATATGCTCCTTAAGGAAATCGACCTTACACAACTGCGCTGTGCAGAGCATGTCAATCTTGACCGTGCGCTGCGTAGCATTGGCACATTGGGCGGCGGCAACCATTTCATCGAGCTTGATCGTGCGGAAGACGGACGACTGTTTCTGGTCATTCACTCCGGCAGCCGGCATCTCGGCACCGAGGTTGCGGATTACTATCAGGAACAGGGCCGACGAGCACTGTGGGGCGGCGCGCAGCACCAAATTGCCATGGTTATCGCTCAGTTGAAGGCAGAAGGCCGACACAAGGAGATTCAGCGCACCATCACAGAGCTCAAGCGTGAGCACGCCATTGAGATCCCAAAGGAACTCGCCTATGTAGAAGGAGAACTATTTGACGATTATATCCACGATATGAAGCTGACGCAGCGCTTTGCGGTTCTCAACCGTCAGGCTATGACGGATGTGATCCTGAAGGGTATGGGTTTCTCAGTTGCAGATCAATTCACGACCATTCACAACTATATCGACACTGACCACATGATCCTGCGCAAGGGGTCTGTGTCCGCAATGGCAGGAGAGAAGCTGCTGATTCCAATCAATATGCGTGACGGCAGCTTGATTTGCGTTGGCAAGGGCAATGACGACTGGAATTGCTCGGCACCCCATGGAGCCGGTCGCCTGATGAGCAGAAAACAGGCTTTTCGAGATCTCTCCATGCAGGAGTACCAGGAGGAGATGATCGGTATTTATTCGACCTGCGTGCTTCCTGATACGCTGGATGAATCACCAATGGCCTACAAGAGCATGGGTGAAATCGTCAGCCAAATTGGCCCAACGGCCAAGATCCTGGAACGAATCAAGCCTATCTACAATTTCAAGGCATCTGAATGACCTAACGCCCAACCTGATCACTAAGACAGGTTGGGCGTTTCATTTGATCGAATGGCAATTAAGTCCTTTTTATGGGACATAAATTTTGCTATGATTTGTATGTCCGAAAGAATCCAAAACAACGATAACAACGATGATCCGTAGTTAATTTTCCCCTGGCTTACCGGGAAGGTAAAGCAGCCGGCCAATCACAATTTACCGATAAGGAGAAAAGATGATGGAACAGATCGATATGGCAAAGAGGATCGCAGAAGCTAAGCGCAAGGCGGAGGAGGAATACGAGCAAAAGAAGGAAATATCCCTTACATTCGACGCCGATGTTCGAAAGATGTTTACTGCAGAGGATATTGAGCGAATGCTTAAGGAAAATGATGAGTTTCGGGGAAAGACGGCAGATATGTCGAAAATCCAGAGATATGGGGCTGTTTTAAAAGAAGCTCGCTGGCTGGAGGCTCATAGCATAGAGGTCGTATCCATCGATGCGGAGCGAATCAATCCCTGTCGTGCAAACGCCGTGGTGACGATCGACCTCCGCCGCTTGGGATCGCTGAGAGGCGAGGAACTGGAGCGATTTTCAAAGATGCTGAGTTATGCCGATACGGCCTTTTTTAGTGGCATCAAAGATGAAGTCATTCGGATAACGTTGGGTATGGAGCGGATTTGGCTCAAGTGAAACGTTAGTTCAATTGCATTTGGACGTGATCGACGCTATAATGGAACCAGATTAGGATGGGAGAGCAGCGCATGGATGATAAGTATCAGGAACTAAAGAACGAATGCGGCGCTGTTGAGACGCTGCTGGAAGCGTGGACAAAGGATCAGGCGTACCTTTCAGAGTTCAGGAAGTTCTATCTGGCAGCTGGGCTTCGTGTCTGGAGCAGAAATACCCTGTACTCCGGTGATTATGCAACGGCGCTTCACGCAGTTACCGGGAATCCGTACTCGATGGAGCAGATAGTGACTGCCATGTCGTGCTGCGGTGATCCCGAACGCGAACTCCAGGTTCCGGACTTTTTCAAGGCAATTGTTCGGGGAGATCGGCAGAACGGATCAAATCATTCGACCTGTTTTGTGGAAAAGATAAACACTTTGCTGACAGCTACCGCACTAATTAACGGTGATTTCACCATGGATGAGGCAAATGAGGTATCACAAATCGCCGATGCGCTGGTCAAATACGCCTGCAATCAAGGGGTGCCGCTGTCGATTGATCTGGACCAATCAAGCAAGGTAACGCCGCTTGCAGCGGAAAGCTATCTCCAGAACAAGCCGCTCGAGCAACAGGAACTGCAGCAGAAGGCCAAGCAAGAGAACGCAGCACAAGCTGTTCCAGCGAAAGAGGCCGCTGAAACGGATGGCGGAGGTATTACCATACCTGTCACACTCCAGATCAACCAGATTACGCTGTCGCCTGACGCGACGGATCGTGAGAACAAAGATATGGATATGATAAAAGATTTGCCTGCCGGAAGTGTTGAGCCTGTGGAAGCGGGGGATATAGAGACTTTGGAGAGCCTTCTTGCTGAACTTGACGGCCTTGTAGGGCTTTCCGGTGTCAAACAGGATGTCCACAGCCTCATGAACTTCATCACAGTGTCTAAGATCCGTCAGGAACGCGGTATGAAGGTGCCCACCATCTCCTATCACCTCGTTTTTACAGGCAATCCTGGTACCGGCAAAACGACAGTTGCGCGGTTGATTGCCAAGCTCTATTATCAGATTGGTATCCTGCCCAAGGGCCAATTGGTGGAGACTGATCGCAGCGCCTTAGTTGCGGGATATCTTGGCCAGACAGCGCTAAAAACACAGAAAGTCATCCAGCAGGCGTTGGGTGGTGTGCTGTTTATTGACGAAGCCTATTCGCTTGCAGGAGAGACTGAAGACAGCTACGGTCGCGAGGCCATCGAGACGATCCTCAAGGCAATGGAAGATCACAGAGATGAACTTGTGGTGATTGTTGCGGGATATACCGACCTCATGCACAAATTCATCGACTCTAACCCTGGCCTCTCGTCTCGTTTCAGCAAGTATTTTGAGTTCCCCGACTATTCGGGCGAAGAACTGATGGCCATTTTCCGGCGTTTTTGTGCAAACAACGGCTATTCCCTCGAAGAAGGCGCAGAAAAGAAACTGCAAGTAAGATTTGATGAGCTGTATCAAGCACGGGACGATAAGTTTGGAAACGCCAGAGCAGCGCGCAATATCTTTGAAAAGGCCATCAATGCACAGGCAGATCGCATAGCTACGCTCAAAACCATCAGCGATCACGACTTGGAGTACATCACGATTGCCGATGTATCGGAGGCGATAGGGGGTATAATCGCGTGAGAACGCAGACGTTTTTAGGGTATTTGGCGCAGGAACAGCAGGCAACACGACTTGCGCTGCTTGCTGCTTACGAGACCAAAGACCGCCTGCTCTATGTTGAAGCACCTGCATTGCGTCAGGAGTATATGCTGAAAATCGGTACACAGGAAGAAAAAGTCTTGGAAGCAGAGTTGTCGGTGGCGATGCTTCGGCGGAAGCTTGAGCTGATCCAGACGGCCATCAACCGCCGCGAGCCGGTCGATGAGGCAAAAATCGACAAGATGCTTGAAAAGGAGCGAGAAGACAGGCTGCAAGAGCTGGAAGACGCTGACCGCACCTTGAAAGAACTCCCGGAACTCAGCGATGAGGAGAAGAAGGAAATGCAGCGAATCTACCGACGTGTGATAGATGATTATCATCCGGGGCTGCATCCTGACCTGTCTGACACACAAAAAGCACTTTACCAAAAAGCCATGGAAGCATACCAACAGCAGGATCTGGAAGCACTGAGGCTTGTCAGCGACATGATGTACGATACAACAGAAGAGTTTGAATGGACAGTTAAGTTTGGAGAAGACGATGAGTCGGAGCCGACAGCAGAAGAAAAACGCGAAAGGTATCATAGCATGGCGGTACGGCTGTCAACGGACTATACTCTTGCAAAGGAGCTTTATTCGAGCTTCGCTCAACTGGAAGATGACGTCATTATTATCAACGCGATTGATCAGTATCGGCGAACTCGTGAAGAGGTACTGAGCGAGGTAGGACAGATTCGCGCTGGTTTCCCGTTTAATGCAAAAGAGACGCTTAGCAGCTCGAAACTGACAGCAGAGTATATTTCAGACCTTGCTTCAAGACAGAGAAGATGTGATGAGGAGATAAACGAGCTGAACGTGCGGATTGCAAAACTACTGGAGGTGTCAGCCCATGGCTGATTTTGCTTACCAGGAACAGGGGAAACCCATACGATCCGGGTTCTTCGACAGCGCGGCTTTTAAGGACAAGAAACGATCGATTCTTGTCCTTAAAACCGCTATTGCGGGTATGAACATCAATCCGGATAGTCCGAAATATAGGGAGTTGCTGAAACCGGGAGCGGAACTTTTGCTCTTCCGCGAGCCGGAAAACCATCATGATGACTGGGCCATCGGCGTATATCTGAACCCCGAACGGCGCATTGGATACGTGACGCGATATAAGAACGAGGCGATCGCACGACTGATGGATGTTGGTAAGGTGTTCCGAGCCTATGTAGATGTGGCACCGACTCCGGAGGAACTGGAAAACATGAAACCGCAGACACAGACACCCACTGAAGATTGGCGATTGCCTTTTGCGGTGTATATGGAAGACTAAGTGTAGGAGAGAGACATGTCCGGTATTGCTTATCAGGGGCAGGGAAAGCCTATTCGGTCGGGCTTTTTTAACCGAACAGCTTTTCGCAGTGCGCAAAGGTCTACGCTGATACTGACGACCGGTACTACCGGCGTCCGTTACTTTGTGGATGAGTTCGGCATGGGAGCGTTGCCCAAGCCGGGTACGGAGCTGTTACTCGTCAGAGAACCAGATCGAGATCAGTATACATGGACAGTTGCTGCCTATCTGGACGAGGAAACGAAGTTGGGCTATATCATTGAGTATAAGCGAGAGATGGTAGCGCGCCTCATGGATTTAGGATTCTCTCTTCGAGCCGTTGTCGTTGATGCACCGAGTGAGGAGCAGGAGAAGCGTATTCGAAAGAAGTACAATCGCCCGATTGAAGAGTGGTTTCTGACTTTTGATGTCTTTTGGGAGGAACCGTCTGACGCGGCAGTTTTGTCAACGGGCAAGCCTATCCTGCTTGTACAGACGGCGATAGAGGATATGGACAAGTTTATCGACTTTGATGCGTATAAAGACCGGCTGGGAGTAGGTACAGAACTGCAGCTTTACCGGGATACGCATCACGAATATGATGCTTGGGCTATCGACGTCTATTTGGATGGGAAAACACAGATAGGAAGGGTATCTCCTTACAAAAATGACGGTTTGGCACATCTGATGGACGCAGGCAGGCCACTTCGTGCCGTAATAAACGAACCAGTTTTTAAGTATATGACTGAACCGCAGTATGGATTATGGACGATACCGGTGGGTATCGAGCCCAACGAGGACTGGCGTGTACCGTTTGAGGTTTATCTGGGTTAGATCGAAATGACGTGGAATTGGGGGCTATGCTGTGGACGAAATTCTCAAGAGGTCACTCAAGCAGCAGCTTGACGAATATCTGGATAGGAACTACATCGGTGAGCGGCTGCGGCCCTACGGCGGACGTCAGCATGATCCGTATGCAACGGGTTTCTTTTCTGAAGCGTATGCCAAACATCAGATGTGGCCGAAATTGCGGACTGAGGGTCCCTTTCAGGGTGCGGAGCAATTTACAGAGGCAGAGGCAATAACCAGTAAAGTGCCGCAGCCGGCACCTTCAAGCTTTGTGAGATCTGACGATGAAAAGGATAAAGCGGATGCCACCAATAAGGGGAAAGAAGCTAATGCCGACCATGTGCAGGCATCGGCCGAGCCTGTTATGGCAGCGCCATCTATTGAAGAACCAGGGAGCTTCGATGAGGATGACCCATTCGCTGAAATCTTCAAGATTTTCAGTAGAGACGGAGATACCGGCGCAAGTCACGAGGAGAGTGAAGAAGAACGCAGACAGCGCGAGAGACAACGAGAACGCGCAGAGTTACAGCGAAAGGAGCGTGATGCCCAGAAGGAACGGGAGGAGTCCGAGCGTAAGGAGCGCGAGGAAAAGGATTCATCACCCGAAAAAGCTATGGGACGAGCGGTTGGCGAGTATGTGAAGTCCCGCGAAGAGGAAACATTCAGTGAATACCTCAACCGTGTGATCCTGGAAAGGGGTCTTAAAGACGCTGATGTCTATAACAGTGTTTACATGGATCGCAAGTTATTCAATAAGATTCGAAATGACCCTACATACCAGCCGAGCAAGCGTACGGCGCTGCTACTCGCAATTGCACTTCATTTGACTCTCGAGGAAACGCAGGATTTCATTGGAAGAGCAGGGTACATCATCTCACATTCGAGCAAAACTGACCTCATTGTGGAGTTCTTCATTGTGAAGGAAAACTATGATGTGTTGGAGATAAACGAAATGCTCTATGAGTTCCATATGCCGCTGCTGCTAAAGAGTGAGTAAAATGTCGATTTGAAATCGACCTATTCAAAAATGGCGCCCCTATAATAAAGCTATCTACTATGGAATAGTATAGACTTTATTGAAAGAAGGGCGACATATGAGCATTTCATTTGAACTTGAACAAAAGCAGGAAAGTGTAGTCAAAATTAAAGTCGTTGGCGTCGGTGGCGGCGGATGCAACGTAGTCAACCGCATGGCTGCAGATGGACCGTGCGATGTGGATTATATAGCGATAAACACAGATAAGCAGGCATTAGATCACTCCTCTGCTAAGCAGAAGGTGCAAATTGGCGAAAAACTAACGCATGGTCAGGGCGCGGGGTCTGACCCCAGCGTTGGCAGCAAAAGCGCCGAGGAAAGCAGATCACAGATAGCCAAGGCGCTTGACGGAGCCGATATGGTATTCATCACTGCTGGCATGGGCGGTGGAACAGGCACCGGAGCTGCTCCGATCGTTGCGGATATTGCTCATGATGCGGGTATCTTAACAGTTGGCGTTGTCACGAAGCCCTTTGCCTTTGAGGGTGGCAGACGTATGCGGCAAGCGGAAAAGGGCATTGAAACGCTTCAAGGAAAAGTGGACTCGCTCGTCATCATTCCAAATAACAGGTTAAAACTTGCAACAGGCCAGAATGTAACATTTGCAAATGCGTTTGAAATAGCTGACAATGTATTATTGCAAGCGTTACAAAGCATATCTGACCTGATTCGAAAAACAGGCTTTATCAACCTTGATTTCGCTGATGTGCGAGCCGTTATGAAGGATGCCGGCCTAGCGCATATGGGTGTCGGTCACGCCGCAGGTAAAGATAAGGCCGAAACGGCCGCGCGCATGGCGGTATCAAGTCCCTTGATGGAATCCAGCATCAATGCTGCCCGGGGTATTCTAATCAACATTACCGGTTCCATGGATATTGGACTGGATGAAGTTGAGCAGGCGGCAAGCGCTGTACAGATGGCCGTCCATAGCGACGCGAATATCATCTTTGGCGCAGCGTTCGATGAGACAATGGACGATGAGATTCGAGTAACAGTCATCGCGACCGGGTTTGAGACGAAAACGGAAGATAATAAGACCAATCCTATTGATAATCAGGCACAAGGAAAGCAAAATAAGCTCGAAACCAGTACCGTTGGACTGGAAAAAGCGATGCCGGAGCCGAAACCAAAGCAGATAGAAGTACCCAAGGTGCAGGATGCGGTGATCGAGAATACAATAACAGTATCCACCCAGAAGCTAACTACACCAATCAAGGCGAAGCAAGAACTGCGACCTGCCTTGTCTCCAACAGAGGCCTTTTACGGTATGCTAAGCGACATGCAAAACGAGCCGCCGATTCGAACAGAAGCAGGTCCCTCCCGCAGCTCTACAGGCGGGAGCGCAACGAATGTAATGCACGAAGATATAGCAGAGAATACAACAAATGTAGATACTACGGACCCTTGGGATGCAATTCGCAGGATTTTTATGGGTCGAGACGATTAGAACCATTATCCGTTACTCGGGATGTAGTTCAAATGCCATTTAATAATCGAGATGAAAGGTTTCCAAAACAATTTGGCGACTTTGCCGAAAACTTAGTGATGTTTGTCCTGGGGCAAAAAAGGGATGCGCGTTGCTTTGGTTGATCATATCGGGGCAGATATTATTGCAGTCAAAGACGCTGAAACGAAAAACGAAATTAAGTACGCGATCTCGGTTAAGGGGCGCAATTTTCCTGATTCTGAGTCAAAAAGCACACAATTTGATAAGCATAATGCTGAGATGCTCGCGGATTTTGCGGATAGCTTCGGTATGATTCCTGCTATAGCATTTGTTTTCACGGACAATATGGAGAACAATCAGAAAATAAGAGTATTTCTCATCACTCTGGATGCTCTAAACTTGAAAGCAGACGATGACAGCATTTCGTACATTAAGAGATCGAAATCAACCGGTGGCGGTTATATTTTTAACACGCAGGGTAGAAAAAACAATTTGCTAAGTGAAATTAAAAAAGATCCATCGATTGACTATACTGAGTTAACAATGAGCCATTTTGTAAAAGATTTAGCCATATAAAGGTAAAAATCTATTGGACAATGTGCAAAATAATGAACATGCTGCTATGCTAGAATACCTGTGTAAGTGAGATGGAGATCACATCCACACTGAAGCACAGGGGGTGATATCACCATGACATTCTATGGATGGGATACCCCTGATGTCGTCTATCTATATAGCGCATCGGGAGTGTTCCTGCGGCAGGTTTACTCAACTATGCAGATTTTGGGGATGGTCAGAGATACGCCCGATCTCATATTTGATAGTAAAGACCGGAACACAAGGGCACGGGTTGAGTCCGAAGAAGGTTGCTTTTGTTATGAGTTTGACCACAATGTTCGGGCACAAGACTTCAGAACAGCATATGAAAGCTATTTGGGAGTGAGCAGCGGGAGAGACTACTATCTGAAACGGCATAGGAGAAAGAAGGGAAAATGAATGAGAACCTATGAGGAATTTGCGCAGGATGTGAGTTGGCAGAATAGATCGGCAGCGGACAAGATCGGCAGTGAGTTAATGAATGCTGTCGAAGGCCCGCTAACAGGTATTCTTGAGCAATTGCTGTGCCGCTCAGTGGAACCTGCACAGGAGCTTTACTCGATGCGAATGCGCAAGATTTATGAGTGCATTGAGCAAGGGGGCTTGGAAGCTCCAATCTACAACACCTATCCCGTGGGGATTCCGACCGACGAGATCTTTTGCGATTTCCTTGGCATTTGCTCGGAAGAGGACGCTCTCCTCCCGGTCCTGAATGCCGCTGACAAATTTTGCAAGAAGGCAATGGCAAAGCACCCGTCAGATGATAAGACTGTCTTGATTTTGACTGATAAATGGGATGATTACGCGTTTCGCCGCAAGTATGCGATGAAATTTGTTAAACTTGCTCTCGATCACAACATAGTCTTTGTTTTCCTCCTGGTGACGGACTATGGCGTAGTAAGGATACCGTATTTGCCCTCAGATAGGCGAGCTCTCCGGAATATAGACCCGCGTTTCTTTGAGTCCGAACGGCTACTTTTAGAGGAACAGGAAGCGCTCGCATACGAATATCTGTTGAAACAGCCACCTTGTACATATTCCTATGATTGTGGAACGTGGAAGCAATTTGACGGCGGTTATTACGAGTTTGACTTTGGAGCAGGACGCTACCAACGTACGAGTCGTGATGCTTCCCATCCAAATGGAATCGTAACCGAAGGCCGAATCCCCAAGAAAGCTGCCCGTAAATTTGCTGCCGCCGTCTATGAACTCAGAGAGCTACCAAATGATGATTACAGTGATCGAACACGGGTATTAGATGCCGGTCATAGTTCTGCTCATGTTTTTGAGAAGTCGTTTTCGTGGCAGATGGCAGAAGATGAACCGGTACGCATCGTCTCAAAAGCTATAGAGGAATTGATCAAAGCACTTAAAAAGAGATAACGCAGGAAGACAAAGTATGGCCCGAGCGTGGAAGTGCTTGAACCTGTGCGGCTTCGGAAAGAAATTGCAAGAGAAGTTGAGAAAATGTATATAAAATATAGCAAAGACGAAGAAAACGCAAACAAAACATGATTTTGATGATATGAAGCGGAACTGAGACTCTTAAATTGATATCTGATGGTATGGAGGGCTTTGGATGGGGGTATACATCAATCCCGGATCGAGCGGTTTTAACGAAACGCTCCGCTCAGAGTACGTCGATAAGAGCGGACTCATTTGTCAGGTCAATAAGGTAATCGGGACTTCGCAAAACCGTATATGTATCAGCCGACCGCGGCGGTTTGGGAAAACAACCGCTGCACAGATGCTTTGCGCGTATTATGATGATTCCTGCGATTCCCATGAATTGTTCAATCATCTGGAGATATCGAGGAACTCTGATTATGAAAAACACTTGAATCATTACCATGTGGTGTACCTGGATATAACGGGCTTCATTTCAGAGGCGAAGGTAAATGAACAAAAAATAGCCGATATTCCGCTTAAAATTACAAACGCACTTTTGAAAGAGCTAAGGGTTCTGTGCCCGTCCTTGTCGAACCAGACTGGAATTCTGGAGGCATTTACACAATTTGTTAGAGATAGCGGCAAAAAATGCGTGTTTATTGTTGACGAATGGGATGCGGTCTTTCGCGAAGCAACAAAGGAAAGCAAAGCGGATGAATACTACATGGATTTGCTCCGAAAATGTTTCAATAATGACTTTTTTGTGCGGGAAGTTGCAGCTGCGGTGTATCTGACGGGCATCATGCCTGTCGGGATGGCTGGATCGCCGCCTTCTCTCGCTGGATTCGTTGAGTACAATATGATGAATCCAGGCGAGTATGGAGGGTACATGGGTTTTACAGAGAATGAAGTAGCGGGCCTTTGTTCAGAATGTTCGATGGATCCCCAAGCTTTGGAGCGATGGTATGGAGGTTATTTGGTACAAGGTGTTGGTCAGGTTTATAATCCGTATTCCATCATGCAAGCAATAGCTAATAACGAGATCGACATGTATTGGACGGAAACTTCATCAGCAGACAGACTATTGAGGAGTATTGCCCTGGATTATACGAAGTTCTCGAAAATTCTGTCTGAATTGCTGGATGGCAAGGCAATCAAGGTAGGCATTAGTGAAAACATACATGAGATGGCGACCTCATGGAGCGTCGACAAGGCATTAACTTTTTTGGCGCATTTGGGATACCTAACCTATGACGCAAATGAGGGGACAGTTCGAATCCCCAATGAAGAGATCCGGTTGGATATTTCAAGAATTGTCAGAAAAGAATGAGCAACAAATCCTAGGTAGGGGTTAACCTGCATGGAACACACTATTTGGATATGATCTGGATAGGCAACAAATCTGAAAAAACAAGGCGACCGCAAAGCGGCCGCCGTTGCTATGTTCATTTAGTTCAGGATTGGGAAATCGGGGAATACCATGCGCCCAGCCTCCGAAAGTTCATGATTGGATATACCAAGACGAGATGCACCATCAGTCAAGGTAATCACGTTATCATAAACCATACCGATTATGAGTTCGAGCTTGCCCTCGGCGCGTCCCTCGGCACGCCCCTCGACACGCCCCTCGGCGCGTCCCTCGGCACGCCCCTCGACACGCCCCTCGGCGCGTCCCTCGGCACGCCCTTCAGCACACCCTTGCGCAAGAATGTTACGCACAACTTTACACATATTGCCAACTCCAATCTTTTGCTCAGGCGACAATCAGAAGAATCAGTTCAGGATTGGGAAATCGGGAAAGACCTTGCACCCAGCCTCGGAAAGTTCATGATTGGATATGCCGAGACGGGAAGCACCATCGGCTAAGGTGATTACTTTATCATGAACCATGCCGATGATGAGTTCGAGCTTACCCTCAGCCCGTCCTTCAGCACGCCCCTCGGCCCGTCCCTCGGCCCGTCCCTCAGCCCGCCCTTCGGCGCGTCCCTCAGCGCGTCCTTGCGCAAGGATATTATTCACAACTTCGCACATATTGATACCTCCATCCTTCTGCTCTGGCGTCAGCTGGCTTGCGACCAGCGAGAACTCGTTGTCATGAAGCACTGCCGACAGAAATTTCAGCACTTCATCGACGTGTTTTATTGTATCCTTGGGAGGATTATACTGCTTCGGGTTTATCCGTTTCTGCCGAAAATAGTCAGCAACGATGCGAAAATCGCTTTTGAAGTAGTTTACTTCATCTTCACTTAGCCATGAGATTTCAAATACATTGATTTTGTAATCCGAAACATACGGCAAAAGCTCCGGGTGGATACTGTTCTTCATGGCGCCAAGTATGGATCGCGGTTCTGTCCAATGTGTCGTCCCAAAGTACAATACCAGTGTCACAACGGGGTACGGAGCATCCGGCTCCTTGTTTGATAGCTGCTCCTTATACGCCGAACCGTCATAGCTGATGACCCGAAATGGCATGGCTTTGTCCGGATCAGACTGGTTTTCCAGACCCAACACAGCGATTCGGATACGAGTGCCGCTGCTTTCCCAGAACTTTGCAACGTCACGTTCCTGTTCGTGTATCTTTCCGCCCAGTTTTAACTGACTTCTTGCCTTCGCCGAGACCAGATCTTCAGGAGCAACAAGCTGTTTTCCCTTGAAAAGAAGCCCGTTAACGATGTCAGCAAACACGTCGGCGTGATCCTCGAGCATCTTTTCTGCGATATCCTTTTCGTTTGGCATTATTTTCCTCCACTTTCCCTGCATTTATATAAAAAACAGGGAAAGACATTTGGCCTGCCCTGATTGCCTTTAGAAGACTGTACTCCGGGTAAGCCCACCTATTCTCTTTTCCTGAGGTGTTCAGTTATTCGAAGCAGCCTTCTAATAATGGACGCTCGAATTCCAAACTAATTTTTCCGCCATAAGAATCATTACACCTTGATGATCTAAATCCGATAGTGAATTCTTCCTTATTGCATCTCTATCACAATTATATGCTTTTTCTGGAGAAAAGCAAGTATTATTACCTTACTGATGTGGTATCTTAGAGCGCCGTCCTCGACAACGGCATGCTGGCAGAAGACAGAATACTATAGACTTGGGTAACTAGGCAGATGGCACCATCTATTCGCACTGAACGTATCAATTCGACGGCTATGGGCTAAACGCAAACTGGCAGAAGTGGAAGCGCATGGATTGTCTCATGCAATTCAATCCGCTACAATCTCACCTGTCCAGGTGTTGATGCCGCCAAACTCATAGATGTTCGTGTAGCCCATGTCGAACAGCTTTTGCGCGGCCTGCTTGCTGCGGTTTCCGCTCCGACAGTAGATGAGAATGATCTGATTGAGATCCGGCAGCTCCGCCGGCGGCTTGGTGTCAATGTCCTCGTTGGGGATCAGAATCGCGCCGGGAATATGCCCGGCGTCGTATTCATCCTGCCTGCGCACGTCGACTATGACATGCCCGTCGTTCTGCCCCATCATACTCTTTGCCTCGTCTTGCGAGATCTGATGGTAACTTTGAGCGGGGTTGCTGGTTTCTACTGCCTGCTCCGAAGCCGAGCAGCCGACAAGTGTAGTAATGAGCAAAAGAATAAGAAAACCGTATTTTTCCATAACTATTTTACCTCGTGATCCCGGCGCTTGTTTACGGTCGGGTGTATGCTGTTGATTTTTTGATAGCAAGGGCAATCCTTATCATGGTCGTTGATGATTCCACAGGCTTGCAGGTGCGAGTATATCGTAACCGCGCCAACATACTTGAAGCCACGCTTTTTGAGGTCCTTGCTGATCCGTGCGGAAAGCCCGTTGCTGACAGGGATGGGTCCGGTATCGTGTCCGTTATAGAGAATGGTTTTGCCGTCGGAGTATGCCCAGATGTAGTTGCAAAAGCTGCCGAACTCCTCGCGTATATTCTGGTAGCACTGGGCGTTATTGATCACGGCATGGACCTTGCGCGGGGAGCGGATCATGCCATCCTCAGCCAAAACACGCTCGACGTCTGAGACGGTATAGCCTGCAATCTTGTCGTAATCGAAGTTATCAAAGCACCGACGGAAAATCTCACGCTTCTTCAGCATCAGATCCCAGCTGAGCCCACATTGCAGGCACTCCAGTGTCAGATGCTCGAACATCTGGCGGTCGTCATGGACGGGAACGCCCCATTCGGCGTCATGATACCGTCTATTTGCTTCATTTATGTCAGCCCAAACGCAGTTGCCCATGGCGGAAGCCACTCCTTACTCCATAATGTTGCTGTTTCCTGATACTATATCACGCAATGCGTCTGCTTACAAGGAGCGGAAGGGATTAACTGAACGGATTATGACATGTGGGGCTGCAAGGGCAACGTATGATTGCGGTATATGCCGATGTGTGGTATACTCTGAAGAAAGTCGGTTTAGGAGATGAGGTTATGAGAGAAAACGCCGAAAAGATGTATGAACTGGCATTTCAGTATAAAAGCACCAAACTCTGGCAGCAGCTATATGATGATGAGCTTTTTGCGGTGCAGTTGGGGGATGGCGAAATCGGATACTGCAGCATCATGGGTGAGCTCGGTGACCATATCGCTCTGGGCCTGTATGTGGGTGAATCCGGCTACCAAAGCTACCGTTTCCTTTTAGATCAGCCACGTCAAGTGGACGACATTCTGATGGGCGCACTGCTTACCTCTCAGGATTGTCTCCAATGCTCCTTTGAGAACAAGGATATGCTCTCAGATGAGGAGCTGGAAGAAGTCCGCGCCTATGCAGCGGCGCATGATAAGCCGCTTCGTGGGAAGAATGCGTTCCCGCAGTTTACCAAGTACCGGCCGGGACGCTATCCGTGGCATTTTGACAGCCCTGTGGATGAGCAGAGGATCTGCGCGGCGCTGTCTGCGGCGATTGCGCTCAAAAAGATGCTGCGCGGTCACCAGAAGTATGAGCTGGGGCTGGCGTCGGTTCATGAGGGAGCATCGAAGATACCGCTGCTCGTGCAGCAGGAATCACGATGGGTCATCAAGTTTACCGCGTTACCGGATGCGAGGATGCGTTATCCCGTGACAGAATGGCGAGATGAGATGACGACGGCTCGTATCAAAAGGCTTAAGAGGCGCGGGAAGCTGCAATGCGGCGTTATGAGGCTGCCCAGCCCCGTGCAGGACGAGGAGAAGCAGGATGAGGCGCCCTATTTCCCCTTGGTGCTTGTTTGCCTGAACCTGGCGTCCGGCGTACTCCTTAAGCCGATCTTATCCAAAACAGGGGATGGCCAGAATATGGCAGCAGGGTTTGCGGAAATGATCCTGTCGGCAAAGGTCGCTCCGGAGCGGGTCGAGCTGCGCGATGAGCAGACGAAAGCCATCCTTTCTGATTTCTGCGGAAAAGCGGGGATTCAGGCAGCAATCACAGATAATCTGGGCGAATTGGACGATGCCATGCTCCAAATGATGCACCGTATGGGACCTGACACGGATACTGAGGATGAGGTTGAGCAGATAGGAGACCTTTGTGAGACGCTTATGCAAATGCGGGATGGGGAGCTGAAACAGCTGCCTGAGGAGATGGTCGCCATGCTTCTCGATCTCGCGGAGGACGGGGTTGTGCCTGAGATGCTGGCGAAGCGCATCAAACGCATTTTTCACTAGGCTTTCGCCTGACATTGCGTACAATGAGAGGAAAAGCGGGGATGGTGAACACGGATGATCATACAAACGGGAATGCGGACGGATATACCGGCTTTTTACTCAAAGTGGTTTCTGAATAGATTACACGAAGGCTATGTATTGGTACGGAATCCCTATGAACCCAGCATGGTAACACGCTATCGTCTGGATCCCGAGGTCGTGGACCTGATCGGCTTCTGCTCTAAGAACCCTACGCCTATGCTGCCGCATCTCCACGAGCTGCGCGACTATGGACAATACTGGTTCGTTACCATTACGCCATACGGAACTGACATTGAACCGCATGTTCCACCGAAAGAGCAGGTGATGGAGACTTTCAAGCGCCTTTCAGACGCCGTTGGGCCCGATGCTGTTGCATGGCGCTATGATCCCATTTTGCTGACAGAAACCTATACGATGGAACGGCATCTGGAGGACTTTGGGCGTATGACGAGGAATCTCTCCGGCTATACGACGAGCTGCGTCATCTCATTCGTCGACCTGTATCAGAAAGTCAAGAGAAACTTTCCCACGCTCCGGGCGCTGACACATGAGGAGAAAATGGAGCTGGGTAAGCAGATGATCCAGATAGCAAATGACTCCGGTATGACGCTTCGTCCCTGCGCGGAGGGCAATGATCTGGAGCGCTATGGCGCGGATTGCGGCGGATGTATGACAGTCTCGCTGTACGAAAAGGCGCTGGGCTGCCACCTCAACGCGCCAAGGCGGAAGAACCAGCGAGGCGGGGAATGTGCCTGCCTGCTGGGAACAGACATCGGCGCCTATGATACCTGCGGACACCTCTGCAGGTATTGCTACGCCAATACCGACGCCGCGCTGGTGAAGGAGAATATGCTGAGGCATGACACTGCTTCGCCGTTTCTCGTGGGAAACCTTCTTCCGGGCGATACCGTGCGTGAGGCAAAGCAGGAGCGTTGGGCGGACGACCAGCTGATGCTCTCTTAGGTGAGGGGGGGATAGAATGGCGGCATATCCTGATCGGGGCTTGAAGGCCCCAGAGATACGGCAGTATATAGAAAGAGTGCGGCTCACTGCTAATTTTGGCAGCGGCCGTCCGCAGCCGACCTATGATGAGGAAAGCTGCAAACTGATCGATGAGCTGTTTTCCTTGATGGGAAGACTCAAACCCTATTATCCGAGCGGCGCGAAGGCACTTTGGCTGGTAGCGGACCGCGGTTCCATTGAAGACTTCGGGGATTTGGACGAATATCTGGAAGAAGAATATGTTGAAAACGCGGCAGAGTTTGAGGAGTTGTGGCGCGCCGAATACCCCGAGGAAAAGGTCTGGATGGAACTCCTTGCTATAGAGGAGGAAAGATACGGGATACGCTCTTTATCTCTTGGCGGAGGGCGTGTTTATTGGCAGCAATCAGGGGTGGCAAGAGAATCCTATGTAACATTCATAACACCGCTTGCCAACTGGCTGCTGGAGTCGGTGAAGAATCGCATTGCCGAGCTGGAGTCGGGGACGTACAATGCTCAAATCGAAGCGGAACTCCCGCCGCAGCACAGAACGGGCACAATCATTCGCAAGGATTTTTGGGACTTGTTTCCCGAACAACGCGAGGCGTTCTTCAAAGATCTTACCAATGAGGAAATAGAAGAGTTTGCCAAAAGGGTGACGGAGCAGCCGGAGGACAGCAGGGCATTTATGGGAAGAGTCTATGACCTCACGGCAGATATGTTCTACCGTTACTGCGCTATCGGCTATGCGGCGAACCATTATCAGGGGAGTGAGTTGTCGCCGAGGGAACAGTATTACCGCAATGCAGATGGACGCGACGATGGGCTGAAGGATATAGACCCTGATTCACCCGATGCCTTTTCAAACTGGTGCCAGCACAGAGTAGGCGGGGGACACCCGTTTGAGGTGTGCCGAGGAGGCAACTCCACCCATATATCGCTCTATGTGCATGCGCAAGAAGACGGCGGATATCTGATTTCGCTTGCGGGAGACGCATGGAATCGGACAGTTGAAACAATCAAATTCTACCTTGCGCTCCGGCGCGCCAATATACCTGTTTATTTATTCGAGGGGAAGACGCTTGTCGAGCGTGTTCGGGAGACAGAGAAGATAGGGATTGTTCCTGAAGGTGTGTTTCCGGATTACTGCGGATCGCATTTTCCCGATGAGCATATCATTGACTTTATGAACCTCCCTTATGAGGAACGGGGCCGAATTGCCGCAAAAACCGTTTGGCAGCCGATCAAACCGGCGGAATTTGTTTGTTGACGCTCCCCATGCCTAAAGGCAGGGGATTCTCGACTCATCCATCGTTGCCGCAGATACCAGCCTTCATGGGCTACGGCAAATGTGGTCTTACACAATGTCCTCGAGCGTAGGGATGATACCATCCCGGTTTAGGTCTGCCCAACCTTACCATATAGCACCTAAGCTACCGATTATAGCTGTTTACGTATGCCTTCTGTCTTGATGTTGATAGCAGCGTTGATGTCCCTGTCATGTTGAGCACCACAGTTTGGGCATACCCATTCCCGGATACCAAGGTCCTTGATTGCAGGATTTCTGTAACCACAACAATGGCAAAGCTGGCTGCTTGGGTAGAAGCGCCCCACCAGAATAACATTCTTGCCATACCATGCCGCTTTATACTGTAACTGACGGGAGATTTCACCAAAAGAGGCATCTGCGATGGACTTGGCAAGGTGATGGTTTGCCATCATACCCTTGACGTTCAGGTCCTCGATGCAAATCACATCGTAATTACGAACCAGTTTTGTCGTTATCTTGTGGATGTAGTCAAGCCGCTGGTTTGCAATGCGCTCTTGGATTTGAGCTACCCGGATGCGTTGCTTTTCACGGCGGTTGCTGCCCTTTGGCTTTCGGGACAGCCTGCGTTGCGCACGAGCGAGTTGCTTCTCCAAATGCTTCAGATACCGCTGATTGTCGTACTTGTACCCATCTGAGGATACCAGCAGGTCTTTGATGCCAAGGTCAATGCCTACTGATTTGCCGGTTTTCGGCAGCTCAGCAACAGCTGTTTCAACGGCGATGCACGCAAAGAATTTGCCGGTTTTCGTCTCTGAAACCGTAATATGACCGATTTTACCGACCACGGGAACGGAAACAACGGCTCTGACCCAGCCTAGTTTTGGTAATTTTACCGCTTTATCTGAAACGGCAAGGTTCATTTTGCAGGTGAAAGAATCCTTGCAATGCCGCTTTGACTTAAAGTGTGGGTATCCAACTTTCTTACCTGCTTTGCGACCGTCAAAGAAGCGTTTGAATGCCGCATCCATATCCTCAATGGATGCCTGTAGAGCCGTGGCGTCGACTTCCTTTAGCCACGGGTCATCCGCTTTCATTTGGGGTAGGAGTTTTTTGCAGTCGTTTCCGCTTAGACTGACGCCTGTTTTCTTGTAGGCATCATTCCTGATGGCGAGGGTATGATTGTAAACGTAGCGGCAGCAACCGAATGTTTTACGCATCAGTTCGACCTGTTGACCATTTGGGTAAAGCCACACCTTATATGCTTTGTGAACGAGTTTCGATTCTGCCATAGCTACATCCCCCATTTGCCGTCTGAGGAATGTATACGCTGCAGCGTTTGAAAATATAAGAGCGTGATTTTGCTCTTTCTTTTAGCACTCGGAGGTGCCTTATATCCCCATGCCTGAAGGCAGGGGTTTTACGGCACCGCTTGATAACATTTGAGGAGAAGAACATGATCTATATCGGCTGTCACCTGTCCATATCTGACGGATATGAGGCGATGGGGAAGACTATGCTGGACTTCGGCGGGAGCACCTTTGCGTGGTTTACCAGAAACCCCAGAGGCGGAAAGACAAAGGAAGCACTCCCGGAAGATGTGGAGGCGCTCAAGTCGCTCCTGAAATCAGAGGACTTTGGCCCACTTGTTGCGCATGGCAGCTATACGATGAATCTGTGCGCGGCAAAGGTTGAGACACGCGCGAACGCGTTGGAGATGCTGAAGCTGGATCTCGACAGAATGGAGCTTCTGCCGGGGAATCTCTATAACTTTCACCCGGGTTCGCACACGGGACAGGGCGTTGAAATAGGGATTAGACTGATTGCCGATGCACTGAATCAGACGCTTAGGACGGATATGGCGACTACGGTCCTGCTGGAAACCATGGCGGGAAAGGGCTCCGAGGTGGGGAGCAGCTTTGAGGAGCTACGAGAGATCATTGACCGCGTAGATTGCAAGGAGAAGTTGGGCGTATGCTTTGATACCTGCCACACTTGGGATGCGGGCTATGACTTAGTCGATGACCTGGACGGCGTTCTGACGAGTTTTGACCGTATCATCGGACTGGACAGGCTGAAAGCGGTACATTTTAACGACAGCAAGAATGAGCAGGGCTCCCGCAAGGATCGGCATGAGAAATTAGGACAGGGCTGCCTTGGCATGGAGGCATTGAAACGGATAGCATTGCATCCGACACTCGCCGGAAGGCCGTTTATTCTGGAAACACCCAACGATGATGAAGGATACCGGGAGGAAATCCGAACCGTGCTTCAGTGGTTGGGTGAGGCATGAAGTCTTTTAAATGCCATAGAATAAACCCTGTGTGCGGTTCAATTGGCACACAGGGCTTGCTTTAGCGTATTTGCTTACAGGCAGCTTTTGAAGAAGTCGATTATGCCTGCTTCAACGTCTGCCTTGATATCGGCGTAGTTGTGGATTTCGTGACGATACCCGGAATAGAGCTTTGTTTTGACCTTGTGGCCGGTCTCCGCAAGCAGGTTGGAGGTCTGATAGACGCCCTCGCCCCAGCTGCCGACGGGATCTTCATCGCCGCCGATGTTGTAGATCGAAAGGGCTGCGGGCACCTTCTCCGCCCACGCTTTCCCCTGAATGCAGTCCATCATCTCGCAGAAGTAGAGCATGGAGCGGTTGTTGGTGGGCTTGGTGAAGGCGTCAAAGGGGTCGGCGGCGTGGTCGTTCTGCACACACTTGTCGTGGCAGATCCACTCGTTGCCGAGTTTGACGGGTTCTTCGATGCGCGAGAACATGAAGCCGAAGAGCATGTTGGTGAACTGCGGGTCAGCTTCGTCGCCCTTGCCGGCGTCGACAGCCTCTTTGATCGCAGCCATCGTTGAGGAGAGGGAGGGCAGGGCGCCGCAGGTCCCGCAGAGCGTGACGCCCTTGAGCTCCTCGCCGTACTTGGCGATATAGTCGCGGGCAATGAAGGAACCCATGCTGTGCCCAAACATGAAATAGGGGAGTCCGGGATATTTTTCTTTGACAAGGTTGGCAAACTTATGCTCATCCTCCATCATGGTGTGAGCGCCTTTATTGCCCCAATCGCCCCATTTGTCGTTTACGACGGCGGTTTTGCCGTGGCCTACATGGTCGTCGGCGGCAACAATGAAGCCTGCGTCCATAAACGCTACGATCATATGGAGGTATCTGCGAGAGTGTTCGCCGAAGCCGTGGACAAGTTGGATGATGCCTTTCGGCGCACAGGCGGGAACATAGATCCAGCCCTGCACCTGATCGCGTTCATTGAAGGACTTGAAACTGATTTCGTGTAACATGGCAGCCTCCTATATTGTAATTTGAGGGAACCCCCATCACTACTTATAGCATGAGCAAAGGGGAAAAACAAGGCTTGGTTTTCTGTTTCCTTTACCGCGCATGCCTACATATATAGCCATGGGAAGGCTCAGCATTTTAAAATGATAGAAAACTAAACCCACCTGGACTGCATTCAAGCTGGAAAGTGAACAAGATACCATGTTTTGCTGTCATTTGAATCAAGAATATCCATTTTTTGACATGTTGCGCCATATTCTGATTCTAAAATGGCAACATCGGAAAGAGATAGTCGAAGCTCAACATCTTGCAATTCGTCTTCATAAAGGATCTCTTGAACCAGATCACGGATATCGTCTTGCATATTCCTGCTCCTATCAATAATCAATCGTCGATAATCAAACAGTTTATGGTTCCCGAATAGCCTGTACAAGCATCGATCCCGATGACATTTTTCCCGTAATATGGGCTGAAGTCCGCATCTGGACCGAATTCGGTGCATCTTCCTTCTATCTTGCTGTGACCGTAGGATGCCGACCAATGCCCACATACAACTGTTTTTTCGCACGTAGCGGTTTGCGCGGCAACCATACCGTTGACCCAGCGCGCATCGTGCCACTCGTTCGTATCCGCATCCCGCCAATTATCACTGAAACAGCAGGTACGGCCCTCGAATACGCAGGGGATCCAGCCATGAACAAAAATATAGTGCTCCGTCTCGTAATAGTCACGCATTGCAGGCAGAATAATTTGATAAAATGGGGTTTCTAGCGCTTTCTGAACGAAAACGCGGCGATGTATCTTGGCCTTCCTTTTGCTGAATCCAGTTAACTGAAGAGCGGTATCATATGTTCCGTTTTGAATGCTGTAGACATCCGGACAGCCCTCGTCATCCAGAAGAAACTCCACAAATAAGTCCTCATGGTTCCCACGAATCAGAATTATTTCATCACGGATCAGCAGATCCAGTATGAAATCCTGCATCTGCAGTGCTTGCTTGCCGCGATCCATCAAATCACCAAGAATCAGTAGCTTGTGCGGATGTGAGTCCGCAAAAAAACCTTTCTCCTGCAGAGTGGAATGCAGAATAGAGTAAAAACCATGTGGATCGGATATCACAAAATATCTCATTTGTAAAGATGCCTCCAAATAGGCTGATTGCGACAGGATAACTAGCATTCCTTGACTCACGTTCCATGAGGTAGTAAAATCATACCATATTTGAATGTGATTGCATAGGGTTAAAAGTAGAAGAGGTGGCGAATATGGAAGGTATTACATTAAACACCATCTGCTCAGTATGCAAGGGGAAACTACTCTGCAGCGAAGATGGGACGAAAATTGAACCACGTTTCGCTTGCATTGATAGCCGAAAAATAGCACTCGGTGATGTATTCTTCGCGCTACCCGGTGATAATACTGACGGTCACAAGTATGTCAATACAGCATTTGAGGGTGGGGCAAGCTGCGCCGTCGTAAGCTCGATCCCGGATGAAGGATACTTGGGCCCGGTGGTGTTGGTGGAATCTGTACTTACTGCATTGCAGGACTTGGCAGCCTTTTACAGAGGTGAACTGAAGGCCTCAGTCATCGGGGTAACTGGCTCTGTTGGAAAGACCACCACAAAAGAGATGATAGCAGCCGTATTGTCACATAAACTGCAAGTTTGCAAAACGGAGGGCAACCTCAATAACGAGATTGGCGTGCCGCTTACTCTGCTTTCAGCAAGTAGACGAGATGAGGCGGTAGTGGTAGAGATGGGTATCTCTGATTTCGGAGAAATGACCTTGCTCAGCAAGATCGCAAAGCCGAATTATATGGTATACACCGCAATAGGCGCCGCGCACCTTGATAATCTTGGGGATTTATCGGGCGTATTTAGGGCAAAGACAGAGGCAATCGGGCAAATGCCGGATAACGGCATAGTGATCTACAACGGGGATGATGCCTATCTGCGGACCATAGAATGTCAGCAGAAAAGGGTCATCTATGGCACACAATTGAGCTTTGACCTCGTGGCGACTGATGTGGGGCAAACAAAGAACGGTTCAAATTTCATTATACACCATGGCGAGAGTGTTATTGCTACGAGTTGCAGCACACCTGGACGGCATATGGTGTATGCAGCCTTGGCTGGCGCGGCAGTTGGTCTTGAGCTTGGCCTTACAGGCGATGAAATATCGGAAGGGATTCAAGCATACGCTACGGTTGGACATCGCAGCCGGATCATAGAAACAGGGAGATACACTATCATAGACGACTGCTATAACGCGAATCCAACGTCAATGGAGGCGGCTTTGCGCGCTCTCGCTGAACGCCAAGGAGAAAAGGCGTGCGTGCTGGGAGATATGCTGGAGCTGGGAAAAGAGACCGAGCAGTATCATGAGCGTATAGGCAAAATAGCAACAGAATGTGGGCTGCGATGTGTCTTGGCAGTCGGTGAACAGGCGGAGGCGATTTGCCGGGGTACTGGTGAAATTGGCGTGCCCTTTCGGACAAAGCAAGAACTGATTCAACATTTGAACGACTATTTAAGAGATGGTGATACAGTGCTGGTGAAAGCCTCACGCGGACTGGCTTTGGAGGAAGTCGTTGAGGTAATAGAGCAGTTTTGAGTGAGGAGCCGGTGCCTGTTATCGTGTATGGAAGTAATGACGCTGGATCGCTTTCGCGAACGCAACGGACAGAGGAAACAAAAGCATGAAAGTGAAGGTTTTAAACTCAAAAGCAATTACATCGGACGAGTTCGTAAATATTCATGATTTTTGGGTTTCTCCAGATGAGAGGTACGCTATTATCGAAGTGTATGTGGATGAGCTGTTTCTCGCCGTGGAAGTGATATTGAAGAGTGAAGATAGCATGACAGTAAGAACGATCAGAGAGAGATGGCACATGAACGAGCCGGATATATTTCGCTACAAGGTTGATTGGAGCTGCATGAAATACGGCTTTTGTAAGTTGGATACGTGGAGTATGGAGAGCGATGAGACTAAGACGGAACGTTTCTATTTTGATCCGGATTTATATAAGAGGACGTATGAGGAGATGCATGGTGTGCCATATAGCGGGAACAAGACTTTCGAGTGAATTTACCGTGGGACGATTAAAACCTGGGATATGTACAAGTATACTATTTGTGCCTCAAAACTGGTGTTCAGCATACTTTTAGAGCGGCACCATGCGGTTGCGCTGGGTGATAGGAAGAGCGCGACGTAGGTGCATCAGCGCATTTTGGATGCAATTGCGACAAAGGACGAACAGCTCTCGGTCAGGTATTCCCACGCGATTCTCGAAAAGGGGATCGCTGGATTGGAAAAGAACTATCAATCAGAACAGAAAAAGACAAGCATGGCTCTCTCTTCAGGGCGATATACTTATTTGAGGACGAAATGGTCCTTTCGGAATTCAATCAATCCGTCATTCCGCATTCTGCCGAGCTCCTTGCTGAGCGCTGTACGGTCCAGATTTAGGTAGTCTGCCAGCTGCTGCCGGTCGTAGGGAATGCGAAACGTGCGGCTGCGCTGACGCAGCGCTTCCGTGTTAAGGTAAGCGGTCACTCGCTCACGAATGGTTTTGGGCGCCGTATGGAAGCTTCGCAGCGACAGCGCGAGATTCTTTCGCACGGAAATCGTCAGAAGATTGCGCGTTATCTTTGCGATCCAAGGCTCTGCGCCTTGCAGCGTGTCAAGCCGCAAGAACAGGATTCGGCTTTCCTCATTGACGCAGACGTCCACCAGCATCGGCTCATCCTTCAGCAGAGCGTAGGTTTCCGCGAAGAACTGTCCCGGATCGATGTGGCTGAGGATCGTATGGTTTCCCCAAAGGTCGCTTGACTCGATGGTAACGCCTCCGCTGATGACAAGGCCCATCCGATCAACAGTATCCCCGGCAGAGAAGATGAGCTCACCCTTTTGGTAGACGCGCTCCGTAACGCTTAGCGCGCGGAGCGCGTTTTCTCTTTCCCCTTCAGACAGCCCTTGAAAGAGGGTGGAGTCTTTCAACAGTTCATACATCGATTATTTCTCCTTAAAATGTGGTTATAACCACAGACTTTTCGGCGCAAGTATACTATGATGCTGCCAGAAAGGCAAGGGGAGATGCGAATATGATTCGGAAGATCATCCATATTAACGAGGAAAAGTGCAATGGCTGCGGCGCATGCGCCAGCGCCTGCCATGAAGGCGCCATTGACATGGTGGACGGCAAGGCGAAGCTGGTACGGGAGAACTTCTGCGATGGTTTCGGCGATTGCCTGCTGAACTGTCCGACAGGCGCGATCACCTTTGAAGAGAGGGAAGCGCCTGAATATGACGCGGCCGCGGTCAAGGCGGCACAGAATGCGAAAGGGGAGCATAAGATGGAAGTCAGCGAGCAGGCGAAGAAGATGATGGAGCAACACGGCATTCCGCATGGCTGTCCGGGCAGCGCCATGCGGCAGATGAACACGGAAGCTTTGCAGGAAGCACCGA